>Ga0308412_1000587_pt1 | contig 18686 bp, 16 predicted proteins | sample HotsprottomLayer_FD_202357 | JGI IMG/M metagenome (GOLD analysis project Ga0308412, IMG submission 202357) | Hot spring phototrophic mat microbial communities from Octopus Spring, Yellowstone National Park, Wyoming, United States -... | ecosystem: Environmental > Aquatic > Thermal springs > Hot...
GCCAACTCGAGGTAGTGGACGATCCCGTGGGCACGCCGGCCCTCCACCTCCTCGATCCCGAACGCGTTGGACCCGGTGAAGGTGAGCTCCTTGAAGTACACGGGGGTGTCCTCCCAACGGGTGGTGCCGTCCATCCCCAGTTTCACCAGCGCCCCCCGGCTGCGCAGCACCCGGCAGCCCACCTCCAGGGTCTCGGGGGCGCCCACGGTGTCGTACACGACGTCGATGCCGGCCGGCAGCGCCATCGGGAGACCGTCGGCCGGCCAGAGCCGGCCGCCCGCCCACCCCACGATCGCCTCAATGAGCGCGTCGCGAGGCTCGGGGTCGAACACCCGTGCCCCGAGCACCTCGACGAACCGTCGCTGTGCCTCCCAGCGGGCCACACAGCCGACCTCCACGTCGGGGTACAGGGCTCGCAGGATCGCCACCGCGCAGCAACCGAGCGCCCCGGCGCCGTACACGAGGACCCGGCCACCCGGCGGCGGTGGATGACGGGTCACGGCATGCAACGACACCGCGAACGGATCGGCGAGCACCGCCGCCTCGTCGGCCAGACCGTCCGGGACGCGGTGCAGCATCGAGTCGTGGGCGGGCATGAGCTCGGCGAACCCGCCGGGCACGTCACGGCACAGCCCCACATGCATCCCCGGAGCGAGGTCACCCCGGTCGAACGACCAGCACTGGCTGAGGTCGCCGGCGGTGCAGGACCCGCACAGGGGCGAGACGCCGCGGGGTGCGCAGGTGAGCCAGGGGTTGAGCACCACCCGGTCCCCCACCTCCAGGCCCCGGGCGGCGGGCCCGACCTCCACCACCGTGCCGACCACCTCGTGGCCCATCACGTGCGGAAACGAGATGAACCCTTTCATGGGGTTGTCGCTGAGCGAACCGGCCCGTTCGGGGACTCGCAGGGGTGCGTAGTCGAGGAAGGCCTGCTTGGCTTCCGAGCCGCAGATGCCGACCAGGCGCGGCCGCACCAGCACCCAGTCGTCCCGGGGCAGGGTGGGGTCGGGCATCTCCACGATCCGCAGCAGCGACGCGGCGGTCGCCAACCGCGGATCGGCGGGCTCGGGCACCGGCGGGGGCGGCGCGCCGAGACCCTCGGCCGCGTACACCAAGGCTCGCACGGCCGCAGGCTACCTAGGCTGTCGCCGGTGCGCACCCGGACGGCACGACCCGCGAACAGGCGCGGGGCGGCGCGCCCGGTGCGGCACCCGGAGACCCACCGTGCCGGGCGGGTCGGGTGGCTGCGGGCCGCGGTGCTCGGCGCCCAGGACGGGATCGTCTCCACCGCCAGCTTGCTGGTGGCGGTGGCGGCCGCGTCGCGATCCCGCGCCGAACTGGTCGTGGCCGGCATCGCCGGGCTCGTGGCCGGGGCCATGTCGATGGCAGCCGGTGAATGGTCGTCGGTGAGCTCCCAGCGCGACACCGAACAGGCCGACATCGCGCGTGAGCGGGCCGAGCTCGCCCACGACCCCGAGTACGAGCTCGAGGAACTCACCCGCATCTACCGCCAACGCGGGTTGCCCGACGACCGCGCCCGTTCGGTGGCGGCCGAGCTCATGCGCAACGACCCGCTGGGGTCGCACCTGCGCGACGAGCTCGGCATCACCGAGGTCACCATGGCCCGGCCGGCGCAGGCCGCGGTCACCTCGGCGTTGTCGTTCGCGCTCGGGGCCGGTTGTGCCCTCGGCCCGGTGGCCGTGCCGGACGCGGCGGCGCGGCTGGTCGCGATCCCGGCGTGGACGGTGCTGCTGCTCACCGCGCTGGGGGTCACGGGGGCACGCCTCGGCGGCGCCCGGCCCGCCCGGGCCGCGCTGCGGGTGGTGATCGGGGGCGGTGTGTCGATGGCGGTGGCGGCCGGGGTCGGCACACTCGTGGGCACGGTGGTGTGACGTCCCGGGCGCACCCGACCGGCCGGCGGGCGCCCGGACGGGTGGGACGGTTCGGGTGGTTGTGCACGGTCGGAACGGGTGGTACCGTCTGGCCCCGCGGGCTGGGTAGCTGACCGAGAGGAGCCCGCAGTGGGATCGACATCCGGTCGGCGGGTCGGAGCCGGCTCGCCGACCACGTCCCCGAGGGATGCTGGTCGCCGGAACCGCCGGTGCACGGTCCGGGTCCGGTCCCTGACGTTGCTCCTGGTACTGGCGCTGGCCGCGGCGACCGTCGGCGGGATCCCCGGTGCCGGGGCGCAGGCGGCGGGTCCGCGTGCGGCCAAGGGCCCGGCCGGCGTCACGCCGGGCGACGAGGTCCGCGCCGGCCTGGCTGCGGGGGCGGCGATCCCGGGCCGCTGGATCGTCCGGTTCGCCGACGGGACCGACCCGAGCGAAGCCGTCGCCCGTCTCGCCCGGCGGGCCGGGCCGCTGGCCGGCCGCCCGGTGCGGGCCGTCTACACGAAGGTGCTGCGCGGCGCGGCGGTGACGATGAGCGCCGCGGACGCGGCGCGCCTGGCGGGCCATCCTGAGGTCGTCGCGGTGGAGCCCGACCGGGTGGTCTCGTTGGCGGAGACGTCCTCCACCGCCGCCGCGTCGGCGGCCGCCGCCCAGGTCGACCCACCCTGGGGGCTCGACCGGATCGACACCCGCTGCACCAGCCGGTCGACCTGCACCGCCCGCTACGACCGGCGCTACCGGTACTCGAGCGCCGGCGGGCAGGTCATCGCCTACGTGCTCGACACCGGGATCCGGGCCTCTCACCGGGAGTTCCGCACCGCCTCGGGCACCACCAGCCGGGTGCTGGCCCAGGTCAACACCACCCTCGACGGGCGGGACCACGACTGCAACGGGCACGGCACCCATGTGGCCGGCACCATCGGGGGCCGCACCTTCGGGGTGGCCAAGAACGTGCGGTTCCGCATCGCCAAGGTGCTCGACTGCACCGGGCGGGGCTCCTACACGAGCGTGATCGCCGGGCTCGACTGGGTCCGGGCCCAGCATCGCCCCGGCACCCGGGCGGTGCTGAACCTCAGCCTCGGCGGGCCCCCGTCGGACAGCCTCGACGCCGCGGTGCGGGCGGTGATCGCGGCGGGGATCACGGTGGTGGTCGCCTCCGGCAACGCGGGGATGGACGCCTGTGACGTGTCGCCCGCCCGGGTGACCCAGGCGATCACGGTGAACGCGGCCGAGCGGTGGGACAAGGACGCCTCGTTCTCCAACGGCGGGCCGTGCACCGACCTGCACGCACCCGGCGTGGGGATCCCGTCGGCCTGGCACACCTCCGACACCGCGCAGGCCTGGAAGTCGGGCACCTCGATGGCCGCCCCGCACGTGGCCGGTTGCGTGGCCCGGCTGCTGGGCGCACAACCCACCCTGGGGCCCGGCGCGGTGCAGTCGACGATCAAGGCCCGCACCAGCACCGGTGTGCTGACCTTCCCGTACGGGCACCTGTCCGGCACCCCGAACCGGCTCCTGTACTGCCGGCCCGACTGGTGAGCAACCCCCGGCACCCTCCGGGTGCCGGGTCATCCAACCGATCGCCGCACCCCGGGCGGGCACGACGAGAGCGAGGATCCCATGACGACCACCCCGATCCTGCGACACCGCGCGCGCCAGCGGGTCCGATGGCTCGCAACCGCCGCGATCATGAGCCTGGTACCCGTCGCTGCCCTGGCCTCACCGGCCGGGGCCGGCGCGGCGTCGGACACCGGCGGTGCCGGTGTCGACCTGGCCTCCCTGCCGACCGGGGCGGCGATCCCCGGTGCCTACATCGTGCGGCTGCGGGCCGGTTCGGTGACCGGCACCGAGGTCGCCCGCCTCACCGCCGGCGCGCTGAAGGGCGCCACCGTCACCGCCCGCTGGTCGGCGGCACTCACCGGCTTCGCGGTGAAGGGCGTCACCGCCAAGCAGGTCTCGGCGCTGCGGGCCGACCCTGCGGTGGCCGCGGTCAGCGCCGACCGGGTGGTGCGAGTGGCGCCGGTGCCCGGTGTCGGCGCCAGCGTGGTCCAGACCAACCCCGTCTGGGGACTCGACCGGATCGACAAGCGTTGCACCGCCCGCACCACCTGCGCCCCCCGGCTCGACCACCGCTACAGCTACACCCGGGCCGGGGCCGGGGTGGTCGCCTACGTCGTCGACACCGGGATCCGGGCCACCCACAACGAGTTCAAGACCACCTCCGGCACCTCCCGGGTGGCCTCCCACGTGAACTTCACCGGTGACGGGCTCAACACCGACTGCAACGGGCACGGCACCCACGTGGCCGGCACCATCGGCGGCAAGACCTACGGGGTGGCCAAGAGCGTCACCCTCCGGGCCGTCAAGGTGCTCGGGTGCAACGGGTCCGGCCAGTGGTCATGGGTGATCTCCGGGTTGAACTACGTGGCGAGCCACCACACCACCGCCAGGGCGGTCGCGAACCTGAGCCTCGGGGGCGGGCCGAACACCGACGTCGACAACGCGGTGCGGGCCGTCATCAACGACGGGGTCACCGTGGTGCTCGCCTCCGGCAACGACCAGACGAACGCCTGCAACGTCACCCCGGCCCGGGTGACCCAGGCGATCACGGTGAACGCCACCGACTGGTCCGACGACCTCACCTACTTCTCCAACGGCGGGTCCTGCACCGACCTCGCCGCCCCGGGGATGCAGATCCTGTCGGCCTGGTACCAGGGCGACACGCAGTTGAACATGATCAACGGGACGTCCATGGCCGCTCCGCACGTGGCCGGGTGCGCCGCCCGGCTGCTGGCGGCGGGCAACAAGACCCCGGCAGTGGTGCAGTCGACCCTGAAGGCCCAGGCCAGCACCAACGTGCTCACCGCGCCGTTCGGGGCGATCTCGGGCACCCCGAACCGGCTGCTGTTCTGCCCGTCGAGCTGGTAGGCGGTTTCGCAGGTCGGGTCCGGGGGGCGCGGGCAGGAGCCCGTGCCCCCCGGGCGCGTGGTGGGCGTCGCGGCGGGTCGGGGTGGGCGTGGGCGGTTCAGTCGGCTTTCATGCGGCCGCCGGCTTTGCGGGCCTGCTTCCAGGCCCGGACCCGCGCCAGCGCCTCCGGGGAGTCGACGTCGGCGACCGAGCGCGGCTGGCCGTCGGAGAACGGCGCCGCGGCGGTCTCCCAACCTGCCGGTGCCGACCGGAAGCGCTTCCCCAGTACCGCCAGGAGGATCCTGGCCTTCTCGTCGCCGTAGCCGGGCAGCGCCCGGAGCCGGTCGAGGACCGTCGCCGCGTCCGGGGCGTCCCGCCAGATCCGGGCGGTGTCGCCGCCGTAGTGCTCGCTGACGTGTTGGGCCAGTGCTCCGGCCCGGCGGGCCATCGCCCCGGGGTAGCGGTGCAGGGCCGGTCGTTGCCGGAACGCGGCCTCCAGTTCCTCCTCCGGCATCACGGCGATGCGGGTCGGATCCAGGTGCCCGAGCCGGTCCCGCAGGGTCGCCGGGCCCCGGAACGCCCACTCCATCGGCACCTGCTGGTCGAGCAGCATGCCGAGCAGCAGCGCGAACGGGTCGGTGGCGAGGAGACGGTCGGCGTCGGGATCGCCGGTCACCGGCAGCGGCACGGACGGCATGCCCGCAGCCTACGGCCCTCCAGGTCCAGCCGTGCGGGGCCGGTCGGTGTGCATGAGGAGACGGCCGCAGGTCACCAGCCCGGCCCGGCGGGGCGGCCACCCCACCGCCGGTGCTGCCGCTGCGGCACAGCCGGAGGGCGCCAGGCGCCGGTCGATCCAGGCGAGCGTGTCCGGGCGTGTCACCGCCGGGGGGAGTGCCCCGCGTGCGAACCGCCCCACGTCGACGCGCAGCACGACCGCCTCGCCGAACGTTGCCACCGTCCGCACCCCCGGCATCGACGCCAACGTCGCCAGCAGTTCGGGCCCGTCACGGGTGCTCGTGCCCCACAGCACGAGGTGACGGGCCCGTGCCCGCCGGAGTTCGGCCACGAGACGATCCCGGCTGAGCGCGACGAGGATGCCCTTGGTCGGATGACGCAGCACGAGGATCCAGTCGTCGGTGCCGACGGGGACCACGACCGGCCGGGGCGTGCCCACCACCGGCACCTGCGGCACGGAGCGCAGCGTCCCGCGACCACCCATCCGCACCGGTCCGGACGGCACGAGGTGGACCGGATGCGGTGGGGTCAGGCGCCACCCAAGGCGGGTCCAGGCCAGGTACGACCCGACGACCCCTTCACCGGGTGCCAGCCGCGGCCGTAGCCAGGCGGCGGCGGCATCGAGATCGGCGAGCGCCGGACGCGACCGGTCGGGTGCGGCGTCCCAGGCACCGGCCAGTGGAAGCACCACGCTGCCGGCGAGCACCGCGGCCAGACCGGCGGCACCGATGCGCACCGATCCTCTCCGGTCGGCGCGGGCCCGACGGGCACTGGCGCGCAGGACCCGCCAGGTCGCCGCCGCCGAGGCGAGGTGCACCCCCAGCACGGCCACCAGCCCGTTGCGGGCGATGAACAGCGAACCCGACCACGACCAGATCACCAGCACCGGCGTGAACGCGGCCAGGGTGGCGGCGTGGGCCACCGCGGAGCGCTCGCGCCGGACCAGCCCCAGCCCGAGCCCGGCGAGGCCCAGGGCCACGAGGGGGAGCGGACCCAGCGCGGGTATCAGCTCCCGGCGCACGATCTCGCCCGGGCCGAACGGCACCGACCGGGCCCCCAGCGGCACCCCCTCGGCGAGCCCGGCGAGCACCACCGCCCCCCACAGCGCCACCACCGCGACCCCGAGCCCGATCGCGAGCCCCGTCGACGGCCGGGCCCACCGGTCCGGGTGGCGCAGCACCCCGAGGCGCAGGGTCCCGGCGAGCGTCGCGGCCAGGACCCACCAGCCGGCGAGCAGCACCCGGGCCCGCCAGCCGCCGACGAGGGTGAGGAAGAACCGGTCCTCCAGCGCCACGTGCAGGGTGAGCCACGGCCCGATCCCTGCCATCGCGGTCGCCATCGCGGCGACGAGCGGGCGCAGGAACCCCCATCCATAACGGTCGGCGACCGCGATCGCCGCCGCGACCGGGCCGATCGCGGCGAGGCCGGCGCTCTCCTTGACCAGAACCGCGGCCGCCAGCAGGGCGCCGGCGGCGACGCCGGCACGGGTCGAGGCGCGCCGGAGCGCCCCGTCGAGCACCACCACGCCGACCAGTGCCACGGCGATCGCCAGCGGGTCGGCGTACCAGTCGACCAGCACCTCCAGCACCGGCGCGGCGCTCGCCGCCAGCAGCACCGCCAGGAGTCCCGCCCCCCAGCCGTACCAGGCCCGGCCGAGCGCCACCAGCGACGCGCCGAGCGCACCGACGGCCACCGCCCGGGCCGTGGCCACACCGGGGCTGTCACCGAGGAGCCGGACGAAGGCGCCGATCACCGCCGGCCACCCCGGGCCGCGGAACGTCATGAGGTCCCCGTCGGGCAGGCGAGGTCCCGCACCGGCGGCGATCTGGCGGGCCACCGCGAGCAGCAACCGGGCGTCGGAGCCGGGGGTGGCGTCGCGCGCCCAGCGCCACCACACCGCCCCGGCCACCAGGGCCGTCAACGTGGTGGCAACCGGGACGCAGCTCGGCAGCGAGCGGGGCCGCACCGGCCGGTTCGGGGTGGGCTGCACGGGAGACGGCCGGTGAGACGGTGGCCCGCAGGGTCGCAGCAGGCTCAGAAGAGGATCGGGTCGGGCAATCGCTTCTCGACGAGGTCCCGGTAGTCGTCGATCGGACGGGGCGGGACCCAAGGCAGCGACTTCGACCGGGCGTCGTAGTGCGCGAACACCCGCAGGTACCGTTCGGCCCAGGCCCGGTCCCGTTCGTGCATGGCCGCGGCGCAGCGACGCAGGTCGGTGTTGTGGTACCGGATCACCCAGGCCACCTGATCGGGGACGTGCCCACGGAACCGTTCGTACGCGAGTTCGGCGTGCCCCCACTGGAGCACGGTCCGCTCCAGGCCGGCGCCGGGTGGGCCGAGGAGGACCGGGTCGGTCCGGCCCACCACGTTGGCGGGATCCTCCCCCGTCGCCAGCGCCAGCTTGCCGAGGTCGTGCAGGATCGCGGTGAGCTGGAGGTCGGCGTCGTCGATGCCGTCGAGCTCCATCATCGCCAGCATCTGGAGCACGTGGACCTGCTGGCTCACCCCGAGCAGCCGGCAGTCGCTGGGGTCGATGCAGGTGGCGAGACGCTCGACGAGCTCCCAGGTGTGGACGCGCCCGATGATCGGGCGCTCGTAGCGGGCCCGGAGCGCAGCGACGGCCTGTTCGTCCTGGCGGCGCCGCCGCCGGTCGATCCGCAGGGCCTCCCGCGCGAACGCCGCCCCGTGGCGCACCTCCCGACCCGACGAGCGGAGCAGCGCGACGACGGCCTCGGTCGTGCGTCGGCTCGGTCGCACCCGACCACCCCTCCCCGTCCTCCCCGTGGAAGGCGGGAGTCTTGCACAGGGAGCTTCGTCAGTCGCCACCGCCGCGTCGGGCGCGGGTCTCGCTCACCACCGGCACCGACAGGGTGGGCAGCTCCACGTCGGGACGCAGCCCGAGTCGCTGCACCCGCCGGATCCGGCCCAGACCGCGCACGGTGATGTCACGGGTGCCTTTCACCTCGACCCAGTCGGGAAGGTCCCGGGGTCCGTAGCCCAGGGCGAGGACCTCCCCGGCGTTGGCGGCGTCGCAGAGGCGGGCGGCGAGGTTCGCCGGGCGTCCGATGTAGTCGTCGCCTTCGAAGAGCAGCACCCAGCCGTGCGCGACGCCGCCTCGCAGGGGCAGGACCTCGACGTCGTAGCGGGCGATGAGCTCGGTGGCCGCGGCGATGGTGGGCCCCACCTCGACCCCGACGAGCATCACCCCGTCGCCGAGCCACTTCGCCACCCGCACCCCGCGCCGGGTGGCCACCTCGCGGGTGAGGGTGCGGAACCGGCGCAGCGCGGTGATCGCCGCGTGCTCCCCGTGCTCGGCGGTGAAGGCGGTGAAGCCGCAGATGTCGATGAACGCGAAGGCGCGTTCCACGAGCGGGATCGCCTGGGCGAGCTCGCGGGGATCCTGCATCCCCATGGGCGGCTCGTCGGGCGCGGGCGCGGGGTGCTCGCCCTTCGAGGCCGGGTCGGGCTCGGCCGGTCCGCGTGCGGTGGGGGAGGCCCGCAGCCGGGCCACCGCGTCACGGCCGAGCTCACGGGCGCCCTGCACCGCCCGCTGCAACCCGCGCGCCGGATGCTCGGGTGGTGTGTCGGCCATCACGGTGACCTCGGTGCTCGTCGGGTCCGGGTGCCGGTGCCGGGTGGCCCCGGTACACCTCGGCCCGGCAATGGTACGGACCACCGGGCGACCAACGCGTCATCGTCGGGTGACATCCCGGTGCCGGTCCGGCCCCGGCTCCGGATCGTGGCTCAGAGCCGCCCGATCACCCAGTCGATCGCGCCGACCAGGCGGGCCAGATCGGCGGACTCGACGTTGGGGAACAGGGCGATGCGCAACTGGTTGCGGCCCAGTTTCCGGTACGGCTCGGTGTCCACGATCCCGTTGCGGCGCAGCACCGCCGCCAGCCGGGCGGCGTCGACGGCGGGGTCGAAGTCGATCGTCGCCACGACCCGGCTGCGGGCGGCGGGGTCGGTGACGAAGGGCGTGGCGACGGGGTTCGCCTCCGCCCACCCGTACACCACCGCGGCGTTGGCGTCACAACGCGCTGCACACGCCTCGAGGCCGCCGAGCCCCAGCATCCAGCGGATCTGGTGGTCGAGGAGGAACAGCGTCGCCAACGCCGGGGTGTTGTAGGTCTGATCCTGCCGCGAGTTCGCCAACGCGGTGGGCAGGCTGAGGAACGGCGGGCACCACCGGCCCGAGGCCCCGATCCGTTCGATCCGTTCCAGCGCGGCGGGGGAGCACAGCGCGAGCCACAGGCCTCCGTCGGCCCCGAAGCACTTCTGCGGCGCGAAGTAGTACACGTCGAAGGCCGAGGCGTCGACCCGCAGGCCACCCGCCGCCGAGGTGGCGTCCACGACGACGAGCTGGTCGGCCGACGCGCCCGCCGGGCGCCGGACCTCCACGGCGACGCCGGTGGAGGTCTCGTTGTGCGGGAAGCAGAACGCGTCCACGTCGCCGAGGTCACCGGCCCGCTCGTCGAACCACCCGCACCCCCCGGGCGGGTGCTCCACGATCACCGGTTCGGCGAGGTGCGGTGCGGCCCGGGTGACCTCGGCGAACTTCGCCGAGAACTCCCCGTGGCAGAGGTGCGCGGCCCGGCGCTCGACGAGCCCGAACGCCGCCGCGTCCCAGAAGGCGGTGGCGCCACCGTTGCCGAGCAGCACCTCGTAGCCCGCGGGCAGCGCGAACAACTCGGCGAGGCCGCGCCGGATCCGGGCGACCACCTGCCGGACGTCGGGCTGCCGGTGGCTCGTCCCGAGGAACGTGGTGGCGACCGCCGCCAGGTCGGCCACCGCCTCGGGGCGGACCTTGGAGGGACCCGACCCGAACCGCCCGTCGTCGGGGCGCAACTCGGCCGGGATCACGAGCTCGGGAAGCGGGGAGGAACCGTCGCCGGGCATCGCCGGCAGCCTACGACGCGCCCCGCCACCCGGCCGGCGAGCCGGACGGGCATCGCTCCCGGGGCGGTGCCCGATGCCGGCGGTGCGCCGCTGAGGCGGCAGTGCGTCGTTCAGACGGTGGCGAGGACCTCCTCGAACCCCTCCTCGAGGCAGCGCAGCAGGGTCTCGGTGTCGGGCACCGCAACCGCGTCGCTGTTCACCCCGATGCAGCAGGTGCCGGCATGGGAGCACAGCACCACGTTCACCGCCGCCCCCGACAGCGGCCCGATCGCCCACATGCGCTGCACCTCGGCACCGGCGATGAACAGCGGGACCGGGGAGCCGGGCACGTTCGAGGTGATGACGTCGGCGCCTTTGAGCATCGCGCCGAACACCGAGGTCGTCACCGAGGTGGGGAGCTGGTTGAGCAGCCCGGCGAGCGCATCGGTCAGGTGCACCGCAGGCTGGGCTCGCACCTCCCGCACGATCCGGCCCACCTCCCGCATCCGCTCCACCGGGTCCTTGATCCGAAGCGGCACGAGGAACCGGGCCGGGGTGAAGTGGTTGCCGCCCAGCGGCGCGTCGCCACCCCGCAGGTTGATCGGCATCACCATGCGCAACTGCTCCACCGGTTCGCCATGGAACTCGTGGTACCGGGCGAGCCCGCCGAGCGTGGCGGCGACGAACGCGTCGTTGAGCGAGCCGCCGGCCACCTTGCCCGCGGCACGCAGATCATCGAGCGAGACCTCCAGCGTGCCGATCCGGCGGCTGAGGGACCGTGCCCGCCACAACGGCGAGAGCGGGGTGGTGGCCGGGGCGAGGAACCCCAGCACCGACTCCAGGGTCCGCAGCGCCCCGGCCGCGGTGCCGCCGGGGTGTCGCACCAGGCCGACGGCGCCCCCGGCGACGTCGACGAGGGCCCGGCGCGCGATGCCCAGGGCCCGCCGTTGGCGGTGGCCGAGGGAGGCGAGGACGAGATCGAAAGGGGAGAAGCACCGTGGTGCCTCCACCGCCTCGAGCGGATCGGGGTCTGGCGCGTCCCGTTCGAAGTCCATGAGCATGAGGAGCAGGCGCACCCCGCCCACCCCGTCGGTGAGCGAGTGGTGCACCTTCAGCACCATGGCGGCCTGTCCGTTGGGCAGCCCCTCCACCACCGTGTACTCCCAGAGCGGCCGGGCCCGGTCGAAGCCGGCCATCGCGGCCGTGGCGGCGAGGTCGAGCACCGCGTCGAAGGTCGGTTCCGCGGCCCGGACCCGGCGCAGGTGGTAGCGCAGGTCGAAGGTGGGGTCGCCCGACCAGAACGGCGGGCCGAGCCGCAGCATCGGGGTCACGACCCGTTGCCGGAGGCGGGGGATGAGCCATGAGCCGCGCTCGACCCGGGCGCTGAGCCGCTCCCAGTCGGGGGCCCGGTCGAGGAGGAAGACCGCCACGATCGTGGACCGCAGCATCGGGTCCTTCTCGATGTTCCACATGAGGGCGTCGCTGTCACTCATGTGGAGCTCGAACCGGTCGGCGTCGTTGCGCATCGTGTCCCCCTTGACGCCGCGTCCCGGCCGCCCCGGGATCCGTTTCCGGACGCGGTGGCGAGTGTACCGACGGCCGGGCCCGGCGTCACCGGGCCGGAGATGACCGGACGGCCGGAGATGGTCCGCAACGGCGTGGTGCGCCGCGAACCGCTCGGTGACCAGACGGGTCAGCCCTGCTGCCGCCGGCCCCGCTCGATGATCCCCTGCCGACGGGCGGCGACGGCGGCGGGATCGATCCGCCAGGCCCGGAACCGTTCCCGCTCCCGGGCGTACGCCTCGGCGGCGGTGCCCCGTGCGTTCTCGTCGTACAGCTGCTTCAGGGCCGCCACCGCGGCCCGGTCGTTGGTGGCGATGTCGGTGGCGACCTGCATCGCCACCTCGAGGAGCTGGTCGTGGGGAACCACCCGGTTCACGAGCCCGGCCCGTGCCGCCTCGGCCGCGTCGCAGAACCGGCCGGTGAGGCTGAGCTCCTTGGCGAGCCGCAGGCCCACCGCCGCGGGCAGCGCCACGCTCATCCCCCCGCCCGGCATCACCCCCACCCGGGCGTGCGTGTCGGCGAACGTGGCCCGCTCGGAGGCGATGAGGAAATCGCAGGCCAGCGCGATCTCGAGGCCGCCGGTGACGCACGGCCCGTTGACCGCCCCGATCACCGGGGTGCGCATCCGGGCCAGAGCGGCGAACGGGTTCGCCCCCGGGTCATCGGCGCGACCCACGAGGTTCGCGGCGTCGGTGCCCAGCTCCCGCAGGTCGAGACCGGCACAGAACGCCGGGTCGGTACCGGTGAGGACCACCACGGCCACCTCGGGGTCCTGCTCGGCGCGCATCAGGGCGGCACCCGAGGCGCGAAGCATCGCGCCGTTCAGGGCGTTGCGGGCCTCCGGGCGGTTCAGGGTGATGCACCGCACCGCACCGGTGGTGGTCTCCAGGACGAGATCGGTCACGCCGGCAGGGTAGGTCCGGCGCAGCGCCGATCGCGGCGGGTCGGCTCCGCTAGGTTCGGAGCCTGTGGCGACCGACCGGCACGAGGCGGTGTTCCGGGGCGTGGGCGTCGCCCTCGTGACCTGCTTCGACGACGCCGGCGACCTCGACGCCGCCGCCACCGCGGCGCTCGCCGAGCAGTTGTGTGCCCGCGGGGTCAGCGCGGTGGTGGTGGCCGGGACCACCGGGGAGGCGGCGACCCTGGAGCCCCAGGAGCGCTGCACCCTGGTTGAGGCGGTGCGGGCCGCGTTGCCGGACCGGGTGCCGGTGGTCGCCGGGACCGGCGCCCCGTCGGCCCGTCAGGCCGTCGCCTACACCGCCGGGGCGGTGGACGCCGGTGCGGATGCCGTGCTCGTGCTCTCCCCGCCCGGCACCGACGATCCTCGACGGTACTACGAGCAGGTGGCAGCCGCCGCCGGGCCGGTGCCGGTCCTCGCCTACCACTTCCCCGCGGTCTCGCCCCCCGGCATCCCGGTGCCGGTGCTCGCCGAGCTGCCGGTGGCCGGCGGCAAGGACTCCTCCGGAGACCCCGACCGGCTGCTCGACGAACTCGTCACCGTGCCCGGTGCGCTCTACACCGGCTCGGTGTCCCTGTGCCTGCTCGCCGGTGCACTCGGTGCGGCCGGGGCGATCCTCGCCATGGCGAACGTCGAACCGGAGCGCTGCGCCCGGGCGTTCGCCGGTGACGCGGACGCGGCGCGCGAGCTGGTCCCGCTGAACCGGACGGTGCGCCAGGGCGGCATCCCGACGTTGAAGCGGCTCGTCGCCGAACGGTTCGGCGTGCCGGCCCACGCGAGGGTGGCGTGAGCCCCGTCCCGCCCGGCGCCACCGAGCGGTTCACGGTGGCGAACGGGATCCGCATCTACTCGGTGGAGATGGGGCGAGGCCCGCTCGTGCTGTGCTGCCACGGCTGGCCGGAGCTGTGGTACTCGTGGCGGCACCAGCTGCGGCCGCTGGCGGAGGCCGGGTTCCGGGCGGTGGCGATCGACCTGCCCGGCTACGGACGCTCGGACAAACCGGACGTCGCCTATGACATCGAGTGGGTGAACCGGTGCCTGGCCGAGCTCATCCCGGCGCTCGGTCACGAACGGGCGGTGCTGGCCGGGCACGACTGGGGCGGCCTGCTCGTGTGGCCGTTCGCGCGCCGCCACCCGCATCGCTGCGCCGGGGTGATCGGCGTCAACACCCCCGATCTGCCCCGCACCCCGGTCCCGCCGGTGCAGCTCATGCGCCAGATCTTCGGTGACACCCCGCCCTACATCGTGCAGTTCCAGGAGCCGGGCGTCGCCGAGTGGGTGTTCTCCTGGGGCCGGGGCGCCGACGACTTCGTGGAGCTGATCTTCCGCGGTCCCGCGACGGTCCGGCGCGAGGCGTTCACCGACGACGACCTCGCGGTGTACGCCGACGCGTTCCGTCCCGTCGGGGCGCTCACCCCACCGATCGACTACTACCGCAACCTCGACCGCTCCTGGGAGCTCGGTGCCGACGTCGCCGAGCGCACGATCACCCAGCCCTGCCTCATGATCTGCGCCGACGGCGACCCGGTGCTGCGACCCGAGATGGCCGACGGCATGGAGGCCCGGGTCCCGGACCTCACCCGGGTGCTGATCTCCGACTGCGGGCACTGGACCCAGCAGGAACGCCCCGAGGAGACCACCGCCGCGATGCTCGACTACCTGCGTCGCCTCGAACCCTGGGCGTGAGCCTCCCGGTCCGGGGGCCGGTGCCCGCCGCCCGGCGGGCCGGTACCCTGCCCGGCGTGGAGCACCTCGGCTGCGTCGGCCTGCCGGGATCCGGCCACGACGGGCTGTTCCGGGCGCTCACCGGACTCGAGGTCACCGGGGCCGCCGATCGCGTGGTGGGGGTGGTCACCGTCCCCGACGAGCGGCTCGACGCCCTCGCCCGCCTCTCGTCGTCGCGGCGGGTGGTGCACGCCACCTTCGAGGTCGCCTACCTCCCCCCGCTGTCCCCGCAGGCCGGCACCGGGCTCGGCAGCCGCCTGCTCGGGTCGATCCGCAACGCCGATGCGCTGTGCGTGGTGGTGAGCGCGCTGGGCGGCGCCGATCCGGCCGCGGAGCTCGCCGCCATCGAGGAGGAGCTCATCCTCGCCGACCTGGCCTCGGTGGAGGCCCGGCTCGCCAAGCAACGCCGGGCGGCGAAGGGCGACCCGTCACTGGCCGCCGAGGTGGAGGCGCTCGAGGCGGCCGAGGCGGCGCTGTCCGACGGCCTGCCCGTGCACCGCTCCGGGCTCGACGACCGGCGCCGTCGCCTCCTGGCCCCGGCGTTCCTGCTCACCGACACCCCCACGCTGGTGGTGGTCAACGTGGATCCCGACCGGCTCGGCGACCCCTCGGTGGTCGAGAGGTTCGGGCCCGGGGCGATGGCGGTGTGCATCGAACTGGAAAGCGACCCCGAGGTCGTCGGGTCACCGCCGGAGGAGCGGGCCGCGCTGCTCGCCGAGTTGGGGGTGCCCGAACCGGTGGTGCCCCGCCTCGCCCGGGCCGCCCTCGGCCTGCTGGGACGCGCCGTGTTCTTCACCACCGGGGAGAAGGAGTCCCGGGCCTGGACGTTCCGCGTGGGTGCGAGCGCGCCGGAGTGCGCCGGGGTGATCCACTCCGACCTGCAGCGCGGGTTCATCCGCGCCGAGGTGATCCACTGGGACGAGCTGGTGGAGATCGGTTCCTGGGCCAAGGCGAAGGAGCTTGGCCGCGTGCGCGTGGAGGGCAAGGAGTACCGGGTCCGCGACGGCGACGTCCTCGAGATCCGCTTCAACGTCTGACCGCCGATGTGGCTCGTGCGCGACGGTGACGTGCTCGCCACGGTGGAGGTGGCCCGCCGCTGGGGCGACCGTCACCGCGGGCTGCTCGGCCGTACCGAGGTGCACGGAGCCCTGGTGATCCGCCCGTGCCGCCAGGTGCACACCCTCGGGATGCGCATCCCGATCGACGTGGCGTTCTGCGACCGAGACGGCTGGGTGCTGCGCACGATGACGCTGCGGCCGTGGCGGGTGTCGCCGGTGGTGTGGCGCGCCGCGATGGCGGTCGAGGCGTCGGCCGGCGCGTTCGAGCGCTGGAGGCTGCGGGAGGGCGACCGCATCGAGGTGCGGGGCGCGTGCCCCTGATCCTCGTCGCCACCCCGATCGGCAACCTCGGGGACGTCCCGCCTCGCGCCGCCGCGGTGCTGGCGGCCGCCGACGTGATCGCCTGCGAGGACACCCGCCGCGCCCGGGCCCTGCTCACCCACCTCGGCATCCCGGCCGGGCGGCGGCTCCGGTCGGTGCACGGGCACAACGAGGCCGCCGCCGCCCGCCGGGTGGTGGCGGAGGTGGCCGCGGGACGCACCGTGGCCTACGTGAGCGACGCCGGAACCCCCGGGATCAGCGATCCCGGGGCTCGCCTCGTGCAGGCCTGCGCCGCCGCCGACCTGCCGGTCAGCATCGTGCCGGGCCCCTCCGCGCTCGTCGCGGCGGTGGCGGTGTCGGGGTTCGACTGCCGCCGGTTCGTCTTCGAGGGGTTCCTGCCCCGGACCGGCCGGGCCCGGGCGGAGCGCCTCGCGGCGCTCGCCGCCGACCTTCGCCCGTTCGTGTGCTTCGAGGCCCCCGGCCGGGTGGCGGCGACGCTCGCCGACCTGGCCGCGGCCTGTGGGGCCGACCGCCGGGCGGTGGTGGTCCGGGAGCTGACCAAGATGCACGAGGAGATCCGGCGCGGGACCCTCGGTGAGCTGGCGGCCACGGTGCCGGACGAGCCCCGCGGCGAGCACGTGCTGGTGGTCGACGGGGCCCGGACCGCCCGGGAGGTCGACGACGAGGTGCTGCGTGTCGCGCTCGCCGACGCGCTCGCCGGCGGTGCCAGCCGCCGGGACGCCGCGGCGACGGTCGCCGCCGCCCTGGGCGTGTCCCGCCGCCGGGCCTACGATCTGACCCTGCGTGACCCGCCGTCGTGAGCCGGGCGCGTTCCCCGAACCGTCCTTGCGGCTCGGCGCCTGGTGGGAGGGGCTCCGGATGGCGCGCAGGTGGTGTTGGGCAACGTCGCCCGGCTGCTCGGGCTTGACACCCCGACCCCCGCCCCTGCCCCGACCGGCTGACCGGCGGTCGCCGCCGGGCCGGCTCGCCGGGCCGGCCCAATCCCGGCGGGCGTTCAGGTGTCGGCCGCGGCGAGCCGGGCCGCGCAGTCGGCGCAGACGAGCTTGCCCCGGAACTCGCGCAGCTCCTCGGTGGAACCGTCGAACACGCAACTGCGCTGCACGCGGGCCAGCACGAGGTGGTCGCCCTCCCCCCAGATCTCCACGAGGTCACCGACCTCGAGGCCGAGGTCACGCCGCAGTTCGGCGGGGATCACCACCCGTCCGAGCGCGTCGATCTTGCGGGCGATGCCCCGGGGAACCACGTCGGTATGGTAGGCCCATGGCCCGGACGTTCTACGTGACGACACCCATCTACTACGTCAACGACGTCCCCCACATCGGCCACGCCTACACCACCGTCGCCGCCGACGCGCTGGCGCGCTGGCGGCGCCTGTGCGGCGACGAGGTGTGCTTCGCCACCGGCTGCGACGCGCACGGTCTGAAGATCCAGCGGGCGGCTGCGGAGCGGGGCCTGGATCCCGCCACCTGGGCCTCGCAGACCGCGCAGGCGTTCCGCGACGCGTGGGAGCTGCTGGGCATCACCCACACCGACTTCATCATCACCACCGAGGCGCGCCACCACCGGGCGGTGCAGCAGTTCCTCACCGCCGTGCACGACAACGGCTACATCGAGCTGGGCACCTACCGGGGCCTGTACTGCGTGGCCTGCGAGGCCTACTACACCCCCGACGAGCTCGTGGAGGGGACCTGCCCGATCCACCGCCGGGCGGTGGAGGAGGTGGAGGAGGAGAACTACTTCTTCCAGCTCTCCCGGTTCCAGGACCGGCTCCTCGCGCACTACGACGCGCACCCCGACGCGGTGGCGCCGGCCGCCCGCCGCAACGAGGTGCTCGGGTTCCTCCGCTCGGGCCTGCAGGACTTCTCGATCAGCCGCACCTCCATCACCTGGGGCATCCCGATCCCCTGGGACCCCGCCCATGTCACCTACGTGTGGTTCGACGCGCTCATCAACTACTGCACCGTGGCCGGCTACGGCCGCGATCCCGAGGCGTTCGCCAAGTGGTGGCCCGCCGACGTGCACCTCATCGGCAAGGACATCCTGCGGTTCCACGCCGTGTACTGGCCGGCCATGCTCATGGCCGCCGGCGAAGCACCCCCCCGGCAGGTGTTCGCCCACGGGTTCCTGCTCGTGGGCGGGGAGAAGATGAGCAAGACGCGCCTCAACCAGATCGCCCCGGCCGACCTCGTCGCCGACTTCGGGGTCGACGGGTACCGGTGGCACTTCCTCGCCGACCAGCGGTTCGGGCCCGACGGCGACTTCAGCTACGAGGCGATGATCGCCCGGTACAACACCGACCTCGCCAACGGGCTCGGCAACCTCGCCGCCCGGGTGCTGAACATGGCGGTGTCCTACCTGGATGGGCAGGCCCCGGAACACCGCGAGGACGGTCCGCTGCGCGACGTGGCCGGGCAGTCGGTGGCGGCGGTCGCGGCCGGCTACGACCGGCTCGAGTTCTCCGAGGCGTGCTTCGCGATCCAGGAGCTCGTGCGGGCCGCCAACGCCTACATCGAGGACCGAGCCCCCTGGGCCCGACACCGCGAAGGTGACACGGCCGCGGTCGCCGGCATCCTCGGTGACTGCCTCGAGGCGCTGCGGATCGTCGCGCTGCTGGCCACCCCGGTCATGCCC
>Ga0308412_1000590_pt1 | contig 18668 bp, 29 predicted proteins | sample HotsprottomLayer_FD_202357 | JGI IMG/M metagenome (GOLD analysis project Ga0308412, IMG submission 202357) | Hot spring phototrophic mat microbial communities from Octopus Spring, Yellowstone National Park, Wyoming, United States -... | ecosystem: Environmental > Aquatic > Thermal springs > Hot...
TCCCGCTGCCCCCGTCGTTTCAGTGCTCTTCAACGAGCCGAAATTGCTGAAATTCGCATCGATCCTCATTCCGCAATACTCGATTGCGGGTTTCAGTGCTCTTCAACGAGCCGAAATTGCTGAAATCGGCGTCTTCCCGCAGATCGCGTGGGATGTAGTCGTAGGTTTCAGTGCTCTTCAACGAGCCGAAATTGCTGAAATTCAGATCGGGGCGATCCGACGTACAACGTGTGCCCGTTTCAGTGCTCTTCAACGAGCCGAAATTGCTGAAATGGAGCACGAGCAATTGATAGATAGGTAACTAGCAGGTTTCAGTGCTCTTCAACGAGCCGAAATTGCTGAAATTTACGCCGAGTCGTCGGTTCTGCTCGTGGTCAACTTGGTTTCAGTGCTCTTCAACGAGCCGAAATTGCTGAAATTTTGATTGCATTCCTGATGCCCGAAAGAACATCTCAGTTTCAGTGCTCTTCAACGAGCCGAAATTGCTGAAATCGCTGTTGGCGTTCTGGCAGCGCAACGGTTCCGGCGGTTTCAGTGCTCTTCAACGAGCCGAAATTGCTGAAATCTGGCGACGACGGCGGCGGAATATGCGCTGGCGTCGGGTTTCAGTGCTCTTCAACGAGCCGAAATTGCTGAAATATCAGGTATCGGGGATACTTCAGACTCAATCTCGCAAGTTTCAGTGCTCTTCAACGAGCCGAAATTGCTGAAATGGTTGTCGCTGGTCGAACGCCGCACCATCGCCCAGCGCGTTTCAGTGCTCTTCAACGAGCCGAAATTGCTGAAATTTGTCTTCAGCAGCGCCAGCAACTACGCCACCGCAGTTTCAGTGCTCTTCAACGAGCCGAAATTGCTGAAATAAGCGAGATTGTTGTCCACCTCGTCAAGTGGAAAAGGTTTCAGTGCTCTTCAACGAGCCGAAATTGCTGAAATCGTCGATCAGCGTGACGCGCTCAACCACCGGTACGGTTTCAGTGCTCTTCAACGAGCCGAAATTGCTGAAATGGCGACGCCGCGCGCGCGCGGCATGCGGCGCTGGCGGGTTTCAGTGCTCTTCAACGAGCCGAAATTGCTGAAATGCGACTCCGGCATTGTTGCGGATGGCGTGACCTACCGTTTCAGTGCTCTTCAACGAGCCGAAATTGCTGAAATTACGTCAACCGGCGGGAAAAGCAACACACATCAAACGTTTCAGTGCTCTTCAACGAGCCGAAATTGCTGAAATGGAAATCCCGTCCCCGGAGCAGGCGCGCCGGCGCAGTTTCAGTGCTCTTCAACGAGCCGAAATTGCTGAAATCAGACATTCTCGCGTTTGCGCAGTCTACTTGGTCGGTTTCAGTGCTCTTCAACGAGCCGAAATTGCTGAAATCGGGGGGAGATGGTCAGGTGATGCACGCCGTGCAGCGGTTTCAGTGCTCTTCAACGAGCCGAAATTGCTGAAATTCTGACTGATGTCGCGCCGCGCGTCCTCGCCCCGTCGTTTCAGTGCTCTTCAACGAGCCGAAATTGCTGAAATCGATAGCGGACGAACCTACTACGTCTATCAGAAACAGTTTCAGTGCTCTTCAACGAGCCGAAATTGCTGAAATTCATACAACGTGTGGCGACGTTGTGCAGCACTGAGGTTTCAGTGCTCTTCAACGAGCCGAAATTGCTGAAATCGCGCCATGGGTACTCCGGTTTGGCGCGTTGCCGAGTTTCAGTGCTCTTCAACGAGCCGAAATTGCTGAAATTTCCAGGCGGTCGCGGGCGACTCGCTGACGAAAGCGTTTCAGTGCTCTTCAACGAGCCGAAATTGCTGAAATCGCGCCGAAGCGGTTGCCGGTCAAGCGCGTCCGGCGTTTCAGTGCTCTTCAACGAGCCGAAATTGCTGAAATCTTCTCGCCCATCTACTACATTATTATTTTTTATAGTTTCAGTGCTCTTCAACGAGCCGAAATTGCTGAAATGGGAAGAGCGTATGTTTCAAGAAGTCGTCATCATCAAGTTTCAGTGCTCTTCAACGAGCCGAAATTGCTGAAATAATGCAAACCTACAAGATTTGGGAGGGAGAAAGAACCGTTTCAGTGCTCTTCAACGAGCCGAAATTGCTGAAATCTGGGCGACGCTGTACCACTGTGCGTCCTCGATTGATTTCGTTTCAGTGCTCTTCAACGAGCCGAAATTGCTGAAATGTACCCGCATTTTGTACCTCCTCAGAAACAACGAAGTTTCAGTGCTCTTCAACGAGCCGAAATTGCTGAAATCGTGTTTGCAATACTGATAACCGCCGTATCCGTATGTTTCAGTGCTCTTCAACGAGCCGAAATTGCTGAAATTACGCCTCGCTCACCGAAGCCCGAACGGGCTGGCGAGTTTCAGTGCTCTTCAACGAGCCGAAATTGCTGAAATCCACCGCGTCTCCGTCGCCGAACGCGCCCGTCCAAGGTTTCAGTGCTCTTCAACGAGCCGAAATTGCTGAAATGCAATAGCCGCCCGAAGGACGTGCGGGATACCCGATGTTTCAGTGCTCTTCAACGAGCCGAAATTGCTGAAATACCGATGTGACCATTGTAGCCTCCTTACAGATTAGAGTTTCAGTGCTCTTCAACGAGCCGAAATTGCTGAAATCAGTATGAACGATCCGTCTCTCGCGCGCCACGGCGCTGTTTCAGTGCTCTTCAACGAGCCGAAATTGCTGAAATGGATGATGATGGCGATGACTAACGGTCTCAGGCTACGGTTTCAGTGCTCTTCAACGAGCCGAAATTGCTGAAATTCACGCTCGGCGCACGCATGCTCGGCCGCATCGTCAGTTTCAGTGCTCTTCAACGAGCCGAAATTGCTGAAATGCTCGAACCGCGAACGCTCGGCGTCGGTGGGGCGCTGTTTCAGTGCTCTTCAACGAGCCGAAATTGCTGAAATGGTAGTATATGAGCGTAATCGATACACGCTCTAGAGGGTTTCAGTGCTCTTCAACGAGCCGAAATTGCTGAAATGTCATCCTAACGCGATCTGCACCGTACTGACCGACGCGTTTCAGTGCTCTTCAACGAGCCGAAATTGCTGAAATGCCAGCAGATGTGATTTCCCCCACCGTCGCCCCGCAGTTTCAGTGCTCTTCAACGAGCCGAAATTGCTGAAATAGTACGTGATGATCTGGGAAACCGCAAACGACGAGCGTTTCAGTGCTCTTCAACGAGCCGAAATTGCTGAAATTTGGCGCTGTGCGGTGTGGCGCTCCGGTACGGCGCGTCGTTTCAGTGCTCTTCAACGAGCCGAAATTGCTGAAATCGCTCGCGGCGCTCGCGGCGCTCGTGCTGCCGCTGTGTTTCAGTGCTCTTCAACGAGCCGAAATTGCTGAAATCAGACGTGCGATGGTCTCGATATTGCGCCGCATCGGTTTCAGTGCTCTTCAACGAGCCGAAATTGCTGAAATGGAGCGAGACGCACTGCGGGCTTTGCAAGCCGTTTTCGTTTCAGTGCTCTTCAACGAGCCGAAATTGCTGAAATGCAAGGCTACGGCTTCACGCTTGATCAGTTCAACGGTTTCAGTGCTCTTCAACGAGCCGAAATTGCTGAAATCGGTCTGGCGAACGTCGGCGGCAGCGCAAAAGTCGCGTTTCAGTGCTCTTCAACGAGCCGAAATTGCTGAAATCGCAGCAGGCGCTGGACGCGATGACGGAGTTAGTGAAGTTTCAGTGCTCTTCAACGAGCCGAAATTGCTGAAATGAGGACGAAGCCGCTCTCGTCTTCGTCGATGTTCCGTTTCAGTGCTCTTCAACGAGCCGAAATTGCTGAAATGCTGATTGACGACGGCGACCAGGTAGTGTACTGCCGGTTTCAGTGCTCTTCAACGAGCCGAAATTGCTGAAATCTTGTCGCCACTCCGACGTTCTGCGCTTTCACCGCAGTTTCAGTGCTCTTCAACGAGCCGAAATTGCTGAAATGTATAGTAGAGACGTAATCGATAACACACACCAAGGGTTTCAGTGCTCTTCAACGAGCCGAAATTGCTGAAATACAATATGTGGCTGGCGGCGGTGTGGGCGATCCAATGTTTCAGTGCTCTTCAACGAGCCGAAATTGCTGAAATAGCATTCGCCGCTGTCGCACGCGGGCGCCATAAAAAGTTTCAGTGCTCTTCAACGAGCCGAAATTGCTGAAATCGCCTCGACCTTACGTTTGATTAGCGCGTACATCCGCGTTTCAGTGCTCTTCAACGAGCCGAAATTGCTGAAATGCCGCGACTCCCAAACCGATTCCGTTGATTGCGGTGTTTCAGTGCTCTTCAACGAGCCGAAATTGCTGAAATCGAGTTCAGGACTGAATCACGATAAGATCAGGTATCGGTTTCAGTGCTCTTCAACGAGCCGAAATTGCTGAAATAAACCCTATTGCGAAATACGATGTACTGCGATCCAGTGTTTCAGTGCTCTTCAACGAGCCGAAATTGCTGAAATCGCGCCGGGGGGGGAGCGGCGCGCAGGAACCGACATGTTTCAGTGCTCTTCAACGAGCCGAAATTGCTGAAATAGTGACGCGCAATGACCTTGATACCTTCCTGAGAGGTTTCAGTGCTCTTCAACGAGCCGAAATTGCTGAAATTAAACGGCGCGCGCGCGGTACGGGTGACTGGTGATGGTTTCAGTGCTCTTCAACGAGCCGAAATTGCTGAAATGATTGACGATCACCTGCGGCGCAACGCCCGGCGGATGTTTCAGTGCTCTTCAACGAGCCGAAATTGCTGAAATGCCGTTAACCGCGCCGCCGCTCGACTATCGCTCGCAGGTTTCAGTGCTCTTCAACGAGCCGAAATTGCTGAAATTTACTATACGCTTGCGCTAGCAGTGCTTGCGCCATAGTTTCAGTGCTCTTCAACGAGCCGAAATTGCTGAAATCTAACCTACTACGATCCAGCCGCGATCTCGACAAACGTTTCAGTGCTCTTCAACGAGCCGAAATTGCTGAAATTTCCCCGTTCGCCGATAGCGCGATCCGGGCGGGGGCGACGTTTCAGTGCTCTTCAACGAGCCGAAATTGCTGAAATTCTCCAGCGCGCCGTACCCAATCTGATCCTCAATGGTTTCAGTGCTCTTCAACGAGCCGAAATTGCTGAAATGGTGTGGATCGCACACCCGTTCTGGCGCTCTCGACTGAGTTTCAGTGCTCTTCAACGAGCCGAAATTGCTGAAATACAAGAGCGTGAAGGCGCTCGACGAGACCACCGGCGCGTTTCAGTGCTCTTCAACGAGCCGAAATTGCTGAAATTGGGCATCCGCTCGCCGTCGCGCGTAGCGGCGCAAGGTTTCAGTGCTCTTCAACGAGCCGAAATTGCTGAAATCAACGTTGAGGAATTACCGGATCGTTATCAAGTAGGAGTTTCAGTGCTCTTCAACGAGCCGAAATTGCTGAAATCGAGATCGCCGCGCGGCTGCGCGAAGAAGTCGCCGCGTTTCAGTGCTCTTCAACGAGCCGAAATTGCTGAAATTTGACCGCAACCGCGCCGATCTGCCGCAGCGCGCCGAGTTTCAGTGCTCTTCAACGAGCCGAAATTGCTGAAATTCGCCGGATTGTCGTTCCAGGAGACAGTGCAGACGAGTTTCAGTGCTCTTCAACGAGCCGAAATTGCTGAAATGGGACAGACGCAATTCGCGCCGCTGCCGCGATTGCGTTTCAGTGCTCTTCAACGAGCCGAAATTGCTGAAATTGCTCCCGTATGAGCGCCGCGTTATTACGCTTACGGTTTCAGTGCTCTTCAACGAGCCGAAATTGCTGAAATTCTACGCAGACGGCGTGGAGCGCGGTGCAGTCAAGTTTCAGTGCTCTTCAACGAGCCGAAATTGCTGAAATAGTTGACGATCTGCTCTTAGTACGCGATGTCGGAAGTTTCAGTGCTCTTCAACGAGCCGAAATTGCTGAAATCAAACAACACAAACAATGCGACGCAGTTGACGGATAGTTTCAGTGCTCTTCAACGAGCCGAAATTGCTGAAATCGTTCGCGCGTCGCCCGCTGCTCGCGCCGAAGCGCACGTTTCAGTGCTCTTCAACGAGCCGAAATTGCTGAAATGTCGAGCAGATGACGCGCAAGACGTTTACTGCGCCAGGTTTCAGTGCTCTTCAACGAGCCGAAATTGCTGAAATAGAACGAAGCCGCCGTTTGTCGTATATCCGTTCCAGTTTCAGTGCTCTTCAACGAGCCGAAATTGCTGAAATTCCCCGCGATCTTATCAACGAGAACCGGCAACAACGTGTTTCAGTGCTCTTCAACGAGCCGAAATTGCTGAAATCCGGAACGGGTACGGCGCAGATTGCGATTGAGATTTGTTTCAGTGCTCTTCAACGAGCCGAAATTGCTGAAATTTTTCGCAACCGCTGGACAAAGTGACCTTCGGCGCGCGTTTCAGTGCTCTTCAACGAGCCGAAATTGCTGAAATCCAATCTGCAGCGACCAACATCGTCCCGTCGGTCGGTTTCAGTGCTCTTCAACGAGCCGAAATTGCTGAAATTGACGGTGTTGGTACCCACGCCGTCCGCCAAAATCAGGTTTCAGTGCTCTTCAACGAGCCGAAATTGCTGAAATTAGTCGCGGCGGCGGCGGAGGGCGTCAATACGTTCACGTTTCAGTGCTCTTCAACGAGCCGAAATTGCTGAAATCGCCGACTTTTGCGCGCTCCGGCGCGGTGACGCAGATGTTTCAGTGCTCTTCAACGAGCCGAAATTGCTGAAATCTCGTGCCAGTGCGCCCTGGTCGGTTCCTGCGCGCGTTTCAGTGCTCTTCAACGAGCCGAAATTGCTGAAATGCACCCGCCCGACGCGCCGTATACGGTGCTGGCGCGTGTTTCAGTGCTCTTCAACGAGCCGAAATTGCTGAAATGTAAAAGGCGGCATCAACGTCAAAGATGTGATGACGTTTCAGTGCTCTTCAACGAGCCGAAATTGCTGAAATGTCGCCGCGAAGCGTCGCCCAGTCGCGGCGCGGGATCGTTTCAGTGCTCTTCAACGAGCCGAAATTGCTGAAATAGCGAACTTTGAAAGTGCGCTCTTCAAGTTCCAGGGTTTCAGTGCTCTTCAACGAGCCGAAATTGCTGAAATTGCGCTGACCGACGCGCAGACCGGCGTTATATTGCGTTTCAGTGCTCTTCAACGAGCCGAAATTGCTGAAATCAAATCAGCGAGAATAAGCGATCCCGCGCTCGTCAGTTTCAGTGCTCTTCAACGAGCCGAAATTGCTGAAATTTGGAGCGCGCCGAGGAGTTCGTTCAGGAGGCGGTAGTTTCAGTGCTCTTCAACGAGCCGAAATTGCTGAAATCTTGCGGCGCAGATCGGACTAGTCGGGGTGACGACGTTTCAGTGCTCTTCAACGAGCCGAAATTGCTGAAATGTTCGCCAGACCGAGTGCGAGTTCTTCAACGTCTAGTTTCAGTGCTCTTCAACGAGCCGAAATTGCTGAAATCCAGCGCCTGCGGCGCGTCGGTGATGAGTTCCGTTGCCGGTTTCAGTGCTCTTCAACGAGCCGAAATTGCTGAAATGTTGTCGCTGCGGCGTCAGACTGGAGCGGATTGATGCGTTTCAGTGCTCTTCAACGAGCCGAAATTGCTGAAATCAGCAAGAAGTACAAGAAGACGACGCGCCAGGTCGCCAGTTTCAGTGCTCTTCAACGAGCCGAAATTGCTGAAATTGCCTTCCGTTGCCGCCGCGACCAACTGCGTCAGATGGTTTCAGTGCTCTTCAACGAGCCGAAATTGCTGAAATCGTCGATACGCACGTTCCGGCGGTCTACCGTCGGGAAAGTTTCAGTGCTCTTCAACGAGCCGAAATTGCTGAAATGACTACTCTCTCGCGCTTCCGCGAGAGAGGAGAACGTTTCAGTGCTCTTCAACGAGCCGAAATTGCTGAAATCTTCGCCAACGGAGTCAAATATCTTTTTGAGCAACAGCGGTTTCAGTGCTCTTCAACGAGCCGAAATTGCTGAAATGTTGACCCCCGCGAGAAACATAACCGCCGTCGTACCGTTTCAGTGCTCTTCAACGAGCCGAAATTGCTGAAATCGTACCGCCCGTCGCCCGCGCAACGCTGATCGACGGTTTCAGTGCTCTTCAACGAGCCGAAATTGCTGAAATGCAGCGCCAATTCCGCCGCGTTGGTGCGCAGCATCAGGTTTCAGTGCTCTTCAACGAGCCGAAATTGCTGAAATCGATGCGGGCGCGGCGGCGGCGCACAGCGTGATGCGTTTCAGTGCTCTTCAACGAGCCGAAATTGCTGAAATACATACTCCAGATTGTGCTCAGCCCGCAACCCGTCGGTTTCAGTGCTCTTCAACGAGCCGAAATTGCTGAAATTCGTAGTCGGTATCGCGTAGATGACGCGGGTAGGGCGTTTCAGTGCTCTTCAACGAGCCGAAATTGCTGAAATTGGAATGGCAGACCGCGCCCGGCGCGGCGCTGAAGGGTTTCAGTGCTCTTCAACGAGCCGAAATTGCTGAAATCGTACAGCAGCAGCCAGCCGCACACGCGCCCGGCGCGTTTCAGTGCTCTTCAACGAGCCGAAATTGCTGAAATGGGAGGACGCCATGGAGCTGCAGTCCGGTTCGGACAGTTTCAGTGCTCTTCAACGAGCCGAAATTGCTGAAATCGAACAAATGACTCATACGCCGCCGCAAGCGCGTCCAGTTTCAGTGCTCTTCAACGAGCCGAAATTGCTGAAATTTGGATCGCAACCAGGTAGCCGGTAACGGATAGGGCTGTTTCAGTGCTCTTCAACGAGCCGAAATTGCTGAAATTTATGACCGACAGCGGCTACACGGCGTGTACGCGCGTTTCAGTGCTCTTCAACGAGCCGAAATTGCTGAAATCGCAATTCGGTACGAATCGAAATTGACGCGCATAGAGTTTCAGTGCTCTTCAACGAGCCGAAATTGCTGAAATTATCGCTGGCCGTATGCGCGCCTAGCGGCTACATAACGGTTTCAGTGCTCTTCAACGAGCCGAAATTGCTGAAATGCGCGTGGACGTGGGGAGGGGAGTCCATGTGAGCGTGTTTCAGTGCTCTTCAACGAGCCGAAATTGCTGAAATCGTGGCGCGCGTCTGCGACCTGCCCGCGCCGGTCCTGGGTTTCAGTGCTCTTCAACGAGCCGAAATTGCTGAAATTAGACTCCACTAGAAGCGTCAAACTCCCAAAACTCAAGTTTCAGTGCTCTTCAACGAGCCGAAATTGCTGAAATCCCGCGATGATGATGAGCGGCGGCGCGGTTAACGGTGCGGTTTCAGTGCTCTTCAACGAGCCGAAATTGCTGAAATTGCTCCCCGGCGCCCCCGGCGCGTAGGGGGTACGGCTAGTTTCAGTGCTCTTCAACGAGCCGAAATTGCTGAAATTCGTGCGCGGTACAGGCGTCGATCCGGTACAGGCGTGTGTTTCAGTGCTCTTCAACGAGCCGAAATTGCTGAAATCGATCATCATCGACCTGGCGGCGCAACCGCACATCCGTTTCAGTGCTCTTCAACGAGCCGAAATTGCTGAAATTTTTCGGCGACGACGTTCCGTCGCGCACCGAGAACGGTTTCAGTGCTCTTCAACGAGCCGAAATTGCTGAAATGCACGCTGGTGATGCCGATTGTCCTTATCCCAACCGAGTTTCAGTGCTCTTCAACGAGCCGAAATTGCTGAAATTGACGCTACGCGCCAACGCCCTCGCGTCGCTGCCGTGTTTCAGTGCTCTTCAACGAGCCGAAATTGCTGAAATGTCGATTACCGGGTGTTTGAGGCGCCGGATGGAACGTTTCAGTGCTCTTCAACGAGCCGAAATTGCTGAAATTCGCCGCAGAGCGGTACCAAACCGCGTATTTCGAGCGGTTTCAGTGCTCTTCAACGAGCCGAAATTGCTGAAATCGACGTACATCGGAAGCATCGAAGTGAACGGCAACCGTTTCAGTGCTCTTCAACGAGCCGAAATTGCTGAAATCGCAGACGACGCGCGGAAGCGCGAACAGTATGTCGAGGTTTCAGTGCTCTTCAACGAGCCGAAATTGCTGAAATCCAGGTGCGGTACAACTCGAAGAAGCGCCGCTTTTCGTTTCAGTGCTCTTCAACGAGCCGAAATTGCTGAAATGTTGCTAGAAACTGCGCCGCGCTGCTCAACCCGTCCGTTTCAGTGCTCTTCAACGAGCCGAAATTGCTGAAATCGAACGTCGCACCGTCGCCCAGCGCGGGTCGTCAAGCGGTTTCAGTGCTCTTCAACGAGCCGAAATTGCTGAAATCGAACTCTTCCGCCCGAAGGTAGACGGCGACACGCATGTTTCAGTGCTCTTCAACGAGCCGAAATTGCTGAAATGGATGCTCGGCGAACGGTGCAGTTTGTGCTGGAGAGTTTCAGTGCTCTTCAACGAGCCGAAATTGCTGAAATGCATCGCCGCCGATCTGTCGGAAGACCCGGCGCTGCGTTTCAGTGCTCTTCAACGAGCCGAAATTGCTGAAATTGAGGGGGAGGAGGTGTTCGCGGTTACGTTCGACGACGTTTCAGTGCTCTTCAACGAGCCGAAATTGCTGAAATATATCCGTTCCTTCCCAGCGCTCGACGTTGACAGTGAGTTTCAGTGCTCTTCAACGAGCCGAAATTGCTGAAATCCGATTAGCCGTCGTCTTCCCGCGCGATTTTGCGCGTTTCAGTGCTCTTCAACGAGCCGAAATTGCTGAAATCGAACCCTCCAAAAACGCCCAGATCGGGGGTTTTCCCGTTTCAGTGCTCTTCAACGAGCCGAAATTGCTGAAATGACAGCGATTTCCTTCGCGGCACCGGGTATTCCGCCGGTTTCAGTGCTCTTCAACGAGCCGAAATTGCTGAAATCGCGAACTCGCGCAGCGCCCAGGCGAGGATGACAAGTTTCAGTGCTCTTCAACGAGCCGAAATTGCTGAAATGCGGTATACTTTGAGTGTGACAATCATCTATCATAGTTTCAGTGCTCTTCAACGAGCCGAAATTGCTGAAATTCGTCGAGAAGACGTTGCAGGCGCTGCTTTTCGGCGGTTTCAGTGCTCTTCAACGAGCCGAAATTGCTGAAATGATTGATCTCCCCGCAGAGGTACAGTCGGCGCTGGGTTTCAGTGCTCTTCAACGAGCCGAAATTGCTGAAATCGTTACCTACGTCGAGTTCGACGGTTACTGCATTGGGTTTCAGTGCTCTTCAACGAGCCGAAATTGCTGAAATGCCAAACCAAGCGCCAACTCTTCAACGTCTACGGTGCGTTTCAGTGCTCTTCAACGAGCCGAAATTGCTGAAATTCAGAAAATAACGAATGAACGTCGGTCTGTATCCGAGTTTCAGTGCTCTTCAACGAGCCGAAATTGCTGAAATCTTCGATGCTGCTGAACCGGTAGATGGAACCGTAGTGGTTTCAGTGCTCTTCAACGAGCCGAAATTGCTGAAATGCGACAACAACTACGAGGTCGTCACCATCAACGGGTGTTTCAGTGCTCTTCAACGAGCCGAAATTGCTGAAATCCAACTCGCCTGGCGCGTCGCAGGCGTAGGCGAATAGTTTCAGTGCTCTTCAACGAGCCGAAATTGCTGAAATTCGCGCTCAAGCGGATTGCGAATGCGCCCCAGTTGCGTTTCAGTGCTCTTCAACGAGCCGAAATTGCTGAAATTGTTCTACGCGCGTTGCTGATGATCGTTCTCGCCGGTTTCAGTGCTCTTCAACGAGCCGAAATTGCTGAAATGCCCGCTTGCTCCTATCCGGCGACTACACCAACGATCGTTTCAGTGCTCTTCAACGAGCCGAAATTGCTGAAATTAGACGTTCGTTCGTTGTGATTGGTATATAGCGTTCGTTTCAGTGCTCTTCAACGAGCCGAAATTGCTGAAATCTCAATATCCAGAAACCGCTGGTTGATGCGCATCGCGTGTTTCAGTGCTCTTCAACGAGCCGAAATTGCTGAAATCGCGGCGGCAAGCGCGCCGTAGGTGATCTTATCCAGGTTTCAGTGCTCTTCAACGAGCCGAAATTGCTGAAATACAGCATCCGTTCGCGGTCTACGCGCGCTGGACGGAGTTTCAGTGCTCTTCAACGAGCCGAAATTGCTGAAATAGCGCCCCGCATCGATGCGGGACGCAGAAGGCGGTCAGTTTCAGTGCTCTTCAACGAGCCGAAATTGCTGAAATCTTCACGCTGTGCGAGCCGCGCGAGGGCGGGGTTGGTTTCAGTGCTCTTCAACGAGCCGAAATTGCTGAAATGCTCGTTGATTTCGGCGACCGTCGGCGACTGCGACGGTTTCAGTGCTCTTCAACGAGCCGAAATTGCTGAAATCCGCGCTGTCGGAAGAGGACGCGGCAGAAGTGTTGGAGTTTCAGTGCTCTTCAACGAGCCGAAATTGCTGAAATCGACGTTCCGGCGCGTGCTGCGCAGCGCGCGTAGCCGTTTCAGTGCTCTTCAACGAGCCGAAATTGCTGAAATCGCCCGACGTAATAACGCCCGCGCCGCGTGACGGTCGAGGTTTCAGTGCTCTTCAACGAGCCGAAATTGCTGAAATTTGACAGATAGGAACTTGTGTGCTAGGCTAACGCTGTTTCAGTGCTCTTCAACGAGCCGAAATTGCTGAAATACAAAAGCCCCATCCGTTGCCGGACGGGGCTTGACGTTTCAGTGCTCTTCAACGAGCCGAAATTGCTGAAATTTACGGCGCGCCGGGGGTTATTACAAGCAGATTTAGTTTCAGTGCTCTTCAACGAGCCGAAATTGCTGAAATACGAACGCCGCTTCATCGACAATTACCAGTACGTCACGTTTCAGTGCTCTTCAACGAGCCGAAATTGCTGAAATGTTCGCGGTTTGAGCAGTGGTTGAGACAACTCGTCAGGTTTCAGTGCTCTTCAACGAGCCGAAATTGCTGAAATCGTTCGCTGGACGAGCGCCCTTGGAGACCCGCACTAGTTTCAGTGCTCTTCAACGAGCCGAAATTGCTGAAATCTATCGTAGCCGCGTTCGCGAGGTCGAGTTGTGCAGGTTTCAGTGCTCTTCAACGAGCCGAAATTGCTGAAATTTTCAACGACGGCGCTTCACACAGCAGCGTTGCGTCGTTTCAGTGCTCTTCAACGAGCCGAAATTGCTGAAATCAGCACGACGCGCGGCAGCGCAAACAGCGCGTCGAGGTTTCAGTGCTCTTCAACGAGCCGAAATTGCTGAAATCCCGATGCGTGTGGGCGTTGGCGAGGTAGGTGGTAGAAGTTTCAGTGCTCTTCAACGAGCCGAAATTGCTGAAATTTGCCGAAGCGAACAGCATCGGCGCGCCGAATATCGGTTTCAGTGCTCTTCAACGAGCCGAAATTGCTGAAATATGCAGACCTATCGCGTGTGGGAAGGAACTCGAACCGTTTCAGTGCTCTTCAACGAGCCGAAATTGCTGAAATGCGGCGAGCCGTATTGTCGCGTGCACAATATCGGCGTTTCAGTGCTCTTCAACGAGCCGAAATTGCTGAAATCGCACAGCAGCGTTGCGTGCGGGGGCGTGCAGCGCGTTTCAGTGCTCTTCAACGAGCCGAAATTGCTGAAATTTTTGATGCAGTAGGCGACGAGGGAAACGAATAGTGCGTTTCAGTGCTCTTCAACGAGCCGAAATTGCTGAAATCGTTGTCGCAGCAAAACGACGCCCGGTCGCGGCGCGTTTCAGTGCTCTTCAACGAGCCGAAATTGCTGAAATGGGAACAGGCGCGGGCGCTGGGGCTGCGCTTCCGCAAGTTTCAGTGCTCTTCAACGAGCCGAAATTGCTGAAATCATCCGTCACCTCACAGCACGCGCGTCCAGCCCGACGTTTCAGTGCTCTTCAACGAGCCGAAATTGCTGAAATGTCGCCGCGCGTCCTCGACGAACGCGCGCCAGCCGACGTTTCAGTGCTCTTCAACGAGCCGAAATTGCTGAAATACAAGACCAAGCCCCGAACGTCGAATCGAGCGCGCGTTTCAGTGCTCTTCAACGAGCCGAAATTGCTGAAATGTATACCGCGTTTCGGCGCGGTTGTCAAGAGGAGAGAGTTTCAGTGCTCTTCAACGAGCCGAAATTGCTGAAATGGTACAGTGAGAGCGTATCGATATTCGCTTACTGAAGTTTCAGTGCTCTTCAACGAGCCGAAATTGCTGAAATAGGCGCGCCCGCTCGGTCGCCCGTATGCGTGGGACAAGTTTCAGTGCTCTTCAACGAGCCGAAATTGCTGAAATTTTTCCGTCTCGCCGAAATCGGGGCTTGACAAATCGGTTTCAGTGCTCTTCAACGAGCCGAAATTGCTGAAATCGATCGACTTCAACGCGCACAGCACCATCGGCAATGAGTTTCAGTGCTCTTCAACGAGCCGAAATTGCTGAAATGCGACCGCCCAACGCGCGGCGCGCGGCCAGACATCGTTTCAGTGCTCTTCAACGAGCCGAAATTGCTGAAATCGTTGACGTATTGAACAACGTTGAGCAATTCGCGGGTTTCAGTGCTCTTCAACGAGCCGAAATTGCTGAAATCGAACTGGAGATGGCGGGCGTCGCTCTTGTGTACCTGTTTCAGTGCTCTTCAACGAGCCGAAATTGCTGAAATGAAAGACAAGAGTTGGGCGAAGCCGAACGTGAATATGGTTTCAGTGCTCTTCAACGAGCCGAAATTGCTGAAATTACGAATACGGCGGTTGTCAGCATCGCCAACACGCGTTTCAGTGCTCTTCAACGAGCCGAAATTGCTGAAATTCAAGAACAAGCGCACCGTTGCGGACGTAAACGATGGTTTCAGTGCTCTTCAACGAGCCGAAATTGCTGAAATCGGAAGACCCCGCGCTTTTGGCGCTGTTCCGATCCGGGTTTCAGTGCTCTTCAACGAGCCGAAATTGCTGAAATAGATACGTTTTGACCTGCGCCAGCGTTGCGTACAATTGGTTTCAGTGCTCTTCAACGAGCCGAAATTGCTGAAATTCCCCAATCGCCTTGCGCACCAGCCGCGCCACGACGTTTCAGTGCTCTTCAACGAGCCGAAATTGCTGAAATCGCCGCTGCCCCTCGTCGCCGTAACCTCCCGCCGGCGTTTCAGTGCTCTTCAACGAGCCGAAATTGCTGAAATCGACGCGATGTGCCGCAGCACCCACGCCGGGACAAGGTTTCAGTGCTCTTCAACGAGCCGAAATTGCTGAAATCGATATCGACCTGGTCGGCATACGTCGCAAATGCTGGTTTCAGTGCTCTTCAACGAGCCGAAATTGCTGAAATATAATGTCGCGCAAATTTGCATCCGGTTTTGTGATGTTTCAGTGCTCTTCAACGAGCCGAAATTGCTGAAATGCGTTGAGGAACTCGCTTTAGGGTTGGCGAACGTCGGTTTCAGTGCTCTTCAACGAGCCGAAATTGCTGAAATGCGGTTCTATTCGTGCAGCGGTGCTGCCGCGTCCGTGTTTCAGTGCTCTTCAACGAGCCGAAATTGCTGAAATAGGATTGGCACCTCGCCCTATCGGGGGGATCACGAGTTTCAGTGCTCTTCAACGAGCCGAAATTGCTGAAATGATGGATCGCGCTGCGCATCGTTTCGGCATGGCGGCGTGTTTCAGTGCTCTTCAACGAGCCGAAATTGCTGAAATCAAACCCCGGACATTATCTGTCCCGGCGAGGTGCGCGGTTTCAGTGCTCTTCAACGAGCCGAAATTGCTGAAATATTGACATGTCGCGCTAAGTCGACGATCTCATCAATCGTTTCAGTGCTCTTCAACGAGCCGAAATTGCTGAAATTCTGGGCCGATACCGTCAGCGGATCAGGACTGACAGTTTCAGTGCTCTTCAACGAGCCGAAATTGCTGAAATGCAGGGTTGGAGACGAATGAAGGTGGAGAAGCATCGAGTTTCAGTGCTCTTCAACGAGCCGAAATTGCTGAAATCCACGCGCTCGGCGCACTGGCGCAGACGGCATGGCAGTTGTTTCAGTGCTCTTCAACGAGCCGAAATTGCTGAAATATATCCGGGCGAACGCGCCACCCTGCCGCGTCCTGCCGTTTCAGTGCTCTTCAACGAGCCGAAATTGCTGAAATTTATCCCGTCGGCGCGCATACTGCGCCAATTGTGTAAGTTTCAGTGCTCTTCAACGAGCCGAAATTGCTGAAATCGGTGCTCGTCTGTTTCCGGCGCGGGGTTATCCCGTGTTTCAGTGCTCTTCAACGAGCCGAAATTGCTGAAATTTCGCGCGCGAACGGCGCGGCGGAACCGGCAACCGAGGTTTCAGTGCTCTTCAACGAGCCGAAATTGCTGAAATCGTCCCCGCTGTCCCAGCGCTTGCTGATGCGCCGGGACGTTTCAGTGCTCTTCAACGAGCCGAAATTGCTGAAATCTCGTCTTTTCCCCGCGCCCGGCGCTCATCGTTGATCGTTTCAGTGCTCTTCAACGAGCCGAAATTGCTGAAATGCAGCGACGCGCAGGCGGTTGCGGAACTGATGCTGAGTTTCAGTGCTCTTCAACGAGCCGAAATTGCTGAAATTGTTCTTGACGCTGCTGCCGACGCTGATCGAAATCGCGAGTTTCAGTGCTCTTCAACGAGCCGAAATTGCTGAAATCTGGTGGGAGTTGGAACAGGCGGGGATCGTACCCCGCGTTTCAGTGCTCTTCAACGAGCCGAAATTGCTGAAATTTCTCTATTTTGACATACGTCTTCGGCGCGCTGGCGGTTTCAGTGCTCTTCAACGAGCCGAAATTGCTGAAATGCGTGTTTGGCGCTTCAGCATCGAGAAGATCGACGGTTTCAGTGCTCTTCAACGAGCCGAAATTGCTGAAATCCTCCTCCCCCGCTGCCGCCGCCGGGCGCGCGGAGTTTCAGTGCTCTTCAACGAGCCGAAATTGCTGAAATCGACCGCGAGTCGAAAGACTACGCGGTTGAGTACCGCGTTTCAGTGCTCTTCAACGAGCCGAAATTGCTGAAATAAGCCGCTGCGTTGAAGTAGCGCAGCAGCGGCTGAAGTTTCAGTGCTCTTCAACGAGCCGAAATTGCTGAAATTGAGAGTACGGCAGATCGGGACGCTTGTGTTCAACGGTTTCAGTGCTCTTCAACGAGCCGAAATTGCTGAAATCGAAATCTCGACCGCGAAATTACCGGCGTACAGCCGTTTCAGTGCTCTTCAACGAGCCGAAATTGCTGAAATTCAGCAACGGAGAAGAAGAGCGCCCCGAACTCAACGGTTTCAGTGCTCTTCAACGAGCCGAAATTGCTGAAATTGTTCGCGCCGTTGCCGGACGCGCTTGAAGGAGCAGGTTTCAGTGCTCTTCAACGAGCCGAAATTGCTGAAATCCACGCTTCGGATCGGTGACGGGGGTGATCGTTTTGGTTTCAGTGCTCTTCAACGAGCCGAAATTGCTGAAATCTAAACCGTTAGCAGTACGGGGGCGATCCGGCGAAGTTTCAGTGCTCTTCAACGAGCCGAAATTGCTGAAATCGCGGCATCTCGACTTCCCGCGTGCAGAGTTGGAGTGTTTCAGTGCTCTTCAACGAGCCGAAATTGCTGAAATGCGAGTACGTCGCGTCCTTCGCGGGCTGGCTGCGAGGTTTCAGTGCTCTTCAACGAGCCGAAATTGCTGAAATACCGCAAGCAAAACGAAAGCCCCATCCGTCGCCGGAGTTTCAGTGCTCTTCAACGAGCCGAAATTGCTGAAATAACGCGCCTGCCGCGCGCACCGCAACGTCGCGCTTCGGTTTCAGTGCTCTTCAACGAGCCGAAATTGCTGAAATTGCGCGAAATGCAAGGAGAAATAAAAAACCCCGTCGTTTCAGTGCTCTTCAACGAGCCGAAATTGCTGAAATTACGGTATCGGTGAACCTAGCCGCGCCGTAATCTACGTTTCAGTGCTCTTCAACGAGCCGAAATTGCTGAAATAATACGACCGGTACGCGGTCTTCGTTCGCTCTTTCGTTTCAGTGCTCTTCAACGAGCCGAAATTGCTGAAATGTGGGGGCAGCGGATCGGGGAGATCGTCGGGGTCGGTTTCAGTGCTCTTCAACGAGCCGAAATTGCTGAAATGGGCGTCATTCTCGTTCTCGTCAACAGCAACGTCGGTTTCAGTGCTCTTCAACGAGCCGAAATTGCTGAAATCCCAACCGTAACAAGATGTCGTTGCAACTGTGGTGTGTTTCAGTGCTCTTCAACGAGCCGAAATTGCTGAAATCCGTACTGCTGCTGTGACAGCGCCGCGGCGCAGCGCGTTTCAGTGCTCTTCAACGAGCCGAAATTGCTGAAATCTGAGCGTCGCGCTCGACGTTCAAGCGACGCCGTACCCGTTTCAGTGCTCTTCAACGAGCCGAAATTGCTGAAATCACCCGCACGCTATCTGCGCGGTGTTGACCGACGCGTTTCAGTGCTCTTCAACGAGCCGAAATTGCTGAAATGATTTCGGCGTGGTGTACGTCTTCGGTAACGTTGTCGGTTTCAGTGCTCTTCAACGAGCCGAAATTGCTGAAATGACAGAAGCGCATCTGGGGTTGTGTTGGCGTCTCGACGGTTTCAGTGCTCTTCAACGAGCCGAAATTGCTGAAATCAAAACGAACAGCGGAATGCGCTCAAACCGCGCTGCGGTTTCAGTGCTCTTCAACGAGCCGAAATTGCTGAAATCTCACAGCACGCGCGTCCAGCCGGACGGCAGCGTCGCGTTTCAGTGCTCTTCAACGAGCCGAAATTGCTGAAATTGGTTGAGGA
>Ga0308412_1000595_pt1 | contig 18632 bp, 19 predicted proteins | sample HotsprottomLayer_FD_202357 | JGI IMG/M metagenome (GOLD analysis project Ga0308412, IMG submission 202357) | Hot spring phototrophic mat microbial communities from Octopus Spring, Yellowstone National Park, Wyoming, United States -... | ecosystem: Environmental > Aquatic > Thermal springs > Hot...
CGACTTCATGCCCTTCTACGCCCCCACCGTCAACAGCTACAAGCGCTACGAGGACGGCTCCTGGGCCCCCACCCGGCTGGCCTGGAGCTACGACAACCGCACCGCCGGGTTCCGCGTGGTGGGGCGGGGGGCCTCGCTGCGCATCGAGTGCCGGATTGGGGGGGCCGACCTGAACCCCTACCTGGCCCTCACCGCCGCGCTGGCCTCGGGCCTCGATGGCCTGGAGCAGGGCCTCACCCCGCCCCCCATCTTCCAGGGCGACCTTTACCAGGCCCGCCACCTGCCGCGCGTGCCCTACACCCTGGGCCAGGCCGCCGAGGGGTTTGCCACCAGCGCTTTTGCCAAAGCCGCCCTGGGCGAGGCCGTCCACGAGCACTACACCCACTTCTTCCAAACCGAGTGGCAGGCTTTCAACCGGGCCGTAACCGACTGGGAGCGCAAGCGGTATTTCGAACGAATTTGAGGGAGGTTTAAGGTGCAACTGGCCGACAAGGTAGCTCTAATTACCGGTGCCGCCAGCGGAATTGGCCGAGAGGCGGCGTTGCTCTTTGCCCGCGAGGGGGCCCGGGTGGTGGCGGTGGATATTTCAGAAAAAGGCCAGGAGACCGCAGAGGCCATCCAGCGCGCGGGGGGCCAGGCCCACTTCGTGCAGGCCGACGTTTCGAAGGCCCAGGACGCCGAGCGGATGATATCCGAGGCCGAGCGGGTCTTCGGGCGGCTACAGATCCTCTTCAACAACGCGGGCATCTCCCACGCCGAAGACGACGACGCCATCCACACCAGCGAGGCGGTCTGGGACCTGACCTTTGCGGTCAACGTCAAAGGGGTCTTTCTGGGCTGTAAGTACGGCATCCCGGCTTTGCGCCGGGCCGGGGGCGGCAGCATCATCAACACCGCTTCCTTTGTGGCCTTCCTGGGGGCCGCCACCCCCCAGCTGGCCTACACCGCCAGCAAGGGGGCGGTGCTCTCCATGACCCGCGAGCTGGCGGTGATCCACGCCCGCGAGGGCATCCGGGTCAATGCGCTCTGCCCGGGGCCTTTGCAGACCGAGTTACTGATGAAATATCTGGACACCCCCGAAAAGCGCCAGCGCCGGCTGGTGCACATCCCCATGGGCCGCTTCGGCCAGGCCGCCGAGATTGCCCAGGCGGCTTTGTACCTGGCCAGCCCGGCCTCTTCCTTCATGACCGGAGCCGCCCTGCTGGTAGACGGGGGCATCACCGCGGCCTACGTCACCCCGGAGTGAGGCCATGGCGGTTCAGCGAACCATCAGCCCGGTGGACGGGCGCATCTATGTGGAGCGAACCCTGGCCGGGCCAGAGGAACTCGAGCAAACCCTGGCCCAAGCCACCCGGGCCCAGAAAGCCTGGGCCCAGACCCCCCTACACGAGCGGCTGGCCATCGTAGAGCGCATGGTCGAGGTCATGCTGGGGGCCGTGGAGGCGGTGGCCGAGGAACTCACCTGGCAGATGGGCCGGCCCATCCGCTACAGCCCCAAGGAGATCCAGGGGGGCTTTGCCGAGCGGGCCCGCTACATGGCCCGCATCGCCCCCAGGGCCTTGGCGGACCTCCCCGCCGAAGAGATGCCGGGCTTCACCCGCTTCATCCGGCGGGAGCCGCTGGGGGTGGTGCTGGTGCTGGCCCCCTGGAACTACCCCTACCTGACCTCGGTCAACACCATCGTGCCGGCCATCCTGGCCGGAAACGCGGTGGTGCTGAAGCACTCCGCCCAGACCCCCCTGGTGGCCGAGCGCTACGCCTGGGCCTTCCGGGAGGCCGGGCTGCCGGAGGGGGTATTCCAGTACCTGCACATGGACCACGACCTCACCGCCCAGGCCATCGCCGACCCGCGGGTGGCCTTCGTGGCCTTTACCGGTTCGGTGGCGGGGGGCCGGGCGGTAGAGCGGGCGGCAGCCGGGCACTTCAAGGGGGTGGCCCTCGAGCTCGGCGGCAAGGATCCGGCCTATGTGCGACCCGACGCCGACCTCGAGTACAGCGTGGTCAACCTGGTGGATGGGGCCATGTTCAACTCGGGCCAGTCCTGCTGCGGGGTGGAACGCATCTACGTGCACGAATCCCTCTACCGGCCCTTCGTGGAGGCTTTTGTGGCCGAGACCCTCAAGCTCAGGCTGGGCAACCCCCTCGACCCCGAGACCACCCTAGGCCCCATGGTGCGCACCGAGGCCGCCGAGTTCGTGCGGGGCCAGATCGCCGAGGCCATCGCCCAGGGTGCGAAGGCCCTGATCGACCCCAAAGCCTTCCCCGCCGACGCACCCGGCACCCCCTACCTGGCCCCCCAGGTGCTGGTAGATGTGAATCACCGGATGCGGGTGATGGTGGAGGAGAGCTTTGGCCCGGTGGTGGGCATTATGCCGGTCAAAAGCGACGAGGAGGCCCTCGCCCTCATGAACGACTCCCCCTACGGCCTCACCGCCTCCATCTGGAGCAAAGACGAAGAGGCCGCGCTCCAGCTCGGGGCGGCCCTCGAGACCGGCACGGTCTTCCTCAACCGCTGCGACTACCTCGACCCAGCCCTGGCCTGGACCGGGGTCAAGGCCTCCGGGCGGGGCTGCTCGCTCTCGCTCTTGGGCTACGAGCAGCTCACCCGGCCCAAGTCGTATCATCTGCGTAAGGTATGAGGCTGGCGGTACTGGTCTGCGACGACCCCCCGGCAGGTCTGGAGCGGATCGCCGGCGATTACCCCGCCATGTTCGAGCGGCTGCTGGGCCAGGCCCTCACCCCCTTCGACGTGCGGGCCGGGCAGTATCCGGCCCGGGTGGAGGACTTCCAAGGCTACCTGATCACGGGCTCCAGGGCCTCGGTCTACGACCCTTTGCCCTGGATCCCCCCTCTAGCAGCGTTTGTCCGGGCGGTAGCGGCTTCTTCCAGCAGGCTGGTGGGGGTGTGCTTCGGCCACCAGATGATCGGGCAGGCCCTGGGGGGGCGGGTGGAGCGCTGGCCTCTGGGCTGGGGGGTGGGGGTGCACCGCTTCTCGGTCTACCGGCAGGCCCCCTGGATGAAGCCCCCCCTGCAGGAATTGCAGCTCATCCTCTCCTGCCAGGACCAGATCACCCGGCTGCCCCCTGGGGCCGTGGTGCTGGGCGGCAGCGCCTTTAGCCCCCATGCCCTGATCCAGGTGGGGGCCAACGTGCTGGGCCTGCAACCCCACCCCGAGTTTCCCAAAGCCTTCGCCCAAGCCCTGCTGGAAGAGCGGCGCCTTTTGGTGGGGCCAGAACGCTACACCGAAGCCAAAGCCAGCTTTGCCCTGGAGCCCAGTGCGAAGGAGGTGGCGGGCTGGATTCGGAATTTTCTCGCTACCGGGCCTTCTTGAAGCAGCACCCCCCCTTCGACGCGCTCAGCGAGGCCGACTGGGCAGGGCTCGAGGGGGCCCTGGTCATCCGCCACTTTGCCCCGGGGGCGGTGATACTCGAGCCCGGCCAGCCCGAGGCCGAGGGCCTATATGTGGTCTACCAGGGTGCGGTGCGGCTGGAACAGGACGGACAGGCGGTGGCCTGGCTCGAGCCCGGCGAAGCCTTTGGCTACCCTTCCCTGCTGGGTCAGCAGCCCCCCAGCCTCACCGTGCGGGCCGAGGGCGAGACAGCCTGCCTGCTCTTGCGCAAAGAAGCCTTCCGGAGCCTGCTGCAAAAACCCAGCTTCGCCCTTTTCTTTAGCGCCCGGCTGGCCGAGCGGCTGCGGCTGTTGCAGCCTATGACCCTGAACCTGCCCGACCTGGGGCAGCCCGCAGGCGAGGCGGCCGAGGCCGGGGTCTGGCTCGAGGCCGGCGCCAGCGTAGCCCAGGCCGCCCGCCTCATGCGCGAGCGGGGGGTGAGCGCTTTGCTCCTCCGGGAGGGCGAGGGGCTGGCCATCCTCACCGACCGCGACCTGCGCAACCGGGTGCTGGCCGAAGAGCGGCCCCCCCACACGCCGGCTTCTGCCGTAGCCAGCACCCCGGTCAAAACCCTGCCCGCCAGCACCCCCCTCCACGAAGCCCTGCTCTTCATGGAGCAGCAGGGCATCCACCACCTGCCCCTCACCCAGCAAAGCCAGGTGGTGGGCCTGCTGACCGACCGGGCCTTCCTGCGGCGCTGGCTCCAGACCCCCCTGGCCCTGCTCAGGCGGCTTAGCGGGGAAGACCACCCCGAGGTACTGCTGGATTACCGCCAGCAGCTCGAGGCCATCGTGCAGCAGATGTTCGCGGCGGGCTTCGCAGTGCAGGCCATCACCCGCCAGGTAAGCCTCCTGAACGACGCCCTGACCCGCACGCTTCTGAGGCGCGCCGAGCGAAACCTGGGCCCCCCGCCCTGCCCCTACGCCTGGCTGGCCCTGGGCTCCGAAGGCCGCACCGAGCAGGCTTTGCTCACCGACCAGGACAACGCCCTGGCCTACGCTGACCCGGCCGCCAAAGGCTATTTTCAGGCCCTGGCCCAAGAGGTGCTGGGAGGGCTTTTGCAGGCGGGGTTTCCTCCCTGCCCCGGGGGCTTCATGGCCGACCGCTGGTGTTTTCCCCTGGCCGAATGGGAGGCCCGTTTCGAGCAGTGGCTGGCCGTCCCCGAGGGCGAGGGGCTGCTGGAAGCCCAGGTATTCCTCGACTTTCGCAGCATTGCCGGAGGGCTTTCCCTCGAGCCCCTGCAGCACCGGCTGCGCCAGGCCGCTAAAAACCGGCCTTTCCTCACTGCGCTGGCCCGCTCGGCCCTGGTCTTTGCACCCCCCCTGGGTCTTTTGGGCCGCCTCCGCTTCGAGGAGGGCACGGTCAACCTCAAGAAAGGCGGCCTGGCGGCCATCGTGGGGCTGGCGCGGGTGTATGGCCTCGAGGCCCTAAGTCTGGCCCGCCCCACCCTCGAGCGCCTGCGGGCCGCCAGCGAGGCCAGGGTTATCCCACGGGAGGAGGCCGAAGACCTGAGCGAAGCCTACTTGTTTTTGTCCCAGCTGCGCCTGCGCCACCAGCTCCTGGCCCTGGCCCAGGGCCAGCCCCTCACCAACCGGGTGGCCCAGGCCGCCCTCAGCCCCCGCGAGCTGCAGGCGCTGCGCCAGGTCTTTTTGCGGGTGCGCCAGGCCCAGCAGACCCTGGCCGCGCGGTTCAGGCTGCAGGTGCTTTAAAGAAGTCTTCCTTACTGAGCCGTTCCCGAGTTGCTATGTTCTACACAGGCAGTTGCCTCCCGGATGGAGGCCAACTTCCGACCGATAAACTTCATTAGCAACTGAAGAAAGGCATTCGCTTCGCTCATCCCCTCACCCCCGCCCCTCTCCCAGAGGGAGAGGGGAGTTCAGATTAGAACGGCATTCTTTTGCCAAAACAAAATCCCTTCCCCCATTGGGAGAAGGGTTGGGATGAGGGGCATCTAGGCAACAAACAGGTCATCAATGGAACTGGGCTTCCTCGGTCGAGCCCACCAGGGCCGCGGTGGAGGCCTGCCCGGCGGTGATGGCCATCAGCACCTCGTCGAAGTAGCCCGCGCCCACCTCGCGCTGGTGTTTGACCGCGGTAAAGCCCTCCTTCTCGGCGGCGAACTCGAGCTGCTGCAACTCCACGAAGGCGCTCATGCCGCGCTCTTTGTAGCCTCTGGCCAGCTCGAAGGTGCGGTAGTTGAGGTTGTGCCAGCCCGCCAGGGTGATGAACTGGAACTTGTAGCCCATGGCCCCCAGCTCGCGCTGGAACTTGGCGATGGTCTCGTCGTCGAGGTTTTTCTTCCAGTTGAAGCTGGGCGAGCAGTTGTAGGCCAGCATCTTGCCCGGATGCTCGGCGTGCACCGCCTCGGCGAACTGGCGGGCCACCTCCAGGTCGGGGGTGCTGGTCTCCATCCACAACAGGTCGGCGTAGGGGGCGTAGGCCAGGGCGCGGGCGATGCAGGCCTCGAGGCCGTTGCGAACCCGGTAGAAGCCCTCGGGGGTGCGCTCGCCTTCCTTCACGAAGGGCCTGTCGCGCTCGTCGATGTCGCTGGTGAGCAGCGTGGCGGCCTCAGCGTCGGTGCGGGCGATGATGAGGGTAGGCACCCCCATCACATCGGCGGCCAGCCGGGCCGCGTTCAAGGTGCGGATGTGCTGCTGGGTGGGAATCAAGACCTTTCCGCCCAGGTGCCCGCACTTCTTCTCGCTGGAAAGCTGGTCTTCCCAGTGCACCCCGGCCGCACCCGCCTCGATCATGCTTTTCATCAGCTCGAAGGCGTTTAGGGGGCCGCCAAAGCCGGCCTCGGCGTCGGCCACGATGGGGGCGTACCAGTAGCGTCCGGTCTTGCCCTCGCTACGCTCGATCTGGTCGGCCCGCATGAGGGCGTTGTTGATGCGGCGCACCACCTGCGGCACCGAGTTGGCCGGGTAGAGCGACTGGTCGGGGTAGGTTTGCCAGGCCAGGTTGGCGTCGGCGGCCACCTGCCAGCCCGAAAGGTAGATGGCCTCGAGGCCGGCCTTGACCATCTGCACCGCCTGGGCTCCGGTGTAGGCCCCAAAGGTGTTCACGTAGGGGCGGGTGTGCAAGAGCTCCCACAGCCGCTCAGCTCCCGCCCTGGCCAAGGTCTGCTCGGGCAGAAGGCTGGGGCGCAGGCGCACCACATCTTCGGCGGTGTAGTCGCGCTTGATGCCTCTCCAACGGGGGTTGGTCTCCCACTCGCGGCGAAGTTTTTCGGCTTCCAGCTTCATTTCGGGGGACAGTTTGGACATGGCCATTCCTCCTGCTTTGAGTATGGTTATTACGGCATGAATCTGCGGAGTGTATATGAAGTAGAGCAACACCTACAAAAATGTGTACAACTTAGATGGGTACACGTTTGTTGAGTTACACAAAAGTGTATCTAGTTCGCAGCCTGGGGCCCGGTGCAAGTTTTTGCGGCGGGGCTGGTAGGATGAGGGGCATGGACAAGGCGGTGGCACAAGCACTGCGCTACAACCTGCGCTACGCCGGTCACCCGGCGGGCGAACAACACCTGACCCTCGAGCCCCGCCGGGATGGACTGCGGGTGGTGCTCGAGGCCAACGTAGAGCTTCCCCTACCCAAAACCCGCCAGCGCTGGGAAAGCGAGCTGGATCGCGAAGGGCTGCCCCGTCGTTACCGCGAGCGGGTGGAAGGTAACGGGACCCGACTTATGGAGGTGGAGTTCTCGCTCGAGGATGGCCAGGTTACGGTCAGCCAGGGTAAGGATGACTTCGCCCTCCCCTACCTCACCCCGATGCACGACCCTCTCTCGTTGATCCTGAGCATAGGGAGGCTCGAGATAGAAGTGGGCCAGGTAGAAAAGTTCAACCTGGTGGGGGGGCGGGCTTATGTCGAGCGCCTGCCCGATCAGACCATGCAAGAGCGAACTGTGCGGGTCTACCGGCTACGCCCTGGCCTTAGCCTGCTGTATTTCGATCAGGAAGGCTACCCCGTGCGCCTAACGCAGAAGGTGGGGGAACATGTTTTTGAGGCCGATCTGGTGCAGGTGCAGCGCCTCGAGGCCCATCAGCGCCTGCAACTGTTAGAGCCCGCACAGGAGCCAAGCCGGCCTCGAGCGACCGGTGCTAGGGTGGTGTCCGGTGAACCCACCAATGGGGCCTCCGGACGTCGGCGACGCCGGCGCCGGCGGTATTACTAGGGCGCAAGAACCCCTTAGCCCTACAATGAGAGCGAGCCAACGCATGACGACACCGCGCGCTGTAAGAGAAGGGCCCTTATGATCAAAAGCCCCGAACAAGTTTACGAGCACTTCAAAAACCGTCGCATGACCGTGGAGTACGGCGATGCGCTGGAGACGGTGCGGTTTATTTTGCACCAGGTGGAGCACGAGGGGGACGCTGCCCTGCAACGAATCAGCCAGGAAATAGACGGGCACCCCGTGGAGGAAATTCCCAAGCGGGTTTGGCGCGAAGCCTACGAAAACCTAGACGCCGACCTGCGCGACGCCCTCGAGACGACAAGGGAGCGCATCGAAGCCTTCTACCGGCGGGAGCCGGTGGGCGGGTTCCTAGAAGCCGGGGCCAACGGGGTGCTGGGCCAGCTAGTGCGCCCGCTCGATCGGGTGGGGGTTTACGTACCGGGGGGATCGGCGCCTTTGCTTTCCACCGTTTTGATGACCGCGGTCCCGGCCAAGGTGGCCGGTGTGGGCGAGATTGTTCTGGCCTCCCCGCCCCGAGTACACCCAGGCATCCTGGCTGCGGCCTGGGTGGCCGGTGCCGACCGCCTGTTTGCCATGGGTGGTGCCCAGGCCATTGCGGCGCTGGCCTATGGCACCGAAACGGTGCCCCGGGTCGACAAAATCATGGGCCCCGGTAACCGCTACGTGGTGCTGGCCAAGCGCGAGGTATTCGGTATGGTGGGCATGGAGGGTCTGCCTGGGCCCACCGAAACCCTTATCATCGCCGACGCCTCCGCCGACCCCAAGCTGCTGGCCGCCGATCTGCTAGCCCAGGCCGAACACGGCCCCGACTCCGAAGCCTGGCTGCTCTCCTCGTACCGCGAGCTGCTAGAGCGCGTCGAGGAGGAGTTGCAACGCCAACTGGTCGACCTGCCTAGGGCCGGCATCGCCCGGCAGGCCCTAAAGCAAAGTGGGCTGGTTCATGTGGAGAACCTGGAGCAGGCCCTCGAGCTGGCCAACCTGTACGCCCCTGAGCACCTTTGCCTCTCGGTACACGACCCCCTGGCTGTGCTGGGGCAGGTGCGCAACGCCGGCGGGGTTTTTCTAGGCGAGCATTCCTGCGAGGCCCTGGGCGACTACATCGCAGGCCCCAGCCATGTAATGCCCACATCTGGCACAGCCCGCTTTGGGGGCGGGCTGTCCCTGCGGGATTTTCTCAAGGTGATCCCGGTAGTGGGTCTTAGCCCGCAAGCAAGCCAACGCCTGGCTGCACTCGGGGCCCGCATAGCCCGCGAAGAAGGCCTGGAGGCCCATGCCAGAGCCCTCGAGCGCAGGGCCAAGGGGTAGCCTCCTGACTGCTCAGGAGCTTACGCAGCGAAGACCCTCGCACCGCCCCCCTGTAGGCTGAGAGGTACCTCTACTCGGGCAGGCTAATCTGGCCGCGGGCAGCTGCCACCGCGAGTTCCTGGCCGAGCGCCTGACCCACCTGCTGGTATGCCCTGGCCCACTCGTCATTGCTCATTCCTTTGTCAGCCACCAGCCTAAGCAGCAGGTTGTAGGGGTGGGTGCCGCTGGCCAGAGCCAAAAACGTCTCGTCTAGGTCGGCCTTCTCTTTTTGCCGGCGCAGCATACCCAAGACGTCGAACTGCACGCTCGATAGGGGCAAAAACTCTCCTTCACCCTGGTAGACCAGGCCGCTTACTCGCTCCAGCACATCCAAGGCCCTCTGGCGCAGAAGCGCTCCTTCCAGCACCTTGTGCCGGGCCTCGAGGGCTTCTAGTATTCGGGGCAAGAAGGGCTCGATGGGTACCTCTCCCAGAAGGTGTTGGGCCCGCTCGAGCAGCCCGTGAAAGGCTTGCGAGAGCCCGGCCAGGCCAGCAACCAGCTCCGGCGAGGGGGGATGGCCCTGTTCCAGCTCAACGGCGGCCTGTCGTAACTGCGCGCCAAGCTCGACTAAACGGCTTTGCAGGCGGCGGCCTTCTTCCAGAAGGACCCCCACCTCCCTCATGCTGTTTGCTTCTAGCGGTGTAGCGAGCATAAAACCCCAGGAACGCAAACGGGTAGCTGCAGAATTCTGCCGCCAGTGTACCCCAGCCCACGGGCCCTTCCCCGCTAATTTGAACCTCACGCCCCTAGTATCCCCAGAGGACAGGCCCGGCATGCCCCGAAGACGCGCGCTAGTCCTTTAGCTTCTTGGCAGCATCAATCAGGGCGGGCAGCACCTGGTGCACATCCCCCACAATGCCGTAGTCGGCAATCTTGAAGATGGGGGCCTCGGCATCTTTATTAACTGCTACGATGTACTTGCTCTTGTTCATGCCGGCCTGGTGCTGCACTGCGCCCGAAACCGCCAGGGCGATGTAGACGTTGGGCTGTACGGTTTTGCCGGTCTGGCCCACCTGTTCGCCGTAGGGCCGCCAGCCCGCGTCTACCACCGCGCGGGTGGCGCCCACCGCCGCGCCCAGCGCATTGGCCAGCTCTTCCACCCCGGCAAAGGCCTCGGGGCTGCCCAGCCCGCGCCCGCCCGTCACCACCACGGTGGCTTCGCTAAGCGAGACGCCCTTCTTCTGCTCGCTCAAGCGCTCGAGCACCTCGACGGTTGTGGGCAAAGGCACCTCCAGCACCTCCACCGCACCACTGCCAGCCGGCTCGGCCAGGGGCGTGGTGTTGGGTTTGGCGGTAAACACCACCGGCAGAGCAGCTTTTTGCTTCTCGGTGACGCGGTTCAGAAAGCTGTAACGGAGACCAATAATGTGCTGGCCGTCGGTGCTGGTCTCGAGGGTATCCTCCATCAGACCAGCCTTCATTCTGTAGGCCAGCCGGGCCGTCCAGGTGCGGCTCTGCCGCCCTCCGGTAGCCACCACCACCCGGGCCCCGCTTTTTTGCACCGCCGCATAGGCCGCCTCGGCCCACTTTTCCGCGGTGTAGCCCCCCACCTCGGCAGCAAAGACGGTGGGCAGGTACTGCGCGGCCTCCTGGGCCACCGCGCGGGTGTTCTCGCCAATCACCACCCCGGCGATGGGCCCCAAGGCGCTGAGTTGCCGGGCCCGGCTGATGGCCTCCAAAGCGCCCTTACGCAGGCGCTGTCCGTCGTGTTCCAAGACTACGAGTATCACACTCACCTCCTAAATCACCTTGGCTTCCTCGTGCAAAAGCCGCACCAGCTCATGGGCGGCGGCCACCGGGTCTTTGCCGTCTAGCATCTTGTTCAGGCGGCTTTTTTCCTGGATGGTCTGCTCCAGAATCTCCACCTTGCTAGTGGCGCTCACGGGCAGCTTTTTCAGCTCCTTGCGCTTGGCCTTCATGATGCCGGGCAGGGTGGGGTAGCGGGGCTCGTTCAGGCCCTGCTGGCTGGTGAAGACCGCGGGCAAGGGCACCCGCACCAGCTCGGCACCCTCGTCGAGGTCGTGGCGGGCTTTGGCGTGGGTCTCGCCCTCCAGTTCAATCAGGGTGGTCCAGCTCACCACCGGCCAGCCCAGGGCCTCGGCCAGCGCCGGCCCCAGGGCCTGGGCGTCCCAGTCGGCCTGCTGCCCGCCGGTAAAGACCAGGGTGGGAGCTTCGGCCCGGATGACCTCGGCCAGGGCCTCGGCCTGGGTGATAGGGTCGATGTAGCCCTCGGCCACCAAGTGAATGCCTCGGTCAATTCCCATAGCCAGTGCAGTGCGGATAGCCTCCTCGAAGCGCTCCGGTCCCAGGGCCACCACCGCGCTCTCACCCCCGTGCTTTTCCTGTAGCCGGATGATCTCCTCCACCGCCCACTCGTCCATCTGATCGAGGATCATCGTGACCCCACTGAGGTCTACCTTACCCCCCTCAATCTTGAGGCGGGACTCGCCATCGGGTACTTGCCGTATGACCGCTATAAATTTCATGCGTTACCTCCCGTAGGATTCGGCGCCAATGGCCGATAGCCGATAGTCCATAGCTTATGATGAAGCGGCCTCGAGCGTCCGAATGAAGGCATTTATTTTGCCGTTCAGCACGCTGGCTTGTTGGTATATTGGCTGGACTGCTTCGAGCGACACAAACCCCAGCTTGGCCGCTAGGTGGGCGGCGCTAACAGTTTCGAGCAACGAACCTCGTGCCATGTATAAAAACCGCAAGAAATCCCTATCCGTGCCGCGCCCCTTGCCTTCTGCAATGTTGAGGCAAATGGAGTTGACCGCGCGGCATATTTGAGAGGTAAGACCATACTGCTCTTTGCTTGGGAATGCACCAGCTAGGTCGTAGACGGCAGCCACCAGCTCTGAAGCAAGCTGATAGACCTCGAGGTTCTCGAAACCGAAATAGCTCTTATCGCTTAGCATTTTCCCCATACTCGCCTTTGACTTCACCATAGCTATCAGCTATTAGCAATTGGCTATCGGCTATCAGCTATTGGCTATCCGCTACTGGCTCAGTATGTGCCGCGCGATGATCAGCCGCTGGATCTCGTTGGTTCCCTCGTAAATCTGGTTTAGCTTCACGTCGCGCAAGAGCTTCTCCACCGGGTACTCGTGCATGTAGCCGAAGCCGCCGTGAATCTGAATGGCCTGGTTGGCGGCCTCGAAGGCCATCTCGGAGGCGTAGGCTTTGGCGATAGCAGCGGCGTGGGAATGGGGCTGGTGTGTATCTAGGTGTGTATCTACCAGCCAGGCCGCGTAGTAGGTGTAGGCACGGGCGGTCTCGAGGCCCATCAGCATCTCGGCCAGCTTGAACTGGATGGCCTGGAACTCGGCAATGGGCCGGCCAAAAGCCTCGCGCGCCTTGGCGTACTTGGTGGCCTCCTCGAGGGCTCGCCGGGCCACCCCCACGCTGCCCGCCGCCACCGGGATGCGGGTCTTGTCCAGGGTTTGCATGGCAATCTTGAAGCCATCGCCCTCTTTGCCCAGCAGGTTCTCGGCAGGAACCCGGCAGTCTTCAAAGACCAGCTCATAAGTGCCGCTGGCCCGCTGGCCCATCTTGCCATGCAGTTTGTTGGCCCTGAAACCGGGCGTGCCTTTCTCCACCACCAGGGCCACCACCCCTTTGTGGCGTAGCTCCGGGGCGACGGTGGCAAAAACCACCACGGTTTCGGCCTCGCCGCCATTGGTAATCCAGGTTTTGGTGCCGTTCAGCACGTAGTGGTTGCCATCCCGCACGGCCCGGGTGCGCAAGGCCGCCGCATCCGAGCCATTGCCCGGTTCGGAGAGGGCAAAAGCCGCCAAGGCTGGTTTTTCGGTGAGCTTTTTGAAGAAGCGCTGCTTCTGCTCGTGGCTTCCGGCCAGCAGGATGGGGGTGATGCCCAGGTCGGAGGCCATGGGAATGGTGTAGATGCCCATGCAGCCCCAGGCCAGCTCCTTACCGATGATGACCTCCTCGAGCATCCCCAGCCCTAGGCCCCCATACTCCTCCGGAATGATGGCGTTAAGCAGGCCCACCTCGTGAAGCTTTTCCACAATGCCCCAGGGCACTTCCTCTTTGGCGTCGTAGAGGGCAGCCACTGGCGCAATTTGCTCTTTGGCAAAGCGTCGGGCCAGTTTTTGCAGCTCTTTTTGTTCTTCGGTCAGGGTGAAATCTACGGGCATAAGCGAACAGCCCTTAGCCCACTGTCACTAGCTCATAGCTTTCATGCTCAGCTATCTGCTACTGGCGTTTGGCTATTGGCCTCACATCACCTCCTCGCAAAACTTCTTATACTTAGTATAACTTTTTCCCTTCACCCTCATTCATGCTAACACCCCCCTGGTGAAGTAAAAGCGTTATGTATCAAAGTCCTAGTCACCATGAAACCACTTACCAAGCCCTCTGGCCGCGTTGTACACGGGTGGACAGGGCCGAGGTGAAAAGTCCCCCTGGCCGGCTGGGAGAATCAGCTATCATGGGGTATGCGACCCAAGAAGCCGGTCTTCTTGCCGGGTTGCAGCTGTGGAACCTCAACAGGCGGGAGGCTTTATGAAGCTGAGCGCTAAGACCCGCGGCGAACTGCTTGCCCGCATTGGCTCCAACCCCGACGTTTTGCGCGGTAGACCCCGCCTCAGGGGTACCCGTATCGCTGTGCACATGGTCTTGGAGGCCCTGGCCTCGCAAATGTCCATCGAAGAAGTGCTCTTGCAGTGGCCCGAACTGACCCGCCAGGATATCCAGGCCGCACTGCTGTACGGGGCCCGCGCCACCAACTACGAGTGGATTTCGCTGGACGGGGCGTGATGCGAATTTTGCTTGACGAGAACATCCCCCAGCGGGTCTTATGGTGGCTGATTGGCGAGGGTTATGAGGTGGTTGCGGCGCGGGAGGTGGGCCTCACCGGGCGCTCCGATCAGGCCTTGTACGACTACGCCGAACGCCACAACTACGTGCTGGTCACGCTTGACCTGGACTTCTCAGACCCCCTGCGCTTTCCCCTCTGCTTCCCGCGCATCGTGCTGCGCCCTGGTCTGATCGACCCCGAGCTGATGTGCGAAATTTTGCGGGATGTTTTCCGGAGGGGCTTTCCGCTTTGGGGCGAACTCTACGTGGCGCAGCCGGAGGGCATTGCCCGGTATAGTGAGGAACTGTGAAGTGGGTGGAGTGCCCGCGGGATTCCTGGCAGGGGTTTTCTAAGTTCATCCCTACCGAAGAAAAGATTGGCTATCTGCTTGGGCTGCTCGAGGCTGGCTTTCGTAGCCTCGACCTCACCAGCTTCGTCTCGCCTAAGTGGGTGCCCCAGCACGCCGACGCCGAAGAAGTGCTAGCGGCCTTGCCCGCACCGGAGGGGCGCGAGTACCTGGCCATTGTGGGCAATCTGAAGGGCCTCGAGCGGGCCCGGCAGGCAGCCCACCTGACCACGGTGGGCTATCCCTTTTCCCTTTGCGAGACCTTCCAGCGCAAAAACCTCAACCTGGGGATCGAGGAGTCCTGGCCGCTACTGGAGCAACTGCTGGCCGAGGCCCAGGGGCTCAGGTTCGTGGTTTACCTTTCGATGGCCTTTGGCAACCCCTACGGCGAGGCCTGGACGCCCGAGCTGACCGCAGCCTTTGTGCAGCGTATGCGGCATTGGCCGGGGTTGGCCGGTCTGGTACTGGCGGACACCTACGGGGTGGCCTCGGCCAAGACCGTTGCTCAGACCCTGGAGGCTGTGGCCCAGGCGGGGGCGCTGGATGAGCGCCTCGGCCTGCACCTGCACAGCCGCCCGCAAGAGACCCTAGACAAGGTGCAGGTGGCGCTTAGCTATGGGGTAAGTTGGCTCGAGGGCGCCCTGGGTGGCCTGGGCGGCTGTCCCTTTGCGGGCGATGAGCTGGTCGGCAACCTGGCCAGTGAGCAGGTGCTGCCCTACCTGGCCCAGCAGGGCTGGAGAACCGGGGTCGACGTAAAGCGGCTGCCAGAACTCGCCCGCCGAGCCCTTGTGCTCAAAAGCAAGTACGCCTAGCCCCGTCGCAGGCCTAGCAAGAGGCCCGCCACAAAGGCCCCACCAAAAGGCAGATTGTTTGTGAGCACGCGCACCAGGGCGTCCCAGGCATTTTTGATCTGCTCCTGCTGTAGGAGCGGCTCCACATCGCGCTGAATGCGCGTCCAGTCCACAGCGATGTAGCCCAGCGAGGCCAGCAACTGCACCACCACAAAAATCAGGCCCAGGATGATGGCCACCCAGCGGCCCACGGTCTTGATAGCGTAACCCACGGCAAAGCCAGCCACGCCCCCGAAGGTGAGCTGGCCGATGTAAGGCTGAATCAGTTCCACGTCTTTATTGTGCCACGCCAAAACCTGATCAGCGGTCAGCCTTTTTTACGCATGGCCTCGAGCATATCCCACTGCTCTTTAGTCACCGCGTCCAGCACGTTGAACTCTCCGGCGTTCCAGACCGTCTCACCCCCGTCGATGGTGATGACATCCCCGGTGATGAAGCCGGCGTAGTCGGAGATCAGGTAGGCAGCCAGGTTGGCCAGCTCGATGTGCTGGCCTACCCGGCCTAAGGGAATCCTCTTCTCGAATAGGCGAGCGATTTCCGGGGTGGGCATCAACCGCGTCCAGGCCCCCTCGGTAGGGAAAGGCCCGGGCGCGATGGCGTTGAGGCGGATGCCATACTTGCCCCACTCCGCAGCCAGCGACTTGGTGAGGGCAATCACCCCGGCTTTGGCCGTGGCCGAGGGCACCACGTAGCCCGAACCGGACTGGGCATAGGTGGTGGCAATGTTGAGCATGTTGCCCTTCTGCCCGCTGGCAATCCAGCGCTTACCGACCTCGAGGGTGCAGTAGACCGTACCGTGCAGCACGATGTTGAGCACGGCATCGAAGGCCCGGTGGGAAAGCCGCTCGGTGGGCGAGATAAAATTCCCCGCAGCGTTATTGATCAGTACATCGATCCGGCCAAAATGGGCCTCCACCGCGTCCACCATGGCTTTCACCGCCTCAGGGTCGCGCACGTCCACCGGGGTGGCGAACACCTCGCCCCCAGTCTGCTGCATCATCTCCTGGGCAGCCTTTGCGATGGTTTCGGCCCGGCGGCTGGCAATGGCCACTCTGGCCCCAAGTTCCAAAAAGCGTGTGCTCATCGAGCGGCCAAGGCCCGTACCGCCGCCAGTAACCAGCACCACCTTGTCCTTCAAAAGCCCTGACTCAAACATACGCGCCCCAATGTGACTGCGGCCATCCCTGGCCAAGACAGGTTGCTTTGGCTGGGGTTCAGCTTCCTTTCCCGTCGGCAAATGCGCTGGCCGTATGGCCTCAGGCCTGGGGGTAGACCTCAAACACCCCCGCCGCCCCCATGCCGCCCCCAATGCACATGGTCACCATACCCAGGCCGCCCCCGCGCTTGCCCAGTTCATGGATGAGCTGGGTGGTGAGTTTGGCCCCGGTGGCCCCTAGGGGATGTCCCAAGGCGATGGCGCCCCCGTTGACGTTGACCTTTTCGGGGTCCATCTGCAGCTCGCGCATCACCGCCAGCACCTGAGCGGCAAAGGCTTCGTTAAGCTCGATGAGCTTCAGGTCGTCCAGGGTAAGGCCGGCTTTGGCCAGGGCTTTGGGAACCGCCTTAATGGGACCCACTCCCATGATGTCGGGGTCGACCCCACCCGTTGCGAAGGAAACCAAGCGTGCCAGCGGCTTCAAGCCCAGCTCTCTGGCTTTATCGGCGCTCATCAGCAGCAAGGCCGCCGCACCGTCGGAGTAAGGGGAAGCATTGCCGGCTGTCACGCTACCCCCCTCCTTGAAGGCAGGCTTTAGCATGGCGAGGCGCTCGAGGCTGGTGTCTGCGCGGGGCAGCTCGTCCTTGGCGAACAGAGCCTCCTCTACCTGCTTTTTGCTTCCCTTCCAGTATACCTTTTTGACCGGAATGGGCACAATCTGCTCGTCGAAAGCACCCCTGGCCTGGGCTTCCAGGGCCTTCTGGTGGCTGCGCAGGGCCCAGGCATCCTGGTCAGAGCGGCTAACACCCCAGCGCTCCGCCACCCGCTCGGCGGTAAAGCCCATGCCGATATAAGCCTCGGTCAGTTCAGGATGGAGCTGGGTATGGTAGCCCGACATGGGCACCTGGCTCATCATCTCCACGCCCCCGGCCAGCACCACCTCGTTCATGCCCGAGATGATAGCCTGGGCTGCGTAGACCACGCTCTGCAGCCCCGAAGAGCAAAAACGGTTGATGGTGGCCGCTGTGACCTCAACCGGGAAGCCGGCCCGCAGCATCGAGAGCCGGGCCACGTTCAAACCCTGGCTGGCCTCGGGCATGGCACAACCCCACTGAATATCCTCGATGATCGCAGGGTTTATTCCGACCTTAGCTACCGCAGCCTTCATCACCTCGGCCGAAAGGTCTACAGGGTGCACCGTGGCCAGGGAACCATCGCTTTTGCCGCGCCCAACGGCACTGCGAACCGCACTAACGATAACCGCTTCCTTCATAGTTGCTCCTAAAAAGTTATACTGAGTCAAAGTTTATGGCAAAGCGACTCTGGCATCAAGCCCAGGCCTTACAGCCCGGCGTGGTCTCGGTTTTTTGCAGGTGAACTGGCAGCCAATGGCCGAAAACACGATAGGATATTCTCGTGGCAGAGAAGCCTTCTAGCTGGTCACCACTGCTCATAGGCTACGGCGAAGACGCGCATCGTTTGGGTGTGGGGCGCGAGCTGTGGCTGGGAGGCGTTCGAATTGAAAGCGAGCGCGGCGCCATAGCGCACTCCGATGGAGATGTAATTTTGCACGCCATCTCCGATGCCCTGCTCTCGGCTTTTGCCCTGGGGGACATCGGCAGTTACTTTCCCGACTATGACCCCAGGTGGAAAGGCCTGGAAAGCCGGGTCATCCTCGAGCTGGTGTTACAAAAGGTGCGGGAGAGCGGCTATCGGCTGGGCCAGCTTTCGGCGGTGGTGGTACTCGACCAGCCCAGGCTGGGGCCGCACCGCAGCACCATCCAGCATCATCTAGCTCTTCTGACCGGCCTACCCGAAAGAAGGGTGGGTCTCACCTTCAAGACCTCTGAAGGCCTGGCCCCCGACCACGCTCAGTGCCGGGCAGTGGTCTACCTCGAGCCCCTCCCGGAAAAGGCAGGCGTATAAGGCCAGCGCCTCGGGGCATGTAGCACTGGTCGTTGCCCGATGTTTTGGCCTGGGCGGGCCTACTGGCTTTTTGGGTCTCGGGCGCCCCGGTGGCTGTGCGAGAGCGCTTCGATCCGGTGGGCATTGTCGTGCTGAACTGGGTCACGGCCATAGGGGCCGGGCTCACGGGAAGTGCTGGTGGGGTCGTTGGCGCGGGTTCGCTCCGCAACCAGAGGGTGTTGTGGTCAATGGTTCTGGTGACTCTTTCGGTTTGTTGGCTTATCGCACTCTTCCCAAACGTCGCCTCCCATCCAGGAGGCAACTGTGCTGTGCAGGACAAAGCAATCAAGCTGTGAGTGGCTCAACAATTGTGAAGAGCGCTCTAATCGCCGGCTGGCCCCGCTCGAGCACCCCTTTCTACTGCCTCGACACCGTCGGGCTCAGGCTGTTCGCCGCACTGGGTGCCGAGTGGGCGCTGGCCTCTGGGCCTATGTGTCCATGCATTAAACTATCCACATGCCTGCCCCCCTTCGCATCCGATTGACCCCAGAGGAAGAGGCCCAGCTGCGGGAGCTGGAGACCAACCCGGTGGTTCCCTTCAAGCTCCGCCGCCGGGCCCAGG
>Ga0308412_1000596_pt1 | contig 18618 bp, 17 predicted proteins | sample HotsprottomLayer_FD_202357 | JGI IMG/M metagenome (GOLD analysis project Ga0308412, IMG submission 202357) | Hot spring phototrophic mat microbial communities from Octopus Spring, Yellowstone National Park, Wyoming, United States -... | ecosystem: Environmental > Aquatic > Thermal springs > Hot...
GGTGGTGGTGCTCGTGGACCATCCCGAGTTCGACCCCGACCTGATCGCCCGGCACGCCCCGCTCGTGTTCGACGCCAAGGGGCTGCTACGCCACCGGGCGTTCCGCGGCGAGCTGCTCTGAGCCCCGGACGGTCTCAACCCCGCCCGCTGCGTTCCGGCCCGGCAACCCCGCCGGCGTCGGCGTCGCCGAGCAGCGCGGCGAGCCGGGCGGCACGGGCCCGGGCCGGCACGGTCGGATCGACGGGGATGATCGTGAGGGTGGTGGTGAGCCGGGCCAGCGCCTCGGCGGCGCCGGGCGGCACCCGGCCCGCGGCGAGCCGCACGAGCGCGGCGGCAGGGGCCGGGACCGTCCCGTCGGCGCCGCTCTCGGTGACGAGCGCGACCGGCACCGCCCGGTGGCGGATCCCGCCGGGCCCCAGGCCGGGCAGGCGGACCGGCAGGCCCGGGGCGCCGAGCAGGATGCAGCCGGCGTCGGGGTCCCACAGCGGCGGCTCCGGCGCCACCTGCAGGCCCGCGGCGGCGCACGCCCGGGTGAACGCCACGTCCCAGCCGGGGGCGGGGGCGCACAGGACGGCCCGCCCCCGGTCGTCGCAGACCGCCACCGCGTCCAGCGGCACCAGCCCGGCGGGCGGGTCGAGGGCGGCGAGATGGGCGCCCAGCGTCGCCAGCAGCGGCTCGGGACGCTCGGCCCGTCCGACGAGCCGGTCGGCCCGGTACAGCAGGTGGCGGGGCCGGGCCGCCGGGCGGGGCCGGCGACCGGCGGTGACGTCCGGGGCGGGCGGCTGGCTGTCGGGGTCGGGCTCCTCGGGCTCCGCGAGGCGCAGGGAGAAGTTGTCCCGGGCAGGTTCGTCGTCGAGGACGAGGGGGGCGAACACCTCGGCCAGCAGCGTGGTGGCCGCTTCGGGATGGGTGCGGACCCCCACCGCGTAGTCGCCGACCCCGAGGGTCACAAGCCCCGACCAGGGAAGGCGGGCCAGGCGGGAGCCGCAGGGGATGCACGAGCCGGGCTCGTCGAGGGTGCGCCGGCCTGAGGCGCCGGCCGAGGTCGGCGGGACACCGACCGGGCGGGGCTCCCCGGCGGAGGGCTCCAGCAGGCCCGCGGCGTCGAGCTGGTCGGTGAGGCGGGCGAGGTCGGCGAGCACCTCGGTGACCGGCAGGCCGGTCACCGCGGCGACGTCGCCGGCGATCTCGGCGAGGGTCGCCCGTCCGTCCAGGCAGCGCCACACCAGCGCACCGGTGGCGTTGAGGTGGTGCAGACCCCCCTCCGGGTCGGCGAGCACCGCCTCGCCACCCACCGCCAGCAGCCGCACCCCGGCCCGGGGCCGAGGGGCGTCGTGCGCGGGCCGGGGCGGCCGCACCCGGATCACGGCGGCGGGTCCCCCACCAGCTCCCGGCACGCCGCCAGCGCGCCGGGCAGGTCACCCACCACGAGCCGGTGACCGGGCACGGTCCCGGCGAGCGCGGCGAGCGCCTCGGCCGCCCCGGTCCGGCCGAGGTCCCAGGCCTGGGCGCCGAGCTCGAGCAGCACCTCCGCCGCGGGCAGCGCCTCGGTGCGGCTGCGCCCACCGGGACGGAGGACGGGCAGGAGCAGCAGCACTGGTCGGGCCGGGCTGCCGATGCGGCCCAGCTCGCCCGGCGGGGTGGGGCGCAGCTCGGGCGGATCCCACCGGTCGGGGGTCGGCACGGGGAGACCGAGCAGGCGCCGGGCCCGGTCGTCGAGGCCCAACCACTTCGCATAGGGCCGCACCCGGCCCGCCGCGTCGAACGTGACCGCCTCGTCGGTGAGGTACCCGTAGCCGGCGGCGACGAGGGCCCCGGCCAGGGTCGACTTGCCCGCCCCGCTCGGCCCGGCGATGACCACCGCCCCGGCCCGGGCCTGCACCGCCGCCGCGTGCAGGACGAGCGGTCCGACGGCACCGGCGAGGGCCGCCTGGTGCATCGCCCAGAGCAGCTGGTCGGCGCACACCGCCGGGTGCGGGGTGCTCACCACCCGCCCGGCCGGGCCGTGCACCACCCAGCGCGGCCGGTGCCGGCCCCGCCGCCCGACCCGGAACATCGCGGGGAGCGGCGTGCCGTCTTGGGCGCCGGTACCCGGGGGCATCGCTTCGGCCGTGCCGGTGCCGTCGCCCCCGCCGGGTACCGGCTCCAGCCCGGCGCACCAGTGGGCGAGCCGGTCGGCGAGCTCGGGGCTGTCAGTGGTGACCCCGACCACCGCATCGAGCATCCGCCACGCCCCGGTCACCGGCCCCACCTCCTGACCGGGCCGTTCCCGGGTCGGCGGCGTGGCGACCCCGGGGCCGGGGCGCGGGGTCACGGGGCCTCCCCGCGGGGGTCGAGGTACGCGGCGCCGGGCAGGCGGTCGCGTTCGTCGGCGGCCGGAGGGGGCGGTGCCTCCTCGACGTCGGGGGGGAACCCGCCGCGGGGCCGGGGGGGCAGGGCCACCAGCACGAGCAGGAACGGCAGCACCTGCACCCGTTGGCGGGCGAGGATCCCGAAGTTCGAGAACGCCGAGAACGCCCAGATGAACACGCCCACGAACACCACCGAGTACGCGACGTACGGGAACCGGCGCAGGTGGTGGGGGATCGACGCCAGCCGGCGGACCGAGGCGAGGGTGATCCCGGCCAGAAGCACCCCCTCCACCGCGGTGAGCAGCCCCTGGGTGTTGGCGATCTCGAACGGGAACGGCCGGTACAGGACGGTGACCGCCGCGAACGGGAAGTCGAGCGGGGTGCGCACCCGCACCGCCCGGAACGCCGAGCCTCCGGTCTCGGTGCGTTCCCCGGCCGTGGTGATCTGGGCGGTGATCGTCTCCTCGGTGAGGGTGGACACCCCGAAGAACTTCTCGGCCCGGTTGATGAGGAACCCGCCGAGGACCACCAGCGCCACCAGCGACACGACCCGCACCACCGGGCTGATCGCCGAGCCGCGGCGGGCCTTGCGCACGAGCTCCGCGCCGGCGAGGGCCACGAACGCGACGAGCGCGACGTGCGGGCGCACGACCATCACCCCGGCGAGCCCCGCCGCCACCCACAGCCAGCCCCACAGGCGCTGGGCGAGGACGCAGGCGGCGCCGTAGGAGGCGACCCCGAGGGCGAAGACCACCCAGGCCTCCTTGCCCATGCTGGCCGGCCAGTACACCAGGGAGGGGAGGAACAGCACGAGGTACCGGTACCGGGGTTCGGCGCCGTCGGGCACCGCGAGCTTGAACGCCCGCCAGAACAGCAGCATCCCGCAGAAGGCCAGGTACCCGAACACCATGAACGCGGCGAGCTTCGAGGGGCCGGTCAGCGCGTACACCACCCCCGAGAGGGCCCGGATCCAGCCGGTCCCGACGAGCGGGCCGAGCTCGGGGCTGAAGTCGCCGGACCGGTAGTAGGGCATGAGCCAGCGGCCGTACGCGTGGTACTGGTTCGCGTCGGCGACCCCGCCGTACACGCTGAACGCCACGTAGTACCGCCCGGCGGCGCCGAACATCTTGGCCACGAACGCGGCCATCACCACCACGGTGATCGTCGGGTCGCCGTCGATCCGGGCGAGGCGGCGGGCGAGCGGGAGGGTGAGCGCGCCGAGCACCGGGCCGGTCAGGGCCGCGGCGATGAGCAGCCGGGAACCCGACGCGATGGCCACCGCGGCGAACAGCACCCCGGCCACCACCCCGGCGAAGCAGCAGAACACCAGCGCCGGGTGCGCCCGGTGCGGTTCGGGCGGTGCCTCCCAGGCGGCACCGAGCTCGACGAGGCGCCGGTTCACCGCCCGCCCCCGGTGAGCACCCCGCCGACCCGGCGCAGGCGACCCAGACGTCCCCGTTCGTCACCGTCGAGGTAGGTGCGGCGCGGGGCGGCCAGGGCCAGGGCGTAGGCGACCTTCGCCCGCACCCCCGGCACCGCCGGCAGCGTGGCCAGCGCCTGGCGGGCGTACGAGCCCCCGGCGGCGACGGTGGCGTGGAAGCACCGGTCCTCGGTGGGACCGGGCACGTAGGTGGCGGCCCAGTGCAGCAGCGGCGCCGGGCCGAGCCCGAACCGGCGCGCCGCGCCGAGCAGACCGGCCCGCACCGCGGCCCCGACCCGGAACCGCCGGCACCACGCCTCGACCGCGCCCGGGGCCGGGCGGGTGACGAGCGCGAACTGCGCCACGTCGCGCAGCGCCGTCAGGCGGGGGACCGGGTCCCCGAGCGTGGCGTGCAGCGCGGCGTGCACACACTCCAACGCCGCCTCCAGCCGGGGCAGGGACCGGTCACCGAGCGGGAACGCACCGAGGTGGTCGAGCGCCTCGCCGGGCCGGATCGTCTGGCCGAGCGGGCCGGGGGCGAGGGTGCGGTGCAGGTCGAGCTCGAGGCCGTCGGGGAAGGTCCAGGCGACGCTGCGCCCGAACCGGCGGTCGAAGCCGGGGCGGGGCTCGGGATAGTGGCGGCGGGCGCCGCGGGCTTCGCACCAGGCGACCGCGGCGTCCCAGCCGTCCGGGTCGACGAGCACGTCGACGTCGCCGAAGGCCCGCCCAGCCGGGTCGGGGTAGTGGGTGTGGCACCACGCCACGCCCTTCAGGAACGCGTGCCGCACCCCGGCGGCCGCCAGGCCGTCGTGGACGGCGAGCGCCAGCCGCTCGAGCGCCAGGCAGGCGAGCATCGCCTCCCGATGCGCCCGGTGGAGCTCCGCCCGTTGCGTGTCGGTGACCACCAACGCACCCTCGGCGGTCGCGGCCGCCAGCAGCCCGACGAGCCGTTCCCGGCGGGCGGCGGCGAGCAGCGCCCCGAAGGTGTCGTCGTCGAGCGGCCCGGCCGCGTCCCCGGCCACCCGCGGCCCGGCCGGGTCGGCCTGGTCGGCTCGGTCGGCTGGCAGCCCGTGGGCGGCGACCCGGGTCAGGAGCGCGTCGACGTCGGTGCCCACGTCACCGCACCGGGCTGTCACCGCCGGCCCCGGCCACCCCGGCCGCGGCGAGCGCGTCGAGGGTCGCGGCGAGGTCGGCGGAGACGGTGTCGGGTTCGGTGCCGTACCGCCTCGCGAGCCGGGCGGCGAGCTCGTCGAGGGTGCCGCCCTCGGCCAGTTCCTCCCAGACCGCCGGGCCGGTGCCGGCCAGCACCACCGGCGCATCGGCCTCGGGTGCCCACAGCGCCACGCCGAACCCCCCGGCCCGCGACAGCACCCCGGGCCGACGCGCCCAGCGCCGCGACCCTCCGTGGTGGTCGGCGCGTGCGCCGGCCACGGCTCAGCCCTCCGATGACGACGCACCGGGGCCGCCGGCCCCGACCCGGGCGCCCCGGCCGCGCCGCCGGGACCGACGCCACGGCCGCCAGCCCCGCCGGGTACCCGGGTACCCCGGATAGCCGTACCCGTACCCGTACCCGTACCCGTAGCCGTACCCGGACCCGTAACCGCCGGAGGCCCGCACCCCCTGGGCCGAGGCGATGAACCCGATGCCCAGGGCCGGCGCGTCGAGCCGGGCCAGGATGAGCGAGCCGCGCTCCAGGGCCTCCTTGCGGGTGCGACCGGCCCGGGCGACCAGCACGATCGCGTCGGCCACCCCCGACAGCTCCGGGGCGTCGTTGGCGAACAGCAGCGGCGGGGAGTCGATCACCACCACATCGGCGAGGGTGCGGGCCATCTCCACCGCCCGCTTCGCCTTCGCGAGCGCGGCGGCCGGGTTGCTGCCGGTGGGGCTGCTCACCGCGATCCGCACCCCGTCGATCGCGCTCGGCTGCAGCAGCTCCACGAGCCGTTGCGGGTCGTGCTCGTCGCGGTCGAGGTCCCAGAGGTTGGGGTGGTCCTCCACCCGCAGGTACCGGTGCAGGGACGGGCGGCGGAAGTCGGCGTCGACGGCCACGACCCGCAGGCCGGTCTCGGCGTACACCGCGGCGAGGTTCGCCGCGGTGACCGACTTGCCCTCACTGGGCCCGGGTGAGGTGACGAGCACGACGTGCGGGTGCGGCGGCACGTCGCCGTTCGAGACGCTCGCGTGCTCGGCGCCACCGTTGCCGGCCGCGACCTCGAGCTCGTGACGGGCCTGCCACATCACCCCCAGGGAGGTGCGCAGCGTGCGGTACGACTCGGCGGCCAGGGTGCTCGGCTCGTCGGCGGCGACCACCAGGTAGCGGCGTTCGCGCCGCATCTGCACCGGCGGGACCTCGGCGAGGATCGGCATCTTCGCCACCGCCTCCACCACGTGCACGTCACGCAGGCGCGAGTCGAACCGTTCCAGCACGAGCGCCAGACCGACCCCGACGAGCAGGCCGAGCACGGTGGCCAGCGACAGGCGGGGCAGCGTGCCCCGCGGGGCGGAGATCCCGGAGTCGGGGGCGACGCGACGGGCGGTGGCCGCCTCGAGGGTCTTGAGCCCGGAGGTTGCGGCGCCCTGCTGCTGCAGGTCGAGGAGCTGCTCCTGCACGGAGGCCAGCTGGCGGACCGCGGCGTTGCGTTGCGCCTCGATCGACCCGACGTTGGGGTCGCGGGCCTGCTGGGCGGCGAAGAGCTGGACGTCGAGCTCACGGACCCGCTGCTCGAGCCCGGCGATCCGTTCGGTGAGCGCGCTGCGTTCCTGCTCGAACTGGGCGAGACCGGTCTCGTCGAGGAAGGCCTTCAGCTCGTTGCCGAACAGGTCGGCCACCCTGGTGACCCGGTCGCGGTCGCCGCCGCGGGCGGTGATCACCAGCGACCCGGTCGCCGGGTCGGGTGCGGCGGCGACGCTGACCCCACCGACCACCACCCGCTGGTCGGTGACCCCACCCCGCTTGCGGATCCGCTTCGTGGGTGCGCCTTCGTCGACCTCCTTGCGGGGGTTGATGCCCAGCGCGGTCGAGACCCGCCTGGGGACGTCGCCGGTGGTGACGTAGAGGGCGTAGCGGTCGAAGTTGATGTTGCGCAGCCCGGACCGGCCGTCGGTGTAGTCGGCGATGAGCGTGTGGGTGGCCACCCATCGGCCCTCGTCGCGGGCCCGACCTTCCCGGGCCGCGGGCAGGGTGAGCCACCCGAACACGAGACCGGCGAGGGCCGCGGCGACGACGAGCCCGGCGCGGCGGCGCAGCAGCTGGAGGTACTCCTTGGGTTCCATCCGCTCCCTCTCGGCCTCCCGGCCCGCTCGCCGTGCCGGCCCCTGCGGCCGTCCTCCACGACGCCCCGAGCGCGACGGACGGCCCGCGCCGTCACCGCTCGACACGCAGGGTGGCCATTATGCCCGGTTTCCGGGACCATGCGCACCGCGGGGCGCCGCACGCCGGGGTGGCGCCGCCCGGGCCTGCCGTCGCGACGTGTCACACCCCCGTGCCATGCTGCAACCGGGTCAAGAGCGGGCGACGTCAAGCCCTCCGGCATGTCGCCCCGGCAACCGCGCCACCCGCGTCACGGTGCCTCCGGAGGAAGACCCGGCCCCCGACCAGGGGCAAGCAGCGGGGCCGCACGGCGGCCTCGACCAGCGCTGCGCCGCACCGGCGCAGCCCAAACAGAGGGAGGCCGTCATGACGGGAGACGAACGACCGATGCCCGAGATCGACAGCGGGCCCGGGAAGCGCTGCGGTTGGTACGGGCCCGGTCACGAGGTGCACTGGATCCAGAACCGCAAGAGCCGGGAGGAGCCGGGCCTGGTCGAGGAGGGCGTCGTGATCCACGCCGAGGCGGGGTTCGTCACGGTGCGTGTCGGGTCGGAGGTGCGTCGGTACCGGCACCACGACACCGAGACCCTGCGTGAGACCCTGCGAGACTGGGGTGAGCGCGTCGTCATCCAGGAACGATGGAGCCTGCTCAAGGTGCGGGGGCCCGAAGGGTTCTTCTGCTTCTCCATCGCGCGCACCGACCGCCCGTTCTCCCACTGCCCCGGCCCGGTGCGACGGCGGGGCCGGTCCCGCCGGGCGGGACGGCGCGGCGGCACCGGTCGGCGGCGTGCGTGACGCCCTTGCTCCGGCCGCAGGGCGGCGGCTCAGGGTGTGCTCGCGCCGGGCCCGGTTCGGGCCCCGACCCGGGCCCGCAGGTGCCGCAGGCGGGCCCGGCCCGCGGAGGCCACCGCCCGGGCCAGCGCCGGGACCCCGTCGGAGGGGCTCACCATGATCCGGGGCACGTCGAAGCGGCGGTCCCGGGCCCCGCGCCGGTCCACCCAGCCGGAGATCGTCGTGACCGCATGGGTGTGACCGGCCGCCGCGGCGGCGGCCCGGCTGTGGTCGTCGAAGTCGGCGGCGGTGCCGTGCGGGTAGGCCAGCACCGGCACCGGCCGGCCGGTGCCCTCCTGCAGGCGGCGGCGGGCGGCGGCGAGGTCGGCGGCCTGCACGTCGGCGGGCTCGTTGGCCAGCCGGGCGTGCCGCAGCGAGTGCGACCCGATCTCGAAGCCGGTGGCGGCGAGGCGCCGGGCGCCGTCCCAGTCGGTCATGAGCCGGGCCGAGGGGTCCTCCCCGGCCGGGTCGAGCTCGGCGACGAGCGCCTCGAGGCGGCGGAGGCGTTCGTCGTGGCGCAACGGGAGGAGGTGCGCGGAGATGCGACGTCGGGCGGCGCGCCGCTGCGCCTCGTCGCCGAGCGGGATCCGCTCCCCCTCCACGGTGACCTCGGACCGCCGGGCGGCCAGGCACGCCCAGGCGAGCCGTTCCCACCAGGGCCGGGCCGCCCCGTCGAGGAACTCGGGCACGCAGAAGAACGTGGCCGGGACCCCGTGGTGGGCGAGCACCTCGGCGGCGAGGGTCACGTTGTCGGCGTAGCCGTCGTCGAAGGTGAGCGCGACCGCCCGGGGACCGAGCGGCGCACCGCGCGCCAGCCGGTCGAGCGCGTCGCCGACGGTGTAGGGGCGCGCGGCGCGGGCGAGGAACCGCACCTGGGCCCGGAACCCGTCGATGCCTTCCTGCCCGCCCAGTGGGAACGCCGGGGTGTCGGCCACGTTGTGGTAGCCGAGCACGAGCAGCCGGTCGATCACCGACGCACCTCCGTGGCCCGCACCGGGATCGTCTCGCCCAACCGGCCCACCCAGCCGTCGCGCACCCCCCGGACGAGCAGGGTGAGCTTGCGGGCCTTGTCGCGCTCGCGCAGCACGATCTGGCCCGACAGCTTCAGCAACGCCCGCCCGGCCCGCCGGGCCCGGCGCAACCGGGGCGCGTCGCGCTGGACGTGTCGGCGCAGGTACACGACGTTGCGGGCCTCGTAGTAGGCCTTCCAGGCCGGCCGCTCCCCCACCGAACGGGCCGCCTCGTGGAACGTGCGGGCCTCCTCCACGATGCGCTGGGGGATGCCGTGCGCCTTCATCCGTTCCCGCAGGTACTCGGTGTCCTCCGCCCACCAGAAGAGCCGCACGTCGGGCAGGCCCACCCGTGCCACCGCGGCCCGGGGGACGAGCACCCCGACCCAACCGGCGGTGGACAGGCGGGTGCCGCCGGGCCGGGAGACGCAGACCGGGAACCACACGGTCGGCTCGGGCGCCTGCCGGTGCGCGGCCCACAGCTGACCGAGGCAGTCGGGGGCCACCTCGGTGTCGTCGTCCATGATCCAGGCGGCCTCCAGACCGGTCTCGAGGAACCGGGCCAACCCGGCGGCGTGCCCCCCGGCGGGACCGCCGTTGTGCTCGAGCCGGACCACCTCGACGGCCGGGCCCGGCTCGACCGCCTCGGGCCGGGCCGGGGGATCCGAGGCGTTGTCGACGACGATCACCCGCTCGGGACCGGGATCGGCGGCGGCCAGGGCGCGCAGGCACCGGCCCAACGCAACCGGGGCGTTGTGGGTGAGCACGCAGGCCGCCACCGGCAACCGGGCGGTCATCGCCGCCTCGCCGCGATCGGCCCACCGGCGGGCCCGGTCACGCCGGGCGCCCCAGGTGCGCGAACCCGGGCCAGAGCGCCGGATCGATCTCGGGCCAGGCCCGCACCAGCGCGTCGACCTCGGCCTCGTAGGCGGCGACGAGCTCCGCCCGCTCCCGCGGGTCGAGCGCGACCTTCGCGCCTTCGGTGCGGTTGGCCGCCTCCCGCATCCCGTCGGGACGGAACGACGGGTCCAGCCCGCAGAACCCGTAGGTGCGGGCCAGTTCCGCGCTCGGCTCGGCGCAGCACCGCTCGTACTGCAGCACGAGGATCCGCTCCCGGGGGACGTGGCGCTCCCACCAGGCGAGCTGGGTGGCGTAGCACCCGATCGCGAACGCGAGGGCGGCGAGCCGGGGATCCTCCCCGTGCCCGCGGCGCAGGAAGTGGGTGAGCCCCGACCGGTACCGCTCGACCGGGTCGCGCAGCATCACCAGCAGCCGGGCCTGCGGTGCGGCCTCGGCGAGCAGCGCCGGCACCCAGTGGCGGGCCAGGTAGGAGGGGGTCCACTCCCCGGTGACCTGCGGGCCGACCTCGGGGCGGGGGAAGTAGCGGTGATAGCCCTCGGCGTCGGGGGCGCGCCACGGGTCGAACGCGAACCGGTCGAAGTAGTGGAGCTCCTTGGGCAGGCCGGGTACCGTCGCCACCCCCGGGTGGCGGCGCAGGAGCCGCGCCCACCAGGTGGTCCCCGCCTTCTGCGCGCCGATCCCCACGTAGGTGGGCGGCCCGGTGCGCCACCCGGCCGGGACCCGGGGCGGTGGGGCCGCCCGGGCCGGGGCCCACGGAGGCTCCCGGCCGGCGAGCCGGCGCCCGACGCCCCGCAGACCGGATGTCAGGCGGCTGGTCATCGGCACCGGTGGATCCTCACGACCCGGGATGTGATGCGCACGCGCAGTGGCCGGATGCCCGGGAACCGCGCACGCAGGGTGCCGTTAGTATACGGAGCCGCAGCGTGCCCGCCTCCGGGAGCCCTCGGGGCGACGGCGCACGGACCGGCCATCGCAGAGGCGGCAGGGAGGCGCGGCGTGCAGACACCCCGAGCGATCCGCAGGCTCCGGCGCCGGTTGCGCACGACCTTCGCCACCCGCAAGCAGCGGCGGCACGCGCTGGTCGGGCCTCTCGCCCTGTGGCGCCAGAAGCGCGAGTTCCAGATCGCCTTCCTGCGCAACCAGGGTCTCGAGCCGCGCCACACGCTCTGCGACCTCGGGTGCGGCACCCTGCGGGGCGGCATCCCGATCATCGCCTACCTGGACACCCGCCACTACACCGGCATCGACGTGCGCCCCGAGGTGATCGACGAGGCCCGCCGTGAGCTCGCCGAGCACCGCCTCACCCACAAGCAGCCGGAACTGCTCGCCGCGCCCGACCTTCGCGAGCTGCACCTCGGCCGCCGCTTCGACGTGATCTGGGCGTTCGCGGTGCTCATCCACATGGACGACGACGTGCTGGGCGCCGCGCTGGGGTTCGTGGCCGAGCACCTGGCTCCCGACGGGCGGTTCTTCGCCAACGTGAACCTGGGGGAACGGCCGCCGGCCCATTGGCGGGGCTTCCCGGTGGTGTGGCGCCCCCTGCCGTTCTACGAGGCGGCCGCGGCGACGGCGGGACTGACGGTCGAGGACCTCGGTGAGGTCCGTCACTTCGGGCACGTCACCGGGGACGAGCGGGGCGACAGCAAGCACATGCTCTGCTTCCGCCACGCCCCGGCGGGGTCGGCCGGATGACCGCGCTGGAAGGCGCCCGCCGGCCGCAGCCGCCCGGCGCCGGTCCCGGGACCGCCGAGCCCGCGCCCGTCGCCGACACCGGCACCGAGGCCGGGCTGGTGGTGCGGGGCCCGGCGAACCCCCCGCCGGAACCGCCCCGGCACCTGCGCTACCGCCGCCACCTGCACCTGTGGTCGGCGCTGCGGGAGCTGTGGGGTGCCCGGCACATCACCCGCACGCTCGCCGAGCGCTGGATCCTCGTGCGCTACAAGCAGGCCTTCCTCGGCATCGCGTGGGTGGTGATCACCCCGTTGCTGTACATGGTGGCGTTCTCGCTGCTGTTCCAACGGGTGGCGAAGGTCGACACCGGCGGGGTGCCCTACAACCTGTTCGTGTACGTGGCGCTCCTGCCCTGGATGCTGTTCTCGTCGTCGGTGGGCAGCGGCGGCACCAGCCTGCTCACGAACATCCCGCTGCTCAACAAGGTGTACTGCCCCCGCGAGGTGTTCCCGATCTCGTTCGTGGCCTCCGCCGGCGTGGACTTCGCGATCTCCACCGGCGTGCTCGGGTTGCTGTTTCTGATCTACCGGTTCCCGCCGGCCGCCACCGCCTACTGGGTGCCGGTGCTGCTGGGGGTGCTGGTGATGTTCACCCTCGGGGTCACGCTGATCATCTCGGCCCTGGTGGTGTACGTGCGGGACCTGCGCCAGATGGTGCCGATGCTGCTCCAGATCGGGATCTTCGCCACCCCGGTGGCCTGGAAGTTCTCGCAGCTCTCCGAGCAGGGGCAGGTGTGGTACTCGCTGCTGAACCCGCTGGCTCCGGTGATCGACGGGATGCGCCGCTGCGTGCTCTACGGGCAGGCGCCCCGGCTGGTGCCGCTGGCGGTGGGGGCCGCCGCGGCGGCGGTGTGGCTGCTGGTCGGCTACGTGATCTTCAAGCGGCTCGAGACCGGGATCGCCGATGTCGCGTAGCGGCACGGCCACGGTGCCGGTCGGGGCCATCCGCGCCGAGCACATCTGGAAGCGGTTCCGTCCCGACCGGCAACGCCGCCGGGTGGCCGACAAGCTGCACCAGGCCCGCCGCTATCTGCAGGGCCACCGCCGGCCGTGGAGCTGGGCGCTGCGCGACGTGGGGTTCGCGCTCGAGCCGGGCGAGTCGCTCGGGCTGGTCGGCACGAACGGGTCGGGCAAGTCGACCCTGCTGAAGATCCTCACCCGGGTCATGTACCCCCACTCCGGGCAGGTGCGGGTGGCCGGGCGCGTCGGGGCGCTCATCGAGGTGGCCGCCGGGATCCACCCGGAGCTCACCGGCCGGGAGAACACGTACCTGTACGGCACGCTCCTCGGGCTCACCCGGGCCGACGTGACCCGCCGGTTCGACGACATCGTGGGGTTCGCCGAACTCGAGCGGGCCATCGACCGGCAGGTGAAGTACTACTCGTCGGGCATGAAGATGCGGCTCGGGTTCGCGGTCGCGGCGTACCTCGAACCGGACGTGCTGCTCGTGGACGAGGTCCTCTCGGTGGGCGACGCCAGCTTCCAGCAGCGCTGCCTCGACCGGATGCGGGAGGTGCTGGCGGGGGGCACCACGCTCATCTACGTGTCCCACGACCTCCCCACGGTGGAGGCCACCTGCCGGCAGGGGCTGTGGCTGCACCAGGGGGTGCTGCAGGCCCACGGGCCGGTGCGGGAGGTGCTGGACCGGTACCGGCGGGCGGTGGAGGAACGCATCGAGCACACCGCCGGCGCCGACGACCCGGTGCGGCTCACCTCGATCACCTGCACCGGGCCCGACGGCGCCTACGTGCAGAGCAACGAGCCACTCACGGTGACGATGCAGCTGTGCTCCGACACCCCGGCCGCGGCGGTGCTGCACCTGGGGATCTGCGAGACCCCGGGGCATCCGATCCTGCTGCTCCGGCGCGACCTGCGCCTGCCGGCCGGGTCGTTCCCGGTCACCTGCGTGGTGGAGCACCTGCCGTTGCCGCGGGGCAGCTACTCGCTGTGGCTGTCGGTCAGCGGGCATCGGGAGTTCGAGGGGGCGGGCCGCAAGGCCCGTGCCCTCGACCTGCTCCGCTGGGGACCGGTCGCCAACCTGGTGGTGGCGGGACCGGAGCTGGAACCGGCCCCGGTGGGGGTGGTGCGCGCCGCACCGGTGCTCGCCCGGACCCACTGGGACCACGGCTAGGGGTGGCCCCGGCGGCCTCGGAGGACACCCGCCTGCGGGTGTGGTGGCGCCTGGCCCGGGGGGTGGCCGGCCGGTGGCGGCCGCCGCCGGGCACCGGGTCGGTGCGGGCCTACTGCATGTTCGTCGGGTTCCCCCGCTCCGGGCACAGCCTGGTGGGAGAGGCCCTGAACGCGCATCCCGACTGCGTGATCGCCAACGAGCTGCACGCGCTCTGGTACCTGCGCACCGGGGGGCGCCTGGTGAACGCCAACGCGCTGTACCGGATGATCCTCGACCGGGAACGCACCTTCGCCCGGGACCGCCGCGGCGGGGGCGGCTACGAGTACGCGTTCCCCGGCGCGTGGCAGGGCCGGGTGCGGGAACTGCGGGTGATCGGCGACAAGAAAGGCGGCTCCTCGACGGTGATGCTGCGGCGCGAACCGGAGTTGCTCGACCGCCTCCGGGCCGTGGTGGGTGTGCCGCTGCGGGTGGTGGTGGTGACCCGCCACCCGCTCGACAACATCGCCACGCTCGCACGCCGCCAGGACCAGACCCTCGACGCGGCCACCGGCGCCTACGAGCGGCGGGCCCAAGGGGTCGCCGACACCCTGGCCCGCCTTGCCCCCGGGGACGCGCACGTCGTGGCCTACGAAGACGTGGTGACCCGACCCGAGGCGACCCTGGGCGCGCTGGCCCGGTTCCTCGACCTGGTGGCCGAGCCGGCGTGGGTGGCGGCGGTGCGCGGCACGCTCGCCGAGGTGCCGTCCCGCACCCGCGACCGGGTCACCTGGAGCGCGGCCCAGCAGGATCGGGTGGCCGGGATCATCGACCGGTTCGGGTTCCTGGCGCCGTACCGGGACGGGTGAGCGGCCGGTGCGGGTGTGCATGTTCCTGCCGCCCGGGGTGACCTTCGGGGAGAACTGGGCCGAGGCGGCCCGCCGGGTCGCCGAGGTGGTGACGGTGGCCCCGGTGGAGCGCCTCCGAGGGGCACCGGTGCCGGGGCTGGGGTTCCTGGGTCACGACCCCGAGCGTCCCGCCGCCTATGAGCTCGTGGCACCGCCGGAGCTGCCCCGCCGTCTGCTCGGCCCGCTCGCCGATGCGCCCTGGGTGCGGCGCAGCGAAGCGGTGCTGGCCACCGTGGAGGCCGAGCACGGTCCCGTCGACCTCGTCCACGGCCACTTCTACGCCGCGTGCCGGCACCTGCCGGCGCTGCGCCGCCGCACCGGCATCCCGTACGTGGTGACCGAGCACTCCTCGAAGCTCACCCGGCGCAACCCCGACCAGGCGGTCACCGCCCGGGGGGTGCGGATCGCCCGGGCCGTGTACCGCGACGCGGCGATGGTGCTGCCGGTGGCCGACTCGCTGCTCGGCGCGATCCGGGCCCTGGGGATCACCGAAGGCCGCTACCGGGTGGTGCCGAACCCGGTGGACGTCGACCGGTTCCACCCGCCCCGGACCGGCGAGCTTGCGCCACCACCGCCGGTGCGGCTCGTCTGCGTGGCCCGCCTCGCCCACGTGAAAGGGGTCGACCTGCTCCTCGATGCCCTCGGCGCCCTCATCGGCGAGGGTGCCGACCTCACCTTGGAGGTGATCGGCGACGGAGACCTCCGGGCCGAGCTCGAAGCGCGCCGCGACCGGCTCGGCCTCGCCGGCCGGGTGACCTTCGCCGGGCGGCGCGACGCCGACGCCATCGCCACGGCGTTGCGCCACGCGCACGTCTTCGTGCTCCCGTCGCGTTGGGAGAACCTGCCCGTCGCGCTCCTCGAGGCGCAGGCGACAGGTCTGCCCGCGGTGGCACCCGACGTCGGCGGTGTGCCCGAGGTCCTCACCGAGGCGGCGCTGGGCGTGCGGTTCCGGGCCGGGGACGCGGGGGCGCTCGCCGGTGCAATGCGCTCGGTGCTGGACCGGATCGACCGCTTCGACCGGGAGCGGATCGCGACGACAGCGCGGACGCGCTTTGCACTGGGCACGGTGGCGGGAATGCTGGAGGAGGTGTACGCCACCGCGGCGACGAGACGAGGAGCAGCGCCGTGAACGACCTGGACGCCCTGGCCCGCACGCTGCCGGTGGTGATACACATCGGCTACCACAAGACGGCGAGCACCTGGCTGCAGCGGGTCGTGTTCCCCTCCCAGCCCCGCCTGGTGCGGGTGGTGCAGGAAAGCCCGGCAAGGCTGAACCCGTTCCTCGCCGCCATCGTGGGCCCCCACGACGCCGACTTCGACCCGTCGGCCGCCCGGGACGCGCTGGACCGGGTGGCGGTTGAGCGGCTCCGATCCGAGCAGCCCGGCCCCGACGGGCTCGAGCCGGCGAGCCGGGTGCTGCTCGTGTCGGCCGAGCGGCTGTCGGGTCACGCCGCCTCGGGTGGCTACGACACGCACCGCATCGCGGACCGGTTGGCCGCCGCGCTCGAGGGTCGCGACGTCAAGGTGTGCTGGCTGGTACGGGAGCAGGTGTCGATGATCGAGAGCCAGTACCGCCAACTGGTCGCGCACGGGTTCTGCGGGCCGATCGAGGCGCTGTGGGCCGAGGAACCGGGTTGGCGAACCGTCGGGCCCCGCGCCGCGTACTACGAGTACGACCGGCTCGCCGATCACTACGCCGCGCGGTTCGGCCGCGAGCGGGTGGCGGTGTGGCCCTACGAACGACTCGCCGCCGACCGCGACGGCTTCCTGACCGGGCTCGCGGCCTTCTGCGGGGTCGGCGGGTTCGGCCGGCTCAGCGACGAGGCGGCCCGGCGCGTCGTGAACCCCAGCCTGCCCGCACGGGGGCTGTGGCTGCACCGGGCGCTCAACCGGTTGCGGCGCACCGAGCTCAACCCGTACGCACCGGTGGATCTCGGTCCACGCTGGCGGGCGGCGGCCATGGCGCTGACGCGGCGTCTCCCCCCGCGGGCCGCGTTGCTGCCGGAACGCACGCGCCGAGCCCTGCGGGAACGGTACGCGCCGTCGAACGCCCGTCTCGCCGAACGTTACGGCGTGCGGTTCGACACTTGACCCGCGTCCGGCTGCGGGGCCTCGCCGTCAGGATGGAGCCGCCACCACACCCAGCTCCGGAGCCGGCTCACCGCCACCCCGCCCTGGCGGCGCGCCGCACGCAACCAGGCCTCGGCGCGCACCCCTACCCCCGGCGGCTCACCCCGCACGTACCCGAAGTCGGCCAGGGTCCCACCGGCCAGCGCCTCGAACAGCGCGACCTCACGCGGGGTCATCTCGGCCCGCCAGTCCCGCAACCCGGGGGTGGGGGGCAGCCGCAGATTCTGGTGCTCGGCGGGGTCGAGGACCTGCCCGATGATCTCGTCGGCCTTCGCGGACGTGTCGAGCATGCACGGGTCGAAGTCGAGGTGCAGGAACCCGCAGACGCGCCGGGCCACCTCCTCGGGGTCGGTCACCAGGTGCTCGTAGCGGACCTCGAGGTACCGGTCGGGACTCAGACCGAGCCGGCGGGCGGCCCGGCGGGCGGCCCGGACCTGTTCCCGCCACGACAGCACCGCTTCGTCGAACCGGTCGGAACCCCAGGCCACGGCCCGGCGGGAGAGTGCCACGTTGCGTCCGTCCCGGATGAGGTGCACGAACACGGCTTCGGGGAACATGCCCACGAGTTCGGGGATGCGCAACACGTACTTGCCGGTCTTGTTCGCGTAGCGGGGCTTGCCGCGCCGGGCGGCGTAGATGGCGTACACGCGCCGCACCGCGTCGGGGTAGGTGGCCACCGGGTCATCCCGCAGGCTGCGGGCCAGCTCGCCGATGGGCACGTCCCAGCGGGCGAAGCGCTCGTCGGTGGCGAGATCGGCGCAGAACGCGTCCACGTCGAAGCCGCCGCCCCGCTCGTAGACGCGACGGCGGCGGGCATGGGCGACGACCCAGTGGCTTTCGTAGGGCACCGCCAGCATCGGATGGGCGTCGAGCATCGCCCGCAGCAGGGTGGTGCCCGAGCGACCGCAACCCACGATGAAGCAGAACCGGTCCAGCCGGTCGCGCGGTGCCTGCTCCCACTCCGGGGTGGCCTGCGGTGAGCAGGCGCGCTCGGACGCCGGGACCTCGACCACGTCTCGAACCTAACCGGCAGGCGCGCCGCTGTCACCCACGTCGTAGCCCAGGTGCGCCAGCGGCAGCCCGGTCAACTCGGCCAGGCGGCGATTCGACGCGCTGAACCGGCCCGCGGCCCAAGCGGCCACCGTCCGCTCGAGGCGGCGGTCGGAGGCGGCCCGCAGCCGGGCGGGGAGGCGCCGGTCGAGGGCCCGGAACGCCTCCCGGATGCCGTAGCGCAGCCGGGGCGAGTCGATCGGCGCGGCCGGGTTGAGCCGGTCGCGGAACGCCACCCAGTTCACCCACCGCTTGCACGCCAGCGTCGCGCCGCACAGCCCCGGGTTGACGACGTCGGTGGGCACCGCCGGCGGGGCGGCGACACCGGCATGACCGCAGACCGCAGCGGCGAACGCAACCGGGTCGGCCCGCAACTGCTCGTAGGCGAGCACACACACCCGCTCGGGCCCGAACAGCTCCTGGTAGCGGGCGACGAGCCGGTCGTAGCAGAAGAAGCCCGCCTCGAGGGCCGGCATGTCCCAACGCGAGGCGCGGGGCGGTTCCAGGTAGCGGCGCAGTGAGGTCGCCCCACCCTCCCGCACGTACTGCCGGTAGCACGACAGCACGTGGGCGCGCTGTTCCCGCACCACCACGAGCACCCGGGCGTCGGGGAACAGCGCGGCGAGCCGCTCGGCGAGGCGGGGGGCGTCGTAGCCGCCGGCGTGCGGGCTGCCCGAGAGCCGCTCGTGGCTCAGCACCGCCACCGGGAACGCCTGGGTGCCCGGTGCCCCCGGGGCCGCGCCGGCCGCGCCGGTCTGGGCGGGTGCCGGGCGGGCGAGGGCGGCGAGGCGGGCGCGGGCCTCGTCGGGATCGAAGTCCCAGTCGGCGGGGTCGATCACCGTCTCGGCGAACGGGATCCGCTCCCAGGGCTGGTGGAACGGCGGCGCCGTGAACAGGCGCTGCTCGAGCC
>Ga0308412_1000603_pt1 | contig 18490 bp, 19 predicted proteins | sample HotsprottomLayer_FD_202357 | JGI IMG/M metagenome (GOLD analysis project Ga0308412, IMG submission 202357) | Hot spring phototrophic mat microbial communities from Octopus Spring, Yellowstone National Park, Wyoming, United States -... | ecosystem: Environmental > Aquatic > Thermal springs > Hot...
CTCGGCCAGGTGCGCCACGGTCTCGCGGAGATAATCGAGGTTGCTGCCGCCCCGGCCGTGCGCGGTGCGCAGTCGGCGGACGAGCTCGGCCCGCGCCAGGTCGCGCTCGAAGCGCGGATCTTCGGTATGGGCGAGATAGGTCCAGGCCGGGACGACCGTGCCGGTGTCGAGCCGGGTGATCGGCAGGCGGCGGCGCTCGTAGAGATAGCCGCGCACGTTCTCGCGGGCGTCGAGGGCGGCGAGGATCGCCGCCTCTTCGGCCGCGGCGATCGCGAAGGCGCGGCCCACACAGGAACCGCCCGGGGCGAGGCCGAGCACGCAGCCCGGCCGCTCGGGCGTGCCCCGCCAATGCTCCGAGCGGATGCACAGTGCCCGGTGCCAGCCCTCGAGACGGGCCGGGGCGGACCGCTCGAAGCGGAAATCGGGCCGCCACATCAAGGAGCCGTAGCCGAAGATCCAGACGAGCCCCCCATCGGCGCGGCGATCGGGCTCGGAGCGCGGGTCGGGCGCGCTCATCGGCCCGTGGCGATGCGGGCGCGGATCCGCCGCAGGCCGAGCCAGACGAGGAGCACGACGAGGGGGGCGAGGACCGCGACCACGACCGCCTCGTCGATCCCGAAGAGGTGCGAGGCCACCGGCTCGACCACCTTCGCGAGCACCGAGAGCGCGTAATAGCTGATCGCCACGACCGACAGGCCCTCGACCGTCTCTTGCAGGCGGAGCTGGGCCTTGGTCCGCTCGGCCATGCCCTCGAGGATCTCCTGGTTCTGCGCCTCGAGGGCGACGTCGATGCGGGTGCGCAACAGATCGATCGCCCGCGCGAGCCGGCGGGCGAGGCTCTCGACGCGCTCCTCGGTCGCCGCACAGGTGGCCATGGCCGGGCCCAGGCGGCGCTCCAAGAACGGGGTCAGCCGCTGATAGCCCGAGATCGAGCCCTCGTGCAGCTCGGCGAGCCGCTGTTGGACGATCCGGTGGTACGCCTTGCCGGCGGCGAAGCGGAAGGCGTTCGCGTCGATGAGCCGTTCGACCTCGCGCGAAAGCGCGGTCATCCGCTCGAGAACGGCGCGCTCGGCCGCGGCCCCGCTCGCTCGGGCCATCTCGTCGAGGATCTCGTGCAGCCGCTGCTCGAGGCCGCCCAGGACCGGGCCGTGCGCTTGGGCGACCGGGTAGGCCATGAGCGCGAGCATACGGTAGGTGTCGATCTCGCACAGCCGGCGCACGGTCCGCCCGGCACGCGCCGCGGTGAGCGCCCGGTCGAGCAGGATGTAGCGGGTGAAGCCGTCCGGACCGATCCGGAAGTCGGTGAAGAGCCGGGCGGTGCCGCCGGCGACGAACCCGCCCGCCACGTCGTCGTGGCCGAAGAAGCGCTCGACGATCGCGGGTGCCGGCTCCTCGCTGTCGACCACGAGGCGGATGTCCGCCGCGGCGATCCGGATCGCGCCGAGCCCGCTCGTGATCTCCTCGAGCAGCGCCGGCACCGGTAGCGAGGGGGCGAGCAGGTCCTCGGGCCAGGATCCGACGAGGGTGAGCGTGCCGAACTCGCCGTGCCGCTCCCATTTGAGCCGTTGGGTCCCGAGCTCGACGATCGCCTGCCGAGCGTCGGAGCCCGGCACGGGCAGCGCGTGGCGGGCGCAGAAGGCCGCGAAGGCCTCCTTGAGCCGCTGCGAGCTCGGGTCGAGCAGCGCCAGGTGGAGGATCCGCGCCGGCGGCCGGACCGGGATCGAGGGGCGCGAATGCAGCTCCTCGTTGAGCCGCTGCCGGAGCGGGTGGTCGCTCACGGGATCAGCCGTCGCCACCGTTGCGCCGCGCCTCCGCGGCTGCCGCGAGCCGGGCCTCGAGCGCCCGGGCCGTGTCGAAGAAGCGCCCCTTGGCTTCGGCCACGAACGGGTTCTCGCTCTCGATCGCCAAGAACAGCTCGTCCGAATCGTAGCGGACGAGCTCGACGCTCTGCATCAACAACTCCCAGGTCCGGGTAGTCTGGAGGACGTCTCTGGGCTCGATCTCGACCATGATCTTGGCGATCAGATGGGTCAGGCCCTGGACGTAAGCGAGCTCGCGATCGTGCCGTTCGGGCGTGGTGCGGATCACCTGCAGGCGCAGCCGCTCGGCCAGGAAGCGCTCGACGCAGGCCTCGCGGCCGCCGCGGCCGGCACAGAGCGCGATCTTGAGCCCGGCTATGCCGTCCCTGCCGCTCTGCGGGCCGAACAAGGGATGGGTGCAGACGAAATCCACCGAGGCCGGCAAGAGCCGCTCCAGGATCCGGTAGGGCTTCAGCTTGACCGAGCAGACGTCGACCAGGAGTGCGCCCGGCCTCATGTGCGGCACGAGGGCCGCGATCACCCGCTCGAACTTCTGCACCGGCACGGCCGGGACGACCAGGTCGCAGGCCGCGGCCTGCTCCAGGCTCGCCGCTTCGACGTCGTAGACCGCGGTGACCTCCGCCAGGTCCCGATAGGGGTCGTGGACCAGGGTGCGGAAATAGGGGGTGAGGTGGCGGAGCATGAACTCACCGAAGGCGCCGCAGCCGACCAGGCCGAGGGTCTTCGGCATCAAAGGACACCCGCGTGCGCCGGGCCCTCGACGAAGGCGTGCAGGACCTCGACCAAGCGGTGATTGTCGGCCTCGAGGCCGACCGAGATCCGCAGCGCATGCGGCAAGCCGTAGGCCGCCATGTTGCGCGGGACGAGCCCGTGCCGCTCCAGATAGGCCTCGGCGGCCTGCGCATCACGGCCGGGCACGCGGGGGAAGTCGACCAGCAGAAAATTGCCGACCGAGGGGTGGACGACGAGCCCGAGGCCCGAGATCCGCTCGCGCAGCCAAGGCAGCCACCGATCGTTGTGGGCTTTGGCGGCGGCTTGATGGTCGATGTCCTCGAGCGCGGCGATCGCTGCCGCCTGGCCAGGCTGGCTCACGTTGAAGGGGCCGCGGATGCGGTTGAGCACGTCGACCACCGCGGGCGAGCCGTAGAGCCAACCGACGCGCAATGCGGCGAGCCCGAACAGTTTCGAAAAGGTGCGGGTCATCACGACGTTGGGGTGCAGCCGGGCGAGCTCGAGGCCACTCGCATAATCGGGCGCGGAGACGAACTCGGCATAAGCCGCGTCGATCACGAGCAGCACGTCCTCGGGCAGCCCCGCGTGCAGCCGCTCGAGCTCCTCGGCCGTAAGATACGAGCCGGTCGGGTTGTTCGGGTTGGCGAGGAAGAGGATGCGCGTGCGGCTCGTGACCCGCGCCAAGAGGGCGTCGACGTCGGCCTTGAGCTCGCGTTCGGGGGCGGCCACCGGGTGGGCGCCGGCGGCCAGGGCCGCGAGCTTGTACATGAGGAAGCCGTGCGCGGAATGGAGCACCTCCTCGCCCGGCCCGGCATAGGCGCGGACCAGGAGCGCCAGGAGCTCGTCGGAGCCGGCGCCGCACACGATCCGTTCGGGATCGAGGTTGAAGCGCCGGCCGATCGCGGCGCGCAGCGCCGTGCAGCCGCCGTCGGGGTAGCGGTGCAGCCGCTCGGCTTCCGCGCGGTAGGCGGCGATCGCCTTCGGGCTCGGGCCGATCGCGCTCTCGTTGGCGCTGAGCTTGATCGCGGGCGCGCCGCCCGCGACCTCGGCCTTGCCGCCGACATAGGGGCTGATCTCGAGGATTCCCGGGCGCGGCCGGGGACCGGGTTTCGGCATGGGCTCAAGCCTTCTCGTGCTGGGCCGCGACCGGCGTGGTGGCCGGCTCGGCGGCGATCGGTCGCGGGTACGCGCCGACCACCGTGGCCGCGTGCAGCTGGTCGCCGAGGCCGCCCAGGAGCGAGGGAAGGAAGGGCTCGCCGCGGGCGTGGAATCCCTCGACCTCGACCAGATGCAGCACACGCCCGTCGGCGCGCGCCACCCCGCGCCAGCGCGGTGCGAGGCGGCCGCGCTCGAGCAGCTCGGCGAGCCGGGCGCGGCTCGTCGAGGTGGCCGCCTCGAGGATCACGAGGGAAAGATCGTCGGCCGAGGGCTCGGGCTCGACCGCCGCCAGGGCCAGTGCCGAAAGGGGCCGGGGCCCGGCCTCGACGAACGGCAGCCGGGCGATCGCCGCGAGCCTTCGATGGCCGGGCTCGAGCAGCGCCGGCCACCAGTCGCGTCCTTCCTCGGGCATCGGCAGGACGGCGATCCGTCCCTCGCAAGCCCGCCGCAGCGCGCCTGCGGCACTCGGGACCCGCTCGAAGGGCGTGGTCGAGCCGAACTGGTCGCGCGCCAGGTCCCACACCTCGGCCGCCTCGGGCGGCGCCCAGACCGCGACCGTGAGCGGGGTCTGCAGCCGGGTGGTGGCGGCGAGGAGCTCGCGCCACATCCGCACGAGGGTCGCCGCCGGCAGCCGGCCGGCGGCGCGAGCCACGAGCCGGCGGAGGATCACGGCCTCGCGCCCCGGGCGGATCGCCAGGCCACCCTTGGCCCGATCGCCCTTGGCCGCGGCGATCCGCTCGACCACGGCCAGACGGGCGATCAAGAGATCGACGAGTCGATCGTCGATCCGGTCGATCTCGGCGCGCAGGCTCGCGAGGTCGGTGTCGGGCGGCATCCTGGTCGATCGGCGGCGGGCGGGCCCGGTCGAGGTAGCGGCCGGCGGGCCGGCCGTAAAGTCGCCGGCCGTGGCGCCCTTGACAGGGGGGCGGGCCGACCACACTAGTAGGTCCACGTGGCGATTTGGGCCGGCCGGCTTGCGGGCCACGTTAAAGAAGCCGCTAAAAGGTCGGGCATCGTTTCGACCCGGCCGAAGGGCCGGGTTTTTCGTTGCCCGCGCGGCGCCGGGGCGCCCGCGAGGGAGGGACGGGAACACGATGCCGATCAAGATCCCCAACGATTTGCCGGCCGCGGAAAAGCTGCGCGAGGAGGGCGTCCACGTCATCCGCGAGGACGAAGCGCTGCGTCAGGACATCCGCCCGATGCAGATCGCGCTTTTGAACCTCATGCCCAACAAGCCGGAAACCGAGACGCAGCTCGCTCGTCTGCTCGGCGCCACCCCCCTCCAGGTCGAGCTCACGCTGTTGACCACCTCGACCTACGAATCGCGCAACACCCCGCAGTCGCACCTCCAGGCCTTCTACACGACCTGGGAGGCCATCCGGCACCGCAAGTTCGACGGCCTGATCGTCACCGGGGCACCCGTCGAGATGCTGCCGTTCGAGGAAGTCGACTACTGGGACGAGCTCTGCGCGGTCTTCGACTGGTCGCGGACCCATTGTCACTCGACCTTCCACATTTGTTGGGGGGCGCAGGCCGCCCTGTACCACTTCTACGGGGTGCCGAAGCACATCCTGCCGGCCAAGCGCTTCGGCATCTTCAAGCACTACGTGATCGAGCGGCGCGACGCCCGGCGGCCGCCGTTGATGCGCGGCTTCGACGACATTTTCTACGTCCCGGTCTCCCGCCACACCGAGGTCCGTGCCGAGGACCTGCCCAAGGACGCCGGGCTCGAGGTTCTCGCGGTTTCCAACGCGGCCGGCCTGTGCCTCGTGCACGAGCCGGCGCACCGGGCCGTCTACATGTTCAACCACCTCGAATACGACAGCTTGACCCTGCATCGCGAATATCTGCGCGACCGCGAGAAGCGTCCCGACGTGTCGCTGCCGGTGAACTACTATCCGGACGACGACCCGAACCAGCCGCCGCGCAACCGCTGGCGGGCCTATGCCCATCTTCTGTTCGGCAATTGGATCAACGAGATGTACCAGACCACGCCGTACCGGATCGAGGAGATCGGCGAACTGCCGCGGGCCCGCGCGGCCTGAGCGGGCGCCGCCGGGGCTTAACGAAAACTCAACGGCGAGCGGGTACGATCCGGGCCGGATGATCGTGGCCCGCCCGTGTACGAGTGTTGGCCCGCCGCCTTGTCGTGCCTGGTCGCCGGCGGCCTGTCGGCGATGCTGCAGCTCCTGCTCGCCGATCTTCTCCACCTGCTGCGTCGACTGGGGGTCGAGGGCTGGATGCTCGCCGGGCTCGGCTGGCCCGTGGCCGCCCTGCTCTATCTGCGCCTGCGGCTCGAGCGGGCGCGCCGCCTCGGCTCGCCGGTCGATCCCACCGCCCGGCCCGCCTCCCACGGCCGGCCCGGGACGCGGGAGGGGGGTGAGCGCGGCGGCGGTTGACGCCCGCGCGCCCGCTCCTCGACAATGCGCGAGCGGGCGAGGGCCCGCGCGGAGGTCGGGATGCTCGAGCTGGACCAGGTGACGGTGCCGAACGATCTCGAGGCGCATTGGATCCCGTTCACACCGAACCGCCACTTCAAGAAGCATCCGCGTCTGGTCGCCCGCGCCGAGGGGATGTGGTACACCGCGACCGACGGTCGGCCGATCCTCGATGCCACCGCCGGGATGTGGTGTTGCAACGTCGGCCATCGTCACCCGCGGGTGGTCGCCGCGATCCAACGCCAGGCGGCCGAGCTCGACTACGCCCCACCCTTCCAGTTCGGCCATCCGAAATCCTTCGAGCTCGCCTCGCGCCTGGCCGACCTCTTCCCGGGCGACCTCGACTACGCCTTCTTCACCAATTCCGGCTCGGAATCGGTCGACACCGCGCTCAAGATCGCCCTCGCCTATCAACGCGCGATCGGCCAGGGCACGCGCACCCGGCTGATCGGCCGCGAACGCGGCTATCACGGGGTCGGCTTCGGCGGCATCTCCGTGGGCGGGATGGTCAACAACCGCAAATGGTTCGGCACGCTGCTCACCGGCGTCGACCATCTGCCGCACACCCTCGACCTCGAGCGCAACGCCTTTTCTCGCGGTCAGCCGAAGCACGGCGCGGAGCTCGCCGACGAGCTCGAGCGGCTGATCCAGCTGCACGACGCCTCCACCATCGCCGCGGTGATCGTCGAGCCGGTGGCCGGCTCGATCGGCGTCTATCCCCCGCCCGTGGGCTATCTCGAGCGGCTGCGCGAGATCACCGCCAAGCACGGCATCTTGTTGATCTTCGACGAGGTGATCACCGGCTTCGGCCGCCTCGGCAAGGCCAATGCCTGTGAATATTTCGGCATCGTCCCGGATCTCGTGACCCTCGCCAAGGGGCTCACCGCCGCGACCGTGCCCATGGGGGCGGTGATGGTCCGCAAGCCGATCTACGAGGCGATCGTCGAGCGCTCGCCGGCTCCCGAGAAGACGATCGAGCTGTTCCACGGCTACACCTACTCGGCGCATCCGATCGCCTGTGCCGCCGCGCTCGCCGTGCTCGAGACTTACAAGGAGGAGCGCCTCTTCGAGCGCGCCGCCGCACTCGCCCCGATCTTCGAGGAGCGCCTCCATTCGCTGGCCGGCAAGCCCCACGTGATCGACATCCGCAACATCGGCCTCATGGGCGCGGTCGAGCTCGCGCCGCGTCCCGGGCGGCCGACCGAGCGGGCGTACGATGCGATGTGCGACGCGTTCGAGCACGGCCTCATGATCCGGGTCACCGGCGACACGATCGCCCTCTCGCCGCCGCTGATCGCCACCGAAGCGGACATCGCGCGGATCACCGACATCCTGGGCGCGGTCCTCGACCGACTCGATTGAGCGGTCGCAGCGGTCGGGGCGGAACCCACCCCCGCTCCGCATGCCCGGCCGGGCGCGGCCCGCGGGCGATCCCGCGAGCCCGCGCCCGGCGCGGAGCGTTCAATAGCTCAGGACGTTGGTCTTCGGATCGGCGAGCAGCTCCAGAAGGGCCGTGCCGCCGATCTCCGTGCCGTCGAGCCGATCGTCGATCGACAGGCCGGCCTGCTTCGTGCACTCGCCGCACACATAGACCCTGACGCCTTTGGCCATCAGCTCGCGCAGCAGGGCTTGGAAGTCCTTCTGCGCGAGCGCGCCGGTGTGCTGCGGCACCTTACGGTTGGCCAGGACCACGGCGCGGACGTTCAAGAACACGGCCGCCGGGCCGCCGGTCGTGTCGACATATTTTCGGACGATGCCGAGGCCCATCTGGTTGTTCCAGACATCGTCGGTCGTGAGATTGACCAAGAGGGTAGCCTTCTCGGCGGCCGAGCAGGGTGCGGCCGCGAAGATCGCCGCGGCGAGCGCGATCCCTGCCACGGGGCGAAGTCGAGACGCGATCATGGAGGTCCTCCCTACCCGCAGCTCAGTTGCTCGAGCCGTGCCCGCCGTGGCCGGTGCCGTGCTGCATCGGCGCGCCCGCCGCCGCGGCCTTCACCTCGACCTCGAGCGTGACCTCGCCCGCCTTCTCGAGCACGAGCGTCAAGGGGAAGCGCTTGCCCGCCTCGAGCGGCTCGTGGAGGCCGATGAACATGACGTGCAAGCCCCCAGGCTTCAGCTCGGTCGTTGCGTGCGCCGGCAGCTCGATCGCCGGGATCTCGATCATCCGGGCCACACCCTGGGCGTCGACCTCGTGGGTGTGGAGCTCCACTTTCCGCGAGACTGCGGCCTCGGCGCGGACGATCCGGTCGGCCTCGCCGTGATTGCGGATCGTCACGTAGGCGGCGCTGTTGGCCTGTTGCGGCGCGGTCGCGCGCGCCCAGGGATCGGCGAATTCGAGCCCGCCTTTCTTGACCGGCCCGGCGGCCTCGGCGGCAGCGCCGAGCGCCAAGGTGGCGAGGACGGGCAGAAGGCAAAGGCGTCGCGTGATCACGGGTACCTCTCCGAGTGGGTGGTGGGAAGGAAGGGGCGGATCATCGAAGCTCGATCCGCGCCCGCAGCTCGACCCGGGTGAACGGGTCGAGGAGGATACCGACCGCGAGCTGCCAGAACCCGGCCGGGACCAGCAGCACGGGATCGGTCCGGAAACCATTGCGGCTGTCCGGCCGCACGACCGCCTCGATGGGCTCGCCGGGCGAGGCTTCGGGCTCGAGCCGGAAGCGGACCTCCTCCGGCGGCGGACGGTCGAGCAGCTGGGCCTCTAATCGGTTCCAGCCCGCCCTTCCGGGCAGGATCCGCACCTGTACAGCCAGGGCCCCGTCGGCCAGCAGCAGCTCGCGGGCCTCGGCCGGTGGCGAAAGCCGCGGTGGCGCGGTCGTGGTGAGCGCTGCGGTCGCGGTGAGCAGCGCGAGCGCGAGCGCGCCGTCGAGGGCGAGCAGCCGGCGCAGCGCCCCGCCCGCCTGCGGATCGCCGGCCACGAGACGTGGGACGAAGCGGAAGCGGTTCGCCGCGGCCACGAGCAGGAGACCGCCGAGCAACGCGAGCTTGAGGAGCAGGATCCGGCCCCAGGCGGTCGAGACGAGGCCGCCCTCGGGCATCTGCCGCATCGCCAGGACCGCGCCGAGTAGCACGAGGAGGGGGACCAGCAGGATCGCCCGCTCGGAGAACCGCTCGAGGACCACGCCGGCGGTGGCTGGCGGGTCGAGCCGTAAGGAGAGTGCGAGCGGGAGGAGCGCCCCGAGCCAGAACAGAGCGAGTCCCACGTGGAGGACGAGAAGCGGCGCGAACAAGGCCGCCGGCGGTGCGCTCGCGGTGTGACCGGTGAGGCCGAAGCCGGCGGCGGTGAGCAGGATTCCGGCCCAGTTGGCCGCGAGCGTGGGAGCGGAGGTGATGCGTCCGACGGCGAACCAGAGGAGGATCGTGCCCAGGGCGGTCGTGGCGAGCGCCGGGACGACGCCGGTCGTCTCGGCCGCTCGCCAAGGCTCGATCCCGAAAAGCGCGGAGGCGGGGAGGTCGGAGGCCTCCAGACCGGTCACCACGCCTTTGGCGAGAGCGGCGGCGAGCGATGCCACGAGCGCCCGCCGAACCCAGAGGATAGTCGTCCGGGACGAGGCGGGCCCGAGCGGCAGGAGGAGAAGCGCCAGGGCACCTCCCGCACCGACGACCGTGGTCGCGAGATGCACCGACCGGGCGGCGAGCAGCGCCGGCCCGCCGGTCGTCTGCTCGACCGGGGCCGCGAGCGGCACTTCCCCGACCCCGACCGCGAAGGCGCTGCGCCCGCCGACCGGATGGCCGTCGACGGAAACGACGCGCCAGCGCAGGAGATAGGAACCTGGCGTCAACGATGCGGCGGGCCTCAGCCGCAGGCTCGAGCCGTCGCCCAGGGTCTCGAGCGAAGCTTCGAGCGGACCGCCCTCGGCTCGCTCCAAGATCACGGCGAGGGGCGACACGGGCTCGGAAAACTGGAGGAGGATCTCCGCGGGCGCCGTCTCGAGGACGGTACCGTCGGGCGGGAGCACGGCGCGCAGGCTCGCATGTGCCCGTGCCTCGTGGGCGGCCAGCCCGAAGAGCAGCGACAAGAGGAGCGCGGCGAGCCGGGTCATGCGGCGCAGGGGGCGGAAGGTGAGTCTCCCGCCCCGCCCACTCAGTGACCTTGGGTTTTGCGTTCGATGACCTTGAGGCCCGGGGCCGGGTATTTGAGATCGGATGTCTTTTGACCCTCGGCGGGGATTTCGATCCACCGTTCGGCGCCGTTCGGGCACTCCTGCACCGTCTTGAACCACAGCATGGTGCCGGCCGGCAGGTCGGCCACCCGCCCGCGCAAGACGAATTCGTCGTAGTGCTCGTCGAGCAGCTCACCGCCCGACCAGACGACCTCTTTCACCCCTTCGGTGAGCTTGTTGCCGAAATAGTCGTAGGCACGCGCGTAAGGTCCTTTCCGGGTCTCCAGCTTCCAGCCCGGCTTGGGCATCGGCTTCACCGCGATGAAGCCCTCCGGGATCTGGACGCGCAGCGTGTGCGTCGGTTGGCCGTCGCAACCGTGCGGCACCCGCAGGACCGCCTTGTAGGAGCTGTTGGCCGGCGCCTCGGCGGTCTCGAGGGTGACGTGGGCGAGGGCCGCCGAGGCCATCGCCAACGGTGCCAGCACGGCGAGCAGGCGAACGGTCGTGAAACGAGGGGGCATGGGCATCTCCCGATCGTGTGACGAGACGGCCGCGGCGGAACCGCCGCGGACCCCGAGGCGGACGATCAGGAGAGGAGCGGCGGTCCCCGGCCCGGCGGCCGAAGGGCGCGCGTGGGCTTCGCCGGCGCGCGCTCGGGTTCGACCCGACGCGGCTCGGCGCGGACGACCGGGCCGGGCGAAGGCACGGCCGCGAGCGAGGGGAGCGGCGGTTTGCTCGGGCAGCCGAGGCAGCAGGGGCAGGGCTCGTGGCGATGGCCGACGGGTGCGCCGTCGTCCGGCGAGGTCCCGGGGAACGGTTCGCCGCCGCCCACGCACAGGTCCACGCGCGCGGGCAGGGCGAGCGAGGCTCCGGCGAGCGCCGCCCCGAACATTTGGGCGAACAGGAGGATGAACGCCGCGAGCAACCGCGTCGCGACGATCTGGGCGGAAGGGCGCTCTCGATCCGCCGGCTCCATGGAACCCGCTTAACCCGTCCGTCGGCTGGCGTCCAGGGCCCGAGCTCGGCTGCGACGCTCGGTAGCGGGCGGCCCGCGCGGCCGCGTGGACAGGTGCTGCCGATCCGCTAAGGTCGGCGCAGGTCGAAGCCAAGGGAGGAGGCGATGACGGTCCTGGTTCGCGGCGGCACCGTGGTCAACGCCGACCGGAGCTTCCGTGCCGACGTGCTGTGCGCGGAGGGCGTGATCCAGGCGGTCGGCGAGGGGCTCGAGGCGCCCACGGGTGCCACCGTGGTCGACGCCGGCGGGGCGCTCGTCATCCCCGGCGGGATCGACCCGCACACCCACATGGAGATGCTCTTCATGGGGACGGTGACGGTCGACGATTTCGAGAGCGGCACCGCCTCCGCCCTCGCCGGCGGCACCACGACGATCGTCGACATGTGCATCCCCGCGCCGCAGCAGGGCCTGATCGACGCGCTCGACGACTGGTCGAACAAGGCCGAGAAGGCGGTCGCCGATTACGGCTTCCACGTCGCGATCACTTGGTGGTCGGAGCGGGTGGCCCAGCAAATGGCCGAATGCGTCGATCGCGGCGTCAACAGTTTTAAGCATTTCATGGCGTACAAAGGCGCCATCATGATCGACGACGAGATCATGTTCCAGAGCTTCTCGCGCTGCCGCGAGCTCGGCTGCCTGCCGCTCGTCCATGCCGAGAACGGCGAGGCCGTCTTCCGCCTGCAGCAGGCCCTGCTGGCGCAAGGGATCACCGGGCCGGAGGGGCACTATCTCTCGCGCCCGCCGCACGTCGAGGCCGAGGCTGCGACCCGCGCGATCATGATGGCCAAGATCACGGGCGTGCCGCTCTACATCGTCCACACCTCCTGCCGCGAGGTGGTCGAGGCGATCGGCCGGGCCCGCGCCGAAGGCCAGCGGGTGTACGGCGAGCCCTTGGCGCAATTCCTCTGCCTCGACGAGAGCGTGTACCGCCATCCCGACTGGGAGTACGCGGCCGCCCGGGTGATGAGCCCGCCCTTCCGCTCCAAGGAGCACCAAGAGGCGCTCTGGGCCGGGCTCGCCGCCGGCACGCTCCAGGTCACCGCGACCGATCACTGTGCCTTCCTGATCGAGCAGAAGAAGCTCGGTCGTGACAATTTCACGAAGATCCCGAACGGTACCGGCGGGATCGAGGAGCGGATGAAGATCGTCTGGCACTTCGGGGTGAACACCGGGCGCCTGACCCCGGAAGAGTTCGTCGCCGTGACTTCGACCAATTGTGCCAAGATCTTCAACATCTACCCGCGTAAAGGTGCGATCCTGCCCGGTGCCGACGCCGATCTCGTGGTCTGGGACCCGAAGGCGAGCCACACCATCAGCCAGAAGACCCATCACTCGAAGCTCGACGTCAACGTCTTCGAGGGCATCACCGTCGAGGGGGCGCCGCGCGTGACGATCGCCCGCGGCCGGGTGGTCTGCCGCGACGGCGTACTCGACGTCGAACGCGGCGCCGGTCGGCACGTGCCGCGGCCGCCGATGGCGCCGATCTTCGAAGCACAGGCCAAGGTCAACGAGCGGAACCGGCCGCACCCGGTCCGCCGCGAGGTCCATCTCCAGCAGACCCCTTGAGGCGGCCGGCGCGTGGGTCGGGATCGCGGCCGCCTCACGTGACGGCGTCGAGCCGGTCGAGCAGGCCGTCCCAGCCGGTCCGCTCGAGGAAGGCGAGAGCGCCCGGCTCGTAGCCGGGCCAGCCCCAGCCCTGCGGCCCGGGCAGGTGGACGGACAGCCCCCGCGCGCCCGGCACCGTGCCGTCGCAGGCGATGACGACCTCGCGGAGTGCGGCGCGGGCGGCCCGCGCGGCCGCGTCGATCGCCGGATCCTCGACCCGCTTCTCGACCGCCCGAAGGAAGCCGTCGAGATCGCGGTAGGGATAGCTCGCGTCACGGGGGAAGGCGCGGGCGTCGAGCGCCGCCCGGGCGATCGCCGCGAGCTCGTCCGGCTCGGCGAACCGCTCGACCGCCTCGACGAAGCCGGCGAGCGCCGCTTCGAGCCGGGGCATCGCCGCGAGGTCGAGGGCCGAGAGGGTGATGTCCTTCGCGCCCGGATAAGCGGCAGCGTAACTCGAAACGATCGCCTGGCCGAGCCGTGCCGAATCGACCGCCGGATCGGCCACGAGCGTCGGCAGCCAGCGATCGTAGGCCCAGCCCCGGCCGGGTTCGAGGTCTTGCGAGGCGACCATCACCCGCGCGAGGTCGCGCATCTCGCTCGCGACTTCGGCCATCGCCATGAGGCAGGCATCGAAGCCCAGGAGATCGAGCACGCCGATCGACGATCGCTCGATCGCCGTGCGCAGCTCGCCGAGCGTGAGCCGGTCGCCGCGGCTCGATTGGTCCCAAGCCACGCCTTCGAGCCCCCCGCCGTGGTTCCACAGCACGAGCCCGTAGCGCTCGGCCGGGAAGGTGGCCCGCGCCCAATCGAGGAACTCGGTGAGCGTCGCCGGATCGCCGGTGTTCCGCTCGCCGATCGAAACGAGCGCCTCGCCCACGGTGCGCGGGTCGCCGTCGGGCCGGACCGGGCCGATCCGGGTGTCGGTGAAGTCGTTCGGTCCGGCCACGTACCAGGGGCTGCGGTCGACCAGGGCCACGAGGTTCACCGAGCCGGGCAGGGCGACCCGCTCCATCTCGGCCAGGTCCTCGAGCGCGAAGCGCTCGAGGTCGTTGTCGGCGGCCATGTAGACCATCAGGGTCCAGCTCGCCCGGGCCGGCCCGGGGGTTTCGACCGGTGCCACCTCGAGCACCGGCAAGAGCTCGGCACGGACCGGTTGCAAGGGGTTGCCCGCGAGGTCGCGAAAAGCCTTGCGGCCGAGCTCGAGCGTCCAGCTCGAACCGGGCTCGAGCGGCCGGTCGAGCGCGATCCGCACCGTCGCCCCGTCGATCGCCACCCGCGCGCCGTCGCGCGCGGCGATCCGGATCGCGCCCTCCTCGCCCACGAGCCGGATCGCCCCCGGGCCCGGGCGGAGCGGCTCGTCGAAGCGCAAGAGGAGCGGGTCGGCGGGGGTGGGCGCGCCCGCCCGCGGTGCCTGGGCTTCGATGAGGACCGGGCCCGCTCGATCGCGCCCGCCGCCGGCCCGCGCCTCGACCGCCTCGCCCCCGTGCCCGCGCAACAGCTCACCGGCGAGCGACCGGAAGGCGAAAGCCGGCCCCAGCGGGCTCGCTTCGCCCGGCTCCGTCCGCCACTCCTCCTCGGGCCCCGCCTGTCGCGGAGTGCGCCGCGCGCCGCGCATCCCACCGTTCCGAATGCCGCTGAGCTCTCTCGTATAAGGAGAACGGTAAACGATTCGTTAGCATTTTTCAGCTAGGACGCGGACGCTGGATCGAGCGGGGCGCGCGTGCCAAGGTCGGGACGGTCACGGGAGAGGCGCATGGCGGTCGGGTTCGCCGAGATCGAGGAGGCGGCGGTGGCGCGCCACGGAAGGGCGGCGGTCGAGGCGCGGCTCGTCGCGCCGCGCTCGCCCGAGGCGCTGCGCGCGCTGCCCGAGGACCGCTATCTCTCGGCGATGAGCCAAAGGATCTTCCGCGCCGGGCTCGCGCACGATCTCGTCGATCGGAAATGGCCGGCCTTCGAGGAGGCCTTCGCCGGCTTCGACCCGGAGATTTGCGCGCGGCTTCCCGACGAGCGGATCGAGGAGCTCCTGGCCGACCGACGGTTGATCCGCAACCTGCCGAAACTCCGCGCGGTCCGCGCCAACGCCCGGGCGATCCTGGAGCTGCGTGCCGAGGGCGGGGTCGGGCCCTGGATCGCCGACTGGCCGGGGCGCGAGATCGTCGCTCTGTGGGACGAGCTCGCCCGGCGGTTCCAGCAGCTCGGCGGTAACTCGGCACCCCACTTCCTCCGCATGGTCGGCAAGGACACCTTCATCCCGACCGATTCGGTCGTCCGCGCGCTCCGCCACTGGGGCGTGCTCGAGGGCGAACCGAAGACGAAGCCGGCGCGCGCGGCGATGCAGGCGGCGTTCCTCGGCTGGTCGGAGGAGACCGGCCGGCCGCTCTGCCACCTCTCGCAGATCCTCGCGATGTCGGTGGATTGAGCAGGGTCGAGCCGACAGCCGGCCGACCAGCTCCTCGGCACCCGTGGACGGCCCGGGGGTCGTCGCGGTAAATGTGTTCCCGTTTCGTTCGGAGGTACGCCGTGCTCCCCGGAGCCCGCCGTGGTCGCGCTGCCACGATCAACCCCCCGGGCCGCTTCGAGCGGACGAATTGCGAGCCGTTCGACGACGGCTGGGGCTCGCTCGAGGAGCTCGCGGGTGCCCCCGCGCCCGCTACCGAGGTCCGCCCGGACACGGCCAAGAGCGTCCTCACGACCAACGAGTCACCGGACATCGGCTTCGACCGCTCGGTCAATCCCTATCGGGGCTGCGAGCACGGCTGCATCTATTGCTATGCGCGGCCGAGCCACGGCTATCTCGGCCTGTCCTCGGGCCTCGACTTCGAGACCAAGATCTTCGCCAAGCACGATGCGGCCGAGCTCCTGCGCGGCGAGCTCGCCCGGCCCGGCTATCGACCCGCGGTGCTCGTGCTCGGCTCCAACACCGATCCCTACCAGCCGGTCGAGCGCCGGCTCGGCATCACCCGCGCCGTCCTCGAAGTCCTGCTCGCGACCCGTCACCCCTTCGCGATCACGACCAAGGGAGCCGGGATCCTCCGCGACCTCGAGCTCCTGGCCGAGGCGGCGCGGCTCGGGCTCGTCCGGGTCGACGTCTCGGTGACCACGCTCGACCCGGCGCTCGCCCGCACCATGGAGCCGCGCGCCGCCGCTCCCTGGCGCCGGCTCGAAGTGATCCGCGCCCTCGCGGCCGCGGGTGTGCCGGTCGGCGCCAACCTCGCGCCCTTGATCCCCGGCCTCAACGACCACGAGATCGAGCGGGTCGCATCGGCCGTGGCCGAGGCCGGGGCGGGGCACTTGAACTGGATCCTCGTCCGCCTGCCGCACGAGGTGAAGGAGCTCTTCGCCGCGTGGCTCGAAGCACGGTTCCCCGAGCGCGCGGCCCGCGTCCTCTCGCTCATCCGCCAGTGCCGGCAGGGCCGGCTCAACGATCCGCGCTTCGGCCACCGGATGCGCGGCAGCGGTCCCTTGGCCGCGCTGTTGGCCGAGCGGGTCGAAAAGGCGCGCCGCCGCTTCGGCCTCGACGGGCCGCAGCCGCCCTTGCGGACCGACCTGTTCCGCCCGCCGCGCACCGACGGCCAACTTTCCTTGTTCTGATCCGGCGGTCCGAGCGGGGAAGCCGGTGATGCCGTGTCGGCTCAGGCGGCGGGTGCCACCGGCGGCGAGCGCTCGACCGCGAGATAGCCGAAGCCCTTCATCAAGCGGCGTTCGACGATCGCCTCGATTTCGGCCACTTGTTCGGGGGTGAAGTCCTTGCGCCAGCCCCCGGCCTCGCCGCGCCGGGTCTTGTAGGAGGCGGGGTTCGAGCGATCGGCCGCGCGCATCCGCCCGCCCGAGAGCCAGAAGCGGTTCTGCGCCTCCATCGCCCGCATGTTCTCGAAGCTGCCGAAGCGGACCGCTTCGGCGATCTCTTCCGAAGTACCGGGGGTGCCCATGAAGGCGAGGATCCGGCCGAGCGTGCCGGCCGTGTCGGCCTTCAGGTCCTCGAAGCGGACGAGCAGGCAATCGGGCAGCCGCGGCAAGTCGCGCGCCCAGCCGTTCATCCAGTCGATCACCTTGGAAAGCCCGGCCTCGTGCCGGACGACGAAGTCGTAGAGGCCGACCTCCTGCTCGGGATAGGCGTTGATCACCTTCTTGCGCGGCCGCATCCGGTACTTCCATTGGTGATATTGCGAGACCGCGACATCGGCCGGGTGGCGGACAAGGAGTACCACCTTCTTGCCTCGGTAGTCGATCTTGCTGTCGGCGTGACCGGTATAGTCCTTGAGGTAGTTGTCGTGGGTGAAGAAGATTTTCGGGATGCGGCGATCGCGCAGATGGAAATTGTCGAAGCCGATCAAGGCCCGCTCGGAGAAGCCGTGGCGGTAGCCGTAGAAGCGGGAGAGCATGACCCGAAGCCAAGTCCGCCCGCTCTTGCCGAAGGAGACGATCGTGACGTCCGCCTTCTGCAGCTTCTGCCACTGCTCGCGGCCACGCAGCCGACGCTCGATCCGCACCTTCTCCTCGACCGGCAGCCAGAAGAGGGGTGTGAGCACGGCGGTGCGGACGAGCTGCTTCCAGACCGCCGAGGCGGCCGGCTTGACGATCGCGAGGGGATGCAACGGACCGGGCTCCGCGCTGGTCTTCGAGGCGGCGGCTTGGTAGGCGTCGTGTCGGTGGTGGACAAGCCCCGCGCCGGCCGGCCGGGGACCGGGGGAGGGCAACCGCGATGTCTCGTTCGCCGATCCGCCTCGTGCGGTCGCTGCTCGCCCTCCTGCTCCTCGGCGGGTCCCTGCTCGCCGCGAGCCAGCCGGCACCCGCCCAGGAGCGCCGCGGCGCGGATCGGCTCTCCGATCGCGACCGCGAGCGGGCCCGGCTCGCCTGCCGCGAGGAGGCGCGCCGGCAGGACTTCGCGGTGCGCGGCGCGTCGCCGGCGCGCGAGCTCGACGGCCGTCGGCTGCGGCTGCGGATGGACCTCGCGCGCGGCGACCGCCGGTGGATCGGCACCTGCACCTACGATGTCCGCGCGCGCCGCGCCGAGCTCGAGGCGCGGCGCGTTCAGGGTGGGCGGCCCGACCGGCCGGAGCGCCCCGGCGGCTCGGCCTCGCGCGAGCAGGTGCGGGACGCCTGCATCCGCGAGGTCACGCAGAACGCCCGCACCCAGCTCGTGGCGGTCGGTCGGGTCGAGCGCCGCTCGGGCGGCGCCTCGGTCGTGCCGATGACGATCAACGTCGAGGGCAACGAGCGCCGGGTGCGCTGCTTTTACGACAACGCCACGGGTGCCGTGACGATCCGTTGAGTCCGGCCGAGGAACGCCGATGAGCGAGCAGAGCCGTGAGGACCTCGATCCACGGGCGCGCGAGGCGGTCGACGCCTGCATCCGCGCGGTCACCCGCGACGCGCGCACCCAGCTCGTGAGCGTGGGCCCCGTCGAGCACGCGGGACCGGATGTCACCATGGTCGGGCTCCGGCTCCTGGTCGAGAGCGGCCATCCGCGGCGCTGCCGCTGCTGGTACGACCACCGGATCAAGTTCGCCAACGTCGAGGGTTGAAAGGGGCGCGCCGGTGGCGGGTGCCCTGTGGATCGGCACCTCGGGCTGGAGCTACCCGGCCTGGCGCGGCCGGTTCTACCCGAAGGGCCTCGCCGCC
>Ga0308412_1000609_pt1 | contig 18452 bp, 16 predicted proteins | sample HotsprottomLayer_FD_202357 | JGI IMG/M metagenome (GOLD analysis project Ga0308412, IMG submission 202357) | Hot spring phototrophic mat microbial communities from Octopus Spring, Yellowstone National Park, Wyoming, United States -... | ecosystem: Environmental > Aquatic > Thermal springs > Hot...
ATCCGATCCATGATTCCAGCCACCAGGCCCAGGTGGGCCAGGTCGTAGACCTGAAGATCAGCATTGGTTTCCACCCCAAAATCCTAAAGTCAAGGTAGAGGGGTGCGGAATGTGGGTTTCACAGATGTGTCTTCCCGCAGGAGAAGCCACTGTGCTGTGAAGGGTGCGGTGTGAAGGAAATCCATGACGCTAGCGTGATTTCAAGTAACGCGCTCGAGCGACGCCCCCCTGCGCGGGACGTGCCAGAGCAAAAATGGGTAGTGTACAACAACTTACTTTCTGGCTTCTACCCGCTTTTTCATCTCCTCGATCAAGGCTACCAATTTCAGCTCCCGCTGCTCTTTTGCGTGCCGTTCGCGCACATTGACCGTGCCAGCCTCGGCCTCCTTGTCGCCCACCACCAGGATGAGAGGGATTTTTTGCAGCTCTGCGTCGCGGATTTTAGCGTTCATGCGCTCGGAGCGGCTATCTACTTCTACCCTTAGCTGGTTTTTGTGCATCTGGGCAGCTATCTGGTGGGCATACTCCAGGTGGCGGTCGGCGATGGGCACGATGACCGCTTGGATGGGGGAGAGCCACAATGGGAAGTCGCCGGCGGTATGCTCCAGATAGAAGGCGAAGAAGCGGTCGAAGCTGCCCATGATGGCCCGGTGGATTACCACCGGCGTTTCTTTTTCGCCTTTTTCGTTGGTGAACTCGAGGCCAAAGCGCTCGGGTACGATGAAGTCGAGCTGGTTGGTGGCAATGGTCTCCTCTTTGCCTAAGGCGCTGCGGATCTGTACGTCCAGCTTGGGCCCATAAAAGGTGGCCTCACCGATGCCCTCGACATACTTGGCCCCGGTTTGCTCCAGCGCGGCCCGAATAGCTGCGATGGAGTCGCGCCAGTTGTCGTTTTCCTCACCGAACTTTTCGGGGTTGTTTTCGAAGTCGGGCAGCGAGAGGCGGAACCAGTAATCCGAGATGCCGAAATCTTTGTACACCTCGTCGAAAAGCTGAATTACTCGGATGAACTCCTCGGTCACCTGGGCCCTCGAGCAGTAGATGTGGGCGTCGTTTTGCGTAAAGCACCGCGCCCGGGTCAGGCCGCTTAGGGTGCCGGAAAGTTCGAAGCGGTAGACCGTACCAAACTCGGCCAGCCGAAAAGGCAGATCGCGGTAGCTTTTGGGGCGGGCCTTGTAGATCATGTGGTGGTGTGGGCAGTTCATGGGCTTGAGGTAATAGGCTTCGCCCTCAATCTCGATGGGCGCATACATATCGTCTTGGTAGTAGGGCAGGTGGCCCGAGGTGTAGTAGAGTTTGGCGTTGGCGATGTGGGGCGTATACACATATTGGTAGCCGTAGGCGCGCTCCTTCTGGTACATGTAGTCTTCCATCTGCTTGCGAATAAAAGCACCGCGAGGCAACCACAGGGGCAGGCCTTTGCCGACCTCTTCGCTAATGGTAAAAAGTTCCAGCTCGGCACCCAGCCGGCGGTGGTCGCGGCGCTTGGCCTCCTCCTGCTGCCAGAGGTAGTGCTCGAGCTCCTCCTTGGTGCGAAAGGCGATGCCGTAAATGCGCTGAAGCATGGGGCGGCGCGAGTCGCCCCGCCAGTAGGCCCCGGCGATGCTGGTGAGCTTGAAGTGCGGGGGAATGCGCCCGGTGCTGGGTACATGCGGCCCTCGGCACAGGTCGGTGAAGCCGAACAGCTCGTCGCCCTGCTGGTAAAAGCTCAGCTCCTCTGTTTCGGGAATCTCCTGGATCAGCTCGGTCTTGTAGGGATCCACGCCCGCGTAACGTCCTAGAGCTTCCTGCCGCGAGAGCACAAAGCGCTTTAGTGGCAGATCGGCAGCCACAATCCGGCGCATTTTTCCCTCGATGAGGGGCAGGTCTTCCTCGCGGATGGGCTCAGGGGCGTCGATGTCATAGTAGAAGCCGTTTTCTATCACCGGCCCCACGGCCAGCTTGACCGCTTGGGGCTTGTAACCGCGCTCGACGTACAGTTCGCGCACCGCCTGGGCCAGCACGTGGGCTAAGGTGTGGCGGAAGAGCTGAGCATACTCGGGGTCTTTTTCGGTCAGGACGCGCAACTCGGCCCCCAAAGGCAGGGGCTTGAGCAGGTCGTACAACTCGCCGTTGACAATGGCCCCGATGGCCGCTTTGGCTAGACCAGGGCCGATGGCTTTAGCTGCGTCGGCTGCGGTGGCGCCGGGTTGAAGTTCCAGGTTTCGTCCGTCGGGAAGTACCACGTTCATAGTCACCTCAAAAAAACCCGGCCCCGTAACCACGAGCCGGGAGAACCTTTGCTGCCTTGCAGCTAGAAGTTCTCCCAGGCTTTGGTAGTTGGCCGAGACCTCATCTTGTGTAGAAGTGTACGGCTGCAATGAGAGGGCGTCAAATCGTTAGACCGGCTCGAGCAGCTTCAAACGACGGCCTGCGTACAGGGCCCAGGCGTAGCAGATGGCGGCCACCACCATGGGCCCCACATAACCAACGCGGTCGGCCAGCAAACCGCCCAGCACCGGTGAAAAGGATAGCAGCCCCACGATGGTGTTAGAGAGGCCAATGTACGAACTGCGGGCATCGGTGGGGGCCAGGTTGACCAGATAGGTGGCCGTGCCCACGCCGATGGCGGAAAGATAAGTGCCCTGCACAGCGAAGACCACCCAGAAAGCGGTTTTGGGCAACAGCAGCGCTAGGATGGGGGTTAGGGCGCCCAGTGCGGCACCGATCAGGATGAGGCTGCGGGAGCCATAGCGCCGGGAAATTTGCACCCAGATCAGGTTGGAAAGCACTGAGAAAAGCGTATAGACCATCAGGTAGGTTCCAATCTCGCCCTTGTGCCCCAGTATTCGCACTGCATAGGCGGCATAGAAGGGCTCGACCATGCTGGCTGTGGCCAGCATGACGCGCACCCGCAGGAATCGCCGGAAGTAAAAATCGCGAAAGGGCAAACTAAGGGAGATACGTTCGGTGCGGACTTCTTTGTCGGGTGGTTCGTCAATCTGGCTGAATAGGTGCCAGCCGTAGGCAAAGGCCAGGGTGCCCAGTGTGAAGAGGATGGCGTACGGATAGGGGAAGGCCAGGGGCAGCTCGAGGATTTGGCGCACTAGGAAGCCGGCCCCAAAGGCCAGCAACCCCCCCACCAGGTGGCGAAGCGAGAATAGCCCGCCACGGCGCTCCAGAGGAATGGTTTTGCTGATGGTTTCCCAAAAGGGGAGGCTCGACAGCCCGGTAAAAAATCCGTTGAGGGCCAGGCCCACCACAAACACCCAAAGCAGCAAATCGGGATGGCGGCCTAAAAAGAAACCGCCGAGGGCCACCATGCCCAGGCTGGCTATCCGCAACAAGGCCACCTGGCGGTACAGCGTGATCTTGACCGGCAGCCGGGCCACATATGGGGCAATGAAGACCTGTGGCACCATCGAGCCTGCGTTGAGCAGGGCCGGCATCAGCCCAATGGCCCAGTTGGCCGCCCCCAGTTTGGCGGCAAAGGAGGCCAGTACGATGGAGCCATTGAAAAAAGCATCGCCCAATAGCACGAACCAACCATTGAGCATTGCCAGACGGTAGTTGCGATCTTTGAGGTCTAGAATAGCGGGTGTGTCGGTCTTGGTCATTCCTACGCTAGGCCCCTTTCATCTGCTGCACCCGCGCTACAACGGGGTGACGGTGCTTGAGCTGATTAGAGCACACCAACCTGAGAGGATTTTTCTTGCCTCGTACAGCCCGGAAGAACTGGTGGCCCAGAGCTGGCGCGACCAGAACGAGCTTTCATTCTTTCATGTTTTCCCCTGGGCCGAAAGAGCGAATGTGGCCTTGGAGGCGCTGGATTATCGGGCGGAACTCAAAGCCGAGGCGGAGCGGTTTTGCGAAGCCCTGCGACTGTACCCCAAAGGGCAGCAGATCCTGAGCCGGGTGCAGGCCTACGAGGAAAACCTCAAGTGGGTGGTAAGCAGCCCCCGCACCCCGGAGGATTTTGCTCAAGAATCGGTATTGCAGGCGCTGCGGGCCTACCACCAGGGCTATGTGCAGGTGTTTGGAGAAGGGCCTGCCACCGGCTTCCGGCGGCAGCGCATGGCCCAGGTGGCCGAGCGGTTGCGCACTATTGCAGGCCAGGTGGCGGTGCTGGTGGATGTGCTCGAGTATCCCTTGCTGCTCGAGCACCTCCCGCCGGGGCGGTATGTGCTGCCGGGAGCGCACACCCCTACCGAGCTAGAACGCCAGCGCAGCGTGCTGGATCGGGCCTGGCAGCTCAGCGATGCGGACGATTGGGCGGCATTGTTGCAGCAACTGCAGGAGGTCAAAGGCCCCGAGGCCCTGTACTGTGCGGCCCAGATCTACTTGGCGGCAGGTCAGCCGGAAGATGCCTATCAGCTGATGGAGGAGCTTGTCCACACCGATTTTCAGCACCCCGCCTACCTGCCTGGCTACGCTCTGGCCCGGTATGGGCAGCTTGCGGATTGGATGGGCCACCGCGACAAGGCCCTACGTGCGTATAGGGCCGTCCTGGGGCTCTCCTGGGCTCCCCAGGAGGCCCGGGCCATCGCCCTGGCCGGGCAGAGAACCCCTTTCCGGCCTGAGCGTTAGAGCCCGCTTCAGATTCACTGTCCAAGCCGGCGCAAAAGCTTGGGGGGCCAGAACCCCAGGAGCTTCATGCCGCCGGGTTTAGGTGAGCCTTCCAGCAAGGCCACGCCGCCTTTCTTGAAAGGGAAGGAGCGGCCTTCCTGGCGGGCGGTGAGGAGCCAGGCGCATAGGTCGCTCATCCAGGGCTCGTGTCCGACCAGGGCCACCGAGGAACCCTGAAGGGTTTTGAGCAGTTCAGGGCTGGGCTCGCCGGCCAGGTAGGGCGTTACCTCGGTTTCGCCTTCCAGCAGAGGAACCAGCAGCTCGGCGGTCTGCACTGCCCGTAGCTTGGGGCTGTGATACAAGCGATCGAATTTGACCTTCAAGCGCTCGAGCCCCCGCACCACCTCTTTGAATTTCTCGATGCCCTCGAGCGAAAGGGGTCGGGCGTCGTCGGACTGGCCCGGCGCGGCCTCAAGTGCGATGGCGTGACGTATCAGGTAAAGCTTCACAGCGCTACGGCTTCCATTCTACCAGCAGCTCGAGGCCAAAGGCCTGCTGGAACAGCTTGGCTTGCTTGCGGGTCTCGGTCAGCTCTACCCAGGGCTCTTCTTGGGCCAGCAGGCTTAAGCGCACCTGTTGGCTGCCAATCACAACCTCCAGGCCCTCCACCCGTCCCACCCGGCTGCGCTCGAGGTACTCGCTGATACGCAGGATGGTGGCCAGCCGCAACAAGCGCTTGTTGTCGCCCTCCAGTAGTAGCGAGCGGTAGGGTCCGGGCCGGGGCTCGCCCTTGCGGTGGTAGCGTACCAGCAGGCCCAGCAACGCCTGCTCCCGGTGGGTCAGGCCGGGGATGGCCGCGCTCATGACCAGGTATTCGCCGTGCTTGTGGTGGTCGTAGTAGCCCACGCTCATGCCGATGTCGTGGAGCAGGGCCGCTTCGTCCAGGAGCTGCGCCTCAGCCTGGCCATAGCCGTGCAGAGGGGCCAGCAGCTCAAACAGCAAGCGGCAGAAGCGACGCACCCGGTTGGTGTGGCCGCGGTCCTGGGGGTAGTGAGCAAAGAGGTTGCGCACGTAGAACCCGCGCACATCGCTTAGCAGATGAGGCGGGGGTAGAAACTCGCGGTAGAAGGCGCCCTCACGCACACCCTGTCCGGAAATCCAGAGGCCCTCGAGCCCCGCCTCGCGCAGCACCGTGCGGTAGACCAGCCCGCCGGCCACAATCACATCGGCCCGGTCGGCCTGGAGGCCCTCGAGCTGTCGGCGTTGCTCGGTGGTGCGCTGGGCCAGCAGCGCCACCACCTCCTCCAGCGCCTCGCGCGATAAAAAGTAGCCGTGTACCAGGTCGAGCGGGTAGTCCTGGCGTCGCTGGGCCAGCTTGGCCAGGTTGCGCACCGTACCGCCCATCGCCACCAGCGGCAGCGGATTCTCGCGCACCTGGGCCAGCACCTCCTTCATCTCGCGCCGCACGAAGCGCTCGAGGTCTTCTATCTCTCCTTTTTTGGGCGGGTTCGAACTCAGAAACATCTCGGTCAGGCGCACCGCGCCTAGCGGATAGGAGCGCCCCGACTGGTACTGGCGGGCCTGCATACGCGAGAGCTGGGCGCTGCCCCCGCCCAGGTCCATCACCCAAGCCTCCTGGAAGTTGAACGAATTGGCCACCGCCAGCACCCCGTAGCGGGCTTCGTCCTCGCCGGAGAGCACCTGCACCGGGAGCCCCAGCTTGCGTACCTCGCGCAGGAACTCAGGGCCGTTCTCCGCGTCGCGGCTGGCGCTGGTGGCAATCACCCTTGTCTCGTCAAGGTCGGTGGCCTGGGCAAAATCAGCGTAGAGCTTGAGCGCCGACAAAGCCCGCTGCATCCCGCGCTGGCTCAGGCGGCCCTGGAGGGCCAGCCCTTCGCCCAGCCGGACGCTTTCCCGTATCTCATCTATCAGCCGGAAGTACCGGCCTGGTTCGTAGGCATACACCACCAGCCGCGTGGTGCCCGATCCCAGATCCACGATGCCCAGCCGTTGCACCGCCCCATCGTAGACTTTTAGTGCCGTTGGCTCAAGTTCTGTCAGAGTTGAACGCATACATCGAGTCTGGGTTGAAGATGTCAGGGGGGCATCATGGTGAAGATTTTGCTGCAAAGGGCCGTTTACACCCTTGCTCTGTGCGATACACTCAAGCCAAGGTGAAGAAAGACAAGACCAAAAAGAAAGCTTTACCCTCCCCTGACAACGCCCACCCAGACTTAGAGTCTATGCCCCCGAAAGCCGATGCGCCGCGCTATGTAGCCACTCACATCACGCAAGAGGCCAGCTGGCTTTCCTTCAACCGGAGGGTCTTGGAGCAGACCCGCCGGCCCGATTTTCCGCTCTTGGAGCGGCTGCGCTTTCTCTCCATCTGGGCTTCTAATATGGACGAGTTTTATGCCGCGCGAATTTCGCGGGCTTTTGCCGAGGAGCGGGGCAGTGCCAGCTATCAGTCCTTAATGAATGAAGCGCAGGATCAGACCGAGGAGGCCAGCCGGCTCTATCTGGAATTTCTCAAGGCCCTGGAAGCGCTGGGCATCCATATCCTGGAACCCTCTCAGCTCACCAAGGCCGAGAAGCAGTACTTTGGGGCCTACCTGGCCGAGGAGGTGGCGCCCCTCACCGACCTGATCCGCCCCGAGGCCATCTCTGAGTTGGCTAGTCAGGCCCTGTACTTTGCTTCCGGCGAAGGATTGCTTCAGCATCTGATTCGGCTGCCCGAGAGCGTTCCCCGGCTGCTGGAGGTACCCGGACGCGAGGGTGGCTTTGTTCGTCTGGGCGCACTGGTGCGGATGCGCAGCGATCTTTTCCTGCCCGGCAATCAAAAGCTGCCGCTTTATGAGTTTCGCCTGATCCGCCTGGCCCAACTGGCCCGTTCCCGCGCCGACTGGGACGAGCTGCCCGAGGCCCTTGAGGCCCGCCTAGACGGCAAGGTGAGCCACCTCGAGGTTGAGGAAGACTTTCCCTCACTATGGGCCGAGACCATCCGGGTAGCTTTGGAACTCGAGCCCTGGGAGGTGTTTCGAGTAGCCCCACCCCTCGACCTGAGTTTTGTGAGCACCATCGTTGCACGAGGCCCCGAGAGCGAGAAATTTAAGCCAGTTGCCATCGAGAAACCCAAGGGCTTCGCCAAAGACCCCTTCGCCTATCTAAACCGGCGCGATCTGCTGCTCTACCATCCCTTCGAGGACTACGGCGCGGTGGAGGCCTTTGCAAAGGTGGCCGCCCAGGATCCTAAGGTGGAGGCCCTGCGGGCCACCCTCTACCGCATCGGCGAGGAGAACGGCCTCGCCCAGTCGCTCATCCAGGCCGCCAAAGCCGGCAAGGACGTGGCCGTGCTGCTGGAAGGCCGGGCCCGCTTCGACGAGCTGGCCAACCTCGAGTGGAGTCTGCGTTTCACTGGGGCTGGGGTGCGGGTGCTGCCGTTGCCCAGCAAAAAGGTTCATGCCAAGGCCCTCTATGTGCGTCGAGCCGGCAGCGCGTACGTTCACCTGGGCACCGGCAACTACAACCCTCTCAACGGGCGGCTCTACACCGACTTTTCCCTCTTCACCGCCCACCCCGCCCTTGTTGCCGATGTGTGGGCTTTTTTCGCGGCGCTGGAGCAGCGGCAAGCCCCGGTGCTATCCACCTTGCGCACGGGCCCTGGCATCCGCGAGCTCCTGCTGGAGAGCATCCAGGCCGAGGCCCATAACAAGGGCGAGATCATCCTGAAGTTCAACCATCTCACCGACCCACCCATCCTACAAGCCCTGCAAGAAGCCCTACGCCGCGGGGCCCGCGTACACCTGATTGTCCGCAGCACCCTGACCGCTTTGTGGGAGGGTGTTGAGGCGAAGAGCCTTGTGGGGTGCTTCCTAGAACACGCCCGGGTAGCGGCCTTCAAGGCCAGGGGTAAGTGGCGGGTCTGGGCCGGTAGCGCCGACCTGATGCCGCGCAACCTTGACCGCCGCTACGAGCTGTTTTTCCCCATCCTGGCACCGCGGCTCAAGCGCAAGGCGCTGGCGATTTTACGGGCCCAGATCGCCGACGACCGCAACAGCTATATCCTCACCCCAGCAGGGCAGGTGCGGCGCTGGGGGGGAAAGCGGGATGGGCAGAGGCTGGGTGAGGACTGATGGCGCCCCGAAATGCTTCTTATCACACTCTTCACAGACGTCGCCTCCCATGCGGGAGGCAACTGTACCGTACAGGACGAAGGAATCAAGTTGTGAGCGGCTCGATAATTGTGAAGAGCGCTCTATCCAGGCACCTCGAACACCCTCAGCCGGCCCAGCGGCGTTAGCCAAACCTGTTCCCCCGGTTCGGCGTGCAGCTTTACCACCGCTTCCCCCGCGCCCAGATCCACCCGGCACAGCCGCTCGCCTCGCCCGCCGTACACCGCCAGCACCTTCGCCGGTAGCCCTTGCGGCCCTGGTTGTAAGTCTTCGTAGCGGAAAGCCAGTAGGCCTGCCCCGTTTTGCAGGCCCTCCACCGGCCAGGTCTGGCCGTTCAAATGCACCAGGCCGTCCTGCACCTGTACCGGCAGCAGGTTCAAGCGCCCAAAGGCCCGCGCAGCCGAGAGGGTCTGGGGCTGGGCGTACACCCGGGTTGGGGTGTCTAGCTGCACGATGCGCCCTGCCTCCATCACCGCCACCCGGTCGGCCACCGCGAGGGCTTCGTCGGGGTCGTGGGTGACGTGGAGGGCGCTCACCCCCTCGGCCCGCAAAAGCGAGGCCACTTCTAGGCGCAACTCCTCGCGCAGTACCGGGTCGAGGGCCGAGTAGGGCTCGTCCAGGAGCAGCAGCCGGGGCCTGGCGGCCAGGGCTCGAGCCAGCGCCACCCGCTGCTTCTGCCCGCCGGAAAGCTGGTGCGGTTTGCGGGTGTCCAACCCGGCCAGTCCAACCCGGCTGAGTAACTCTAGAGCGTGGGCCCGGTGGGGGTTTTTCATCACCAGCAGCAGGTGATCCAGGGCGCTCAGGTGGGGCCAGAGGGCATGATCCTGAAACACGTAGGCCAGCCCGCGTTTTTCCGGGGGCTGCTGGGTTACGTCGTCCGGGCCCAGAAAAATGCGCCCTGCGTCGGGCGTAAGGAGCCCGGCCACCAGGTTCAGCAAGGTGGTTTTGCCCGAGCCGGAAGCCCCCAGCACCGCCACAATCTCACCGGGCTCGAGGCGCAGACAGGCGTCGAAAACGCCCGCTTTACCGAAGCTCTTGCTTACGTTTTCCAACCGTAGCATCACACCACTCCCCGGCGTGGCACCCACAACAGCAGCAATGATAGGGCCATCAGCATCAACCCTATGGCCGCGGCCTCGCGGAACAACCCGCCGTTCAAGGCCGAGAGCACCGCCACCCCCAGGGTCTCGCTGCCCGGTGCGTAGAGCATGGCCGAGAGGGTGAGCTCTGCCAGGCACAGCGGCAGAACCAGAAACACCCCCGCCGCCAGGTAGGGCCGCATCAGGGGAAAACCGATTTTCCACCAGGCCTGCCTGCGCCGCAGGCCAAACAAGCGGCCCACCTCCACCAGCCGCTCGATGCCGGCTTCCAGACCTGCTTCCATCGCGCGCAGCATCAGCGCGGCGAAGTTGAGCAGATAAGCCAGGAGCAGAATCCAGGGGGTGGCGTAGAGCGGGGTGGGGGCCAGCAACAGGATTAGACCCAGGGCCAGCAGGGTTCCGGGCAGCAAATAGTGCAGATCCAGCACCTGCCGTAGGCGGCGCAAAGCCGCAGGCTGAGGGGCCATGAGCAACCCCAACAGCAGCAACATCCCCGTTGCCAGCAGGGCCTGCAGCACCGAGTTGGTGAGCCCCTGTCGCACCAGCGGCAGTTCCAAGGCCGTCGCAAAGGCTGGTTGGAAGGCCCCGGTGAAGGTGTTGAACAGGGCCCGGCGCATCAGCCCCACCAGGGGGAAGGCCACCGCTGCCAGCGCAAACAGCGCAAAGCCAATCCGGGCAGCCCATACCAGCCTGGGGCGCAGGGGTCGGGGCGAGGGTTCGCCGCTGGGCTGGCTCGAGAGCAGCAAGGCCGGAACCGCCAGCAGCCCCAGCAAGAGCCCGATGGCCGCCGCCTCGCCCAGCGGGTCTGGACTGGCCGGGGAGAAAAGTCGGGCATAGGCCAAGGTGGGCAGGGTGTAGACCTGCGCGGGCAGCCCCAACACCGCCGGAACCCCAAAGTTGCCCAGCAGGGTCAGGTAAAGCGCCCCAAAGGCGGCCACCAGGGCCGGGAACAGCGGGGGCAGCAAAGCCCGTACCCGCCGCCAGCCGGTTACGCCGTGCACCTCGCTGGCTATCAGCAAAGGGGCCAGCTTCGACTCCAGCGCCGGACGCAGCAGCAGATAGGCGATGGGGGCATAGTGGGCCGTCCAGGCCAGCAGGATGCCCCCCACGCCGTAGGGCTGGAGGCCCACCAGTTGCAAGGCATACAAAAACCCCAATGCCCCCACAAAGGGTGGCACCAGGTAGGCCGGCAGCAGCAAGGCATCCCAGCCCGGGTGCAGCCGTGCCCGAAAAGCCAGCCAGGCCAGCCCGCCTCCCACGGCCAGGCACAGCAGGCTTCCCGCTAGCGCCAGCAGCAGCGAAACCCCGGCCAGATCGAGCACCTTGGGCAGAATCGCCACATCGCCCAGCCCCCGCCAGGCCAGCACCAACAGCGGTAAAGCCGCCCCCAGCGACAAGAGAAGCCAAAAAGCACCAAGACTCCGGTGAGGGTTCATGGGTGGCCCGAGAAGGTCATCGCCTATAGCAAGGCTACTCCACCAGGCTCAAAATGAGTTTACAAGGATGCCTGCACTGCGCCGGTCATTCATAAGCAAGAACCCCTCCCCCACGGAGAGGGGCAGGGGGTGAGGGGCTTCAACACTTCACCTCAGGTTGAACAGCGTGTTGAACTGGGTCAGCAGGCTCTGACGGTTGGCCTGTATGTAGTCGGCTGCCGAAGGCACCGAGAGCACCTCGCCGCTGACCCCGGCGGGGCGGGGGGCCGTAGCAACGACTGGTATGTAGCCTTGCTGGGCAAACAGGGCCTGGGCATCGGGTGAGAGCAGGAAGCGGATGAAGCGCTCGGCCAGTGCGGGGTTGCGGCTGCTGCTCAGGATGCCGATGGGGGTCGGCACCAGAATGGCCCCGTCGCGAGGGTAGATAATTTTGAGCGGGGCGCCCTGGCGGATCAGGTCGCGGATGCCGAAGTCGGTGATGATGGCGATGCCGTACTGCCCTTCGGCCAGTTTCTGCTGCAGGATGGGGTTGGACTGCTCGACCTTGAGGCCGTTGCGCTGGAGCTGCTCGAAAAAGCCGAAGCCAAAGCGCTGGCTAAAAGTGCCCAAGGTGGAGAGGGCCGCGCCGGAGAAGTTGGGGTTGGGCATCCCGATCAGGTCGCGGTACTCGGGCCTGAGCAGGTCGCGCCAGAGCTGCGGCTCGGGGAGGTTGCCCAGCTTGCGGGTGTTTATGGCGATGCCGTTGTACAGCAAGCGGACTTCGTAGTAGCGCCCGCCTTGGTAGGCAAACTTCACCGGAAAGCCCGGCGTGGTAGCCCGCAGCGGGCGCAAGCGGTTGGCGGCGGCTAGCTCGCGGAAGAAGGTCTCGTCGGCCACCCAGAGCAGGTCGGCCTGGGGGTTGTTGGCCTCGAGCTCGGCCCGCAGCCGGGTAACCACCTCACCGGTGCCGCTGCGAAAAACCTGCACATTGACATTGGGGTTGGCCCGTCTGAATAGCTCAATCATGGGGTTGACGTTCGTCAAGACCTCCGAGGTGTAAAGCGTGAGGGTTTGCGGCTGGGCGAAAGCCAGCCCAAAAGCCAACAGAAAAGTCAGAAACAGCCCTAGCATGACGCCTCCAGTGATGGGTAATCCCCAGGTGAAATTGTGGCTTATGGACCGTCAGCCTGGTGTCAGGGAGAACTTTGGCTCAAGGCCGCGAACCGACTTTGCCAATCTGCCGGCTGGTTGCGGGCTCGCCTGCCGGGTGGAACCGGTATTCTTGGAACCCAAAGGAAAGCTTCAGGCTGCGCCCGCGATGACCCGGTGGTCCTTGAGGGCGATTCCGCTCAAGCCATGTTTGCTCGAGAGCTTGTCGAGGTTTTGCTGGCGCTCCGCTAGCCGGGTGGCATAGGACATGTTGCCGCCGTGCAGGGAAACCGCCACGCCCCGACCGGGTAGCTGGATGAGGGGATAGCCGGCCCCGGTTACCCGCAGATACCAGTCCCAGTCCCAGTAGTCGGCCATCTCGGGGTCGAAGGGGCCCAGCGCATCGTGCAGCGAGCGGGGGTAGGCCACCCCCGAGGCCAGAAGGTGATTGTCGTGCCGGAGCGACTGGGGGCTGGCCTTGAAGTCGAAGGGAATGCGCTCTAGCTCGAGCCCATCGCGCTCCAAAACCAGGTAGCCCCCCCGGTACACCAGCCCTGCCTGAGCCTTAAGCGCCCGCACCACCCGGTGCAGGTGGGTGGGGTCGAGCCACCAGTCGTCGTCGTCCAGCAGGGCGATGATCTGGCCCGAGGCCTGGGCCAGCCCGGTGTTGCGGGCCTCCACCTGGCCCCTGCCTGCGTTGCGCACGCCCAGGATGCGGGGGTCGCGCAGGCCGTGGGCGGCCAGAATGCCTGAGCCGTCGCCATCGTCCACCACCACGGCTTCCCAGTCGGGGTAAAGCTGAAGCTGAAGTGAGCGCAGCGCCCGCAGCAGCAGCTGGGGGCGGTTGTAGGTTGGGATAAGCACACTGACCATGCTTTCTCTTAATAATTAAAAGCGCTTTTGTCAGGTCAGGTTGGTACGCTTCCTAACATTTGCTTGACCAGGCTGACCCTGGTCTGACGAATGGTCAGCAAGCTCAGGCTAGAGAGGTAACCGATGCGGATACTGGTAACCAACGACGACGGCATCTACAGCCCCGGTCTGCTGGCCCTGGCCGAGGTGGCCGCGGCTTTTGGCGAGGTGCGGGTGGTGGCCCCGGATGTGGAGCAGTCGGCCATGGGGCACGCCATCACCATTGCCCGGCCCCTGCACTACCGCTCCACACCGATGGGGGGCCTTGAGGCTTACCGGGTCAACGGCACCCCCGCCGACTGCGTGGCCCTGGGCACCCATCACTGGGATACGGTCGACCTGGTGCTCTCCGGCATCAACCTGGGTTCCAACCTGGGCAATGAGATCTGGCACTCCGGTACGGTGGCGGCGGCCAAGCAGGCGGCCTTGCTGGGCATCCCGGCCATCGCCTTCAGCGCCTTTATGAACGGCCGCGAGCCCGATTTTGCAGCGCTCAAGCCCTGGGTGGGGCGGGTGCTCGAGGCCCTCTTGCGCGAGCCCAAGCCCTTCCTGATCAACGTGAACCTGCCGCTCAGGCCTAAAGGCCTCCTTTGGGCCCGCCAGTCGGTGCGGCGCTACGAGGGCCGGGTGATTCCCGGCACCGACCCCATGGGCCGGGAGCACTTCTGGTTCGTGGCCCATCCCGACCATGAACCCGAGGAAGGCACCGACCGCTGGGCGGTGGAACACAACTTTATCGCCCTGACCCCTCTGCGCCTAGATTTGACCGACGAGGCCCGCTTGAGCCAGGCCTTCCAACTAGCGGCCTCGACGGAGTAGAACCCCTCTTAAAGCTCTCTATTCGCGGTAGGTCAAAGCCAACCGGATGCGAGGGCGGATCCTGGTGCAGCATTGGGCCGGGGACCCTAAAAAGAGATCAAGTGCTACCGGATTCAAAAAGATGGTCTTCAAACAAAAATCCCAAGAGGCCATCTTTTTGAATCTCAAGGTTGCTGAGCTTGTCAAAGCAGAGCACGCCTCCCGCTCTACTGGGCGAAAAAAAGCGCATCCCTATCCAATGGGCGGTGTCGCCCTCCGCTGAGCAGATAACTTCGGTCGGGCTAGTTCGCCAACAATTCTTGACAAACTAACCGAATCTGGCATAAGCCGTCTCACACGTTGAACAGAACCAGGATCACGTCGCCGTCCTGCACCTCATACTCCTTGCCCTCGGTGCGCACCCAGCCTCTTTCCTTGGCGCTGGCCCAGCCGCCCGCCTCCACCAGTTTGTGCCACTCGATGACCTCGGCCCGGATGAAGCCGCGCTCGAGGTCGGAGTGAATCTCGCCGGCGGCCTGGGGGGCCTTGGTGCCTTTGCGAATGGTCCAGGCCCGCACCTCTTTTTCGCCCGCGGTGAAGAAGGTTTGCAGGCCCAGGGTGTGGTAAGCGGTGCGTACCAGCCGGTTCAGCCCCGACTCCTCCAGGCCCAGGGTTCGCAGGTACTCCTGGGCTTCTTCCTGGGGGAGTTCGGCCAGCTCGGCCTCGATTTTGGCCGAGACCACCACCACCTCGGCCCCTTCTTGGGCAGCAACCTCGCGCACCTGCTGCACATGGGGGTTCTGGCTACCGTCGGGCAGGTCTTCCTCGGCCACGTTGCAAACGTAAATCACCGGCTTATAGGTAAGCAGGCCCAGCTCGCGGGCGGCCTTGCTCAGGAGCTCTGGCTCGGCCCCGGTATAGGTGCGGATGGGCTGGCCCTGGGAGAGGTGCTCTATGAGGGGCTCGAGCACTTCCAGGAGCGCTTTGTCGTCTTTGTTGCTTTTGGCGCTTTTGCGCAGCTTGTCCAGGCGCTTCTCGATGGTCTGGAGGTCGGCCAGGGCCAGCTCGGTGTGGATGGTCTCGAGGTCGTCTAGGGGGTCTACTTTGCCCGCCACGTGCACCACGTTGGGGTCTTCGAAGCAGCGCACCACGTGGGCGATGGCGGCTACCTCGCGGATGTGGGCCAGAAACTGGTTGCCCAGGCCCTCACCCTTGTGGGCCCCCCGAACCAGTCCGGCGATGTCCACGAACTCCACGTGGGTGGGCACTATGGGCGGAACCCGCTCGCCCTTCACAAAGAGCTTTTGCAGGGCGACCAGGCGCGGGTCGGGCAGGGTGACCACCCCCACGTTTTTGTCAATGGTGGCAAAGGGGTAGTTGGCCGCCAGGGCACCTGCTTTGGTGATGGCGTTGAATAACGTGGATTTGCCCACGTTGGGAAGGCCGACGATTCCGACAGCGAGCGATGCCATGTTATTCCTCTGGGCAGGCCCATTGGTGAACAGCCGCGTGAGCGGTCTGTCCCGAAGGGGATCGTCCCTGGGTGAACAGCCGCGTGAGCGGTCTGTCCCGAAGGGGATCGTCCCCGCCCGCACACAAGCGGACATTCTACCGTAGCAGAGGCAAAAGCCCCAAGCCCACCCCCAAGGGTTGCTTTACTAAAGACCAAGAAAAAGGGTGATTGTGCGCAGGACGGCGTTTTGATAATGAGGCTGGTCTGTGTGGCCTTCTTATGCTTAGAAGCGGTGTAAAGTAAGGTTGGAAATGGTAAAGAGTCGAGTAGGCAGCAAAGGACAGATAACCCTACCCAAGCAAATTCGAGAGCTTCTTGGCCTAGAACCAGGGGGAGAGGTACTGTTTGAGCTAAGGGGTAGAGAGGTGGTGCTTCGGGCACGGCAAAGCGTTCCCCTCGAGGCCCTCCGGGGTCGGCTCAAGAGCCCAATACCCTTTCCAGGCAAGGATAAAGAGCGGCAGGCTAGGGAGCGGGCGTGGGTCCAGGACGCATAGAGCGCTTTTGGCTGGATACCAGCCTTATCCTACGCCTCCTCACTGATGCCACTGTTCAAAGGCCCAGGTGGCCCCTGGCTTTCTCGGAGGAACCGGCCCAGTCCAGCACGGCCCCGGCCAGGGCCAGGTAGCCCTGGGTGGTGCAGACCCTGTCCTGCCAGTGAAAAGGCCCTTGGCTGCGTTCTAAAGCAGTTCCGGCCAGAGCTTCCTGGGCGATGGGGTGGGCCGCCACCTGACCCGAGACATAGCCTGCCTCCCACAAAAATAGCGCTGCGTTGGCCCCGGTAAACACCGCCCGCAGGCTGTTCCACACCTCGCCCAGCCAGTGCTGGTGCTCGCTGTCGCGCCCCAGTTTGCGCATCTGGGGGCCGCCCGGAATGACCAGCAGGTCCAGCTCGGGCCGGGCGGCGAAGGTGTATTTGGGTGTCCAGACCGCGCCCGCGCTGCCCTCGAGCGCGGTGCGGCCCCTGGCAATGCTAAACCGTTCCCAGCCCAAGAGCCGGGCCACTTCCATAACCAAAGCCGCTTCGGCCTCGAGGAAACCGGGTGTAAGCAAAACCCCCATGCGCATGGCCCCATGCTACCAACTGTAGCTGCATCCAGACCTGCCTTAGCTGCTGGCCGACTTCCTACGCCTGGAGGTGGGTTTTTTGCCCAGCACAAAGGCCTTCAAATCGGCGGCTTGCTGGGCCAGCGAGGGCAGGTGCACGTACATCATGTGGCCGGCGGGGTAGTAGTGCACCTGGAGGTTCTTTTGCAGGTGGGGCTCGAGGCCCAGGTGGTTCAGGGTGTAGTCGGTGGCGAAATAGGGGGTGGCCAGGTCGTAGTAGCCGCTGCCCACGTACACCCGCAGGAAGGGGTTCATGCACATAGCCTTGCGCAGGGTCTCGGCCACATTCAAGTACTGGTTCTCGAACTCCTTATAGCTCCAGTTCTCGTAGAGGTTGGACAGAATCTCGTAGGGCAGGTCGCTTTCGAAGCCCAGGTCTTGCCGCACGTACTGGTTGAGGGTGGCGGTGTAGGGCCCCTGGATGGCGGCGTAGCTGGGGTCGTACTCGAAGCTAGCCCCGGCGGCGTCGCGGTCGATGCCGGTAAAGCGGCTGTCCAGCCGGCCCACGGTTTTACGTTCGGAACGGAGCAGTTCCTTGGTAAAGCGCATGATCTCGAGGCGCAGGTTGGAGGCCTGCACATAGGCTTCCGACAGGCCGGTGTAGCGCGCGAGCTGTTGGGCAATGCGCTTTTGCTCGGTAGCCGGTAGCTTGCTGCCCTGCATCAGGGCCAGGGCGTACTCGCCCTCAGCGAAAGCCTCCACTTCTTTTAGGAGGGCCTCGAGCGGCTTTTTTTGCAGGTCTGGGGGGAGCTTTTGGTGGTACCAGGCGGTGGCGCTAAAGCTGGGCAGAAACAGGATGTGCGGCAGGTCGTTGCCGGGGTTGAAGCGGGCGGTGCTGAAGTCCAGGATGCTGCTCACCAGCATCAGGCCGTTCAGGTACATGCCGTGCCGCTCCTGCAAATAGCCCGACAGGCCCGCAGCCCGGGTGGTGCCGTAGCTCTCGCCGATCAGGTACTTGGGGCTGGTCCAGCGCCCGTAGCGGTGGGTGTAGAGGCGGATAAACTCGCCCACGCTCTCGAGGTCGCGCTTGAAGCCATGGTACTCCCTGGCTTTTTCTCCCTCGACCATGCGGCTGTAACCGGTGCCCACCGGGTCAATAAAAACCAGGTCGCTGACCTCGAGCAGGGTGTGCTCGTTGTCCACCAGCCGGTAGGGCGGCGGGGTAAGCCCACCGGCGTCGCCCATCTCCACCCGCTTGGGGCCCAGCAGCCCTAGGTGTAGCCAGACCGAGGACGAGCCCGGCCCCCCGTTAAAAGAGAAGGTGATGGGGCGTTGGCTGAGGTCGGGCGTGTCGTCTTTGGTGTAGGCTACAAAGAAAACCGTGGCCTTGGGTTTGTGCCCTTCGGTGGTGCCCTCTTTTTCCGACTCCTCACGCAACACCAAGGTGCCGCAGGTCACGCTGTAGCGCAGCTCTTCGCCCGCGATACGGATGCTGTGGTGGGTGATGGAAAGCTGGTCTTGGGGGGTAGGCTTGGCTTCGGGGGTTTTGCTTTCTTCTGGCATGGCCCCATCATACGGAGTTTGCGGCGTGCAGCCGCCCGACAGGCCACGGCGTGCGCTTTGTAAGGTCGTTGTATGTTTGTTCGATGTTCTACTTTTGCCCACATCGGCGCCCCTTACATTCGGAAACATGAAGCAGATTCCCTCGTATGCTACTTGACCTTGCCCCCAGGGATGTGAAAAAGAGGGGGGTGCTATGCATCGCAACCGAGAGCACCCCCTTTACTATCTTGACGCAGAAACC
>Ga0308412_1000615_pt1 | contig 18400 bp, 13 predicted proteins | sample HotsprottomLayer_FD_202357 | JGI IMG/M metagenome (GOLD analysis project Ga0308412, IMG submission 202357) | Hot spring phototrophic mat microbial communities from Octopus Spring, Yellowstone National Park, Wyoming, United States -... | ecosystem: Environmental > Aquatic > Thermal springs > Hot...
GACCGGCTGGGCGGACATCCTGCCCAAAGCGGCCGGCGAGCCCGAAGCCGTCTCCCCGGCAGCGTGGGCGGCGGCGCTGGCGGCGGCGTGTCCGCAGCTCGGCTCGCCGCTGAACCTGCTTCCGCCCGGCCTGCGCGCAGCCAGCTCGCGCGCGCAGTACGTGCCTGCGGCGGTGCTGGCCACTGCGCTCGTGTTGCTGGCCGGGGCGCTGTGGGCGGAAAGCGCCTGGGCCGAGCGCGAATACCGCAAGGCGCTCGAGGCCGAGGCGGCGCGCCTGGCCCCGCAAGCGCAACTGGTGGAGAAGCTCGACCGCGAGCTGGCGCAGAGCGTGCAACGGATCGAGCTGCTCAACAGCTACCGCGGGCGCACGCGCGGGCATCTGGACATCCTGCTCGAGCTGACGCAGATGATCGAGCCGCCCGGCGTGTTGAACAGCCTCCAGATCACGCCGGACCAGGTCTCCCTGTGGGGCGAAAGCGAGAAGGCGGATGAACTGCTCAAGAAACTGGAAACGTCGCCCCGCTTTGCCGGCGCCGAGTTCACCGCGCCGCTGACCCGCGGCGCCTCCGGCGACATCTTCCGCATCCGCGCGCGCAGGGAAGGAGGCGCGCCATGAGGATGCCCGAGCTGACCCCGCGGGACCGCCGAGCGCTCCTGCTGCTGGGCGTGTGCGCGGTGGTGTTCTCGGCTGTTTACTTCTGGCCCGCGGAGAGCGTCTCCGTGGTGGGCGCGGCGGCCACCGTGGAGCAGATGGAGCAGCGCGTCACGAAGCTGCGCCGCATGGCTGCGGCGGCGCCGGGGCGGCAGGAGGCGCTCAACCGCGTGAAGGAAGAGCTCGGCAAGCGGGAGCAGGGCATGCTGCGCGCCGCCACGGTGGCGCAGGCGCAGGCCGAGATGCTCGAGATGGTGCGCCGGGTGGCGAAGACCCAGCCGGAGACGTTCGTTCTGCGCGGCACGGAATTCGGCGCGCCGCGGCCGCTGGGCGACGCATACGGCGAGGTGGTGATGACAGTGATCGTCGAGTGCCCCATCGAGCAGCTGGTGACGTTTCTCGTCGACGTCAGCAACCAGCCGGAGCTGATCGCGGTGAGCGAGGTGCAGCTGTCGCAAGCGGTCGGCAACAAGAAGATCATTCCGTCGCGGCTCACCTTCACGGGCGTGGTGCCGCGCAGTCTGGTTCCCGAAAAGAAGGGAGGGCCGGGCTTTTGAGGGGGCGGCTGCTGTTGCTGAACCTGCTGCTGCTGGCCGGCTGCGTGGCGGCCGCGTGGCGGCTGCGCGTGCAGCACGAGGAGCACGCGCGGCGGCAGCGGGAATTTCTTTCGGCGCGCGTGGCGCCGCCGCCGGCGCCCGTGGTGGCGCTGCCCTCCCCGCCGCCGCAGATCTCGGCGGCCAGCTATCTGGAAGTGGCGCAGAAGCTGCTTTTCAGCCGCGACCGCAATCCGAACGTGATTATCGAGGTCGCCGCCCCGAAGCCGGTCCCGCCGCTGCCCCATTACTACGGCATGATGAACTTCGGCGAGGGGCCGCGGGTGATCCTGGCGCTGCCCGGCAAGCCGCAAAAGTCCTACGTGCAGGGCGACAAGGTCGGCGATTTTGTCCTCGCGGCGATCGAGCCTTCCGGACTGGTGTTCGAGTGGGAAGGCAAGCAGATCCGCAAGCGGTTCGACGAGTTGAAAGATCAGGGCGAGGCGCCGCCCGCGCCACAGCAGGCGGCAGGGGGAGGCGGGGCGGCCCCGGCGGCTGCGGCGCCGCAAGTTATCTCGACGGTCGCCACGGTGACCACGGTCCAGGAGAAAAAGGGCCCCGGCGCCGAGGCGGGAGAGAACCTCCGCTACTGCCAGCCCGGTGACGCGACTCCGGCCGGGACCATCGTGGACGGCTACCGCAAGGTGGTCAAGAAGTCGCCGTTCGGCGAGCAGTGCCTGTGGGAGAAGGTGCAATAGGAGCGGGGAAGGAGAGGAAAGCCATGAAACAGATTCTGGTCGTTTTGATTTTGGCGGCGGCAGGCGTTCTCGCCCCGGCGCAAACGGGCAAGGCGCAGAAGGCCGCGCCGAAGGCCAAGGCGGCGGCGCCGGCGGCCGTCACTGTCCCCAGGGATGCAGAGAAGATCGGCGAAGGCCTCTGGCGGGCGAAGGATCCGCAGGGCAAGGTGTGGATCTACAAGCGGACGCCGTTCGGGTTGATCCGCTATGTAGAAGAGCGCGCGGAGCAGCCCGTCTCCGCCGGGCAGGCCGCCGTGCGGGTGCGCGAGGCCGGGCCGGACCGGGTCGTCTTCGAGCGGAACACTCCGTTTGGTTCCAGGACCTGGACGAAGGCGCCGGCCGAGCTGGACGAAGAGGAGCGGCAGGCGCTGGAAGAGTGGCGCAAGTCGGCAAAGAAGTAGCGGGGCAAGGAGGCTCATGATGCGGATCGCGCGGTTTCGCAGTCCTGAACTGGCGCTGATGACGGCCCTGTGGGTGGCGCACCCGGCGCTGGCCGCGCCGGCGATGGCGGCCGAGGCCGCCGCGCAGCAGGCGCCGCAGCCGCCGCAGCAGCCGCCGCAGCAGCCTGCGCCTTCAGAGACCAAGCCTGCGTTGCCGTCGCAGCCTCCGGCGGGGCTGATTGCGGGCCTTTCCTTGCAGAATGTGAACCTGCTTGAGGTGGTCGATTTCCTGGCGCGCCAGCTCAAGATCAACTACGTGGTGGAGAAGGGCGTCAGCGGCTCGGTGACTCTGAACACCTACGGCGAGATCCGCGACATCGACCCCCGCGCGCTGCTCGACACGATCCTGCGCATCAACGGCGCGGCGATGGTGCAGACGGGCAACATCTACCGCATCGTGCCGCTGGCCGACCTGGCGCATATGCCGCTGCGGCCGGAGGTCGACGCCAAGGACATCCCCGAGGACGACCGGCCCATCCTGAACCTGGTCTTTCTGAAATACGCCAACGTGGAGGAGCTGGCCAAGCTGATCGGCGAGTTCCTCGGGCCGCAGGGCAAGGCGTGGGCCTATCCGCCGGCCAATCTGCTGCTGGTGCTCGACAGCCGGCGCAGCATGCGGCGCACGATGGAGATGATCTCGCTGTTCGACTCCGACGTGCTGGCCAAGCAGCGCGTGAAGCTGTTCGACATCAAGAACAGCCGGCCGTCGGACCTGGCCAAGGAGCTGGAGAACCTGCTGAAGTCGATGTCGCTCAGCAAGGAGCTGGCTTCGGTGAAGTTCGTGCCCGTGGACCGGATCAACACGCTGATCGCGGTGGCTCCCAACCCGGGCGTGTTCGACCAGATCCAGGACTGGATCGGGCGGCTCGACGTGAAGGTGAAGAGCGCGGCGGGGAAGCTGGATACCTATGTCTACCGCGTCAAGTACGGCAAGGCGCCGTTGCTGGCGCAGTCGATCATGATGCTCTACATGTCGATGATGCCGGGCTACGGCATGGGGGCGTACGGCATGGGCGGCTACGGGATGGGTGGCTACGGGATGGGCATGGGGATGAGCCCGTTCGGCATGGGCGGCTACGGCATGCCCGGCATGGGTGGATACGGAATCGGCGGCTACGGGATGGGCATGGCGCCCGGAATGCCGGGCGCAACGGGCGCGGGCGGGGCAGGCGTTGCAGGACAGACAATGGCGGGGCAGCCCGCCGCGGCGGGCGTGGCCGGAGCGCAGGCGATGCAGGCCGGCATGGATCTGACCGGAGGCTACCTGGGCATGGGCGGCATGGGCTTCTGGGGCCCGCGCAGCCCGCGTGTGGTGCCCAACATGAGCGACAACTCGCTGCTGATCCTGGCGACGCCCGAGGAATACGAAAGCATCCAGCGGCTGCTGCGCGAGCTGGACATCCCGCCGCGGCAGGTGCTGATCGAAGCCAAGATCTTTGAAGTGCAACTGACCGGCGCTTTGAGCTGGGGGCTGGACTGGTTCCTGAAGAACCGGAATGCGTCCGGCGCGGCGACCGGTTCCCATTCCCTCACCGCCGATTTCACCAAGTCCTCTCTCAACCTGTCGTCGGGTTGGCTCCTGCGCCAGAGCAAGGAGCTTCTGGCGGCGCTGTCCACCTCCGAGCTGTCCACCAAGACCCGCGTGATCAGTACACCCTCTGTCATTGCCACTGACAGCATACCGGCCTCCATCAACGTGGGCGTGGAAGTGCCGATGCTGACGGCTCAGGCAGTCACCGGCGTGCAGCAAGGGGGCAGCTCGCTGTTCGCAAACACGATTACCAACCGCCAGACCGGCGTGAGCCTGAACATCACCGCGAACGTGAACCCTTCCGGCGTGGTGACGCTGGTGATCAATCAGGAGGTCAGCAGCCCGGGGCCGCCGCCGGTGGGCGGCATCCAGTCGCCCAGCTTTTCCAACCGGAACGTGACCACCCAGGTCACCGTGCAGGACGGGGACACGATTGCCATCGGCGGCATCATCAGCGAGAACAACTCCCAATCCAGCGGCGGCATTCCGTTCCTGCACCGGATCCCGGGGCTGGGCGCGGCGTTTGGCAACAAGTCCTTCTCACGGGAACGCACGGAGCTGCTCGTGTTCATCACCCCGCGGGTGATTCACGACACCAACGAGATCCAGGACGCCAGCGACGAGCTGGTCCAGCAGATGCGCCGGCTCCAGAAGCTGATGCGGTGAGCCTGCGGGCAGAGGCGGGGCGGAGCTGCCGGATGCGTCCCGGAGTCCTGTGGAAAAGACGCCCCAATGGGGGAAATCGCCAAAGGCACGGGCGAAAAAGGCCTGTCTTGCACAGAAATCCTTGACCGGACAGGACGTTTCATGCTTAAATACCAACGGTAGGGAGTTCTGGCATCGCTTCGCTTGTCTCAGGCAGGAGGAGTTTCCACTTGACTTGAGGGCAGGCGGGGTGATATGAAAGTGCTGACTGTGCCCGGAAGGGCCCGGCACTGGAAGCTTGTCAGGATCCCGCAGGCACAGAAAAGAGATTTTTCAGAATTACATGGGAACCCACCACGGAAGACCGGCAGGGACCGGAAAGGGCAGGATGGAGGAGGCAAGATTCTCCCTCCGCACTTTTCCGGCATTGCCGGCGGCATGGGTTCCTTTCTCCCCTTCCGCTGAGGCTCAGGTTGAAGAGACCCTTCATCAATTCAAATTCGACAGTTCACAAGGAGAAGGAAATGGTTGATTTTCGCAAAGCAATCCTGCTCCTGGCCGTGCTGGTTTTCGCAACCGGCATCGTCAGCGCGCAGGCTCTCAACTGCACGTTGAACGGTGGCGCCCCGCCGCTGCTGCGTGCGGAAGGCGTGGCAGAAGAAGTTGGCCAGGCGTTCATCACCTGCACGGGCGGCGCTCCCACTACCCCGGGGCAGCCGCTCCCGCGCATCAACGTCCGCCTGTTCACCAACGGTTACAACATCACGAGCAAGCTGGTGCTGACCGGCGGAATCGCCTCCGAGGCGACGCTTTTGATCGACGATCCGCCGCCGGGCGCCCAGGTTTGGGCCAGCTTCCCGACGCCGCCCCAGTTCCCGGCTTGCGCGGCGCCTTACACCGGCAGTGCCTGCGGCAATATGTTCTTCGCTCACCAAGTCGCGGGCAACCCGCAGGCGGTGGAGTGGAGAGACATTCCCTTTGACCCCCCCGGCACCGGCACCCGTGTGCTGCGTTTCGTCAACATCCGCGTGAACGCGGCCCTGGCGACGGGCGGCAACGTGACCTCGCTCATTCCGCCGCCGGTGAACATCTTCGTGTCGATCACCGGCACGCTCACGCTGCCCATCACCAGCCCGTTCCTGGCGGTCGGCTACATCCAGAACGGCCTTCGTTTCACGGTGACGTCGACCACCTTCACGCAGTGCGGCTCGGGTGGCTCGTTCACAGCGAGGTTCATCGAGCAGTTCCCGAATGCGTTCCGCGTCCGCGGCGCGCCGAACCCGCCGTTCCCGTATCAGAACGACCTCACCCAGATCTACAACACGGAGTCGATGTTCTGGGGCGGCGTGCCGGGTAGCGGCGCATACCTTGCATCCACCGCCGGCCAAGCTACCCAAGCCACCCGGTTGCGGATTGCCTTCACCGGCATCCCGAGCGGCGTGAACATCAGCGTGCCCACGTCGATCACCAGCGGTGTCGGCACAACCGCCACTTTGGTGCCTGTCGGCACGGACGGCAGCACGGCCGACACGACTACCGGTGCGGTGACCCTGACGGGCGGCGCTGGCGCGGCAGTTTACGAAGTCACTGCGGGCAACCCCGGCGCGACGGAAACCATCCCCGTTTCGGTGTCGGTGACCTACACCGGCTTGCCGGCGCTTGGCAGCGGCTCGGTTCTGGGCAGCTTCGCGCCGATCAGCACCACGGATGTGGCGTCGGCGACGGCTCCGGTTCCGCGCTTCTACCAGAACCCGACGGCGACTTCGGCATTCACGATCGTGGCTTGCGAGACCCGGCTGCTGTTCCCGTTCCTGACCAGCATCCCTGGCTGGGACACCGGCATCGCCATCTCCAACACGACCGTGGATCCGTTCAACACGCCGGCGCAGAGCGGCGCTTGCACGCTGTTCTTCTACGGCACGCCCAGCAACACGTCTCAGACTTCTGCCAGCATTCCTGCCGGCGGGCAGCTGCTGATGACGCTGTCGAACGGCAACTCGACCCAGAACCTGAGCCCGCTCACCGGGTTCACCGGATACATGATCGCGCGCTGCAACTTCCAGTACGCGCATGGCTACGCCTTCATCAGCGACCTTGGGGCGAACAAGTTCGCCCAGGGCTACATCGCGCTGGTGATGGGCGGCGGCCTGACCTCGCGTTACTCGGTGAACACGGCCGAAGCGCTCGATCAGTAAGCAACCCGCTGGCCAGCCCAGCATAACCACGAGCCGGAGGGGACAACCCCTCCGGCTCGTGCTTTTTTCTCCAGCCCGCACTCCTCGGGTGGTATACTGTTTTTGGTTCCCTTCCTCGCTTTCCTTCCGAAGCTGCCCCTGATTTCCCTTCGAAAGAGGAGATGATGCACTGGTTCCGCAGAAGCCTGGTTCTGGCAGCGGCCCTCGCCGCAGGCGCTGCTGCGTATGCGCAAGGACGCTACATCGCATCGCTGTCGGCTGCGAATCCGTCGGTGCCGACACTGACTGTTCTGGATGAGAATCTTCAGCCTGTAGGCACGGTTGGCGTGCCGTCAGGCGCACGGCAGGTGCTGATTGCCGATGACGGCGCAAAACTGATTGTGATCGCTGACAACCCGCAATCGCCTGTGAGTTTCATCAGCATTGCGGGCGGGGCGCTCACGCAGGTGAGGACGACCTCGCTCGGCAGCGGATCGCCGGTGCTCGCGAGGCTGTCGGCCGATGGCGCGTTGCTGTATGTGGTAACGAAGAACCCTGCCTTGGTGTATGCGGTGCAAGTCGCCAACGAGCAGGTGGCCAATGCGGCGGTCGCGGTGCCGGGCGAGCCTGTGGATGCGGAGCTGACCAACGACGGGCAATATCTGCTCGTCTTGAGCGCTCCGAACTTTCTGACGCCGATCCGCACGGCCGACTGGCAGGCGCAGCAGGTGGTGTCCATCAGCGGGAACTTCGGCGACCCGCGCCTGGCGTTGAGCGTGGCGCCGTTTGGCAGCGTGTTCGTCACGGGTCCGAACGTGCTGATCGAGTTGCGCGGCTTGCCCCCGTTCGATGAGCTGGCGCGGACCTCGCTGGCGGGCGGAAACCTGACGCATCCCGGCAAGCTCCAGTTCATGCCGCCGCTCGGCACGCGGGCTTTCGCGGCCAACCGGGCGCAGGCTGGGCACTCGGTGGGCGTCTTTGATTTTACGCTGCGAAGCCCCAACAGTCCCGCCGGTGCGTACGTGGCGGGCGCCGTGGCGATCGGGACCACGGGAGGTCCGTTCGGAACGACTCCCGAATTGGTGGAGCCCCTGATCGTGACACGGGACCTGCGGGCCATCGGCCTGGCGCCGTCCGTGCAGCAGGTCTTCGAGTTCAACTATGTGCCCGGCGGCGGGGTCAACGTCAACGATTTCCGCGTGAACCAGATCCCCCTGACAGCGATCCAGAGCATCGCCACATCCGGGGAGTTCCCGAACAACCTGTACTTTTACTACCTGAACGCCAGCGGGATTCTCTCCCGCTTCCCGCTGAGCGGGATCGGAAACATTCCCACGCGGAACGTGCCGCCGGGCAGCCTCCAGTGGCTGAATGTGCCGTCCTCCGGCACTCCCGGCAATTTGTACGGTTACGGCGGGGGGCTGACCAACGTGACCCCCGGCGCAACCGTCCGCTATTACGTGCGCGCAATCGACACTGCGGGGCGGCCGGTGAAGGGGCGCACGGTCAACTTCCAGGCGTTGACGGCCGGGGTCCAGCTGGTCCAGAATTCCGCCACCACGAACCGCGAAGGCTGGGCCTTTGTGGACGTCATTGCACCGGCCACAGCCGGCGCATTTACCGTACGGGCTACGCTCGGCAATCTGGCCCCCGTCGAATTCAATTCCGCAGTGGCGAGCCAGTCCGGCGGTGGCGGTGGCGGCGGGGGTGGCGGTGGCGGCTCCCAGAATCAACCGAAGCTGGTGAAGGTTTCCGGCGACGGCCAGCTCACGCCGTTCGGGGGAACCAGTTTCCCGCTGGTGGTCCGCGCCGTCGACGCCGACGGCAAGCCGCTGGCAGGCAAGCAGGTTCTGTTCCAGACCACCACGGCAAACCTGCAATTCATCACAAACAGCCAGACCACGACCGACGCGGATGGCCTGGCGCAGGTCAGCTTCTTTTACCTGGGCGCCATTCCGCTGGGCGAGTCCTTCGTGTTGGCCACCGCGGAGGCGATCAGCGACATCGGCTCGGCCACGTTCTTCATTACTCAATACCCTTCGGACCAATTCGGGACTCCCACCGTGCAGCTGGTGAAGCCGGAGCCTTCCAACAAGCAGGTGACCGTGAAGCTTGGCAAGCCAACGGCCGAAGCGATTCAATTCAAGATTGTTTCCGGTGGCGGCCCGGGGCGTCCTCTCGGGGTGCCGATTCCGAAGGTCGGCCTCAAGGTGACTACCGACAATCAGGATCCTGCCTCCGGCCCTGTGGCATCCTGCCAGGAGGGCATTGCGCTGTCGGATAACGACGGGGTCGTGAACTGCACTCTGTTGGCGACCGGCAAGACAGGCGTCACGCTCCTGACGGCCAACGTGGGCGGCACATGGAGTTACCCCGGAATCACATTGATCGTCGAGCCTGGCGACCCGGTGCCGCCGGTGATCGTTTCGGGCAACAACCAGTCGGGCAAGACCGGCGCCACGCTGCCGCAGCCGCTGGTGGCCCGGATCGTGGATGCGGGAGGCAACCCGCTACCTGGCCAGCAGGTGGTCTGGAGCGTGTCCAACCCGGCCGCGCTGACGCTGATCGACACCATCTCCACGACGAACAGCAACGGGGAAGTGTCGACCCGCGTGCGGCTGGGCAACCTCGCCGGGACCTTCCAGGTCACGGTGAAGGCCGGCGACCTGCAATCCACATTTACGGTCACTGTGGAATCCACAGCCACCGCGCTGCGCAAGATTTCGGGCGACGGCCAGCCGGTGGTTCCGATCAACACGCAATTCCCGCAGCCGCTGGTCGTGCAGGTGGTGGATGCGCAGAACGCCCCCGTGGCGGGCGTGACCGTCAACTGGAGCATCGCCGGCCCGGCCACGCTCAGCGCCACGGCCACGCCGACCGGGGCCGACGGGAAGGCGCAGGTGACGGTGACGGCGGGCGCCACCGCGGGTTCCATCATTGTCAGCGCCTCGGTGGCCGGTCTGGCGCCGGTGACTTTCACGCTGCAATCGCGCGTGCCCGGACCCGCCGTGACTGCGGACAGCTTCCGCAATTACGCTACCGGGCAACCGGGCCTGGCTCCGGGCAACCTCGTGTTGCTGACCGGGGCGGGAATCGCCAAGAACGTGACCGACCTTGCGGTGGCCAACATCTTCTTCGGCCGCCTGCCGCAGGATTTCCGAGGCCTTGTCGTCGAGTTCCGTTCGCAAGGCAACTCCTATTACGCCCCGATTTACTGGATCGCGCGCGAGGGGCAAACCGAGACGGCGCTGATCCAGGTCCCGTATGAGATCAGCGGCCCGGCGGTGGACGTCATCGTTCGCGTGGACGGCATAGGCACCACGGTGAGCAACGTCCCGGTGTCGCCGGTGTCGCCGGGAATCATCGAGGACGTGATTGACGGGCGGCGCGCCGCCATCGTGGTCCGCTCCGACGGTTTGGTAGCGACGAAAGCGGTCCCGGCACGGCGGGGCGAGACGGTACGGCTGTACGCCATCGGCTTGGGCCAGACCCAGCCGAAGGCGGAGACGAACCGCCTGGGCCAAGCCGACCAGCTTGTCGTCGGGAGAGTGGCCGTCGGCATCGATAATGCCGGCGTCGAAGTCATCCGCGCCAAGATGGCGGAGAACCTCATCGGGATCTACGAAGTGATCTTCAAGATCCCTGAGGATGCGCAGCTCGGCGACCGGCCGCTGGGCCTGTTCGTCGCCGGCCCGGACGGCAGGGACGCCTACGCTCAAGGCAGCATCATTCCCGTGGGGCCTGCACAGTAGCGGGGCCCGGATTACCCGGCTGGCGAAGAACGCCGCCGCCCCCCTTCGGGGCGGCGGCGTCTTTCGTCAGAGCATTGCGAACACACAGGCAGACAACGGGGATTCAGAGCCGCGAGCGGAGCAGCGCGAAGCGCTGCGGGAGCGAGCGGTCCCTGTGGGGACACCGCGGTGGGCAATTTCGGGTCGGAAGGGTGCGCGAATGACGCCGCTCACTCTGGCCGTCGTTCTGACGAACGCCGGCCGCCGTTCGCGGCTCCGAAGGCGCGTGGCAGCGGCAGGGGATTCAGAGCCGCGAGCGGAGCAGCGCGAAGCGCTGCGGGAGCGAGCGGTTGCAGCGGTTCGACCCTGCGGCGACCGCGGTACCGCTGAGTCATCAAAAGGGGACAGCCTGAATTGAGCCCTTGGATGATACGCCAAGGGGACGGAGCCGACCGTCCACTTGGCGATTTTGGCCCGTACGGCGCAGGATCACCAACCAAAAAGGCTGGCTCGACGGGTTCGTCCCGCCAAACCAGGGCGACTGCTGTCACGCTCGAGGGTGCTCGGCACTGACCCAGCCGGAAGTCGCCCTAATGGGCCGCGGCGAGGCGGCACCGCCACGGCCACGGCCATTCCGAGTGTTTGGCCGCGAGGGATCAATCTGATCGGGAGTATCGAGATGCCAGGCCACTGGAGCATGCCAAGAGCTCGATTCCGCCAAGGGGACGGAGCGCTCCGCCTCTTTGGACGATGCGCCAAGGGCTCAATTCAGGCTGTCCCCTTCGAACGAGGCTGTCCCCTTCGAACGACTTGCTTGGCACGGACGAGAAAGTTAGGCTTCAACCGCTCGCTCTGGCCGTCGTTCTGACGAACGCCGGCCGCCGTTCGCGGCTCCGAAGGCGCGTGTCAGCGGCATCGGATTCAGAGCCGCGAGCGGAGCAGCGCGAAGCGCTGCGGGAGCGAGCGGTCCCTGTGGGGACACCGCGGTGGGCAATTTCGGGTCGGAAGGGTGCGCGAATGACGCCGCTCACTCTGGCCGTCGTTCTGACGAACGCCGGCCGCCGTTCGCGGCTCCGAAGGCGCGTGGCAGCGGCATCGGATTCAGAGCCGCGAGCGGAGCAGCGCGAGGCGCTGCGGGAGCGAGCGGTTCCTGTGGGGACACCGCGGTGGACGTTTGCAACAGGTTGCAATGGCGGCGCGCGGCAAGGACCGTGTGTGTGCAAGCCGCATCTGCCGTCCCGGTTGACGTGCATACACAGCCTGGAGGGGCGGCACCTGTCACAGCACATTCCGGAAAATATCTCCGATTGATTTCAGCGCAGTGGAGCGAGGAGGATTACAGACATGCCGAAGCCGCTCACACTCGGTTCCGGAGGTGATTGCCATGGCAGCTCTGCCATTGCCCAAATACGCGCTCGAACATTTGTTTCTGTTTCCGGTCTATCCGACGAGGGAACAATACCAGGCCTTGACCGGCGAGGAGCCGCCGCCGTTTGATCCGACGCGGCCGGCGCAATACTGGCGGGATCCGGATGCGCTGAAGTCGCCGAAGCGTGTCGTTGTTTATGAAAACGTCCTGGCGACCGATGAGCGCGGCAACCCGAAGAAAGGCCCGGACGGGAAGCCGTACTTCGAGCCGTTGGCCTTGCCGAAACAGGAAGCGGCCACTGTGAATATCCCTTACAAGAAGGGGGCCAACGAGCCGTCCAGCGGCCTGCCGGACATTCTTCCGCCGTGCCGGGCGCTTCAAGAAGACGAGGAACTGGCCTTTGACTTCGGCGGGATCGTGGTGGTTCGAAACAAGAACTTCACGAGCGAGGAGCAGGTGGGATTCACTCTGGCTGACCGCGAGCTGCTGCGCGCCATTGCCCGCAAGCTGAACGTGAACGTTTAGCAAGCCGGTGTGGTAGCGGGTCTGGTCACAACAAGCGGTTGGCTGTGTACCGTTTGAAGGCCGGGGAACTCAAGCACCCGATCCAGCAACCTGTCGGCGGCGCACGGCGGCGGCATGACTTGCGGAAGCCGCCGTGCGTTGAGTCCGAATGCCGAACGGCCTGCGGGGGCCTGGCGCGGCGGTTGCACGTCGCCGGCAGCGCGCGCCTCTTGGCAGGCAGCAGCAATGATGCGACACAGGCGGCCGAATGCTCCGCCCTCTCGCGCGGCTTGGCCAGCCTTGATGACAGTGGCGAGCAATTCGTCCAGCCGCGACGGCCGCAAGAGAGCACGCGGAAGGGCGGATGGCTGGAGTCGGCCGGGAATCGCGCCGCCGACGGATTTCCGCCGCCTAGGTTGCAGTGTCCGCTACGGCTGGCGGCAGGGCGAGCCCGCGGCGGATGTCCTCCAGAGTGATGTCTGGCGTATCCCGCGTCCAGGTGGCGCTGACATCGACTTTCCGGCCATTGGGCAAGACGATGGTCAGTTCCGGATAAGTCCGGGCGCCCCAGGGATTCTCGCCGCGGGTTTCCCAATAGGAGACCGAGAAATCTTTGGGGTTCATGCCGGCGCGGCGCATGGCTTCCGCCAGGGCGAGCTTCGCCTGCCAGGCGAGAGGCGGAGGCTCAACAGGACGCCGCCAAAGCAAAATCGCATTGTCCGGCTCAATGTCTTCGTCCGGAACCTCGCGGAAAGGGTAGCCCTGCGGACCCCAATCCACCTTCCCGCGTTCGGAGTTGTCGTTGAGGGACGTCTCGGTCCCGTCAGTTCCCGAATGGGCAGCCGATGTTTCAGAGAGGGACGAAGTCTGTTCCGAAACGGCATGGGTTGCTGCATAACCGGGAGGCGAAAAGACCGCTGACAGGCCGGAAGAAGGCGGCGAAGCGGCGGCCGCCGAGTCAGAGGCGGCGGTTTGACTCAGCACTGAACTGAAATGAACTGTGTCACTTGCAGCGCTTGCAGGCTTTGACGCCGCTGCCGCCGCGGACTCAAGCCAGGAGGTCAGCGGATTGTTTCGGGCCTGGATGGTCGTCGTCATGCCGGTAGATCCAGCAGGCGGCGTGCCAAGGCCGGCCGGAAAGCGCGATGTCAGCTACCTTCGGAATTCCACGCGGACGAATTTTTCGGCGCCGATGGGTTCGGCGACCACTCTCACGGTGCAGTTCGGCGGCGGGGCGCCCTGCGCTGGCGGAGTGTAGGTCAATTTCAGAATGGCTTTGTCACCCGCCTTGATGACAGCCGAGGACAGGGACGCCTCCAGCCCCGCCACGGCGGGCGTGACGAGCCGGATCTCCACTTGCCCAGGCATGGCGTTATGGATTTCGACCTCTTCGGCGCCGCCGGAGACAGGCAAGGCCACGGTGCTGCGCGACAGTTTCACCATTGCCTGAAGCTCTTCGGCGGAAGCAGGCATGCGCGGGGCGCTTTGGAACGGGGTGGCCGCCGAGGGGGCGCCGTCAGCAGGCGCCGGACGCATTGTGCCGAAAGGCGTCACGATCCCGTCGCGGGAGGGTTCCGGAATGTAGCGGCACCACGTGTTCTGCTCCAGCCGCCACAGGGAGGTGAGCGGCGCCTTCACGGGGATCGGCCCGCTGAACGTGTTCATTTGCGTGCCGAGTGCCATGCCGGCGCGGGCCCTGGTGAAGTTGTTCTCGTAGACGATGTCGATGAGCTCGACGCTGGTCCAGCGGCGCTTTTCCATGTCGTAGTAGCGGTCGCGGCTCTCCTCGCAAACGAGGGCTTCCGCCTGGCGGAACCTGCCCTGCTGCTCGAGCTCGTAAAACTGCCGGATCCGCTCGCGCAGCGCCTCGTCGACGCCTGCCGGCGGCCGGTTGAAGCCCGAGCTGGTGGCCGTCTGCGGGAACAGCGGAAAAGGAAGCAGAAACAGCGCAGCCCACGCGAATCGAGAATGCTTCATGGCAGTGAACTCAGAGGGCGGGAGGTGGCTGGGAGGCAGGGACTCGAACCCCGATAAGCAGATCCAGAGTCTGCCGTCTTACCATTAGACGACCTCCCAGCGAGGCCACCCCCATTATAACAAACAGCCTTCAACCACAAGACGCGCAAGGGGGCGGTTGGGTTAGAGTAGACGTGAAAGGAACCCTCGCATGCAGACCAACCGCCGTCATTTTCTGGCCGGCGCCGCCGGCGCCGCCGCCCCTGCGATTCTCCGCGGATCGCCCTCCTCGACAGCCGCCAATGACAAGCCCGCTTTCGGCGTCATCGCCGCGGGCGGGCGCGGGCGTTACCTCGCCCGGTATTTCGCCAAGCTCGGCGCGGAGTGCGTGGCGGTCTGCGATGTGCGCGAAGACTGCCTCCAGGAAGCCCTGAAGGACTTCCCCCAGGCGAAGACCTACTACCACCACGAAGAGCTGCTTGCGCAGAAGGGCATCGACTTCACGGTGTGCGCCGGGCCGGACCACTGGCATTGCCAGCATCTGATCGACTCGCTCAACGCCGGCAAGGATGTCTACACGGAGAAGCCGCTTTCGAAGACGCTGCGCGAGAGCGCCGTCATGGTGGAGGCGGTGCGCAAGAGCGGCAAGATCGTCCAGGTGGGCATGCAGCGGCGCAGCGCGCCCGCGCTGATCAAGGCGAAGGAGATGGTCGACTCCGGCATGCTCGGGCGCATCACGATGGTGAAGGCGAAGTGGCACTGGAACACGGCGCGGCCGCTGAACAACGACCCGTTCCCCGGCAAGGTGGACTGGGAGCGCTTTTTGGGGCCCGCCCCGAAACGCCCGATGGAGCCGCGGCGTCTCCGCTACTGGCGGTGGTTCCGCGATTACGCCGGCGGCAACATGACCGATCAGGGCACGCATCTGATGGACGTGGTGCAGTGGTTCACCAACTCCCCGCCCCCGCGCGCCGCGGCAGCCATGGGCTTCGTGGCCAAGAACGAGGGCGCCGAGCATCCGGAGGTCTTCAGCGCCACCTTCGATTACGGCCGCTTCCTCACCACCTGGGAGCTGAACTACTGCAACGATTACGACGACAGCTGGTCCATCCTGTTCATGGGCGACGAGGGCACGATGCTGCTGAACGACTCGGGCGTCACGGTGTGGAAAGAGCCATGGAAGAACAACCGCACGCCCGTGTACGAGGAGAAGGCGCCGGTGCCGATCGAGGCGCACATCCAGAACTTTCTGGACTGCGTGAAGTCGAGGAAGCAGCCCAACTGCACGGTGGAGATTGCGCAGCAGGCGGTCGCGGGGCCGCACCTGGCCAACATCGCCATGGATCTCGGGCGCGCCGTGCGCCTGGCGGAGGATCTGGTGACCGTCTCATGAAACATTTCCGGTTTGTGTTGTTTTTTCTGTCCGCGGTTGCCGCGGCGCAGCCGCTGCATTTCGGCCTGCGGGGCGGCTTCGCCCTCCAGGATGCGATCCATTCGCGCGGCAACCTCCGCGCGGCCTCGAAGAACTGGACGCTCGGCCCGACGGCGGAGCTGAGCCTGCCGCTGGGCTTCGCCGCCGGGCTGGACATCCTGTACCGCCGGCTCGGTTACGAGGACCCGAACAAGGCCATCGCGAACTCGTGGACCGTGCCGATCCTGGTGAAGTACTATCTGCCGGGCGAGGGCGCGCGATACTACCTCGAAGCCGGGCCGTCGTTCCGTTCGCTCGGCAATGTCCCGCGCCTGGAGGGCAACGCCACCAAGGGGTTCGCCTTCGGCGGCGGCGTGCGGTTCGGCGCCGGGCCGGTGCGTTTCTCGATGGGACTGCGGTGGACCCGTTACGGCGAAGGCCGCGGGGCGGACGTCAACGCCCCGGCTGGAACTTTCCGGACGAAACAAAACCAGGCCGATTTGTTGCTCGGCCTGACATTCTGAGATCAGCGGATGACGCCGGTGAGCGGCGAGCTGGCGCTGGCGTAGAGCCGCCGCTCCATCCGCCCCGCCAGGAAGGCGAGGCGGCCGGCCTCCACTGCATGCCTCATCGCCGCCGCCATGGCCACGCTGTTTTGCGCGGCGGCGACGGCGGTGTTCAGCAGCACGCCGTCGAAGCCCATCTCCATGGCGATGCAGGCGTCCGAGGCTGTGCCCACGCCGGCGTCGACGATCAGCGGCACCCCGGTGATCTGCTCGCGCAGGATCCGCAGCGTGGCGAAGTTCTGGATGCCCAGCCCGCTGCCGATCGGCGCGGCGAGCGGCATCACGGCGGCGGCGCCCGCGTCGATCAGGCGGCGGGCCGTGATCAGGTCGTCGTTGGTGTACGGCAGGACGACGAAGCCTTCCTTGACGAGAATTTTCGTTGCCTCGACCAGCCCGAACACATCGGGGAACAGGGTTTTTTCGTCGCCGATGACTTCCAGCTTGATCCAGTTCGACAGGCCCACTTCGCGCGCCAGAAGCGCCGTGCGCACAGCGTCCTCGACGGTGTAACAGCCGGCCGTGTTCGGCAGGATGAAGTACTTCGAGCGGTCGATGTAGTCGAGCATCGACTCCTTCGACCTGTCGGTCAGATTCACGCGGCGCACCGCCACCGTGACCACCTCCGCGCCCGAGGCTTCATGACAGCGCACCATCTCTTCGAAGGTGCGGTACTTGCCGGTGCCGATCATCAGGCGGGAGCGGAATGTGCGTCCGGCAATCGTAAACGGGGTGTCCATGCTTTCATTGTAGAACCCGGCTGCGGAACCGGCCCGCAGGCGCTATAGTAGCGAGTGGAGCGGCTTCGCGCCGCGCCTCCGGCGGGCCCTTAGCACAATGGTTAGTGCAGCGGACTCATAATCCGTTGGTTGCAGGTTCGAGTCCTGCAGGGCCCACCACATCGCCATGCGTCCGGAACAAACCGCCGCGGCTGCGCCCCATGCTGTGCACCGGGGAGCGGACAACCGCCGGATCCCGGCGAAGCGCACCGCTTGTTCCAGGTGGTTTTGTCGGGCGCGCAGACGCCGGCGGGCGCCGCCTGGTCAACCCTGCGGACACAGGAGGACTGCCGGCTGCATTTCCGCAAGGCGCGCCCCGGCAAATCCCGGCTCAACGGCTTGCCGGCAGCGCGCCCCATCGCGGGCTCGCAAGCCGAAGCCAAGCCGCTTTTTTGACGCGGCATTCCAGTCCGCGTTCCCTGGCATCGAGCACAGGGAATCAAGGGGAAGAGGCGGCGGCAGGGAACGGACGGGGACTGAAGAAACACGAGAAGCCGGAACCGCCGCTTTCGGGCGGCTCCGGCCGAAACTTCGGGATTCGGGGCGAGTTACCAGCGCGGTTCGCGCCGGCGTCCGCCGCCATAGCCGCCACGGTCGCCGCCGCGGCCGCCACCGCCGCCGAAAGACCGCTCCTCGCGCGGGCGGGCTTCGTTGACATTGATCTTGCGGCCGCCGAAATCGGTGCCGTTCAGCGCATTGATGGCGCGCTCGGCTTCCTCGTCATTCGCCATTTCGACGAAGGCGAAGCCGCGGCTGCGGCCCGTGTCGCGGTCGGTGATGATGCTCACCCGGTCCACGGTCCCGTAATTCTCAAACAACCCCCGAACGGCTTCCTCGCTCGAGTTGAAACTCAGGTTTCCAACGAAAATATTCTTCACTTTTGACACTCCTTCGTATTTCGACACCGGGCGCTAGCTGAGGGGAGTTCGGACGGGGGAGGAAACCACGGAGGCCAGACTCGATCCTAACTGACGCGGGCGATCAAAATACGCTTTCAGCATAGCAGAAGCCCGCCGCTTTGCAAAGCGAAATCGGACGTTTCGCGAAAATTTCTTCGCCGGGCCGCCGGGAAGCGGGTTTTGGCGCCCCGGCAGATCGGGGTGGCGGCCCGCTGGCCAAGGCGAAACAAGGGCCGCGGCTTCCCATGCCCGGACGCGGTCTTGCCGCCTGTCGCGGCGCAGGAGCCTGCGGGAATAGAATAGGGGGCGCTATGCAGCGTTGGATTCCAGTTGTGGCGTATTGGGCCTTTCTGGCGGCTGCCTTCGCGCAGCCGCCGAGGTCGTATCCGGTGATCGGGCGCATTGTGAGAGAAGAT
>Ga0308412_1000620_pt1 | contig 18353 bp, 20 predicted proteins | sample HotsprottomLayer_FD_202357 | JGI IMG/M metagenome (GOLD analysis project Ga0308412, IMG submission 202357) | Hot spring phototrophic mat microbial communities from Octopus Spring, Yellowstone National Park, Wyoming, United States -... | ecosystem: Environmental > Aquatic > Thermal springs > Hot...
GAGGGCTCGGGCATCAGCGGTTCGAGTATCGCCCACTCATTGTCCGAAAGATCGCTTGGGTAGCAGCTTACTCGACTATTCATGCTCGATTATATCGTCTGGGAAAGTTTTAAGACAGTCTCTTAGTTGCCGGATACGGCCCAAGTGATGGCGGCCTCGAAAAGGTTCCAGCCTGTTGAAGTCAACCAGACGGCCTGATTGTCGCGAAGAAAGAACCTCACTCTACGAGCAGGTGCGGTGCGTCCGACCATCTGGCTGCCGGCATCGTAGCCAAACAGGGTGGCCCGGTTAGAACTGCCGGCCAGCCGACCGATGACCACCGCTCCCGAGGCTGGAGTGCCCCAGCTGGTCCATTCCCCTATAGTGTAGATGGTTTGGCTGGTGGAGGCTGGCAGCCCCGCGCTCAAGGGGTGGCTACCATTCACCAGGCTCACCTGGGTTTGCTTGTCGGTAGTGCCAGATGCAGAAGCCATGGCCATCAGGTCGAAAGCATCTGCTCGCCAGATCACCACCGGGACGGCAACCGAAGCAAATTTGGTACCGATATCGCCTGCGGAAGCAGTAGCAGAGATGACCACAAGATTACGACCCGTGGCATCGGTAGTGCTAGATTTTTTGGCCTCGAGGGTGGTCACGTTATAGCCTAGAGATTGCATCCGCGCAATGAGCAGGATTTCGCTGGTGTTGGGGATAGCGCCTCCTCCGTGGAGAAATAGGGCATCTCTACGCACCACATCGGGAGCCCTTTGCAGGAGTCCCACCACATTGATCAGCCTGAAGCTGAGGACGGGGGTGCCGGTGTCGAAGAGGTAGGTCGCCTGAGAGCCCCAGTTCGACGGGTGGGTATCGGACATGGCCAGGGCCAGCGCACCGGAGACCTGGGGGGCTGCGAAGGAGGTGCCGGTGTAGAAGGCAAAGCGGTGGTCGGGATAAGCCCCGGCCACCAAAGCCCCGGGGGCCACAAACTCCAGCGCGCTGCTCCTGCTGGTAAAGGTCGAGAGGGCCAGAGCGCTGCTGACGCTGCCCACGCTGATGAGGAACTGGTGGTTGTTGACGGTGTTGTTGGCCCAGGCCGCCGGGAAGGTGAGATTGCCGTCGCCGCTGTTGCCTGCTGAAGCGACGATGTAGCGGCCTTGGTTGGTGGCGCTGTTGATGATGGTTTGCAAGGCCGCATCGTTTACGTTGGTGCCCAGCGAGAGGTTGATGATCTGGGCTTTCATATTGATGGCCCGCTGGATGGCCGAGACCACGTTGGCCACCGTGCCGACCCCATCCGCATTCAAAACCCGGAGGGGCAGGATGGTGGCCCTGGGCGCTACTTGCAGGATCAGACTGGCCACCCCGGTACCGTGGCCGTACATGCTGCCGGCAACTTCTTGGGGAATGGCATCGTTGTTCACAAAATCGTAGTGTTCGCTGGCGGGGGCCAGCCGGCCTGCAAACTGCGGGTGGTTGAGGTCAAGGCCGGTATCGATCACCGCCACCTTGATGCCCTGGCCAAAGTTGCGGCTGAGGGCCTGGGCCTGGGGCACTTTGATGAGCATGAACTGGAAGCGGTTCTCGCTCGGGAGGGCGGGGATGGTGCTGGTGCCGCCGGCCCAGCTATTCCAGCCGCCCGCCCAGGAGTTCCAGCCTCCGGCCCAGCTATTGAAGCCCCCGGCCCAGGAGTTGAAGCCCAGGGCGGTGGCGGGGGTACGCACGGTGGCGTTGGGTTGCAGGGTGGTGTTCTGCAACGAGACCCCACGCTCGGATAGGGCCGCTGCGGCCTGGCTGCTGAGCTTGAGGATGGCTTTATCCTCCAGCCAGGCGATCACCTCGCCGCCGTAGCGCTGGGCCAGGCTTTCCGGGCTATCGCCCCCGGCCACGGGCACGGTTAGCAGATAGCCGTTCTGGCTGGAGGGAGGCGGTTGGTTGACTACCCCCTCCGCAGGCCGCCAAGAGCGCTGTCAGCACCAGCGCAATGGCCCGGTGTAGCCAGATGTGGATGGAACGGTCTTTTGTAGGCATTGGATTCACTCCTTATGGAAGCACAGCCTTTACTGACTGCAAGGGTAGAAAAATCTGGAAGTTGCGAGCCAAAAAAGAACCGTAACTTGAGCCAGCACGTAACGCCAATCCGGAAAAGTGCTTTCCAGATGAACTTTCGAGGGTTTGGCGTTATGGGCGTTACGGAAAAAAGGGGGTTGTATTAAGAGCATTGCCTACAGGAGTAGGCACTATGGAAGCTGCTGACAGCGATTACTACAAGCTTGATCCAAATGTCCTATCCTACCTGGCGTTTGGGGTAGGAGGGGCAAAGGAGAGCAGCAGGCAGGGGTAGGTCTATAAAGAGGGTGAGCGGATGTGCTCGAGCACGACCCGCACCACCCCATCCAGGTCGAGGTGGCTGGTGTCGAGGATGAGGGCATCCCTGGCGGGCGCGCTCTGTTTTTGGTCGGCCTGGTCGCGCCGCATGATTTCGGCCAGCACGGTGTCGAAGGCAGCACCGCGCTCGGGAACGCGGCGCATGGCGCGCACTTCGGGGTTGGCGGTGAGGTAGAACTTGTAGCGGGCCTGGGGAAACACCGTGCTGCCCATGTCGCGCCCATCTATCACGAAAGGGGGGGGAATTTGGCGCAGCACGCGGTTGACGTAGGCCCGGATGGCCGGGCGCACCGCTACCGCAGAGACGATCTGGTCTACCTCGAGGCTGTGCAAAGCCTCGCTCACCTCGTGCCCATCCAGAAAAACCAGGTTTTGGGTAGGGGTGGGCCTGAGCTCGAGGCGGTGCTTTTCCAGCCGCTCTTCGATCTCCTCGGCAGAGGCCTTCTCGAGCAAGCACAGCAGGGCCACGGCCCGGTACAGCAGGCCGCTGGAGACGTAAGGTATGCCCAGGCGCTGGGCTACCAGCTTGGCTACGCTGGTTTTGCCCGAGGCCGAAGGGCCGTCTATGGTGATGATCTCGTTCATATTCGAGCGGGGGATTCCTTGTGGCGGGGGCTCTGACCTCCGGTGGGCCATGCGGCTCGGCACAGCCGGGCGGTGCGGGTGGGCTTCACGGAAACGCTGCTGGTTTCGGCTATTCCCTGCCGGCCAGGCGATCCAAGTCCTGCCAGAAGCTGGGGAAGCTGATGCTGGCCCACTCGGCCTCCTGCACCGTGACCCCTTTGGGCAGGCCACACACCGCAAAGGCCATGGCGATGCGGTGGTCGTGGAAGGGTTCGACCACCCCGCCCCCGGCCACGCTTCCCCCGCGAATCCGGAGCCAGTCGGGGCCCATCTCCACCGGCACCCCCAGGTTTTGCAGGTTTTGGGCGATGGCCGCCAGGCGGTCGGACTCCTTGACCCGCAATTCTTCTAGATTGGGAATATAGGTCTCGCCCTCGGCCCAGGCGGCGGCTGCGGCCAGCACCGGCACCTCATCCACCATCCGCGGGATGAGCCGGGGGTCCACCGCCACCCCTTTGAGCGCCGAGGAACGGGCCCGGATCCAGCCCACCGGTTCGCCCTCCTGCCCCTCGGTGACCTCCCAACTCAGGTCGGCCCCCATCGCTTTGAGCACCGTAAGCAGCCCGGTGCGGGTGGGGTTCAGGCCCACGCCTTCTAGGGTGATCTCGGAATCGGGGGTAATCAGCGCAGCCACAATAAAGAAGGCCGCGCTGCTGAAATCGCCCGGAACGGTCAGGTCTTTGGCGGTGAAGGGTTCGGCCCGGCGGGTGCGAATCAGGTTGCCCTCGAGCTCGAGGGGCAGGCCATAATGCCGGAAGACCCGCTCGGTGTGGTCGCGGGTGGGGGCGGGCTCCACCACCTCGGTGTCCTCCTCGGCGAACAACCCCGCCAGCAGAATGGCACTCTTGACCTGGGCGCTGGCCACCGGCAGCTCGTAGTGGATGCCCCGCAGCCCGCCCCCCCGGATAGCTAAGGGGGCCAGCTTGCCGTTCTCGCGCCCTTCGATGCGCGCGCCCATCTGCCGCAAGGGGAGGGTCACCCGGCCCATGGGCCGCCGCCGCAGCGAGGCATCGCCGGTGAGCACCGCAAACATTTCCTGCCCCGATAAAAGCCCCGCCACCAGCCGCATCAGGGTTCCGGCGTTGCCGCAGTCGAGTACGTCGCAGGGTTCTTTGAGCCGCAGGCCCGCCCCCTTGATGCGAAAATGCTCGCCCTGCTCGGTAATCTCGGCCCCCAGCTGGCGCATCACCCGGACGGTGGAGAGGGTGTCGCCCGCTTTGAGCGGGTAGTAGAGGGTGCTTTCGCCCTGGGCCAGCGCGCCCAGCAGGAGCCCCCGGTGCGTAACCGACTTATCGCCGGGAACCCGCAGGGTGCCCTTGAGGGATGGGGTAGGAAAGATGTGCCGTTCCATAAAGTCCAAACGGGATTATAGCCTGTGGCGGTTCTGCGAACCTGCACCATCTGGATGCCTTGGCACACGATGCCACCCGAAGGGCCATGCGCTCAATGGTTACCCGGTGTGCGACTGCAAAACTCATTTGGCCGAGTAGTTTACCGTTATAGTGACGCTATGGATGCCTCGCACAATGCCCCCGAGCCGCGCTACTGGGAAAAGGTTCGAACCGTTGCGGCCACACTGCGCGAGCTCGAGGGCCCCATCTTCATCGTTTCGCATGTGGACCCCGACGGCGATGCCGTGGGTTCTTCCTTGGGTCTATTCCGCGCCCTTAGGGCGCTGGACAAAAAGGTAAGCTGGATCGCCGACCCCCCGCGCTTCCTGCGTTTTCTGGTCCGGGAAGACGAGTACAGCGACCCCGTGGATCATCTGCCGCAGGGGGCCACCCTGGTGGTGCTGGACTGCGCCGAACCCAACCGGGTTGCGGGGGCGCCCTTGGCGGGATTTATCATCAACATTGACCACCACGGCACCAATCCGCGCTTTGGCTACCTTTCGCTGGTGGACCCTTCCAAAGCGGCCACGGCCCAGATCGTCAAAGACCTGATCGACGCGCTGGGGGTGGGCTGGACGCCCGAAATTGCCACCCCGGTGCTGACCGGCCTGATTACCGACACCGGCAACTTTCGCTTCGCCAACACCACCCCGGAGGTGCTGCACACGGCTGCCGAGCTGGTAGGGCACGGGGTGAAGCTGGCCGAACTGACCGACCGCTTGCAGTGGCGTCCGGTGGGCTACTTCAAGGCCATGGGGGCGGTGCTTTCCACGGTGGGGTTTCACTTTGGCGGTCTCTTGGTAACGGCCCACATGCCCCCAGGCATCAGCGTGGAAGACTCCGACGACTTTGTAGGCATCATCCGCTACGCCGAGGGCAGCCAGATAGCGGTCTTCCTGCGCGAGCGCGAGGAGGGGGTCAAGCTCAGCATCCGCAGCCGCGGCGGGGTCTCGGCCCAGGCGGTGGCGGTGCGGCTGGGCGGCGGCGGCCACGTGCCCGCGGCGGGGGCCACCTTGCGGGGGGTGACCCTCGAGGAGGCCTATCAAAAAGTGCTGGCAACGGTAGAGGAAGAACTCAAGCAGGTGGGTTATATCTAGCTTGACGCCCACCCTTCCAGCGCATACCATTGCATAGAACCTTACCCCGCCAGGGTAAGCAGTTCTTCTATCCAGAGCAGCGGAGGGAACGGCCCGACGAAGCTGCGGCAACCTGCGGGGGCTATCGCCCATTGCCGAAAAACTCCCGCGCTTGGTGCCAAATCCGCCCCGGTGTCGCTAGGCACAGCAAAGACCCCAGGGGAAAGATGGAAGAAGGGAGAAAAGCCCTTCTTCGAGCAGAACTGAAGGAGGGTGCATGGATTTTTCGAGTTTGGCTGTCTTAAGCGGGCTTCCCGCACAAGACCCTTACAACGCGGTGGGCTTGCCGATCTACGCCACGGCGGCCTATGGCTTCAGCGACCTGGAGGACGGGGCTTACAAGTTTGCCACCAACCAGGGCTACACCTATACCCGCCTCCAAAACCCCACCGTGGCGGCCCTCGAGGCCCGTCTAACGGCCCTCGAGGGGGCGCTGGGGGCGGTGTGTCTGGCCTCGGGGCAGGCGGCCAGCTTTGCCAGCCTGCTGGCCCTGGTGCGCGCAGGCGAGGAGGTGGTGGCCAGCCCCGGCCTGTTTGGCGGGACGGTGGGCCTCCTGAACCAGGTGCTAGGCCTGATGGGGGTTCGGGTGCACTTTGTGGAGCCCGAGGTGGCGGCGGTTCGCGCAGTTTTGAACGAGAAGACCCGGGCCGTTTTCGTAGAGGTGCTGGGCAACCCCTCGCTAAAGCTCCCCGACCTGCAAGGGCTGGCCCGGCTTTGCGAGGAGCACCCGGTGGCCCTGGTGGTGGACAACACCTTTGGCGCGGTGGGGGCGCTGGCCCGGCCCCTCGAGCACGGGGCGCATGTGGTGGTGCACAGCCTGACCAAGTGGGCCAGCGGACACGGCTCGGTGCTGGGGGGTGCGGTGCTCTCGCGGGAGACCGCCCTCTGGCAGCGCTACCCGCAGTTTTCCAGCCCCGACGCTCAGGGCAAAATCCCCTGGGAACAGTTCGGCCCGCGATGTTTTCTGGAGCGGGTACGCCAGCTAGGGCTATCGCTGGGCGGGATGGTGCTGTCGCCCTTCAATGCTTATCTGCTGTTTCAAGGCCTGGAAACCCTAGCGCTGCGGGTGGAGCGGGCCAGCCAGACCGCGCTGCAGCTAGCCGACTGGTTGCAGGCCCAGCCCCAGGTGGCCTGGGTGCGCTATCCGGGCCTGCCCGGCGACCCGGCCCACCCCAGGGCTGCCCAGTACCTGCGCGGGGGGTTTGGCAGCATCCTGACCTTTGGCCTGCGGGGGGGCCTCGAGGGGGCCAGCCGCTTCCTGGCTCATCTGAACATCCTCCAGGCCCCCAACGTGGGGGATGCTCGCACCCTGGCGGTGCACCCCAGGACCACCACCCACAGCCGCATTCCGGAGGAAGCCCGCCGGGCGGCGGGGGTGGGGCTGGAGATGATTCGGCTTTCGGTGGGGTTGGAAAGCCCCCAGGACCTCCAGCAGATGCTGGCCGAGGGCCTCTGGGCAGTGGAGCAGGTGGGCCATGAAGGTTAGCACCCTCTTGCAAAGCGGCCAGCCTATCTTCTCCTTTGAGTTCTTCCCGCCCAAAACCCCCCAAGGCGAGGCCGCGCTCTTTCGCGCCCTACACGAGCTAAAGCCCCTCAAGCCCGCCTTTGTCTCCATCACCTACGGGGCCGGAGGCAGCGAACGCGCCAAAACTGCCGAGTGGGCCGCCCGCGTCCAAAACGAGGTGGGTCTGGTGGCCATGGCCCACCTGACCTGTGTGGGCAGGACCCGTGAGGAGCTCTTGACCATACTGCACGAATATGCCCAGGTGGGGGTGCAAAACATCATGGCGCTGCGAGGCGACCCCCCCAAAGGTGCGCGGGCGTTTCAGCCGGTGGCCGGGGGTTTGCGCTACGCCTCCGAGCTTATCGCCCTGATTCGGGCCGAGTTTGGCGATCGCTTCGCCGTGGCCGGCGGGGGCTATCCGGAGGGGCATCCGGAGGCGGTGAGCCTCGAGGCCGACCTGCAAAACCTCAAGCGAAAAGTGGAAGCGGGGCTGGATCTAATCGTAACCCAGCTCTTCTTCAACAACGCGCTGTACTTTGGTTTCGTAGAACGGGCCCGCCGCATCGGGATCCAGGTGCCCATCCTGCCGGGTCTGATGCCCATTACCGACCTAGCCCAGATTCGTCGCTTTATAGATATGTGTGGGGCCAGCATCCCGGGGCCGCTGCTCTCGCGCCTCGAGCGGGCCCAAAGCCCCGAGGAGGCGCTGGAAATTGGGGTCGAGCACACCACCCGCCAGGCCCAGGAGCTGCTCGAGGCGGGCGCTCCAGGCGTTCACCTCTACACCCTTAACAAATCGCCCGCGACCCGGCGGGTGGTGCAAAACCTGCAAATGGTTCTGCGGTGACCTTTCGCCAGGACACATTTGGGGGCAAAATGAAGGGGCATGCAAACCTCGGCAGCGGCCCCAGCTACCCAAAGCCTGACCCGTCTGAGCACCGGTTCGCGGGTACTCATGCGCGGCTTGCTTTTTACCCCCTCGGTTCCCCGTTATTTGGCGGCTAAGCTACTGGGCAAGCGTTATCCCCCTGGGGCCCTGTCCCTTCAACTGGCAAGCCTGCCCGAGCCGGAACGCCCCCCGGGTTTCGAGCGGCTAAAGGTGCGGCTGGCGGGCATCTGCGGCAGCGACCTGGCCCTGCTCTATGGCAAACAGGCCCCCACCCTCTCGAGCATGTTTTCCTTTCCGGCGGTGCTGGGGCACGAGATTCTGGCCGAGCTGGGGGGGGTACGGGTGGCGGTCAATCCGGTGCTGGCCTGCCTCGAGCGCGGTCTGCCAGACTGCCCGGCCTGCGCCAGGGGCGACGACCACCTCTGCCTCAACGTGGCCGAGGGCAACTTTGGCCCCGGTATGCTGGGCTTTTGCAAAGACCTGGGGGGTGGTTGGGCCCAGCGCATGGTGGCCCACCGCGAACGCATTTTTCCCATTGCCGAGGGCGTGCCCGACGAACGTGCCGTGCTGACCGAACCCGCGGCGGTGGTGTTGCACGGGCTGCGCCAGGCTTGGGGTGAGGGTAGGCTCCAGGCCAGCTCCCGCGCAAACCCGCACACCCAGCGCATGGACTGGCCCGCCCAGGTACTGGTCATTGGCGCCGGAACCATCGGTCTGCTGGCCGTCAAGATGCTGCGGGTGCTGGGCTTTCAGGGGCCTTTGTTTGCCGTGGCCCGCCACCCCCGCCAGGCTGAGCTGGCCCGGCTGTTTGGGGCCAACCAGGTCTTTCCCTCGACCCAGGAGGCCCAGCAAGCGGTCCGGGCCAGGCGCTACCGGGGCATCCTGGGCTCGGTTTCCTGGCGCGGCGGCTTTGAGGGGGTGGTGGAGGCCTCAGGCTCGCCCGCGGGGCTGCAGGAAGCCAGCTGGGCGGTGCGAGAGGGGGGACGGGTCTTGCTGCTGGGCGCCCCCGCCACGGCCTTCCACGACTTTTCGCCCTACTGGTTCCGCGAGGTTGAGCTCATTGGAAGCTATGCCTACAGCTGGGACGACTTTGCCCAGACGGTTGGGCTTTTGCCCGAGATGAGCGGGGTGGAGCAGATGGTTACGCACCAGTTTGCTCTGGAAGACTGGCCCGAGGCCATCAAAACCGCGGTCAGGCGGCGGGGCATCAAAGTGGTGTTCAGGCCGTAGCCCCAGCAAAAGGCACCTTTTGCTCCCACCTGCCTTTGCGTTAGTCTGGAGGCACTATGCCCATCCGCGAATTTCGTATGGCAGACTACTCCAGCGTGCTGGCCCTCTGGCAGGACGCAGGCCTGGAAATTAACCCCTCCGATAGCTTTGAGGGCCTGCAAAAAAAGCTCGAGCGCGACCCCGACTTGTTTTTAGTGGTGGAGGAGGACGGTCAGATTCTGGGGGCTTTGCTGGCGGGCTACGACGGGCGGCGGGGCTGGCTTTACCACATGGCCGTCCACCCCTCTGGACAGGGGCAGGGCTGGGGTAAGCGGATGATGGAGGAGCTCGAGCTTCGCCTCAAGGCCAAGGGCTGCCAGAAGCTCAACCTCCTGGTCGAGCCTTCTTACGCCGGAGCCCAGGACTTCTTCGAGCGGCTGGGCTACCGCCGCGACGACCTCGTCTTCATGGAGAAGTGGCTGGGGGGCTAGCTCTTGCAGCCTCCTTATCCTCGCTCACCTTTAGCACCGCTGCTCCATGCACCCGGCCTTCCCGCAAGGCCGCCAGGGCCCGGTTGGCCTCCTCCAGGGCGAAGGGCTGCACCTGGGGCCTGACCCCGGCCTGGGCGGCCAGCGTCAAAAGCTCCTCGCCGTCCTGCCGGGTGAGGTTGGCGACCGAGCGCACCGTGCGTTCCTCCCACAGGAGCCGGTAGGGGAAAGCGGGCAGGTCGCTCATGTGGATGCCCCCGCACACCACCACCCCTCCTTTGGCGGTTGCCCGCAGGGCCTGCGGCACCAAGGCCCCCACCGGGGCGAAAATCAGGGCGGCGTCCAGGGGTTCGGGGGGAAGCTGGTCGGAGCCGCCCGCCCAGACTGCCCCCAGCCGCAGCGCGAGCGCCTGGGCTGCTGTGTCGTTTGGGCGGGTGAAGGCATAGACCGCTTTTCCCTGAAAGGCGGCGATCTGGGCAATCAGGTGGGCGGCGGCCCCAAAGCCATAAAGCCCCAGCCGCTCCACCCCCGGCCCGGCCAGCCGGTAGGCCCGGTAGCCGATCAGACCCGCGCACAACAAGGGGGCGGCCTCGAGGTCGCCATACCCCGCCGGGAGGGCGAAGCAGTAGTCCTCGTGAGCCAGGGTGTACTCGGCGTAGCCCCCGTCTAAGGTATAGCCGGTGAAGCGGGCCCGGTCGCAGAGGTTTTCCTGGCCCTTTAGGCAGTAGCGGCACTGCCCACAGGTCTGGCCCAGCCAGGGCACCCCCACCCGCTGGCCCAGCGCAAAGCGCCGCACTTCCGGCCCCACCGCCACCACCTCGCCCACAATTTCGTGGCCCAGCACCAGCGGCAGCTTGGGTTCTTTGAGGTCGCCCTCGAGGATGTGCAGGTCGGTGCGGCAAACCCCACAGGCCCGCACCCTTAGCAGCAGCTCGCGTCCCAGGGGTTTCGGCACCTCCAGCTCCCTAAGCCGCAAGGGCTGACCCACCGCTTCCATCACCATAGCCCGCATGACAAAAGGCGAACACATATCGTTTTTGTACGACAAAGGCGGATGCGCTACCGTGCTCTCGCTGTCCTTTTGGGTCACCTGGGTGGGTAAGCCAGCCAACAAACTGCTTGGCCGGGCGTGTTATGGTAGCCGCGTAAGACACTCCATGCGGATAGGGAGTGGGGAGGGAAGGGATATGAAGGGCGTATTTGCTTTCCTGATCGCGCTGGGTTTAGGTCTGGCCCTGGCCCAGAAAGGCCCCATAACGGTGGGCTCCAAGATTGACACCGAGGGCGCGGTGCTGTGTCAGATGGTCAAGATCCTCCTCGAGGCCAACGGCTTCCGCGTGAACGACCGCTGTAGCACCGGCACCACCGACGTGGTGCGCAAGGCCCTCACCTCGGGTGAGATCGACCTCTACCCCGAGTACACCGGCACGGCCTTGGGGGTGTTCTTCAAGGACGACCCCAGCGCCCAGGCCGTCACCCGCGACGCGGTCAAAGGCTTTGCCAAGGCCAAGGAGCTCGACGCCAAAAACAACATCGTCTGGCTCAATCCGGCCCCGGCCAACAACACCTGGGCCATTGCGGTCCCGCGCACCCTGGCCCAGCAGCACAACCTCCGCACCATGGCCGACTTTGCCCGCTGGGTCAACGGCGGGGCGCAAGTGCGGCTGGCGGCCAGTCAGGAGTTCGTAGACCGCGACGACGCCCTCAAAGCCTTCGAGCGGGTTTACGGCTTCAAGATGAAGCCCGAGCAGCTGGTGATTCTGCCCGGCGGCAACACCACCCAGACCCAGCAGGCCGCGGCCCGTGGCACGGGCGGGGTGAATGCCGCCATGGCCTACGGCACCGATGGCGGCATTGCCGCCCTGGGCCTGGTGGCCCTGACCGACCCCAAGGGGGCGGTGGCGGTGTACCAGCCCGCCATCACCGTGCGCAAGGCCGTGTTCGACCGCTTCCCCGAGCTCGCCACCCTGATCAATCCGGTTTTCGCCAGCCTCAACGAGGCCGCCCTGTCCCAGCTCAACGCCGAGGTGGCGGTGAATGGCAAAAACCCCGCCGAGGTGGCACGGGCCTATCTGCGTTCTAAAAATTTCATCCGGTGAGGGGAACCAACCCAGAATCTGGGGCTCAGGCGAAGTCTTCAGTTGGGCCTTTGAATCCCAGTCCGGTGGCTTTGCTGGCTGCCGGGTTGGGAATCGGTTCCCTGCTGCTGCCCTGGCTCGAGCTCAAACCCAGCCGAATTGCGCCCGGTGAACCTTTTCATGTGTGGGAGTGGCAGGGCTTGGGCGCTTGGGCGCTCCTCACCCTCTGGGCCGGGGTTGCGTGGGCGCGGGGGCCGGGGCAGGGATGGCTGCTGGGGACGGCCTTGCTGGCCTGGGGGTTGTTAACGGGGCAGGGGGCGGACGCTTTGCTCAGTGGGCAGCCGGAGAGCGCTCGAGTCTCCGCCGCGGGGGGCTTCTGGCTTACGCTGCTGGCCTTGTATGTGGGCTACTTCGCCGCCTACCGCCAGGGGGGCTGGGCTTGGCTCACCGCGCCTTTGGGCCTGGCCGTATTGCTGGCGCTGGGCGCTTTCGACCGGCTGGGGCCGGTGGTGGAGTTCCAGTCCTGGCGCGAGCAGTTTTTGGCCGAGCTGTGGCGCCACCTTTCGCTCTCCGGCAGCGCGGTCTTGCTGGCGGTGGCGGTGGGATTGCCGCTGGGTGTGCTGGCTGCGGGCAACCCCCGCTTCGGCTGGGTGCTGGGGGTGACCGGCTTCTTGCAGACCATCCCCTCGCTGGCGCTTTTTGGCCTGCTGCTACCCCTTTTGGCCCAGGTATCGCAAAGCCTGCGGCTCGAGACCGCCCTGGCCCTGCTGGGGGTGGGGGTGTTGGCTTTTCGCTTGCTCTGGGCGGTCTCGAGGGGATTGGCGGTGCTTTGGGGGTTGCCCCTCTTTTTGCTGGCGCTGGTGCTGGCAGGCACCTGGCTCCACCACCTGCTGGGGCCCGACCCGCTGCGCTTGGTGCTGCAAGCCCCCTTGCAGGAATCGGGCATCCGCGGCATCGGGGCGGCCCCCGCCGTGCTGGCCCTGACCCTGTACGCCCTGCTGCCGGTGGTAATCAACGTGCACGCCGGCCTGCGTGCGGTACCCGAGGCGGTCAAAGACGCCGGGCGCGGTATGGGGATGAGCCCGGCCCAGCTTTTTTGGCGGGTCGAGCTGCCCCTGGCCTTGCCCCTGGTGCTCGAGGGCCTGCGGGGTGCGGCCTCCCTCACCCTCGGCATCACCACCGTGGCCGCCCTGATTGGCGCGGGTGGGCTGGGCTTCTTCATCCTGCGCGGGGTGGAAGGTGGGGCGTCCGATATGGTTTTGCTGGGGGCGATCCCGGTCATCTCGCTGGCGCTTTTGGCGGACGCGCTGCTGCGCCATCTGGGGCAGAAGCTGAGGCGCTGGGTGGGCCTATGATCCGGTTCGAGCAGGTGGTCAAGCGCTACGGTGAGGTGGAGGCCCTGGCCGGGGTGAGCCTCGAGGTTCCCGCGGGACAGGTTGTTACCCTGCTGGGGCCGTCCGGCTGCGGCAAAACCACCCTACTGCGCACCGTCAACCGCCTGATTGAGCCCACTGCTGGCACGGTGTTTGTTGCCGAGCAAGATGTGCGCGGGCTGGATGAGGTGGTCCTGCGCCGGGGCATCGGCTACGTCATCCAGAGCATCGGGCTGTTTCCCCATATGAGCGTGCTGGAAAACGTGATGGTGGTGCTGCGCCTACTGGGCTGGCCCAAAGAGAAACGCGAGGCTAGGGCCAGGGAGATGCTGGTCTTGGTGGGCCTGGAGCCCCACATCTTTGCAAGCCGCTTCCCGCGGGAACTTTCGGGGGGGCAAGCCCAGCGGGTAGGCCTGGCGCGGGCCCTGGCCGCCGATCCGCCGGTGCTCTTGATGGACGAGCCTTTTGGCGCGGTAGACCCCCCTACCCGCGAGCGCCTGCAAGACGAGTTTCTCAAGCTGCAAAGTGAGCTGAGGAAAACGGTGCTTTTCGTGACCCACGACCTCGAGGAGGCCGTCAAGATTTCCGACCGCATCTGCTTGATGAACGCAGGGCGGGTGGAGCAGTACGACCCCCCCGAAGTGCTTCTGCGTAACCCCAAAACCCCCTTTGTACAAAGTTTTCTGGGGCCATCGCGCACGCTTTTGCGCCTTTCGCGAATCCCCCTAGATGCGCTGGTGGAACCGCTGGATGGGCACCACCCGCCGCTGACCATCCACCGCTCGGCCACCGCCCGCGAGGCCTTTTCCTCCCTTCTGGCTGGAGGCCTCCGCACTCTGACTGTAACCGATGAGGTAGGGCGGGTGGTGGGGCTGGTACGGTTGGAAACCCTGTTGAAAGCCGTTTCGGAGGAGGAACCATAATTCGAGTGAGCTCGCGAAAAACGCTCCATCCGATGGTGGGACCTCTTCTCGGATGGGGCCTGGCGTGGTTGCTGCTGGCCCAGCAAGGGCTTTGGCAAGCGGTCTTTTCGGCTTTATTTCCCAACACCCGCAGCCCGTTCTTCGAGCGCGAAACCCTGCTAAACCTTGCCCTTCAGCACCTCGCCCTCACTGCAGGGGCGGGGATGATGGTGGTGCTCGTGGGGTTGCCGCTGGCAATTTGGGTCACCCGGCCTGTGGGAGCGGCTTTTCGCCCATTGCTCGAAAATATCGTGGCCGTTGGACAAACCTTCCCACCGGTAGCGGTCTTGGTGCTGGCCCTGCCGTTTTTCGGCTTTGGCTCCACGGGGGCGCTGCTGGCCTTGTTTTTGTACGGCTTGCTGCCGGTGGTGCGTAACAGTCTGGAAGCTTTCACCTCGCTACCAGCCGATGTGCTGGAGGCGGCCCAAGGCATAGGCCACACCCACTTTCAGAGGCTCTGGCGCGTGGAGTTGCCGCTGGCCTTGCCGGTGATTCTGGCCGGCATCCGTACTAGCCTTGTGCTAATTCTGGCCACCGCTACGTTGGCCCCGCTGGTGGGTGGGGGCGGGCTGGGAGTGCCGATTATGGCGGGGCTGGCTGTGAGCAACCTGGCCTATGTGCTGCAAGGGGCCTTAGCGGTGGCCCTTCTGGCGGTGTTGCTTGACTGGACGCTGGGGCGCTTGGAGCAGGCCCTCACCCCCTGGCGCACCTCAGAAGTCTAGGTCTATGTCCAGGGTTTCTTTCGCTTTGTGCTTAGCTGCTAAGGCTCCACCCACGATGGTGAACGCAATGCCCACCATCAGATACACATCCCCCAGGCTGATCACGTTAGCATAGCCCAGGATGCGCACCGGAATCACGTCGGCTAGGAACCAGAGCTTTGTGGCGTCGGTCAGTAGGGTGTGAACGGCATCGTATTGCTGCTGCAGCTTGGGGATATAGGACTCCAGCCCCACCTTGTACAAGGCCTCGCTGCTAACCGGCATATGCCCGCCATTGGCGAAAATGACCAGGGCGTTGCACAAAAGCCCCAGGCCCACAAACCACAGCCCGCGCAGGTGGGCATTGGCCCACAAACCGTAGCCCACCAGCAGCAGCACCAGGGTTTTGGCGCTTGGGCCAGCAATTTCGGGAGCAATCAGGCCGCGCGCGGTGGCCAGAGCCAGGCTACCTTCCAGCAGCGCAGCCGCTACGAAAACCCACGCCGACCTGAGCTCGAGGCTGGCGAGGTCGCGGAGGCTCGCTCGGAATCCGAGCGCAAGGGCGATTCCGATAAGTGCGCTGGCAAGATATAGCGTCGTAAAAACTCCTTTCGATCTTTCCAGATGAGGTCTTCGAGCCACAGAGCTTCGAAGTGCTTAACCACCTCTGGGTCGAACTGCCGCCCCGCCTGCATGATTATCTCATTCAAGGCTTCTTGCGGGGTTTTGGCTGGGCTGTAGGCCCGGCCCGCAGTCATGGCTTCGTAGGCATCGGCCAGGGCCACAATGCGCGCCCAAAGTGGGATGGCCTCGCCCTTTAGCCGAGCAGGGTAGCCGCTCCCATCCCAGCGCTCGTGGTGGTGCAGGATGACGTTATGCACCTCCTTAGACAGTCGGACTAGCATGGGACGGAGTACCTCGAGGCCTTTTCTCGGATGGGTTTTGATCAGCTCGAACTCTTCCTCGGTGAGCTTGCCGGGCTTCAGCAGGATAGAGTCCGGAATGGCCACCTTGCCGATGTCGTGTATGCGGGCTGCATAGGTAATGCGCTTTACATCGTGCTCGTCGAAGCCCATCCGCTCTGCAATGCTTTTGACAATAGCCGCCACCCGCTCCGAGTGCAGGCGGGTAAAGGGGTCTTTGGCGTCCAGCGTAGCGACCAGCACCTCGATGGTGTCGTCGAAAGACTCCTCGACCTTTACCTTTTCGTCCCAGTAAAAGCTCGAGAAATAGAGCAACAGCATCATGAACAGCACCGTAAACCCACCCCACCCCCCAATAAGGGGCGTTTGGTAGGCCTTGGCTAGCAGTAAGCCCACCGGCGCCTGCACCAGGTAGCTAACCCAGAGCCAGCTAAAGTTTTCGAACCACACCTTGCGCAGGCGGGCCCCGGTGGCCAGGTGAATCACATAAGTAACGGTGCTCACGTTGACCAGAAAGTACACAAGGGATGCTACAAAAATGCCTGTTATCTCGCGCAGATGGGGGTCAAGGTTTAACTGCGTTTGCGCAGCCCACCAGACCCAGGCCGCAAGGCCGGTGGCCAGACCCAATTGTGTTCTGTTGAAAAGGTCTTTGTACCAGGGGTAGTCGGATTTACCAAACTTTTTACTAAAGCTAAAGATAAAAACCAGGGCCGGGGCCAGCCAGGGGGGAAAGAGGGTTACGGCGGCGAGGTTCACCACAAAAGCATGTGACATAGAAGCCCCAAAGGGCAACTTGACGATTGTCCACCTCGCCAGCCATACCAGCCCAGTCCAAAAAGCCAGGTCGAGGACGTTTAGGGCATAGCCATCTGCTGGAAGCCTGGATGAAAAAAACACCAGGCCCAGAAAGACCACCAGCAGGCTCGTGATGAACAGCAGAACACGGGGCGGCGGCAGCGAAACCTTCACTGCCCCAGTCTAAGGGGGGCACAAAAAAAAGCGGGTGCGATTTGCACATCCGCACCCACACAAGCGTTACGTGATTATTCCCAGGTAGCACTGGCGCCGGCAGCAACGGCCAGGGCAACCAGGGCGGCGATCAGGGTCATGATTTTGAAGGCGAGTTTTTTCATATTCGTTCCCTCCTAGACGGCCTGGAAGCGCTTTTATTTTTTGACTTCCGGCCTTGTAGAAGACAATACCCTACAGCCCCCCGTGCAGTCAATCCGTACAGGGACATATGAACCTGGTTTAGAATGTGTCTAAACCACAGTACACTCAATTTTGCCTTGTCTACATAAAGTAGACACCCTAAATGTAAGCACCCCTTGCGAGGCAGGCTGTGATTTTTGCACCGAAAAAGGCGGTTAGGCGTTACGTGTCACGGCTGGGTTTTTGGCAAATAAAAAAAGACGCTTTAGACAGCAGCGGTAGGCTTAGGATAGGGCTACCTCGAAAGTGGTTTGGTCGAGGGTGAGCTCGAGCCGGTGTGCGGCTAGATTGCCCACTAACATACGAAAACCTTTTTTGGGCGAGACCTCTGCGCTCTGCAGGGGGGTTCCTTCGGGGCTTACCAGGGTTATTTGGGCCGAACTAAAAGGGGCCCCGCCCTCGTTTAGCAACTGCCCAACCAGCAGGCCCTGCTGGCCCTCTTGTTTGTAGCTAAGGTCTAGGTAGCAGTCGGCAACCTGATAAAGCTTGATCCAGCCGGGGCTGGACGTAGCCGAGCGCACCCCTTGATGGGCGGCGCTTTCGGAGGAAAATATGAGAATGGCTTTTTGCTTCATATGCACGCGCTCCGTGTAATACCTCGCCAACCGCATTTACGATTATAAGCGATCTGCTTGAGGGAGGTGCACAAACTGCTTTGTGGCACCAGCTAAGTTATTATAGATAGCGGAGCGTTTCTAGATGCGTAAAAAAACCCCAGGACAATACTTTCTGAGCAAGGGCATATCGCCGAGCCGACTGGCCGATCATCTCGAGCAGCTTTATCCGCTCGAGCGCGAGGTTTTGTTGGCAAGGGCCGCGGGCGAAACGTTGCGGGCCATCGGTCAGCGGCTCAACCTGACCCCAGAGGGGGTGCGCCAGGTCGAGATTCGGGCCCTAAAAAAGCTCCGGGCAGAGGATATGTCTGCGCAAGTACAGGGTTGCCGCTTTCGCCTGGCGGTTGAGCACCGTCTTGGAGTGCCGCTCGAGGCTGCAGTCAAAGAGCTACCTGAGCCCGAGCCTACCCTGGTTTTGGCCTATGCCAGGGGCGATTCGCTGGCCGACCTGGCTCCAAAGCTGGGTCTGAGCATCACCGAGGCCACTGCCCTGCGCGATAGGGCTATAGCACGCTTGCTGGGTGAGGACCGGGGCTCGAGGGCCAACAAGTGGGTCGAGCTAAAAGCAGCAGTGGTGGCAGCTTTGCGCGAGAGCTCCCTCACCTACGATGACCTTGAGGCCCGTTTCCCTATGTCCCGCCGACGGCTGATGAAACTGATGCTCGAGCTGGTGAACGAAGGCCAGGCCGAGCTAACCGACGAGTACCCATTCCGCTTTGTGGGTGTTAAACCGGCATGAACTGCTCCCAGGTTTGCCTGCTGTTCTAGCAAACTTCACGTATAACATCCCTTCGTGTGCTACCTCATAACTCCACTCCAGCCATCTTCAGGAGCACCCGACTACGGATGAGGTTGTGGACCAGCAGGATGAGGTTCACCCGG
>Ga0308412_1000622_pt1 | contig 18325 bp, 9 predicted proteins | sample HotsprottomLayer_FD_202357 | JGI IMG/M metagenome (GOLD analysis project Ga0308412, IMG submission 202357) | Hot spring phototrophic mat microbial communities from Octopus Spring, Yellowstone National Park, Wyoming, United States -... | ecosystem: Environmental > Aquatic > Thermal springs > Hot...
GCGGTCAGGTAGGGCATCACGAAGGCCCATTCCTCATCGCTTACGTCGGAGGGATATGGACGGCGGTTCATGCTATAAACATAACTGACGGCCTTTGTTTCGAATAGGTTCTTACCAGACTCTAGAGGGCATCGCCAAGCCCAATCAGACGGTGGAAGTCTTCGAGGACGGGGCCAGCTTGGGCCGGGTGACGGCCGCTGCCGATGGGCAGTGGCGTCTTTATGTCCCGCCTCCTCCAAGCGGAACCCGAGTCTACGAGGTACGCGCCGTGGGGGCCGTTTCTGGCGCCCGCCTCTCCTTGCAGGTACCCGAGGCCCAGGCCGGGGCTTCCTGCAAGCGGGCCTTTGCCCTTTTGAACCTGCAGGATGGGGGAGCGGTCTCGAGGCCTTTCCGTTTCGGGGGCGTGGGCTCGGGCAGTGGCTATACGGTGCGGGTCAAGCGCGGAGATCGGGTGATTGGGCGCAAAGACCTACCTCTTAGCGCTGCATGTGGCTGGAGCTACCTCTCCAACCCCGGCCCCGGTCAGATCACCTACGAGGTGCGCCCAACCGGTGTGCCCGAGACCGAGCCGCCCCTCACCACCATCTCGCTCAACGTCCAATAGGCCTTTTAGTGACATAGGGGTGCCACGGGTGGTGCCCCTATGGTTATCTTTTGGACATGAAAATCGTAGTCTTCGGCGCCTCCAGAGGGGTCGGGTTTCAAGTCGTACAGCAAGCCTTGGAACAGGGGCACACCGTAACAGCTTTTGCTAGAAGCTCTTCGTTTTCCGATCATCCCAATCTCAAAGTCGTGCAGGGCGATGTGTTCGACCTCGAGGCCGTATCCAAAGCCGTGCAGGGCCAGGAGGCGGTGGTGGTTGCGCTGGGTGCAGGCAACAAAGCCGCAGACCAAACCCGCAGCCAGGGCACTGCCCACATCGTGCGGGCCATGCAGCAGCACGGGGTGCGGCGGGTGGTCGCGGTAAGTTCGTTTGGGGTGGGGGATAGCCGCAAAGGCTTGATCGCCAACCTCGCATGGCTCTTTCTCAGGGCGGCGCTGGAGGAGCACGAGCGCCAAGAGAGGGCCCTTATGGAAAGTGGGTTGGACTGGACCATCGTGCGTCCTACCGGCCTGACCAACGGGGCCAAGACAGGGGTCTACAAAATCGGCCGCAGCGGACGGGGGAGAATCTCCAGAGCCGACGTGGCCGACTTTATCCTCAAAGCCTTGAGAGACCCGAACTATATAAGGAAAGCTCTAGTAATCAGCTACTAACCCAGGCGGCAGCCAGGGCCTTGCGAGCAGGTTGAGGGGCTCGAGGTTGTGGGGAAACCCAGACTTTCTTGCAGAGGTAGCTGTGAACGAACCAACTCGGACTCGAGGAGATCGCCGACGGCTGGAACCCTGGGCCTTCAGAAAATTCGGCTCCCGCGCGTCTGTGTGGGAGCAGTACATCAATCTCAGCAGCGGTGGGGCAAGCTCTGGGGTTCGCACCATCTTCTCGAAATAGCCCCCAAACCCGACTCGATCCACTCGCAGGCCAACACAGGCCTCAGTACGTAAAAATACTTTTTGCCACCCTGTAAATCGCGGAAATTGCCCTGGGCCATGCGCAACTAAGATCTCCCCCTGAGGGTTCAGGTCCCGCCCGAACTCCTACAGGGCCAGGTTCATCCACTCGGTGTTGACCGTGGGAAGCAGCAGGAAGTAGCTGCGCCCACTGGCCGGGTGCACGAGGAGCATAAACCAGCCGCAGTCCCCTCTCGGCGTAGTGGGTGCGTAGGGCCTTGACCGATGTGGATTTGCCGGAGCCGCGCGCCCCTTACAACAACATTGGTAGCGCCGGTTTGCACGCTAAAAAGCGCTCGATGTTGTTGCGCAAGGTGGCAATTTGCCGGGCATAGCCCACCAGATCGTCAAAACGAGCTGGATCGGGTCCGGCGACGGCTCTGACCTGACCAACGAAGACAAGGGCGCTACGGTGGGCATAAATGCCATACCCGCAGCATTTGCAGAGCTTCTGTGCGTCGGTGGCCGTGCCCCATAAAAGCACCTCAAGCGCCATAGCATCGGCTGGGGTGGGCTCACAACAACCAAAGTCGGAGAAAGGGTGCTGCGTTCTAAGGAATTCTGGCTCGTGTCTCAGTCGGGCTAGCTCATCGTTTATCCAGGCGGCCAACCCAGCGCTCAAAGGCTCACTTAGCAGCCGACGGGCCAGGGTTTCAGCGGCTAATATTCGCTGAGCCAATACCCAGGCCTAGGGCTCTCCCCGAGGTACTCGAGCGAAAAATAGCTCGCCTAGCGGACTCAGGTATAACGGAGGGAAAAGCCGCATTGTTCCGGCACCTCCGCTAAGTAGGCCTGGCTGCCCAAAACTGCGCAACCCGACCTTAGCGCTCTCATCGCTAAGGTGTGCTCAGGGCAAGCGGATGTCTGGCTCAGGCTTTGGCTTTGCTGGGGTCAGCCATTTGCATAGTTTGCTTACCAGTAGGCGAAGTAATGCGCTTGATGAAAATGTCTACCAGCTTTGGATCGAGCTTTTTGCCTTTGAGTTGGTTGAGTTCCTGGATAATTTCGGCGGGTTGCCAGGCCCGCTTGTAAGGGCGTGGGCTGTAGAGAGCATCGAAGGTGTCGACTACCGCAAAAATGCGTGCCAAGATGGGAATATCCTGCTCCTTCAGGCCATCGGGATAACCGCTGCCATCCCAGTTCTCATGGTGATAGCGCACCACCTCCAAGGTTTCCTGGGGTAGGAAGGGCACCCGCGAGAGCATTTCCCAGCCTATCACCACATGACTTTTCATAATCTCCCACTCTTCATCGTTTAGCTTATCGGGCTTGCGCAGGATATGGTCGGGGATAGAGAGCTTACCTATATCGTGCAAGTATGCGCCCCAACGCAAAAATTTGCGCATCGAGGCGTCGAGCCCCACATCTTGGGCAAGCTGATCGGACCAAGCCACCACGCGTTTTGTATGACCCTGGGTCTCGTGATCGCGGAATTCCAGCGCCAGGCCCAGCGCGCGCAGCGTGCCGTCGTAGGCATCCTCGAGCTGTTTGAGGGCTTCCATCTGCCCAAGCTGGGCCCCCATAACTCGAACCAATGAGTTGGCTATGGCTTTCTCCTCAGATTGGAAGGGCTTGTTTCCCTCACGGGCCAGAATGACAACCCCAAGCGGTCGCTTCTGCCGAGCTGAGACAGGTACGGCTGCAGTAGACCAACCCACACTCTCGGGAACGCCCTCGAGGTAGTTGCCCATTGTGAAGCTATCGGTTAGAGAGGCATGGGTGCTCAGCTTTTGTTGGGGTAGGTGACGACCGCGATAGCGCTCGAGGGCACCCCTGGCGCTGACCATCACCGGCTTACCCTCGCGAAAACGCACAAAGGCCAGGTGGTTAGCTATACCTAGGCTGTGTAAATAGGTCATGGCATTTTCGGTTAGCTCGAGGGGATCGCTGGCTGCGCTGATACTGAGGCTTGCTTCTTCCAGTAGGTGCATGTGGCGTAGGGATTCCTCGATCTCCTCTTGCGCGCGCTTATCGCGCTCGCGTAGCCAGGCTATGAAGCCTAAGGCAACCAGTCCGGGAAGCATGGTCACCAGCAGGCTGTCTAGGCTCAGATTTGGTTTAGGGTAAAGATGTTGTATCAGAGTGTAGGCAAATATCAGCATTACCACCCAACGCAAACTGCGCAGACCGCCGCCCCAAACCCAGGGCATCAAGAACAAAAAGCCAAAGGCTTGATAGGTGTCCGGAAGGTAAATTAATGAGACAACACCCCATCCCAGCAAAGCCAGCACACTCAGCAGAATCTGCCTACCCGATGTTTTGGCGTGGAGAAAGCCCATAGCATGCACGCTGTCCCAAATGTAGCACCAGGTTTATGAATTTTTTGTTTATTTGCCACCGAACATCGGTTGTGCCGGAACGGTTTTTGCCTAAACATAAAACAAAAAGCCGGTCACCCCGGCCATTTGTAACACCTGGTGGGCTGTGCAGGAGTCGAACCTGCAACCCACTGATTTAGAGGGTGTTTCCCGAAAACAACCCGCAAAAGTCTTTGTACTACCGAGCCCCCGCTCATGCCTTACGCCGTATCGTGAAGGCCCTAGGTATTCCACCCCTGCGGGTGCATGACCTCAGACACAGCTACGGCTCCCATTTGTTGGCCAATGGTGTGCCCGTCGAGATTGTGGCTGAGCGCCTAGGCCACGCTAATGCGACCATTACCCTGTCCGTCTACCGCCATGTACCTGAGCATGAGCGCAAGGGCTGGGTGGTTGACCTCGAGGCCCTGCTGACCCAACCCCGCGCTAAGGCCTGAGTCGATGAACCGTAAAATCACCGTAAAAGGACAAACCCGAGGGATGTTCGCCCTCGGGATTTTCTCGTCCTGGTCTTGGTGGGCTGTGCAGGAATCGAACCTGCAACCCACTGATTAAGAGTCAGTTGCTCTGCCAATTGAGCTAACAGCCCAAGCAACTCATAAATATAGCCACTGCTCGGTGTATTGTCAACATGCCGTTTGACCGTTTTTGCTGTGTCGTGCTATCTTAGAGTTCGCGCTTTAGCTGCGATGCTAAGCGAACACCCGGGGAGTAGCGCAGTCTGGTAGCGCATCTGCTTTGGGAGCAGAGGGTCGCTGGTTCGAATCCAGTCTCCCCGACCAAGCGCCGAAGGAACCCCCCTGAAGCGCGCTGCACGCGGGAGTAGCTCAGTTGGTAGAGCGTCAGCCTTCCAAGCTGAATGTCGCGGGTTCGAATCCCGTCTCCCGCTCCAAAAAGCCGTCCAAAGGGGCGGCTTTATTTTGCGGGCCAGGGCCGGTGTTTACAATTGCGGTAAGTTTGCTAAACTATCGCTGGCTCAAACTGGGCCTGCACGCGCCCGTAGCTCAGTGGATAGAGCAGCCGCCTTCTAAGCGGTAGGTCAGGGGTTCGAATCCTCTCGGGCGCGCCACGTGGGGGAAAAGAAAAACTAGAGTCGCTAGGGCTCTAGTTTTACCTATAACCCCTATAAATACCCCATTGGAACTGAGCTAGGCCCTGTGGCAGGGCCCGGTAAGCAGGTCTTCCAGGGGCAGCGCCCCAGCCCTGCGCTCTTCCTATATCAAGTGTCAGTAGACCGCTAGAGTGAACCCTGGCCCAGCATGGCCCAACTTGTCGGCCACTAAGGACGGTTCTAGCCCCCGGGCCAGCATCAAGTAGAACCCGCTCCGGTTAGGTTTCCCCCTGAGCCACGCTCTTCGAGAAAAAGCGCATCTTGTCTGGGTCGGTTCGTTACCGAACGAGCTCGAACCGGCCAAACCAGTGCTGCGCCCCCGGCTGGGCATCGATGCACCTCCCTTTAGGACGGCAGAAACCAGAGCCTCGAGGGCCCATCTCTGGTCAGCTCGAGCGAACCATGGAATAAAACGACTCTTGGAGGCCGCGTAACTTCGTACTCAGAGTAATGGTCTAGACTGAATGCGTGCGTATTTGGCGTTGGGTTCCGGTATTTTTGCTCCTCCTCTTGGTGGGGCTCCCAGCGTTTCCACCGCTGATTAACTATGCTCTGCAAGAGGGGCTCAAGGCGGCCAGCTTCACCGGACAGTGGCGGGCGGTAGGGGGCTACTTGCTGGGGAGCCTCGAGCTGCGGGGGGTTGAACTGGCAGGCAACGGGTTAAAGCTGGAGGTTCAGCGCTTGCGCGTAGGCTACAACTTGCTGAGCTTGCTTCGCCGCGAGCTGCCGCTGCGAATTGTCGTCGAGGAAGGCGATGTTTTTTTGCGTTGGGATGCCATAATCCCGGAGCAGCAAAAGCCCGCGGCCCCAGCCCTCGTTCAGTTGCGGGTGGATGAGTTAACGCTGAACCGGGTGAGTGTCCAAATCGAACAGAGCCAGAAGTTTTTCCTGCCCACCCTGCGGGCCACCGTGCGCGGCAGGGGCCCCTACCAGGTGGCGGTGACGCTTCCGGATGGCAAATTGAACGGCGCTGTGCGGCGCACCGGGCGCGAGTTTGAGGCTTGGCTGATCGAGGTCAGAGGCGATTTGCGGGCGGCCCGCTATTGGTTTGATGGCGTGGAGTCGGGGGAGCTTCAGGGCGCCTGGACCATTGGTCCTAAGGTCAAAAACGGCATTCTGGGCAAGAACCAGATCAAAAATGCCACTGTCAAGATTGTGGGGTTCACCCTGACCGACATCTTTGGTGCGGTGGACTTTGATGGGCAGATCGTAACCGCTAACCTGGTCGGACGCGGCCTAGACGGCCCCCTCAAGGGCTCAGCCACAGTAGACCTGCCTAACCAGGAGTACCGCTTTCGGGTAGAGGGCAGCCCCACCCTGCCGGTCCTGGCCGCCAATTTTGGCCTGCGTCTGCCGGTGAGCGGGGGCGGGCCCTTGGTGCTCGAGGGCCGGGGCTGGCAGCACCTGGTCATCAGCGGGCGCTACAGCGGCGAGGGCCGTTTGCTGGGTGAGCCCCTGACCTACGAAGGAACGCTGGCCTTTGATAAAAAGTTTCGCCTCGATGCCGTGGTGGACGGGGCTTTGTTCGACCGCACCTTTCAGGCCTCGCTGGCCTTGCGCAACACCGATGAGTATACGGTTCGCCTGCGCGACTCGTTTCAGAGCAACCTGCGCCTGACCGGCAAAGGCTCCAACACTCAGGCCGAGGGCACCCTGGTCTGGCCCAGGCCCTTGCAGGGGGAGGCCGGGATTCGCTTTTCCAGTATCGGGCCACGCTGGAGCCTGAAGGTACAGTCGGAGAATGTGGGCCTGCCCGCGGCCAAGCCCTTCAGCCTTTCGGGCAGTTTGCAAGGTCAGGGCGCCACGGTGCAGGGCCAGTTAGGGCCTCTGCGCCTGGGCGGAACCTGGGAGGATCTGCAAATGCAGCTTTCTGGGTTGGAATTGTTGGTGGGTCAGCTTTCGGGTCGCGCCTTCCTTAGGGGCTGGCGTTTTAGCGGCGACCTTGCCTACGACTCGCCGTACACCCGCTTTCCTGTAAAGGTGCAGCAGGAAGGGCCCATCTGGCGGTTATCCAACCGCTGGGCCAACGGTCAGTATCGCGACGGCATCTTCACCTTGGGGGTGCGCAATCTGCCCCTGCAAATCCTGGAAGCGCTGCAGCTCTCAGGTGATCTGCGCTACGCCGAGGGCGAGCTCTCGGGCTACTGGAATCTGCGGGGTGAGCGCATTGACCTAAAGGGCGAACTGTATGATCTGGCCACCCGTTACCGGGGCGAGGTGCGCTCACCGTTCCGGGTCTTGCCCCTCAGCGGAACCGCCGACAGCACCGGACTCAAGGCCCAGCTCGATACCCTCGAGATCACCGCAGACGGAGCCAATGGGCTTTTGCTACGGGGCCCGCTCGAGCTCGGGCAGCAGATTCGGCTGGAAGCCAACCTGGGTTTGCAGGGCGCGCTCTACAAGGGCCAGGTGCGCTTTGATACCCCTTGGCTGAGCGGTGCTGTGGAAGGGCGTGGGGCCACGCTCTGGGCCACCGCCGATGGCTATGCCCAGCTTGCCGGCCCACTCTGGCCTACCACGGCGCTCCAAGGCCGTCTGACCTTGCCCGCCTCGGGGTTGGTGGAGGTGCCAGCGGTGCCGCTGCAGGTAGGCCGCAACGAGGTGAGCTGGCCCGGAGGACGGGTGGCGCTGAAGGCCGGTTTTCCCTTCGAGGGCAGTTTGCCGCTCAAGCTCAACCGCGAGACGGGCAGCTTGCAGGCCAGGGGCAACCTCGAGCGCGGACGCCTGGAATTGCGCACCCCCTATGGCACCCTGAGTGGGGAAGGCCCCTGGCGCAATTTATCAGTGCGGGGCCGGCTTAGCTACGCGGGGTATGCCGGTGAGCTACAGGGGCAGGTCGATTTGTTTGATCTGTCTTACCGAGGACGTCTGCAGGTGCCCAGGCTCGAGGGGGCGTTGGAGTTCCGGGGTCGTGCTACCACCCTGAACTATTCGGGGTTGTTTCAAAACGGCCGCCTGACTCTGGTCGGAGATTATCGCTTGGTGACCGAGAAACCGCTCGGGCGATCCCCTTCGGAACAGGCGGCTCGGCCTGCTATTCACCTTCTGGAGGGACTGCGCCTGCGGGTTATTGCCAGCGACTACGACCTAACCCGCTGGGGGCTGCCGGGAACCCTGAAGGGCAGTTGGTCGGAGCGTGGGGGGCGACTCAGCCTAAGCACGCCCTATGGCCAGGCCCAAATTGCCGGCTCAAGCCTACTGGGTCCGGTGAACCTCGAGGCCCAAAGCCCGTATGGCGCGCTGCGCGGCCTGGTCGGTATCGAGTCCATCGCCTTGAGCGGAAGTCTGCGCCTACCCTACATAAGCGGTACGGTAGCGCTCACGGGGCCCTGGAACAACCTCGAGGCTAGGGGTCAGGGCCGCTACAACCTGCCCTACCTAGAGCCCCAGAACTGGCGGCTGAGTGCGGATGTACTATCCCAGATCTGGAAGCTGGAGGGACCGCTGGAACTCGAGGGAAAGGGCTTTACGTACAGAGGCCGGTTAAACTGGCCCTATCAACTGCTGGAGCGAAAAGGGATGCTGCAGGGCAGCCTGGAAGGGGATGGCCTGGCAGTGCAGGGTAGCCTGCGCACCACCTATGCGGGTCTGCCCGTGAGCGCTACCATTGAGGCCCAAGGCGCCGACCTGGAGCGGCTACGAGCGAGTTTTGAGCTGCCCGAGGGCCGGGTGCAGATTGCCCGCCAACAGGCGGTGTTCGACCTCGAGGCCGCCCCGCTGGCTAGCATTTTCAACGCCGATGTGCAGGGTCGCTTGCAAGGCCGTCTCAACCTGTCGGTGCTGTGGCCCTCCGACGGGCCCATTCCATTACCCGAGGGCGAGCTGTTAGGGCGGTTGCAGGTCTACGGCCAACAGGTGGAACTGGACTATAAAGACCGCTCCCTCTCGGCCTTTTTGCCAGCGTATGGGGTGGGGGTGGTGGCCGAGTTCGAGCCGGGCCGCGACCCCAGAATTATCGGAACCGGTAACCTCGAGGGCCTGCTCCGCGTGGGCGAGCAGCTCGAGGGCCGGTTGTCGTATCGCGTGCGCGATCTAGATCTGGAAGCGATCCTTGGTGGATCGCCCCTGCGACCTGAGTTTTCCCTAGAAGCCAGCACCCCTTTGGTCAGAGTGGCAGCTCAGGGGAGCTATGCCCTTCAGCAGGGCCGGGGGCTGGCTCAGATTCAGCTCGAGAGCGCATACGCCCGGGCCAACCTAGAACTCATGAGTACAGGTGGTCGCTACCAGGCCAACGGGCGCCTCACGGGCCTGCAGTACTTGCAGCAGGAAGGCCCGGTGCGACTCAGCGGCGAGGGAGTCCGCTGGACGCTGGCCTGGATTGCGCCCATGCGGGTCGAAGTCCAGGGCCAGGCGGCCAAGCTAGAAAGTGTGCGCCTGGCAGGGCAGGGGAACCTCGAGCTGGCCGAGCGCCGCTTTGCCCTGTCGGGCAACATGGCCCTGCGCGGTGAGACTTTTACCGGACAGATGCAGGCCCAAGCAGAGCAGATTGCGCTCGAACTGCTGGGACAGGGTAATGCACTTCTGGCCCGTGGGACGGCCTACGAGGCCTATGTGGAAGCCCGTACCAACCGCCGGGGCGAGCTGGCTGGCCAGGTCGTCTATAACCGCACCCTGGCCGCCAACAGCCTCAAGGTCCGTGGAACCCTCAACGGTACCCTGTGGGCGCCGGTCATCCTGGGCGAGGGCAGCCTGGCGGGGCGTGGGGCGGAGGTAGCCTTGCGCTTTGGCTATGGGGCCGAGGCCCCTTGGGGTTCATCCACAGCCGAGCCGTCCGATGTTCTGCTGCAGCGGCTCTGGGCCGAGGCCGAAGGGGCTGGGCTCTCGGCCCGCCTGAGCCAGGGTTTGGTGAAACTTAGCATCGATAGCGACCTCGAGCCCTTTCTTGGCCTGCCCCTTCGCCTACAGACCCAGGGGGAAGGCCGCTGGGAATCCCTGCGCCTGCCGCTGCGGCTCAGTGGACCCAACCTCGAGGCCACCGGCACGGCTTTCCCTGCCCGGCTACAGGCCCAGGTTCAGGGCCGCTATGAACAACAACGCTTCGAGCTGAGCTACGACCGACAGATACAGCTTAGGCTCGACGGCCCGTATGCCTCCGGCACGGCGCGCTGGGTGGGTCAGGCCCCCAGCGGGTTGCTGCGCCTCGATCTGCCGCTGCCCGGTGGTCGGTTGGTCGGGCTGGCCAGCCTGAACGAGGGTCGGGTTGCGCTCGAGGGCCAAGGAGGTTGGCGCGGTACCCTCAGTGGACGCCTGCGCGAAGGCTGGAAGGAGCCCACCCGCTGGCAGCTCGAGGCCAGCCTAGTGGGCCCGCTGCCGCTTGAGCGTACCCAGCTGAACCTTCAGGGGCGTTTTGATCTCGATGCTTCGCCACTGGCTTTGCGGGGTGATGGGCGGGTGCTGGTGCCGGAATGGGGGGCGGTGCAGCTTCTGGCCCGGGGCAGTGAAATAGACCTGCGCGGCCTGAACGAGCTGGCCCCCCTCACTGGGCGCCTTCGGCTGAGTCCTTTGCAGCTGGACTGGAGGTATGTGGGGGCCTTGCCGCGCGGCCTGGGTGCGTTGGAGGCCAAGGGCACCTATCCCGGGCAGTGGGTCATGGGTCGCTATGAGATCGCCGGGCAGAGTGCCAACCTCGAGGGACAGGACACCCGCCTGCGCCTCCATGCGCCGGGGCTGGAGGCCACCCTCACCCCCGAGCGGTTCGAGGCCCGCTTGAAAGGCTACAACCTGAGCGGTCTGCGCCTTAGCGGCTGGGTAGCCGGGCCTTGGAGCGGGCTGGAAAGCTCATTGGAATGGGATGCTTTTGGCCGCAGGGGGGCTGTGCAAGCTACTTGGCAGCCTAACCGCCTGCAAGCCAGCTTGAGTGGCGATCTGGCGGGTTCAGTGAGTTATGGCGAGGCTTGGGCAGGTCGTCTGCGCTTTCGCGAAGGGAGCCTCGAGCTCTCCGGCGCCGGGATTCCCACCCTTGAAGGCGAGGTTTTGGGCCTGGGTCTGCGCCTGCGTTATCCCATGTTGCAGGTGGCCCCCAACCGAGAAAGCCTGGACAAGCCCACCCCGGCCAGCACCCGGCGGGCCAGCGGTCAGGGCGATCCGCTGTCGGGACGGGCAAAGCAGCTGGTCATTGACCTCGCCCAGCGCAGCGCCTCGGGTGAGCTGGAGCTACACAACCTCGTGGTGCGTGGCCGGGAGTCTTCACTAGAGGCAGTATACCCCTTTGCTGGGGCGCGACTGGTGGCAGACCTGGATTTGCAAAGCTTGGCGGCCCGCCTCTCGGCCCCTGAGCTGGGCTCTGGCGAGCTCGAGTTCAAACAGGGGCAGCTTAGCGGTGGGCTCAACCTCACAGCTTACGGGCTAGATCTGACCCTCAAGGGCGCCGGGCCGCAGGCCAACCTGCGCGTGACGCACCTAGAGACCGAGTGGTTGCCCTGGAAAAAGGGGTCTTTGATTGGGCAAATTGGCCTCGATGGCGTTTGGCGACTGGCCTATCGCGATGGTGAACAGAAACAGCAGATCGAGGCCCAGGGGCGCCTGCTCGAGGCCTCCCTCAGCGCTAGAGGGCCCTGGATCGAAGGACAACTGCGCCTCCCTGAGCTGGGAAGCTGGCAGGGTCGCCTGCAGCTCGACCTGCCACTCGAGCCGCTCTCCAGCCGCCTGCGGCTCATGCTCGAGGGGAAAGAGGCTCTGAGCGCCACGGGAACCCTCAAAGGCGAAGTGGGCGACCTCGAGGTGCAGGGGGCGCTGGCCCGCGATGGGCTGCAGCTTCGGGCTGGCTTCAACGACCTGGCCATAGAAGAGGTTCCGCAAATTGTCAGTCGACTGCCCTTTCTAACCGGTCGGGCCAGCGGCTCTGTGGCGCTCAGTCAGGGGCGGCTCGAGTTTAACTTGAGCAGCCCAGGGCTGAAGGTCAAGGAAGACGAGCTGGCCCTGGCCGCTCGCGCCCAGGGGACCTTCACCAACGGCTCGCTGCAGGCCGAAATCAGCATCGAGAAAACCGGCCAGCCAAGCAGCCTGGCCGAAAACGGCGGCCTGGGCTCTACCCGCACCACGGCCAGAGTTCGCCTGGAAAACGGCGTGCTAACCGGAGAGGCCACCGCGTCCCAGTTCCCCTTACACTGGCTGTTCTCCACCTGGGCGGGCGATCTGGCCGGACAGGCTTTTTGGACTGGCCGAACCACCTTCAGCTACAACCTCGCCGACCCCTGGGCCTCCAAAGGCATCTGGGTGGGGGAGTACCTGCGTTTCCAGGGGGGGGGCGATACGCTGGTGGGCACGGCGGTGTTGCGCTTTGAGCGGGAGCAGCTGTTCATCGATCAGCTCGGCTTGACGGGTAAGGGCACCTGGACGGGTTCTGGGTACTACGGTCGGCGTGGTAGCAACCTGCGCCTTAGCTTGGAGAACACTAGCTTCACCCCGGTTCTGCAGGTGATACCCAACCTTAAGCCGTTGGCCCCCGAGGGCAGCGGCACGCTTCGACTGGCTTTCAATGGGGCCTCGCTCGACCTGTCGCTGGAGAATTTCGCCTTCAAGCTGGGCCCGGTGCGAGCTGAAACCCCCCGTGCAGTGTTGCGGGTGGGCGACACGGCCAGCGCTGTGGGCAGCATTAGACTAACCGCACCCTACCCGGTCGAGGCCCAGCTTTCCGGCGAGGGTGACCTTAGCAACTTCACGGTGCGGGCTCGAGGGGCGGCCAACCTGCCCCTCCTGAGCCCCGATGAATCCTTTGACCTGAGCTTCAACTACCCTGCTTATACCGTGGATGCCCGGCTGCAAAAGCAGGAGGCCCGCCTTTATGGAACCCTGTTCCCTCAGCTCGTTCTAGCCTTGCAGGGTCAGGTACCGGTGCGCTATCCACAGTACTTTTTGCTCGACGGTCTGATCAAGACCAACCTCATCTTGCGCTACCAGCGCGGGTCTTATGTGCTCCAGGGGTCTGCCGAGGTGGTTCGAGCCCGGCTGGGTTTTCCGGAGGGGCAGCGCGAGCTGACCATCAGCGCCCCACCCGATCCTGGGGTGGCCCGTTCGACCAACCCGACCCCGCTGGAGTTTGCCAACATTCAATTCAAAGCCGACCGCGGCGTTATCATTCAGGAATCGTTGGCCCAGGGGGAGCTTGCGGGGCAGGTTTTCCTAAACGGCGACCTATCCAATCCCTTCCTATCGGGGGAAGTGGTACCCATAAGGGGCAGTTTCAAGCTATGGGATCGCGACTTTACCATACGGGATCGTTCCTCCGAAGAGCGCAGTTATGCTAGCTTCAGCCCGGCCAACGGCATTCTGCCCGATTTGCAGATCGTAGCCGATACCCAGGTGCAGGATCGGGGTCAGGACAACCGGCGAATTCAGATCAACCTGACCCTCAAAGGGGAGTTTCTGCGACAAAACGGGCGCATCAAGGTGAGCCTCAGCCCCACATTTATGGCCCGCTATAACAGCGAAGTTGCCCGCAAAAACGACGGCCAACCATATACCGATGCCGAGATTTATGCTCTTTTGCTACTGGGCCGCTCCGACCTGTCGGCCCTTCCGGCAGATATCGCCCAGACCGGTCTACAAGCGGCAATCCAGAACTTTATCGTGGGGCAGCTCGAGCGTGAACTGGCAAAGGCGCTGGGCCTTGACCAGGTGCGGGTACAGATTCCTGCCCTCAACGGGGGTACTATCGAAGAGACCCGCTTCACCATTGGGCGCTACCTTTTACCCGAGCTGTTCTTGGCTTACTCGGTAGACCTGCGAGGTTATCAGACGGTCTTCGCCGAATACCTGCGGGGCGATTTCCGCTTGCGTTTCAGTACCGAAGTCTTTCCGCAAGCTAGACCAGAAATCTCCTTTGGCTGGACGATCCGCCCCCTCGGCGCCGACTTAACCATAGACCTGGCAACCGGCCTCGGCGATGCTTTCCGCAGCGACGGGATTAAGTTTGGTATAGGCTTTACCTTCCGCTTCTAAGGCAGCGCCCCCAACGCTCTGGACGCGGGCCGCAGCAACCAGAGCAAACTAGAGGCTGCTCTCACTCACGCTTCACGCGCTTCGCATATGTTTGGCAGCATGAAGCGATGGTTTGCCTTGGTGATGTTGTTGGGAGCGGCTTTGGCGGCCCCCATTGAAGAGATAGAGGTGCGGGGTACCGACCCTGTTCTGGCGGCCTTGGTTCGCATCTCGCTGCCTTTTGGCGTAGGCGACCCGCCGGGCGACCTCGAGCAGGCCCGCGCGGCGGTTCTGAACACCGGCTATTTTCGCGATGTAAAGGTTCGTTTGGATGGCAAAAGGTTGGTGGTTGAAGTCACCACCAACCCCACCATCATCAAAGTCGGCACTTCGGCCAAGGCCTTTCCCGAGGCCAGCGTGCTCCGTTATCTGGAAACCGAACAAGCCATCGGGGTGGGCTCGGTGTTCAACCCCAAGAAAGCCACCGAGGCGGCCCAGGCCCTGGCCCTCATCTACCGCAACCAGGGATTCCCATTTGAACCCAGGGTGAGCCCCGAGACCAAAGATGTGGCTGGTGGGGTAGAACTCTTCTTCAATATAGAGGAGAGCCCCGAGGTTAGATCGGTGGAGGTGGGCGCGGTCACCTATGTGCCCAAGGAGCGCCTCGAGCCCCTCTTTCAGACGGTCGTTGAAAACGGGCGTTTTTCCTTCGAGCGCTTCCGCGACGCTGTGGGCCGCACCGCCGACGTTTATGCGGCGGCTGGCTTCAGGGGAAGTGGGGTAGACCTAAACCGTACCAGCCTAGTGGATGGCGTGCTCAGGGTGGCTTTCAGCGAACTCAAAATCGTCGAGATTGACGCCCGGGGGTTGGACATCAGCGCTTTGGGCCTCAAAGTGGGGGACCCCTTCAACCTCGACCAGATTTTAGACGGGGTCAACGCCCTGTCCCGCAGCATTAGCCGGGTGGTTGATTTCAGGCCTGAACGGGTGAGCCAGGATGGGGTGCGCCTGATTTTTCGAGCGGGCGAGCAGCGTTTTGGGGCGATTCGCGAAGTGCGCATAGAGGGCAACACGGCTATTCCCACAGAAAAACTATTGGCAAAAATGCGGCTCAAGCCAGGTGATGAATACAACCCAGCCCTGGCCAACGAGGACTTTGCCCGAATTCTGCGAGAATACCGAGATGCCGGCTTCGACCTGGTGGCACAGCCCGAGGTTAGCTTCCGCGATGGGCTTTACCTGCTGCGGCTGCGCGAGCTTCGAATTGCGGGGTACCGCATTGTGCCTGCGCTAACCCGTACGGACCCCAGCGTGTTTTTGCGCGAGATGCCGCCGGTTGGCAGCTTGTTCTCAGTGAGCGCTTTGCGGCAAGGTATCACCAATATCCTGCGCACTGGCTTGCTGCGCGAGCCGCCTGGGCTACGGCCCGAGCAGGGTGAAAAACCCGAGGATGTCATACTTGTGCTGAGCTTCCGCGAAGCCCAGACTGGCAGCTTTGTACCTGGAATCTCCTGGAGTAGCCAGACCGGTTGGGAAGGCAACATTAGCATTAGCGACACCAACTTATGGGGGCTGGCCCATCAGTACAACATAACCCTGGGAATCAACCCCAACGACGCAGGCCAGTTTCTGAGCTTTAGCGCCTCGTACCGGATTCCCTGGGTGTACATCGATTTTGCTGACTTCAAGCAGGTGCGCACCTCGTTTGGGATCAGCATATATAGCCAACCCCAGGCCAACATCAACTTCCCCCTCGAGCAGCTCTACAACGGCAATACCCCCGACCTGAATGGCGACGGGGTTATCGACGAAAAGGACAGAACATCGCAGTGGCAGTACACAGAGCGCAAAACGGGCATCAACTTTTCTATTTCGCGCCCCTTGAGCGTCGATTTGCCCAACTTGCGGATTTCGGCGGGCCTTGGCTGGGAATGGAACATTCCTGTTTTGGAGGTTAGTGACCCCAACCGGCCACGCTGCTTGGTCAAGGTGCCGGACGCGAGCAACACGGCCAACCCACCAGTAGCCGAAGACACGGCCTGTAGCGAGGCCCTATTGCAGGATGCCCAGAGCAAGTTCAACCAAAACTTGCGGGAGTTCCAGGCCATCACCCTCACGCTGGGCGCTACTTACACCACGCTTAACAGCCCCACCTTCCCCACCCAAGGTTTTTCGCTCAACCTGGCGACCGGCTACGGCATTACCTTTCCTAAAGGGAGCGATGCGACCCAGTACGTACCAATAGTGGTCACTGGCAAGACCTATTTTCAGTTAGACCAGGCTGCGCGCCAGGCCCTCAGCCTCCGGGTCTCGTTTGGCACCATTCTGGGCACTGCTCAAGACAGCCAGAAGTTTAGCCTAGGGGGGAACAGCACCGACATCACCACCTTGCGCGGCTATGACCCACGCTTCCTTGACAAGGGAACCACCGTTTTGAACGGTTCCGTCGAGTACGGCTACGATTTTGGTATAAGTCCAGCTGGCGGAACCAACCTATACGGTTTTGTGTTCGCCGATTTCGGCCGCCTCTGGCCTGCTTCGGGAAACCTGGACGCCTTCTTCCTGGGTGCTGGCCTTGGCCTGCAAATCAACCTCGACCTGCTAGGGGCTATTCTGCCACCCATTCGCCTGGATTATGGTTTCAGCCAACGCAACCCCACAGGGCGCTTTGCTTTGCGCCTGGGCCTTGGGTTCTGAGCTAGACTCGACCTAATGGGGGTAAACTACTTGGTGCGCAAGCGCCTCGGCAGGAAGTCAACAAAACACGGGAGCGGCTTTGTTGTGATAACGGAACCTCTCGCCTGCGCGAGCGCCAAGAAGGGCTCGAGGCCAGCGGGCCTTATCATGGGGAATGGATGAGTGTGACGACCCGGCGTGTGACCCTCGAGGACAGTCCCGAAGCCTTTTGGGAGCGCTTTTCGAGCTATGCCCAAACCTGGCCCATAAGCCCTGAACCGCTGGGGAGCCCTCTGCTCGAGGTGCTAACCCCTTGGGGACCCCTATTTGTGTTTGACCGAACACTGGCACCTTGTTCGGGTGAGGCTGCTTTAATGATTTTTCATGGGCAAGTCGAGCGCTGGGAGGTTGTCTCAGAGGGGACTGCTATTGAACACCTGGGCGGAGGGCGCTACCGGGTAAAGGGCCAGGTAGGGGATGTGCTCGACGCTCATTTTTTCGTGTTGAAGCTAGAAAGTGTAAGCAGCGAAAAAAATCTGCTCATGGTTCTGGCAGCCCCTAACCCCCCAAATGCTGGAGCTGTGGTTCGGGTTGATCTGGCTCCCCCACTGATGGTGTTCCGAGCAGATGCGAATTCGCGATAGCAACTTGCCCCATAGGAAGTTGTACCCTTGGGGTCCGCAGCGAGAGCTGGGCTGGGTGAGTCACCGACTCCACAAGCGGGTGAGCTTGCTGGCGCATTTGGCTTAGGGGCTGTAGGCTTATGAGTTGATATAGCCGCAGCTGGTTCTACTGAAGTTGAGTTTTGCCAATGTTGCCGAGAGCTCATGGTGGGAGAGCCGACCCTGGATTTAAGCTCTTGGAAGCAGCTCAGTGGCGAAGTTGGTCGAGTTGCGCAGAGAGGATGAGCTAACTGATACCAAATTCGGTCAGTTCGACACCGAACGGTGAATAACCAACCCACCACAAGGATACGCTTTCCTCGCCGAGCGCAGCGAGGGGTGTGCTCTGCTTTGACAAGCTCAGCGGCTGTAGGATTCAAAAAGGTAGCCTCTAGACGTTTCTTTTTGAATACGCTATGAGTGGGTGTGGAAGAAAAACCTGGAGCTAATCCCGACCAAAGGAAACACCTCGAATTGTTCAAAACCCTTTATGAGTTGCTCGAATACTTAGTTTAGAAGTCTTACATCAAGCGTGCCTTGGCCGATTGCGCTGTCTTGACGGTAGACGTTTTCCCGCCTAAGATTAGGTTTGCGGCCTTGGGGGTGACCCCTACCGACGCAGGGTGGAGCAGTCTGGTAGCTCGTCGGGCTCATAACCCGAAGGTCACAGGTTCAAATCCTGTCCCTGCAACCATGGCTATGTAGCTCAGCTGGTCAGAGCACACGACTCATAATCGTGGTGTCGGCGGTTCAAGTCCGCCCATAGCCACCAGTCCAGGACGAGAAAAACCGGAGTCCCTCAGGCTCCGGTTTTTTCGCAGCTACGGGATTTTTACGGTAAGTCGCCTGTGTCCTTTAGCTCGAGCTCGAACCCGCAAGTAGGGCAAAAGATTCGACCCAGAACGAGCTCATAGCGCTCGATGTCCTCGGGCAAGGGATGATTACAGCGTGGGCAAGAGTTGTCCTGCTCAAGGACGATAATTTCATCTGATTCCTTCGTGTGCTACCTCATAACTCCACTCCAGCCATCTTCAGGAGCACCCGACTACGGATGAGGTTGTGGACCAGCAGGATGAGGTTCACCCGGG
>Ga0308412_1000626_pt1 | contig 18268 bp, 16 predicted proteins | sample HotsprottomLayer_FD_202357 | JGI IMG/M metagenome (GOLD analysis project Ga0308412, IMG submission 202357) | Hot spring phototrophic mat microbial communities from Octopus Spring, Yellowstone National Park, Wyoming, United States -... | ecosystem: Environmental > Aquatic > Thermal springs > Hot...
TGCGCCCAGTCCGGGCTCTGGGGGGCAACGGCGGTCGGTAAGGCAATGAGGAGAAGAAGCAAACCGATATTCAGACAATGCTTCATCGCTGCATGACCTCCTGTCGCGTTGCCTGTAGCTTCGCGGTATGGGATTTTTTCTCCTTTGGTGAAAGGGCAAGGCTCTCGCCGAGCCGTTGGGGACGTGCTAACTGCAGTGGAGGGCGAGGCACCGGCCGAGCCGTAAATCGCCTCCCCGCCCGCGGGCAGGACGGGTGGGGGACGGCTCACGCGGAGGTTCGCCCTCCAGCCATTGTGCGGCTTACGCCGCCTTGCGCATGACGTCCTTTTGTTGTCCGCGCACGATGTTCATCAGGGTATCCAGCGCACGCACGATCTCCTCTTTGGCTCGCATCGCCTCTAGCAGCAAGCGTTCTGCCTGCTGCTTCTGTCCTCGGTTCGCCAAGGAGACAATCTCACGCTCCAGCTGGTGGAAACGAGCGTGCGGCGCTTCCATCGCCTGGAACTCGGGGTAGGAACCGAAGTCCCTCTGACCGGAGCTGTAGTACCATTTGCCGAAGTGGCAGCTGGTATGGTCTCCTAAACTGGCTTCCGTCAGTGAGACCTTACCGTCTATCACCCGTCTCAGACGCTCCGCGCGGCTGATGTGTGCGTTCTTGAACACATGGATACACTCTTGCAGGGCGGTGCAGTCGCCCGTGTTGAATTGCGCCAGCGCAAGCTGCAGCTCGGCAGCCATTTTGGAGAGCTCCTGAGCGGTGGCTGCGACCTCCTCGTTGGCGGCGGTGAGTTCTTCTGCGCTTGCCGCGGCCTCCTCGCTGATGCTCGCTACCGACGCAATCGCCGACGACACCTGCTCCGCGCCAGATGCCATCTCCAGCGCAGCCTGCGCATTCTCTTCGGCACTCTGCAGCACCGTGCTCACCGTCGCCAACACCTGCTGCACACTCGCCGACATCTCCTCTGCGACCGCCGTCACCGACTGCACTTCACCAGCCACCTGCTGCGCCGACTCGATAATCTGCGTTAACGCAGAACCCACCTGCTCACTGCGTGCAAAGCCGTCTGTGACGCTCTGGGCAGTAGCCTGCATCTCACGAACCGCCACTTCCACACCCGCACGCACGTTGCCAATCAACCCCGCAATCTCCTTAGTGGCGGAACTTGCCTGCTCCGCCAGCTTGCGCACCTCATCGGCAACTACCGCGAAACCGCGACCATGCTCCCCGGCGCGCGCCGCCTCAATCGCCGCGTTCAACGCCAGCAAGTTCGTCTGCTCCGCTATCTGCTCGATGGTCTGCACGATGTTGCCTATCTGCTGACCCAACTGGTCTAACTGCGCCACCTTCTCGGCGGAGGCTTCCGCCTGCTGCTGGATCTGGCGCATGGTGTGTAGCATCTCCTCCACCGACTGTCCGCCCTGCTGGGCAATCGCGCTAGCTTGCTGGGCGGATGCCGCCATCTGCTGTGCGGAGCGTGCCACCTCTTCCACCGCTTTGGCAGCTTGCTTCATGCCTTCTTGTGCCTGCTGGGCGGCTTCGCGTTGTGCTTCACTGCCCTGCTGCACGGTGCGGATGGCTCGGTCTAAGTTGTCCATTGCTTGCGCGGCTTCCGTAGCCTGCTGGGCGAGCTGCTCGCTGCCGCGCGCGATTTCGGTGGAGGCCTGCCCAGACTGCTCGGTGGACCCAGCCAGTTCACTGCTGGCGCCCGATACCTCTCCGGCTGCTTGCGCTGCCTGAATCAAGGCATTGCGTATCGACTCCTGCGCCTTCGCGAACGCGCGCCCTATCTCGTGGATGCCTTCCAGCATCGCGTTGTAGGTACGCGCCAGCACGCCGAACTCGTCACGGGTGGACAGGTTGATGGGTGCTGTCTGAGTAATGACCTCTGCCGTCAAGTTGCCCTGTTCCATCGCCTGCATCGCTTGTTGTAGGCTGGCGAGGTCGCGGATACGCAGGCTCTCGAGACCGTCTACTATCTGGTGGACCACCCCCGTTAGGTACCGCGAGATTAGCCAGGCGAACAGCGAGCCTACCAGTACGGCACAGACCACAAAGATACCTGTCCAGAGCCGCGCCCTCTGATAAGCTTCCCCGATGACCGCGCCGGCACGCTTGCTTTTTTGGGCAATCTCCTCGTCTATCTTCTGTATGAGGGGGTCTATGCGCTCGCGCAGTACCGGGCGCATTTTCTCTGCCATGAAGCGTTCTGCTTCCGAGCGCTTGCCCTGTGTGTTCAGCTGAATCAGTTGGTCGTGTAGCGCGACATACTGTGCCCACGCGCTTTTCAGCTCCTCAAAGGTTTGCCTGCCCTCCGTTCCTTTGAGGGACGCTTCGTACTGCTTAAATGCCTCCTCCACTGCCTGAATGTTTTTGCGGGCGGCTTCCTCAGCTTTCTGCATCTCCTGCGTGTTGCCGATTGCCAGCATGTGGCGAAACTCCCGCGCGCGAACCTGCTGCATGTTCGAGTCGATTTCGCCAAAGGCAATGGCGTTCGCCAGATGGTGTTCCACCACCTCACGCGCGGGCTGGTTCACTTTTGCCAGCTGGACGAGGCTGAAAACGCCCACGGCTACGGTAAGCAGGACGCACGTGCCAAAACCGATGCCCAGTTTGACCGAGGTGCTCAGGTTGTAGAACGCTCGCATCGCTGTTACCCCCAACAAGATGGTTTGCGCGTCGTAGGGTTGATGCCTCTGTGATTGGCAACGACTTCGAACGCACGTTCTTAAACGACCTGCAAACGCCGTCCATTCAGTTATCGGCAGAAGGCAGTAGTTTGTGAAGGGGGTTACAAGTGATGTATCAGGCGTGAATAGATAGGCGCGGGGCGCATGGAAGCGCCCCAGATCCTGAGCAGGACGAGAACGGATATTACCTGTATTCGTTAGCGACGAGAAGAGAAGCCACGTTGCGGCACTCATCGGGGGTAGGTTGCCGGCAATCGGCTGAGTCGAAGTTTTTCACGTTCGCGCCGCCGGCAAAGGTCTTCTCGCCCGGCCGCTGGAAGCAGTGCCACTTCCACAGGTTGTTGGCGATGGCACCCTGCACTCGCGTCCACTTCACGTGCCCATCGGCGAACAGGAAGTGCGTTCCTTTCAAGTGGTTAATAAGCCAACCGTACTGACGCACAATCTGTCCGCACGGGGAGCTGGCGGAGGGAACATCACCACCGAAGGGGTCTCCGGGCGGAGCGCACCAACATCGGGCGATTGACCAGGGACCAGTGTCTGACTCGATGTTGCGTGCATCCTGCAGCCAGATGGTCTCCGCTGGCACCTCGAGGTCGCTCAGGTTGCGCTGGTAGGTAGCCCCGACGGCATTGCCGTTGGCATCGAGCTGGACGCCCGTCTGGAACACCGCGCCGTTCACAGTGTAGCCGCGCGGAAACCAGAGGTTCTCCCTTTGCAGGATGCTGCAGAAGGGGTCGTTGCGGTACCAAGGCGAACTGGGATGGCAGTGCGCCCAGGTCTCGTCGCGCTGAGAGCCTCGCCACGCTCTTTCGTTGTCTCCGAGCATTCGGGAGATTTGGGCACGGGAGTTGGGACACTCATAGACATCCATATTCTTGATGTAGGGCAAGATTCGATACTTCCAGTTTAGCACCACCGCTCCGGTGGGACCCCAGGTGCGGTTGTGGGGGAATGTTTCATCGTAATCCTGCAGGTACATCATGATACCCGTGCCCACCTGCTTGAAGTTGCTCAGGCACGATGCCTGCCGTGCCTTCTCTCGCGCCTGCGAGAACACGGGGAACAGGATGGCTGCCAGTATCGCGATAATCGCGATAACCACCAGCAGCTCAATCAGCGTAAAACCTCGCTTCATGAACACGTACACCTCCTCAATGGTGATTTGCCCATGATTAAGGGCTTAACTGTATTTTCATTATAGAAGAGCCGGTGTAGCCCTGTCAATACCTTTTCCCCCTCAGGGGAGCGAATTTTCTCGAAACAGGTAGGAATCGTGATTACTACCAATAACGCCCAATAATATGAGATACAGGAGTTACACCGTTGCGGTGGACGTCTTCTCCAATGAATCGCTCCATGGCAACGACCGAAACGGCACATTCCTGAGGTATAATGGAGGCAGCATGAATACGGACACGCGCGAGCTGCGACTTTCCGAGATATTCCAGCAGACACTGGACACCAACAACGATGGACTGGTCGTTCTGGGAGAAGTATTGGAGCGGGCTGGCGACCGGGGCTATGGATTCCTGCTTATCCTGTTAGCCGTCCCTGCTTTCATTCCAGTGCTGCCGCCGGGCACTTCGGGTGTGTTGGGCTTGCTCATCACCCTCGTCGCCTTGCAGATGCTGATAGGCATCAGGCAACCGTGGATACCTGCGAGATGGCGCCACCGTCAAATCTCTCCAAGAACGGTTGAGCTGCTAAAGACCCGCGGAGTAGCAGTATTGCAGAAAGTGGAGAAGATTTCGCATCCGCGAGGGCGTCGCTTCGCGCGCAACTCCATCGTGTTGCGCATCAGTGCGCTCATTGTCATCGCGCTGGCACTGGTACTCTCCTCTCCGATGCCTTTCATGAATACACTACCCGCCTTCGGGATATTGTTCATTGGTATCGGTCTGGCTAACCACGACAGCTACTTCTTCTGGGCTGGGGCGCTGGTCGGGGCCATCGTGGCGACAGTTACCTTCCTTGGCGTCGGTGCACTCATGAACCTCTGGAATATGATGCTGAGGCTTTTTTCGGGAGGATAGACGCCTGAGTTGTGCGAAGAGGTTCTGCTGCGCCCAGACGTCCCGCGGGTTTGAGGTTATGGTGTATCCCAAGGGGTGTGCCTCGCAGAGTTGGAGGGCGAACCTCGCGGTGAGCCGCTCCCACCCAACCTCCGTGCAGGAGGGGAGGAGTTCACGGCTCGGCGGAAGTCTCGCCCTCCAGATCGAGGCTCAGTCCATCCTGTATGGAGGACCTGCCTCCGGCACCTGCAGGTCTTCGGGCGAAATCGTATACCGCTCCACCAGCCCGATAATTGCCTGCGCCAGCACTGCGCTTACCGTATCGGGGTCAACGGGTTTGTATGGCTCTCGCAAAAGGGGCGAATCGTCTGTCACGTAGCCGTGATTGACCAGGAACTGCAGGTCCTTGAACGCCCAGTGTTGGGGCTTCACCGGTACAGGGATAGACACGCGGGGGGTACGCGCCTTGAGGTCTTTCAGGCTTTCCTCCACATGTCGCATAAAGCGTGCCAGCGTCACTGCCAGCTCATAGCGCGTGACGGGCTGGTCTCCGCGAAACGTGCCGTCGGGGAAGCCCTTCATGATGCCTTTTGCGACCACTTCTTGCACCGCTTCCGCTGCCCAGTGGTCTGAGGGCACATCTTTAAAGCCGGTGGTCTGCGCACCTGCGGGAAGTACAGCGATTGCTATGCCTATCAGCGCTATCGTGCCTGTCCAGCAAACCGTGCGGAACATGAGAATACCTCCTCCTTGTTAGAACTCTGCCGAAACCACATTGCTCTCGCGGATGGCGGCGAACTCCTCCAGAGCGCGGCCTGTGCCGATAGCCACACACGAGAGAGGGTCGTCTGCTACCTGCACCTGGATGTTGGTCACCGATTCCAGGAGCTTGTCTATTCCACGCAACAGCGCGCCGCCGCCCGTCAGGGTGATACCCCGCTCGATGATGTCTGCCGCCAGTTCAGGTGGCGTCTCCTCCAGCACCGAGCGCACACGCTCAACAATGGCGTTCACCGGCTCCTGCAGCGCGTCGCGAATCTCCTCGGAAGTAACCCGGATGGTCTTGGGCAGACCTGCGATGAGGTCGCGCCCGCGCACCTCCATCTCAAGCTCCTTTTCCAGTGGGTAGGCAGAGCCCACCTTTATCTTTATTTCTTCGGCAGTTCGGTCGCCAATCATGAGGTTATATTGACTGCGGATGTAGCGCATGATGACCTCATCCATCTTGTTACCGCCCACCCGCACCGAACGGCTGATGACGATGCCTTCCAGCGAGATGACCGCCACATCGGTGGTTCCGCCGCCGATGTCCACCACCATATTGCCGCCCGGCATACTGATAGGCAGACCTGCGCCGATAGCTGCCGCCATCGGTTCCTCGATGGTATAGGCTTCTCCCGCCCCTGCTTCCCGTGCCGCCTGAATGACCGCACGGCGCTCCACGTTGGTGACTCCCGAAGGCACGCACACCAGTACGCGGGGCTTCAGGAATCGCCGCCTGCCACATACCTTTGCAATGAGGTGCTCCAGCATCTTCTCGGTGGTGGTGTAGTCGGCGATGACGCCGTCGGACATCGGGCGGATAGCCACAATGTGCCCGGGCGTGCGTCCCAGCATCAAACGCGCCTCTTCGCCGATGGCTAACACCTTCTTGTTTTTCGTGGAGATAGCTACAACCGATGGCTCGCGCAAAACAATGCCCTTGCCCCGCAGGTAGACCACGATATTCGCTGTTCCCAGGTCGATTCCCAACTCAGGAGTCAAGCGGAACACACCGGCACCTCTTCCACAGAAACGGCTACAGGTTTATCGCTTTGCCGCAGGATTTGCGCTCCCAGCGACTGTAGTTTCGCCACCAGGTCTTCGTAGCCCCGGTCAATGTGGTGTATCTCTTCGATGGTCGTTTCGCCTTCCGCACCAAGCCCCGCGATAACGAGTGCGGCACCCGCTCGCAGGTCGGTGGCTTCTACAGTGGCGCCGTACAGCTTCTCCACACCGCGCACCACTGCGGTGCGGTTTTCCTGCTCGATGTCCGCCCCCATCTTGCGCAGTTCTTGCACATAGCGGAAACGACGTTCGTACACCGTTTCGGTCACGATGGATACTCCATCCGCCACGCACAGCAGGGCGGTCATCGGCTGCTGCATATCGGTAGGGAAACCAGGGTGAGGCATGGTCTTAATGTTCACCGCTTTGGGGCGTGTCTGCAGGTGTATCTGCACCCCTGCCTCGTCGGTCTCGATCTGCACGCCGGCTTCCTGCAATTTCCGCAACACCGGCGTCATGTGCTCCGGGTTGGCATTGACGATGCGCACTTTGCCCCGCGTCATAGCGGCGGCAACAGCGTAGGTTCCGGCTTCCAAACGGTCAGGGATGATGGTATATTCGCCACCACGCAAGCGAGAAACGCCTTCAATGGTGATGCGTCGCGTGCCGTGCCCTTCGATGCGTGCGCCCAGCGTGATGAGAAAATTCGCCAGGTCTACCACTTCGGGCTCTTCGGCTGCGTTCTCGATTACCGTCGTGCCCTCAGCCAGTACCGCCGCGGTCATCAGGTGCTGAGTGGCGCCGGCACTCGGATAGTCCAGATAAATGGTGTTGCCTTTCAGCCGTCCCGCCTCGGCGGTGACGAAATCGCCGTCCATCTCTACCCGCGCTCCCAGCAGGCGCAGCCCCTTGATGTGGAAATCCACTGGTCGCGCGCCGATATCACAACCGCCGGGTAGCGGCACCTTCGCGAAGCCGAAACGCGCCACCAGCGGTCCGGTCACACTGAACGAGGCTCTCATGCGGGTCACGAGGTTATGCGGGGCTTCTAAATGACTGATACGGCTGGCATCAATCAACATTGAGCGCGGATCGATGAACTCCACCACCGTACCCAGTCGGCGCAACATCGCCATCATCGTGTAAATATCGGTAATCAAGGGGAGTTTGTGCAGAATGACGGGCTCCGATGCCAGAACCGCCCCTGCCATGATGGCAAGCGCGGCGTTTTTGCTACCGCTCACGCAGACCTCGCCCTGCAAAGGTACTCCCCCGGTGATAATAATGCGTTCCAAGTAAGCAGTCCCTCCTGAACATCTACAGTAAGATAAACACGATTCCCACTATCCACCCTGCATAGTATACAGGGGCGGTACTTCCGTGTCAAGGTGTGTCTTTTCTGAACCGGTTGGCGCGCGCCTACCAGTTAATCGGATACACGCTGATGTTGGTGAAACACCCGACCAGCGTCCAGAAGCCGCCGTTGAGAAAATCGCCCAGAATCAATCCGAAGAAGAACGGCAGTGACTGGCGGTAGAGCTTCATCCCGCCGAAGCGCAGCACCGCCCATTTCAACACCCATGCGATGATGAAGGGTAGCCATACCATCTGCATGGTGAGCGTGTGGGCAATCGCATAGCCGACGGGATGGAAGGGGAACCAGCTGAGCTGGGTGCGTAGTATCGTCAACATCACAGTAATCAGGAAACCGAATGCTACCGCAAGGGTGCCGTTCACATCGGCTTTCAGAGGTGTTTTGATGGCATCCGCGAGGGCATCGAAGGGAGTTCGACCCATGTAGGTGCGCCACGGTTCGGCTTTGGCGCCCGCCCCGAACTGATACCAGATGGCTAAGGCAATGACGAACGAGACGACAAATCCCAGCGCAATGGCGGTCATCATGGTCAGGGCGAGGTGGCGCAAGTTCGCCCGCATCTCGCCGCCCAGCTTGAAGCCGTCCAGCTGGTGGGGCATGGAGATACAGCGCAGGTCGAAGTTTGCCAGCGGGGCGCGCATGTACGCCAGGATGGTGAGGTCTTGCACGCGGAAGCCCGTTGTGCCAAAGGTGGTGGTCATGAGCTGATACACATCCACGCTGGGACCAAAAAGCCACGCATTGCCGCTTTCGGCGCGGGTACGCGTCGCCGCCATCATGTAAGATAGGGCAAGAAGCACCAGTATCGCTGCCGCCCCCCAGCTCATGCCTGCCACAACACAAAACGCCATACTGCCCATTAAACCGGCAAAGAAGCCAAGCACCGCCCAGCGGTATGGCATCGGCTCATCGCTATCATCGCCCTTCCCGCTCCAGGCGGTCTGCCAGACCTCTTTCAGGTGTTTGCGCGCTAGGTAGAGGCTAATCATCGCCAGCCCCAGGAACGCACCTGCCCCCTGATGTCCGGTCCACGGATACACGCTTTGCGCGGCTCCGCCTGCGGCTGCCGTCCAGCCCATCGCCGACCCCAGCACTAATTCGGCTTTCGTCACCAGGTAGAAAAACCAGCAGCTAAAGGTCACCTCGAGCGACAGCAGGTAGGCAATGCCAATCACAAAGGGATAGAAAGACATGGGAGTATACCCGATGGCGTTCCAGGGTGGCGTCGTCACCCACTGCGCGAGGTCTAGACGGCTGGTAGCCCGCAGGGGGATCTCTGGCACAGCGGGATAGTTGAGATGGATCGTGTTCAAGGTGCCCAGCGCAAAGGGAATGGCGAAGCCCAGCCACAGCAGGCGGTTGCTGAACAGGGATTGGGGTTCGCGGATAAGCGCGAGGGGCAGGGCAACGGTAGGAAAGGTGAGCCTTTCGCGCTCCACCCATTGGCGACGCAAGATTGCCATCAGGCACAGGCAGGTGAAAGTGTACACGGTCATGAACAGCGTCCAGACGGCGATTTGCTTCCACCATAACCCCAGCGGTACGGGGGCATTGCCCTGATAAAAATACTTCAGCGCGAACTCATTCTTTTGCGCCAGCCAGTCGGGGACGTAGCGATGAAACAGCTCTGCCCATTGATTTTCGGCAGAGGCATAGTAGAAGGCGGCAGTCACTGTCGGCACGATGAAATGCAGTGCGCCCGAAGAGGAAAGCACAGTGGCTACCGTCATCATGACGTAGACAACCAGCAGCTCCTGCGGGCTCAGCGCCCAGCGCGCCGCCACCCGTCGCAAAACCTGGTTGAGTACCACCAGCGCAACCAGTGCGTTAAACGCGCCGACGGGAATGGAAGTGTTCGCGAGGGCAGTGTGCCCTCGTTGACCCAATACCAGCTCCGCCCAGTGTATCCACAGGTCGACCAGTATGACGCAGACGATGCCAATAACCCATGCTCGCAGCGTCAGGGTGCGCCCCGTGGAGGCTACCGCTGTGGCTGCAGGCTGCTGCACACGTGCCTTAGCAACGCTGGTAGGGAAGGATGATGTCCACTTGTGGCCCCCAAGCATCGACTAGCCCCTGTGAGCCTTTACGAGATAATCCACTAACTCTTTTATTAGATGGTGTGCAGGCAATCTCCTGCTGTCTCAGTAGAGAAACTCTTCCTTCCGATAATACATGCAGGTAGACGTGGCAATCTGCAGCAGAGGGTTTTAGGCATCCTTACAGCCATCACTGGCAGATTGCCGAAGCGGTTATATCTCTACAGGCAGGAGGACGGCATCATGGCTCTTAAGCCTTTCGCCCAGACCTCTGTGGATGGTAGTTTCTGGGTGTTTTTCAACGAGGACAAAACGCAGGCGATGCTGGTGGTAGCACCGCCTCAAGGCGACGGGAACCCTGTCAGAGTGGCAGATGTGGTACAGGCACTGGAGAAGATGGGAGTTGCCTACGGGATTGACCAGCAGGCGATTCGCGAGACCATCGAGCGGGCGACGAATATTGCGAATAAGGTGCAGGCAGTGGTCGCGCAGGGCGTTTTGCCCGTGCATGGGGTGGACGCCAAAGTCAACTACCGCCTGCCCGAGGAAGCCGTGCTACGTCCGCTCCCCTGCTTGCCGGACGGCAGCATTGACTACCTGCAGTTAGACCCTGCGCGCTACGTGCAGACGGGGCAGCTGATTGCTACGGTGGTGCCTGCGCAGCACGGACGCCCCGGACGTACCTTGACCTTTCCTCCTCAGAACGTACCTCAGCGACCCGGCAAAGAGGCAAACCTGCGTGCAGGAGACCATGTGGCCGCCTCGGAAGATAACCTGCAATTTACCGCAGAGGCATCGGGCTATGTGTACCTCACGGGGGAGAAGCTACGCGTCCTGCCGGCGATACCAGTGGCAGATGACATCCGAACCTCGTGCCAGTTTGCCGCATCGCTCGTGCTGAAGGGCAACCTGCTGGCGGGTGCGCAGGTAAAGGTTCAGGGCGATGCGGCTATCGGCGGGCGGTGTGAAGAGGCTTCGCTGAGCGTGAGAGGGAGCTGTCATCTGGCTCAGGGTGCCCAGCGTTCGGAGATTGCTGCGGACGGAAATATCTTGCTGGGTTCCGGAGTGCAGGATTGCACCATCAGCACCCGTCGGCGTGTTATTGCTTTAAATAAGAACGCCTCCCTGGCGGGAGGGCGGATTGTGGCATTTGAAGGCATCGAGGCGTATACTATTGGTACACCTGCATGGACGCCCACCGAAGTGGTAGCGGGTGTAGACATGCTGGGCGACGAGCGGCTGTTTGAAATCGCAGAGGAGATGCGCCAGTGCGAGGATAACATACAAAAGATTAACCTCGCCCTGCGTCCTTTTGTTTCGGTGACTGCGGACGTTACCTCGCCGGAGAAGAAGGAGACGATACAGCGGCTGATGGCGCACCGCCGTCGCCTGGAAGCACGGCTGAAGGAATTGCAACACGAGAAGCGGAACATCACCATCGCAGTCAACGCTCCTATCCGTGCCGAGGTGGTGGTGAGCGGCGTGGTCTACCCCGGCGTGAAGGTAACTATCGGCAAATACAGCTACCTCGTGGAAGCCGAGATGCAGGCAGTGCGGTTTACGGTAACACGAGGCGAGGCGCGAGTGCAGGTGAGATCGCTGGACAAGCCATAGGAGAAGTCAGATGAACAACGTGCGTTTGAACCGTCTGGTTCGCACTGAAAGCTCGGAAATCTACCTGATATGGCGTAACAACGAGCGAATCGGTCAGGTAGATATTCACTATGCTGCGGGGACCATCTATGCCACCCTGTTGCTGGAGGGCGATTTTGCTCCGGAGCAGGAGGAGACGCTGGTGGCGATGATCGACGAAGACATTGTGTCGAGCTACATGCCCCGTTTCGAGCGCGAGGATTTTGTGGTGCACGTCTTCCGCGCGGAGGAGATTGGACGTTATACCGATCCCAGCATGGACCTGGACGACATCGAAGGCTTCGACTTCGAAGACGAGGACGAGGAGGAAGATAAAGATTAGTTCTCCTCCTCCAGAGGAACAGCCTTGCGGGCGCGCTCTGCCCACTTACCCCTGCGGTGACGCAAGAGAAAATCGCGTACCTTCGCCGCACGAGGGGCGTCTCCCAGAGACAGGTAAGTGCGCATCAGCAGGTAGTGCGCCTCGCCATCCCAGTCAAAGCCTCGGTTCCCAAAGCGCGAGAACGGTTCCAGCGCCACTCGCGCCGCCTGCCATAGGTGTTTCTGCACCGCCGTCCGCCCCAGCTGCTTCAGGCGGAGATAGCTCCGGCGAACCTGATACAGCATGACCTGAACCAGCACAAACACCACCACGAAGTTCAACACCAGAAAGCTCACCTGTCCGAGCCGCAGCAGTGCCGCCAGAACGGTCATTACCAGCGGCGCCACCAGCATCAGTATCGTAATCCACAGTGTGTACCGCCACCATATCACACGCAGTTCACGTTGCGCCTCTTCGATAATCGCCTGCTCGGTAGCAGGTTTCCGTTCGTTATCTTTTTTCCTTGCCATGTTCCTCCTCACGTGGTGACCAAGGATCCATGGGCTCTGAACAGCAATACTGCCCTCTATACTACAGGATGCTCCAGAGGACGGCCTCTCACACCAGTCGTTCCCGCCTCAGTAATGTGATGAAAAACGGCGCACCCATCAGAGCAGTAATCACCCCAACCGGTATCTCTGCCGGTCGGGCGATGCTTCGCGCCAGCGTATCCGCCCAGACCATCAGTACCGCGCCCAGCAACGCCGCGCTCCAGAACAGCTGCCGATGGTCTGAACCGAACAGCCGCCGCGCAATGTGCGGTACCACCAGCCCCACGAAGCCGATAATGCCGCTGACCGACACCGCTGCCGCCGTACACAACGCTGCCAGCACAATCGCCCCCCTTTTCAGTCGCTCTACCTCAAAGCCCAGGTGCGCCGCGCTCTCTTCGCCCAGCGCGAAGGCGTTCAGCCCGTAAGCCATGGCACGCAGTCCCAGAATACCTAGTACCACAAACGGTAGAAGCAGTCGTATGCGCACCCACTCGGCATCGGCAAAACTGCCCATCAGCCAGAACAGCACGCGCCCCACATCCGCCCCCGCCAGCGTCAGCATCAGCGTGACCGCCGACCACATGAACGACCCCACCACAATCCCCGCCAGCAGAAACACCGACACGCGCAGCACGCCTTCCCGACGCGCTACCATCAACACCAGCACGCTGGCGATGATGGCGCACACAAAAGCCGCTACCGGCACGCCGAAGCCATGCCACCTTGCCTCCCAACCTGCCAGCACCGCTGCCGACGCGCCCATCGCCGCACCCGACGACACGCCAATGGTGTAGGGGTCCGCAAGGTCGTTGCGCAGTAAGCCCTGCAGAATCACCCCAGCCACACTCAGCAACACTCCTACCATCGCCGCCATGGTCATGCGTGGCAAGCGCAGTTGCCACACAATCACGCTCAGGCTATCGCTGGAGGAGCTGCCCTCTCGGAGGATGCGCCATACCTGCTGTGGTGCAATCGGTTCGCTGCCCAGGCACAGGGCTGCCGCCACCGTCGCAGCCACCAGCACGGGAAGCACCATGCCCAGCACCCGGTAGCGCCTCAACCAGACCATGGGCATCGGCTTACCCTCGCTGCGCCTTCACAATAATCTCCCGCAACAGTTCCAGCCCTTTTATCAGGCGAGGTGTGGGGCGCACGAACAGGTTGGAATCCACACTGTAGACCCGCTTGTTTTGCACTGCTTTCAGCCGTTTCAGCACCGGGTGTTCGTACAGGGGAGACAGGCGGTCTTCGGGTACGGTAATGATGATAACGTCGGGGTTGCGTGCCAGCAATGCCTCAGCGGAGAGGGGATAGTAGTTCACGCCTCCATCTGCGGCGACGTTGCGTCCGCCCACGAGGCGAATCATGTCGTCCACGAACAGCTCCCGTCCGGCAACCCACATGGGTAACGGTTCCACGTTCAGCGCAAACAGCACACCCGGCTTTTGCCCTGCGGCAGGGTGGGAACGAGCCTCTCGTTGCGCCTGGTGGAATCGTTGCGCCAGCGGCTCGGCTTGCTTTTCATGACCCGTTGCTTCTCCCAGCAGGCGGATGAGCCGGGCGACGTCCAGCCATGTCTTGGGGGCAACCACCAGCAGGGGAAGTTTCAAACGCTCCAGCGCGGGCAGGAAGCGGCGATTCAACACACCGTCCGCCACCACCAGGTCGGGCCGTGAGGCAACCACTGCCTCTACGTTCACGCGCACATCGCCGATTTTGGGCAGTCGCTTCGCCTCGGGCGGATAGTCACAGTATCTGGTCACGCCTACCACCTGCTTGCCCGCACCGATGGCGAAAAGCACCTCGGTGGTTCCCGGCGTTAAGGACACGATGCGCTGGGGCGCGCTCTTTAAGGTCAACACCTTACCACGAAAGTCGGTGACCCGACGCGGAAACGCTGTTGGCGGCATCTCTCCTCCCATTCCTCCGGAAGCGTTACGTGACACAAAGCACAATAAACATTATACACCCCACCTTTCCGCCACGTCGAGGCATACAAGCGCGGCAAGGGCGGTAATGAGCCGCCCTTGCTTGATGTGAACCCACCGGGGAGGGGTCAGTTTCCGCCCGTCACGGGGGCTGTTCTACCCCCTATGCTTGCACACCCTACACCTCAGACAACAGCCAAACCTACTCGGTCGGTACAGGTATTCCCCCAGGTGGGTTCGGTGGCGGTGGTTTCATGGTTTTCACTCCCTCCGGTGCGGTAGCGCGGAAGTAGAAGAAGATCACCGCCGCCACAATCACCACAACCACCACGATAGCCACTACTGGGTTAATCTCTTTTTTCATCACATCCTCCTCTAAGAACGACGGGCGTGGTCGGGCAGGGTTGCCGAAATCGCTCCCGGCAACCCTGCACTATAACGCCTTACTCTTGCGGGCTCATGTCCGGGCTCCACGGATAGTAAATCATCCGGTAGAACAGGTACTGACTCTCGCCGGGCCCGCGGCGGCGCGGGGTTTTGGTTGCGTCCATGAGGTTCTGCAGGAACTGTTTGGTGTAGTACTTCGCGTGTCCATCCATGTGGATACAGTTCATGCCATCGTTATGTCGGAAGGCGAGGCGCTGCCCCTCGGGGCCACCCTCCGGCTGTCCGCTCTGGTACACCCACCAGGCATTGTCGCCCCAGCCGGAACCGTCGTTGGCTTTCACCTCGTAGAAGGCGATGCGCTCTGCTGGATACTTCAACGTTTCGGTGTTCCAGGTGCCGTCCGGCGTCACCGTGCACTGTACGATGCCGTAGACGCTGATTCCGTAGGACTTGCCGCGATACTCGAGCCAGGGGTCATAGTTCTGGGTGTTGTCCCAGTCCAGCGCGTTGGCGGGCAAGCCGTGGCTGGGACACTTGAAGATGCCCTTGTTCTTCACGTAGGGCTGCAGCATCCCGTTCCAGCAGTAGCCGGGACGGTCGAACGTCCAGAAAGTGTCTCGCATCGATGTGTAGTCATAGTCCTGCAGATACATCATCATCGCGAGACCAATCTGCTTCATGTTAGACAGACACGAAGACTGCCTTGCCTTTTCCCGCGCTTGCGAGAACACCGGGAACAGGATGGCTGCCAGTATCGCGATAATCGCGATAACCACCAGCAGCTCAATCAGGGTGAATGCCTTTCGTCGTTGCATTGTTGAAACCTCCTTTTATCGTGATACGATCGGCTATAGAAGTGGTATCGTTACGCCACATGCATTCACATCTCTATGATACTCACATTGAATTCAATTTGTCAAGTATAGTGACTAAAATTGTTGGTGAGGTCGTCGGTGAAGTGGGTACCAGGTGAGCGGTATGGACTGTCGTGTGGTGATTCAAACGCCACCGGGCGTAGTTTGCGGAGGCAAACTCACTGCCCAACTGTGTCGATATTCGCGGCGACAGAGTGGGGCAAGGGCGGTTCAAGGCCGCCCCTGCCTGCTTCCGATTTAAGGCGGCGGAATGGGCTGGTAGCCACCTGGTGGAGTGGGGAACTTGCTGGAACCACTGGGTGTGTAGGTCATTGGGTCCACTCCGGGCGGCGGCTTACGGGGGTGCGGAGTGGTTTGGTACCAGAACACATACGCGATCACCCCCAATACTACTGCCACCACGCTTATCACCAGCCAGACTGGTACCTCTTTCTTCATCAGAGACACCTCTTGTTCAGTCGGTCGCGCTCCACACGTTGCCCCAGAACTCCGTCTTGTACCAGTAGTCGTTCTTTTTAGTCACGGCTGATTTCTTGACGTATCCTGCGTGCCCATCCAGGTATCCCACGTTGACGCCTTCCGTGTGGCGCGGGTCCCAGTGCGGGCTGTTATCCGCTGCCATGTACTGGTTTAGGAACGCACTGTAGCCCCATGCATACTGTTTGCCGGCTGTGGGATCCCAGTACAGGTTGTCCATGAGCCAGCATCGCTCGGCAGGACGGTTCTGGGACGTATATTGTCGCCGTTGCCACGAGGTTCCCGTGTAGTATACGGAGGCCCCCCAGGCGTTCATGCCGATATGCGTGATCAGGGAGATAGCAGCCTCGTGCCAGCCCTCGGTGCTTGGCGTTCCCAAACTCGGGCACCACTGGATTTGCCAGTTCTTCACGTAGGGTTTGACGAGGCGGGGCCACGGATACCAGCCGTCAGGCCAATCCCCAGCCACAAGCACATCAGGCACGCACATGTCGTCGTAGTCCTGAATGTACATGAGGCACGCCAGGGCGAAGTTCTTGTGGTTGGACAGGCATGTGGTTTGACGCGCTTTCTCCCGAGCCTGTGAGAACACGGGGAAGAGGATAGCTGCCAGTATCGCGATAATCGCGATAACCACCAGCAGCTCAATCAGGGTGAAGCCGTAAGTGCGTTTCATGGTGAACCCTCCTTTTGGTGTTGAGATGTGAAAGTGTTGTGCGAAAAGGGTGGTGCACACGAATCGCGAAGCACCACCTGGGCGGGTATCTCGACCCGGTGCGGCACCGGTTTGCCCTCCATCATATCCATCAGCAGGCGTACCCCTGTGCGCGCTAACTGTTCCAAATCCACCCGCACCGACGAAAGGGGCGGCTGCATGGTGGTGCAGAATGGCTCGTCATCGAAACCGATGAGGGAGAGCTCTTCCGGCACCCGCACGTTCATCTCCGTGATAGCGGGATAGGCGAATGCCAGCAGGATGTCTGACGCTCCCACGATAGCGGTCAGAGGGGGACGTACTTCCAGCAACCGACGGAGGGCATCCTGCACTGTCGGGCGGGGCTTGCCGTGCTGCATCACCCAGTTTGCCTCGGGGGTGATGCCCGCTTCCTGCAATGCCTCCATGTAGCCCTCGAACCGCTGTGCGTAATGAGGCATGTAGTGTCCGGTCAGGAAACCGATGCGCCGGTGTCCCAGTCGAATCAGCTCACGCACTGCCTGCCTGGTTCCCTCGCGGTTTGCCTGCACCACGCGCGGAACCGGCACTTCGGGTTCTGCATCCACCACCACGACCGGGTAGCCATGTCGCTGCATCCAGAGTAAGCCTTCGTCGTGTAAGGCACCGAACACCAGCGCGGCGTCAAAACGGTGATGTCGCTCCCACTCCTGCAGGTAGCTGGCAGAGGCGCCCTTGTCGGGAAAATGCAGCAGCAGGCTTCCCCACAGATGCCGGGCGCACTCTTCCGCCGCTGCGTGCAACATGCGCATCTCATTCACCGAATAGGACGGCAACGCGCCCGGAATAAACCATGTGTAGATGAGCGCGATAAGATGCTGTTGCACGGGAGGTTTGACCACATTGGAGGCGACCACAGTGCCGCGTCGCGTCCGTTCCACCACCCCACGTTGTGCCAGAAGGGTCAAAGCGCGTTCGGCAGTCTGGTAGCTGATGCCGTAGTGCCGGGCAATGGCGCGCGCAGACCACAGCGGGGTGCCCGGGCTCAAATGCCCAGCGCCGACCGCCGACTCTATCTGCTCCACGATTTGCACGTAGAGCGGTGTGCGCAGATGTGGGTTCAGGTGTAACGGTATCACTTTTTTCGTCCTTTGCTATGACTGCTATGATAACTCCGTTGCTTACACTATACAATATCGCGTCGCATTTGTCAAGGGGTTTACCGCATCTTTGCCGGATTTTTCCGCAAAATCGCTCAAAACCCCTTGACAAATGCAACGGGGTGCTGTATGATGAAGGTAGTTAATCGTTTACCGTTAATTATTTGCTGTTAATCGTTTACCTATCAGGGGGAAGGGATGCGAGTCACCATTAAAGACATCGCGAGCCGGTTGAACCTGTCTACCGCTACCGTGTCCAAAGTGCTGAGCGGGCGAGGCGGTGCGTTTATCTCGGAGGCAACACGGCAAAAGGTGCTGGAGACGGCGAAAGAGATGGGCTATCGCCCCAACCGGGTGGCTCGTGCGCTGGTGACAG
>Ga0308412_1000627_pt1 | contig 18264 bp, 15 predicted proteins | sample HotsprottomLayer_FD_202357 | JGI IMG/M metagenome (GOLD analysis project Ga0308412, IMG submission 202357) | Hot spring phototrophic mat microbial communities from Octopus Spring, Yellowstone National Park, Wyoming, United States -... | ecosystem: Environmental > Aquatic > Thermal springs > Hot...
GGTTGTGCTTTGGCGAATGTCCAGGTAAATCCGCAAACCCGCCGGTCGTCACCGGTAGCGATGGAGTTGCAACGATGGGTTGGCCGGTGACGGACTACCAACTTTTCACAGGGAGGAATTGCTGATGCCGACGCGTCGCGTGTGGTCTTTTTTAGCGGCGGTCGTCGCCGCCTTGGGGATGGCCGGTACAAGCCGAGCCGATTTTGTTATCGACGATTTTTCGGTACCATCGCCGGCTTCGTTTTATTTGATCGACCTTCTGAACAGCAACCCGTACACGCGTACGGACGCCCTGAGCAATGGCCTGACCCGGAATCTGAGCGTGACTGTTCAGACACCAAACCCGACGAATCCGAATTCCGCGTCGGGATTCATTGGTACCCGTCCCAGCGGTACGCCTTCCGGTCCTTTATTCAGCATGGATAGCGACAATAGCTCCACCGTGATTTCGAATTTGAGTTACACCGGCTTCGTCGGTGCGCTGGCAAATTTTAGTCTGGTGAATGCCATTCACCTCGACTTCTTAAACCTGGATTCCGGAATCGCGACGACGACGACTCCCTTAAGCATTGATCTGATCACATCTTCGGGCACCTTGAATTACAGCGGGTTTGTCAGTGATTCGAATGTGCCGTTCACCTTTTCCGCGTACCTGAGTTCGTTCACCGGGAGCGGCGATTTGACGCAGGTGACGGGGTTGAATGTGACACTCAACGGCGGTGCTTCAAGCCGTCAGGCGGCTGACTTCGTGCTTGATCGCATCAGGGTTTCGACCGTTCCGGCTCCGCCGGCGGCGTTGCTCGGTTTGCTGGCATTGCCCATCTTGGGGTTATATCGCCGCCAGCGAGAATCCGCGGGGAAATAAATCGCCGAGTCGTCTCAGGCCATGTCACCGCGGTCGGCAGCCCGCTGTTCCGTTCCGCGGTGAACCGGAGAATCGCAAAGAGATCCCCGACGGAATCTGGTTTCTCGGGCGTTCCACAGCCACCCAGGACAGTGATTCCAGGACAAGAAAGCGGCCCGGTTTACACACTTTTCAGTGTTGATCGGACCGACGTTGCGAGTCATCACCGGCCTGAAGATCGGCAATAGGTGGATTTTCGGAGAAGCCGGACAGTCTGTCTGGACGGTTTCGTATTTGCCGATACGATATAATTAAGTCCACTGCAGCGGAGCGATCTCGGGCCGGTAACGACAACGGAGATCGGTGGCGTTTTGTTTTCGCGGTTCGACGTTTCGTTCGATGGTCCGGTGTCGATTCCCGTAAGATATGGTGTTAGACCCCTTACTTGTAAGGAGCCGGCAGTATTTCGCCGGCCGACGACGATGCTTGATAAAGTCAGAAACATTGGGATTATGGCCCACGTGGACGCTGGGAAGACAACAACGACCGAGCGAATTCTCTACTACAGTGGTACGAAACATAAAGTGGGGGATGTCGATACAGGCGATACCACGACCGACTTCGACCCGTTGGAGCGGCAAAAAGGGATTACGATCAACAGTGCCGCCGTATCCGTTGACTGGGAAGATGACGAAGGCCAGCATGTCTCCATCAACATCATCGATACCCCGGGTCACGTCGACTTTACCGCCGAGGTAGAACGGAGCCTTCGAGTGCTGGATGGTGCCATCGGGGTCTTCTGCGCCAAGGGCGGTGTGGAAGTTCAATCAGAAACCGTCTGGCGGCAAGCAGCCAAATATAAAGTGCCCCGCATTGCTTATGTGAACAAGCTCGACCGCATGGGGGCAGATTTCTGGGGGTGCGTCGAGCAAATGAAAACCAAGCTGAAGGCCAACCCGGTGGTGGTGACTATCCCGGCCGGCCAAGATGATAAGCTCGAGGGAATCATCGACCTTATTCGCATGAAGCTGATCACCCGAGATCTGTCCGATAAGACGAACCGAAAATTTTTCATCACGGATATTCCGGAAAAGTACGCAGAAGAAGCGAAGAAACGTCGCGAACAGATGCTCGATGGAGTTTCCGCGGCATCGGATGAGATCATGGAACTGATCTTGGAAGGCAAAGAGGTGCCGGAAAAGTTAATCCGCCAGGCACTCCGCAAAGGCACCATCGAAAACATTTTCACCCCGGTCCACTGCGGCAGCAGCAAAATGTTCCACGGTGTTCAGCAACTGCTCGACCTGGTCGTTGACTGCTTGCCGAGCCCGCTTGATCGGCCGCCGGTCGAGGCGACTAATGTTAAAACCAAGGAAGTGATATACCGTAAACCGGACCCGAACGAACCGTTGGCCGCCCTGGCATTCAAAACCGTGGCCGAGCCAAACGGTGACCTCGTTTATCTGCGAATCTACTCGGGGGAATTAAAACCGGGTGAAACCTACCTGAATACCACAACGGGGAAAAAAGAACGGATCGCCCGCTTTTATCGAATGATGGGCGACAAACGAATCAACCTCGAGAAGGCCGGTCCTGGGGATATTGTCGCGGCCATGGGTCTGGCCGAGACTTATACCGGGAACACCCTTTGCGATCCGGCCGAGCCAATAGCACTCGAAGCGATTCAATTCCCGAAACCGGTCATTTCCCAAGCACTTACCTTCGCCAAGTCCTTGGATGCCGGCAAAGTTGGCGAAGCCCTGAATCGACTAGTCCGCGACGACCCCACGCTGAAAACACACACCGACGAGGAAACGAAAGACACCATCATTTCCGGAATGGGTGAACTTCACCTGGAAATCTCCATCGAAAAATTGAAGCGGGCCTGTGGTATTCCCCAGGAAAACACCGAACTGATCAAGCTCGGGAAACCTCGGGTGGCATATCGGCAAACCTTCGCTCGGGAAGTCGATTTTGAATACAAATTCATCAAACAAACGGGCGGTCGTGGCAAATTCGCCGTGATTGTCGTGAAGTTCAGGCCGCTCACCCCGGATGATATTGAAGCGAAAATCAAGGCAATCGAAGAATTAAAAGATCCGAAAATCAAGCCGGACCCGAACAATATCTACTTCATCAATAACATTACACAGGGGGCAATTCCGAAGGAATATATCCCCAGCGTTGAAGAAGGTTTGCGTGAAGCCGCCAAGAAAGGGAGTAAATATCCCTACCCGTTTGTGGATATTGAATTCGATCTCCACTTCGGGAAATATCACGATGTCGACTCCTCCCAAGATGCGTTCTACTTGTGCGCCCTGGAAGCCTTCCGGGAAGCCGAGGCCCGGGCCGGGGTACAACTGCTAGAACCGATTATGAAGGTGGTGGTGGTTTCGCCAAAAGAATATCAAGGGCAAATCAGCGGCAACATCGCCTCGAAACGCGGCATCATCGAGGAAACTTCAGAAGATAAAGGGATCTCCCAAGTGACGGCCAAAGTGCCGCTGGCGAACCTGTTCGGGTATACCAGCGATCTCCGCTCGGCGACCAAAGGCCAAGCCAGTTTCAGCATGGAATTTAGCCATTACGCCCCGGTGGCGGCGGAACTGGCCGACATCCCGAAAACCACGGCCCGGAGATAATCAGCTGCTGAATTCGTTCCTTTGGCTTGTTCAATTCTGAAGAATTCTCGACACAGGTGATGAGACCTTGTCCCATCACCTGTGTTTTTTCCGTTCCATCTAGCGTAGGATCAGAGAAACTCACATTCGGGTCAAACTCGGATGCTGAGCTGATCCCAATTTCACCACCGACTGCATAAACGAAAAATCTTGGCGAATCGGCCAGACCTTCGCACAAGATTCATATTTCTTGGCCGGAGAACGGCTATTCTTAATGGTGAAAAGTGGGACGGAAACCGTGATGGACCTTCTTTGCCCAACCTCGACACCGGTGAACCGAATATGACTGCACCGATCACCGTGGATGAGTTTTTTACACTCGTTGATCGCAGTGGCTTACTGCCGCCAGATCGTATTAACGCTTTCATCGAGCGGCTCCGCTCGACCGAGCCGAATTTAACGACTTCCGAAGCAATTGCCCGACAGATGGTCCGCGAGCGATTGCTCACCCCATTTCAAGCTCGGCAACTGCTCCGTGGCCGACACCGGGGCTTTTTCCTCACCGAGAAATACAAAATTCTTGAGCTCCTTGGCGAAGGCGGCATGGGCCGGGTTTTGCTCTGCGAGCACCTGATGCTCAACAAACTCGTGGCTGTCAAGCTATTGCAAATGAATAGCGCCCAGCAGCCCGGTGCTGTCGAACGCTTTTTACGGGAAGCACGAGCCGCCGCTGCCCTCGATCATCCGAATATCGTTCGTGTCTTCGACGTGGATAAAGCCGGGACAACCCCGTTCATGGTGATGGACTATATCGATGGCACGAACCTGCATCAACTCGTCGCCGAACATGGTCCGCTGACCATTGAACGGGCCGCTGATTACATTCGGCAAGCGGCCCTCGGGCTGCAACACGCCTTTGAAAACGGCCTGATCCACCGCGACATCAAGCCGGGCAATCTGCTGCTGGATCGGAATGGTGTCGTCAAAATGCTCGACCTCGGTCTGGCACGCTTTTTTGACGCCGGGAAAAACGAAAATTTAACCCAGAAATTCGACGAGAAAAGTGTGCTTGGGACGGCTGATTTCATTGCTCCGGAACAAGCGATGAACAGCAGTAAAGTCGATATTCGGGCGGATATTTATAGCCTCGGTTGCACTATGTATTATCTGCTGCTCCGCCGCTTCCCCTTCGAAGACGGATCAGTCGCACAGAAACTGATGTGGCACCAGACCAAAGAACCGATTCCCGTCCGGGAACTTCGTCCTGATGTTCCTGCCGGACTCGCCGACGTTCTCGAACGGATGATGCGGAAAAAGCCGGAAGATCGCTATCAGACCCCCGCGGAAGTGGTTCAAGCCGTTCAGCCATGGGTCGGCCAGGTTCCGTTGCCGTCACCGCAAGAAATGCCAAAGGTCCGGCCTAGTGCTTATCAACTCGGGTTGTCGCTTCCCCCCAGTCCATCGCTATTGTCTGGCAGTCAAGCAGAAACGCCATCTCCGCTGGCTTCGGATCATGCGACCGGCATCAATCCTGTTGCCCGTCGTTCCGCACCCGTTGGCTATCCAACTTCCCGCCCCAACGTCCCGGCCGGCACTGGTGTCACCCCGGCGCTGCATCCTGGCATGTGGCCAAGCGGTGTCGCCGGACCGCCGCCAATGACCCCGAACACCGGGGATTACGCCGCTTATCCTCACTCGAATCTGCCGCCCGGTACCATGCCCCCCGTGGCTCATTCCGGACAATTTCCCCCAGGCATGGTGCCCACCGATCGCTTCGTGATGGCTCAAGAGGCCAAAAGCAACAAAACCATGCTGATCGGCTTTGTGACCATCGGGTTGTTGCTGTTGCTCGTCGGCGCTGGCCTCGCTGTAACCATGCTCGGCGGCTTCTCAGGAAATAAATCGACACTCGGGGGCATTACTGGGAACAATAAGACCCCGGAAGTCGCGGCAACCTCGCCGACCCTTACTCGACCGACCACACCCACGACCGAACCCACGACTACGGTCGTCAGGCAAATTGAGTACACGCTCAACGGGGCTGGCTCTTCCTTTGTCGGGCCACTCATGGAACGATGGGCCGAGCGATTTGTCCAATTGCACGGAACCGAAATCAAATATAAACCGATCGGTTCCGGTGGGGGAATTAAGGGCATAATCGACGATCTTCAAGATTTCGGATGCACGGATGCCCCGATGAAAGATTCGGAACTTCAAGCGGCTCGGGCCAATCGTGGCGAAGTGATCCACATCCCCCTGGCAATGGGTGCCGTGGTCGTTACTTATAACTTGCCAACCGTGACAACACCATTGCGCTTCACTGGTGCTCAAATTGCCGATATTTATCTCGGGAAAATCAAAAATTGGAATGATCCGTCCATCCGCGCTAATAACCCTGGTGTCAATTTGCCCGATCTCCCGATTATCCCGATCCACCGTTCAGACAGCAGCGGTACGACCGATATCTTCACGGATTACTTATCCAAAGTCAGCGTAGCCTGGGAAAAGGGTCCGGGTCGCGGCAAAACGGTCAAGTGGCCCGTGGACGAGATGTCGAAAGCCGATCACGGGGCACCGCAAAACAATGGCGTGGCCGAGAAAGTCAACCGCACCGAAGGTGCGATTGGCTATGTGGAACTCGGATACGCCCTTGCGAACTCGTTACCCGTGGCGGAACTCAAAAATCGGGAAGGTGTCATGGTGAAGCCAAATCTGATTACCGTCACCGCCGCCGCGAACGGTATTATGCAAGATCTCCCGGAGGATCTCACTTTCAGCCTTACCGATGCTCCTGGCAAGTCAGCTTACCCCATTTGTGGCACCGTCTGGGCAATCCTTTATACCAACCAAGAAGCAGCGAAGGGTCAACGACTCGTGGAATTCTTCCGCTGGGCAACGGGTGCCGAAGGACAGGAATTTTGTACAGAACTCAACTACGCACCCCTGCCGGAATCAATGCGGCCAATTATTCGTGAAAAACTGAAGCGAGTCACCGGTTCCATGGCAGCACGGAATTAACCATCGACCGGGTTTCTCGGCAGCTTCACGCGGCAGTGCCGCCATGCCGCCAGAGCTTCAAGGATTTCTTCAGTTTGATCGAAAAATAAAAAATGATCGGCAGCGGGGTCGTAGAACTCAGTCATCTCGACTCCATTCGCTTTCATCAGGGCAATCGCTGTTGCCACGCGGTTGGCTGAGACGTTGTGATCGCGACCGCCATAACAGACAAATACCGGGCGATGACGCCAGCCACGGATAAATTGTTCGCTGGTGATAATCTCCGGTTCCAGTGTCGGTGACAGGAAGATCAAGCCGTCGAATTGCTCAGCATAAGCCGCACCACCGCGGCTGACGCCACAACCTCCCTGAGAAATCCCAGCAAGCAACACCCACTCCAGCGAATCATATTGCCGTAGCAGATCCCGCCAACGGGATATACACACGTTGCTTTTCCGATGTTCCCAGTTGCCGTAGCCAAAGCAAGGGCAAAGAACCAGGCAGTGTTGAGATGCAGCCCACGAACGCCAGCCGTGGAGCCAAAGTTTCGGGTTGCCACCGTGACCGTGCAAGGCAATGACCGCTCCTCGGATCCTTCCCTCAGCCGGTGCCGCATAAAAAGCAAGACCTGGATCGATCAGGCCACCCAGAACTGCTCGGAATGCTTCCGGCAACAAGGACGGGAGCCTTGCATAGTCGGCATCCGCCTCAAGTTCACCAAGTAACTCCTCAGATCGTTGTCGGATCCGCCGAGCCTCGGTGCGGCTCATCCACGGATCGAGCCGGGTGACGATGTGAATTACGAAACGAATAACCGCCGTTTCCGAAAGACAACTGCAGTTAACCGGTTCATGACGATCAAGAGCGATTAGACCGATCCGAGTGGTCATTCTCGGTATCTCCCACTCGGCCAAGTCTGGTTGTGGATCGGGGCCAAAATTTGTTGGACAGCCACCAGCAGAGTGGAGTCTGGGGGAGATTTGAGGGCTTCCAAGTTGGTTTCCAGTTCCGTCCGTTTCGCTGTGCCAGTGATGGTACTGGGGATCCGTGGTTCTGCGTAGCAGAACTGCATACCGAGTGTGGCGATGTTTTGGCCGAGCGAGTGGCAGTAATCTGCCGCCGCTTTGCAAAGTTGCTTGATCGTCTCTGAAGCAGGATGCCAAGGAGGCGGCCCCTGCGGGGTGAGCAGACCCATTGCCAGCGGACTTGCATTCAAAACCCCGACACCATGGCTCTCGGCCACCGGTAATAATTCCGTAAGCAAGCGATCATTCTGCAAATTGAAATGACAGTAGGAAATCACCACATCGAGGTGACAGTGTTCGATTGCCTGCCGAAGCAATCCCAGCGGATAACCTGACATGCCAATGAATCGGCATTTTCCTTCTCGTTTCAGGTCATGAAGGACCGCCGCGGTTTCATCAAAGACCCTTTCATAATCGTCGGCGAATTCGATGTCGTGAGCGAGAAGAATCTCAACATGATCGGTTCGAAGCCGCTGCAATGATCCTTCGAAGCAAGCACGCATTCCCGCCGGGGAAAAGTCGAAGCGATCGCGATCGAGTCGCCCGGCTTTCGTGCAGAGAATGAACCGATCCCTGAGCCCCTGAGCTAAAATTTCACCGAGAATTTCTTCGGAGCGGCCCAGACCGTAATAGGCGCTGGTGTCGATGAAATTGATTCCCGCATCGAGGGCCGCATGAACGGTTTCCTGGGCATCTTGCAGGGAAATCGGTCCGTATTGCTGACCGAAGGCGGCCCCACCGAGGGAAAGTTGCGAAACAGTCAGCCCGGTTTTCCCAAGGATGCGATAATCCATGATGCACGGTCCTCGATCGACACGGTTCTCAAGGCACTTTTCTCAACGCCTGCAATGATCGTAAAAAGCAAACTTGATGCTTTCGCTTCGGGGTATTTTGCCAACGACATCTCGTTTCGCCCAGAATTCTGCTTCCGGGTTTCCCCTGCTCCCCATGATAATACCAGAGGGGTGTCATGATAGGGATGAGCGAATGACTTCCTTGTCGCGGAGAGCTCGGAGCTTTCACTGATGAATCGGCGGCTTCTGATTCAGATTACCACTCCTGCGGTAGTTCTCGGTGCGGTGTTATTGATCGGTTGCCTGGTCGGAGCTTGGTATGTTAGCCGCTTGCAAGCCGGCCTTGGGAGCATTATCTCGCATAATGTCTCGAGTTTACGAGCGGCTCAGCGATTGGAGATGTCGGCACAAAAGTTACGGCTCCACTCGCTGATGTATTTGCTCGATCCGAATCCTGAATTGAAAAATATCATTGACCTTGATCAACAGGAATTTGAAACCTGGCTTCAGAAAGCGAGCCGCACGGCCGTGACTCCCGAGGAACAAGCGGCCGTGGCCAACATCGGGGATGGCTACAACCGGTTTCGAGAATCGCTGGGCGGATTAAAAGCTTTGGCCGAACGCGATGGTGGTCGCAGCGATTTGCGGGCATTTGCAGCCACGGGGCCGGTACGCTGGGTCGTCGAGCCCTGTGAAGAATATGCTCAGTTAAATGAAGATCAGATGAACCGTACGGCCGAGCAAAGCAATCGATTGACCGAACAATTGCAACTGGTGATGCTCATGTTGGGGGTAGCGGCCCCGCTCGGCGGCCTAGTCAGTGGCTACGGCATCGCTCGAGGATTAAGCCGATCCCTGTATAAATTGAGCGTTCATGTTCAAGACATGGCCCAGCATCTCGACTGGGAAGTGGGTGCCGTGCGGTTATTGCCCGAAGGCGATTTTCAACTGCTCGACTGGCAGTTGCAAAAGGTCGTGGATCGAGTGGCGGAAGTGACCGAGCAATTACAACAACAACAGCAAGAAATCTTGCGAGCACAGCAATTGGCGGCCGTCGGCCAACTTGCGGCCGGTGTCGCGCACGAGGTCCGCAACCCGCTGACGGCGATCAAGATGCTGGTCGAAGCTGCATTACGCCCCGTGCAGCCGCGACCGTTCACGCTCGATAATCTCCGAGTGATCGATCGTGAAGTTCGCCGCCTCGAGCAAACCGTGCAGGGTTTCCTAGACTTTGCCCGGCCACCCGCGCTGCAACCAGTCCCGATCGACTTGCGGAAGCTGTTCCGCCAATCCGCGGAACTGGTCGCTGCCCGAGCCCGGCAACAGCAGGTCAAAGTGGAAATCACGGTGCCGAGTGAACCGGTGATCGGTCTGGTTGATCAAGGCCGACTCAGCACTGTGATCGTGAATTTGTTCTTGAACGCACTCGATGCCATGCCGGGCGGTGGCACCCTTTCCGCACGTCTTGCCCCCCGTCAAGGCTCGACCATTCGCTTTACCGTCGCTGATACTGGCCCCGGAATTCCAGCCGATGTCTTGCCGCGTCTTTTCACCCCGTTTGTGAGTTCAAAACCGACGGGAAGCGGCCTGGGGTTAAGTATTTGCAAACGGGTCGTGGAAGATCATGGCGGCCGGATCGCCGCGGAAAACCTCCCGACAGGCGGCGCCCGCTTCACCGTGACGCTCCCAGCTCCGCCACTGCCGATTTCCAGCCCAGCAACTGCAACCAAGGAGGATGCCGATGCCCGTCTTGCTGGTCGTCGATGATGAAGAGGCGGTTCGCTATTCGTTCAGCTACGTTTTCACGGATGCAACCATCGAAGTTGTGACGGCGGGCACGATCGCCGAGGGCTGGTCTCGATTCCAGGAACAGCGGCCGGATGTTATTGTGCTCGACCTGCAGTTGCCGGATGGCTCGGGGCTCGAATTATTTCGGAAAATTCAAGCGGAAGACCGCAAACGCCCGGTCGTGTTCGTGACCGCTCACGGAACCGCGGAAACCGCGATCGAGGCGATGAAACACGGGGCGTTTGATTACCTGACAAAGCCGGTCGATCTCGATAAACTCACCCAGATTTTGCACCGGGCGTTTGAAGCCGCGCGATTGATGGAAGGACCGTCGCTTTTACCCGACCCGCAGGCCGATGATCGGCTTGTCGGACGCAGCCCGCAGATGCAAGAAATGAGCAAGGCGATCGGCCGAATCGCTCCCCAGGAAGTCAACGTGCTGATCCTCGGCGAATCCGGAACCGGAAAAGAACTTGTCGCACGGGCATTGTACTTACATAGCCGCCGCTCCGATGGTCCGTTCCTGGCCGTGAATTGCGCGGCCATTCCCGATGCTCTGCTCGAAAGTGAAATGTTCGGCCATGAACCTGGAGCTTTCACCGGAGCGACACGCCGCCGGATCGGTAAATTCGAACAATGCGACGGCGGAACCTTGTTCCTCGATGAAATCGGCGACATGCCTTTAAGCTTGCAAGCCAAGATGCTCCGCGTGATCCAGGATCAGCGATTCGAACGCGTCGGGGGCAATGAAACCATTCAGACCCGAGTCCGCATTCTGGCCGCTACCAATCAGGAACTGGAAGGAGCAGTCAATAGCGGCCGCTTTCGCGCGGATCTCTACTATCGCTTAAAAGGAGCGACCATCCGGGTGCCGCCATTACGAGAACACACCGCCGACATCCCAGAACTCGCTCATCATTTCCTGTTTCGCTTCAATCGCGAACTGGGCACGGAGTACCGCGGTTTTGAACCCAGTGTCTTGGATTGGCTGCAACAACTCCCCTGGCCAGGAAATGTTCGGGAATTACAAGGGGTCATCCGCGAAGCGATGTTGTATGGCTCGGGGCACATCATCTTAAGCGATTTCTTGCCGGAATCGTATCGGCCGAAGCTAACTGCGTTATCACCAGTGAACGAAAGCCCCTGCGTTCCGGTGACACTCGAAACTGCCCTCGATCAGTTGATCGAGCAGTTGCTTCAAGATCAGCAAGGAAATGTTTATGGTCGGGCCGTGGAAGCCCTCGAACGCCGAATCTTCCCACGGGTTCTGAAACTGACCGGAGGCAATCAAACCCACGCCAGCGAATTACTCGGAATCAGTCGTGGTACCCTCCGCCAGAAGATGAAAGAACTCGGCTTTATGATCGACCGGGTGTTTAACGAGACAGCCCCAATTCCTAAAGAGTGACGACAAAAGAGGAATATCCGAGGAAACTCCGATCCGCCGCGAGATCAAAATCCGGAACCGACAGCGCTTGCCCTCACCTCGATTGGACAATCTTTTGCCAGTTGCTTAAAACTTGCACAATTTTCGAATTCGGAAGCTTTCCCCATCACGATGAGCCCGCCACGCTTTGAAGAAATTAACATTAAAATGCGGCGAATGTTGCAGCAAATCGTGTGAGTCAGTCTATCTTGGCACAAAAGATGCTTAAAATATAATTTTATTGTGTAGCCACAGGAAGCGGTGGCCGACATGATGCCACTCCGCTGCAGCAGCTGCCACCGGCGGAGTGGCACTATAAGGTATAAGGATAACTGACTACTAGTTTCGACTTGCATCAGATAAACTTCGCATTCATCGTTGTCTCGATCGGCACTAATTGATACGACTCAATGGATTTTTAGGGGAAAATTCCAGGAAGGTGTCGCTGGTTCAAGCCAACAGTCGTTCCCACGATTGCAGATGGAGACCTCTCTTCATCAATGGTTTCTTACATCGCAAGGTACTTACGCCTTCAGTACCGAGGGAATGAATGAAACAGATCCGCACCATCATCCAATCTGGAACGGGTGGAGCTCTTCTCGGGTTTTTTCTCGGCGTGTTTTTGGCAGCAATACCCGCCACGGTGTTTGGACTCCTTAGGAATCAATATGCTCTTGGTCTCGAAGGAGCGATGCTCGGCGGTGCCGTTGGCGGCATCGCCGGAGCAATTTATGGCTTGAGTGTCGCCTGGAGTGAATTCCCTGCACAACCTTTACCTGCCCCGGATCGCCGAAACTTCTTCAGCGTTCGATAAGTTCCGCGCACGAGGGCATCGAATCGGATTCGTCCGACCGTACGATGCAGAGAATGTTAGCCGGAATCCGATTCTGCACATAAAAATAGTCGTCCGATTTTCGTCGTCCGCTGAATCTGACACAGATTGAACATCTCGATAAACCACGACGTTCACGGCAGGCCATCGACTACCAGCCACATTACGGACGACTTTTCTCCTTTGATTTCCAGATCATCCTTGGCGACTCGGTGCTGATCCCGAAACGCGCCATCTCGGGGACTGTCTCTCGCAGGATTTCGCGAAGGGCCGCCTTATCCTCGGCACTGACGTGTGCAAATTCAGAACCCGGGTCAGCCGCAGTGAATCCCTTCCACAAACGCTCATACACCATCAACTTGACCTTTTCTGGAAGCGTCCGAAACGCTTCCGAATAGATCATAAAGCTTAGGGGATATTTAAATAACCGTGACTTAAGATCGAACTGCCTCAGAGACCGCCCCGAACGATCGTGTGGTCCTCGACTCGCAAACTCAGCGACAAATCCGGACGTGCCGCTGATCGGAGCCGAAAGTCGGGCTTCTCCACAGAACAGAAGATGCCGGACAAGTAAATCGACTGCCGCCGCCATTTCTTGGCTTGTCGCCTTCCCGGCTGAGGCTAATTGATGTTGAAATTTGACCCGGGTGATGTAGTTGATGGCATCAATTTGATGTTCGAGCACCATAAGTGCGACCAGATCGCTATGCGGCGAAAGGTACGCCTTCAGATCGATGCGATCGGCAAGGTTGACGACATTCATCCCCGAGGCGTTATCAATCCGTTTCGGTTTCTTCGTTGTTGGAGCTAGATAGTTACCACGGTGGCTTTGTTCTCCGTGCTTCCCGGTCACATACCACCCGCCCCAGCGTTCAGCCAGCGGGCTACCGTGGTCGGTGCGAAAACTGCCCGCGGCAAGGATCGGCCGACCGTCGGGGTCCGGAACAACCGAGCGAATCTGAAGGCCTGGCACGCCTCGAGTCTTCGGACCACCATGACAACTCAAACACTGGTGTGTCTCATGCTGGAATTGTGGCATGTCTGCCTTCGATTGATTGAGGGTGTAGAATACAAGCCCCAGTTGAGGATCGGTCACAGCCACTTCCAGAACGACAGGCCCATGCTCGCCATGACCTCGTCCCTGGACATATCCGACGAAGACATCATCCGAGAAGTAGATAGCTCGCGGCGTCTGAGGACTGATTCGATCGGCTTGCTTACTCGTCTTGGCAAATGTCAACACTTGCGACTCGACGGGAAGTTTCAAGGCCTCAAGGACGGCAGGCAAATAACCCGTCTTCTCATCATACTTGAGAACGACATGACCAGACTTCAAGTCCGCATTCAACCGTGTAATCGCGTTTTCAGGACTGCGTTTCGAATACTGGATCGGATGACTTTCATAATCCAGGGCATCTTGGCCCGAAAGCGGAGTCAGGGTGTGAAGGACAATCGCCATGCACAGGATCAAGCTGAGGTGGTACGGCACGTTCACAATCTCCGAATAAAACTTGAGGGGAACGAGGGTGGCAGCCATTCAAGGTTCCACCCTCGGAATCATGGCTGGTTACTTCAGGTTCCGGAGGCAATAGACGACAGCACCTGTTCGGATGATTAGGCTGCCATTGACTGCGGCCACTCCGTACTGCACGGGATCGGCGAAGGTCAAGCCGCCGGGACCGGTGTCGCGGCGTTCCTTGACTCGGTTTGCCGGCTGAACCCCTTGCCCCGGTTCAGACTGCTTGTCACCTTCATTCCTGCGACCCCTGTCGCTTCCACCAACTTGGTCCCGCCCTGCCACTGTGGGCTCCCACAACTGGTTGACCGCGAGCACCTCAAATTCAGGCCCGGCCTTGAGGACGGTTGTGCGGCCGTCTTTGCCGAAAAAGTAAACTCGCGGTCCAACTCCGAGTGGGGCAGCCCAGCACGTCTGCTCTATGCGCTCACTGTAGAATTCCTTGCCATTTGTCACATCGTAGGCTGTGACCACTCCCGTTTTATTCAGCCAGTAAGCGACATTCTCATGGGTTATCGGATTGGCGAATGTGGGCAGAGCCGAGACCCGCCAGTTCACCACCGGCTTGAAGTCCCCACCTTGCAAAGGATCCACCGACATCAAGAAGTTTGATCGCTTCGCCTCCTTCTCACGCTCGTTATGCATCCCGGCGGTGGCCGAAATCAGAAAGCGGCCAGGACCTGCGGGAAATGCTGTCCCGGAAACATTCCCGCCAACATCGTCAAACGTCCACAGAAGTTCGCCCGTTCCCGGATGATAGCCATCCACGCTGCCGTCGGAACTGACGACAATCTGATCCTTGCCGCCGATTTTGATCAGCATTGGTGAAGCATAACTGTTCCGGCTATCCCGCGCTGCTTTCCAGAGATTTCTGCCGGTCTTCTTATCGACGGCAAGCAGGTAGGAAGGACCCTCATGGTCGACCAGCACGAAAATCGCTTCGGAATTCTGTGCCAACGACGCTGCTAGGCCGATCGTCGATTCAAAATTACCGTACTCCTTCACCAGCGAGCGGCTCCAGACGAGCTGGCCGGTGTGGGTCAAAGCAATCAACTCACCAGTTTCAAAAAACGCATACACCCGCTCAGCGTCAACAACAGGCGTAGGGGCCGAGCGGCTCTGAAAGTAGTTGCTCCTCACTTTCTGCGTGCTCGGTTGCCGATAATCCCAGAGTTGTTGGCCGTCCTCAAGTGCGAGGGCAACCACATGGCAGGTATCTTTGATCGGGCCCTCGATGCATGTGACGAACACGTGATTGCCCCAGATGACAGGCGACGACTGCCCCTGGCCGGGAAGCTTCGCCTTCCAGGCGACGTTTTCGGTTGCAGACCATTTCAATGGAAGCGTCTGAGCCTCAAGCGGTGAGGCACCCGCACCCAGAAAGCCGGGCCAAACTGCTGGCTCCGCGCCGTTCGTCAAACAGATCATCGTCACGATCGTCGAAATCATGAGTGTTCTCCTCAGAATTGAAGAAGACCGGTCATGGTGTTGAGGGCATCCGTGCCGAAGTCATCGTAGTCGTTAGTTATCGCCCACAACTTCGCCACCGGCACGCGTGGCATAGGCACGCCAAGCATCGAGGTGAATTGAGTCGCGGATGAACCGCACGCTGCCATCACAGAAGCAGATGTTCACACCGCCAGGGTGATTGCTCCGCGCTCCGAGGACGCCATTCCCACAGGTTTGCATGTCGGGAATCGTACTGTTGGGCGGCAGGTAATGTTGATAGGCTGTCCAATATTCTCGACCGTTAATCCAGCCAGCCCCGCGTTGACCCGTCCAGCCACGATTGAGGGGACTGCTCAGCGACATGCTGTAGTAGGCATTCGGATCGTAGGGCACGACATAACCTGCCGTCAAACCGGGTACTGTTGGGGGCACTGTCGAACTGATCCACGTGCATCGGATATTCATCATGGTGCGTTTGCGCTCATCGTCTGTGGTCGGTGCCGGCGGATTTTGGGCTTGCACCCCGAGCAGGGATTCGCCGAAGGCAGACGTGTTGCTGGTGCCATCCGTAATATCGGTGAGGCGAACAAACGAGTTTGTCCAGGCGATGCCGTCGGTCGGTAGGCGGGCATCGTAGTTGGTGCCGACCGCCGTCCCGATGTTGACGTGGTAGTTCGTACCGGCATAGATGAAGTCAGTTCCGGTGGCCCCGCCTCTCGTCCCGGAACGGCTGACAAATGTATCCGGGCTACGATCACTGGGGCAGCGGAATAACCGCACTACGGTCTTGGCTGGTTCGATAAACTGAGGGCGTATATCGCCGGGGCAGCAGCCGACGGTCAGCGAGACATCGAAGGTAAGCAGATTCCGCAGATTCTCCTGCTCGACATAGGGAAGTAGCCGGGCTTGAATCGAGAAGTTGCCCGCATTGCTTCCCGGCAAGCTGGAATACGAGGGCAGGCGTTGCTGAACATTCTCGTAGTTGTGCATCGCCAGACCGAGTTGTTTGAGGTTGTTTTGGCACTGAGTGCGGGCGGCGGCCTCACGGACCTTCTGCACCGCGGGCAAAAGCAGGCCAATCAAAATGGCAATGATGGCTACGACCACTAGCAATTCAATGAGGGTAAAGCCCTTGTGAATGGTTCTATTCATGGGAGATATTCCGTGTGGTTGTGACTTTTCGTTTTCATGGTGAGGAATTCGCCGCAGTCATGGCATGAGTGCCACTCATGAGAGCCACTGCCGGCTCGAAATTAGGAAAACGTTCTGGAGGCGAACCCGGCGTCAATCAATTTGCGGGTGCCGAGAAAGCCGTGACGATCAACGAGCATCCGAGCGGTATCACGTGAATACCGGCCGGCCCGAACCGGGTGCGAACCTAGGAACTGATAATGCCGTTAACAGGTTCGCGGAGGAGGTGATGGCGGGCAGTGGCTGAGGGTGGTCAGCCGATCTGAGTCCGGAGTTGTAGCCGGTCGGGGCTCAGGCTGGGGGAGATCAAGCGGCTGAATATCGGGTACAATCGCGGTATCGTGCAGATAAAGCCCAGCCGGTCCCTCGCCGCGGCATTTTTGCACGAAAATGCTGATGAGCCAGCGCTTGCCAGATTCCTTCTGAATCCGTTGGGGACCGGGGCTCTTGCCGCTGCCGTTTTGCTTGGCCTTAGCGGCACAGTGAGGGCAATCCGGTTCCGCTGAGACTTCGCTCGAGGATTTCTCCGAACAACAACTGAAGTCCAACGACTTCACGGGCTGGCAGCAGTCAGGCTGTAGTCTGCAGCGAAGTTCGCTACCGGGCTTGTCCACAGGAGCCGCGGAGCAACAGGTTTTGTTTGGAACGGGTTTCGAGCGTTTTGCTCGTGATTGCACAAGCGGTCGAACGTGGGCTGGTGGTTCGATGCCGTGAGCCTCAGCCCACCGCAGCTTCTCTTCCAGCGAGAAACAGCAACAATCACCTTTCCAGCATTCCTCGGAGGATTGGCAGCCGCATGGGCGAGACTGACAAGGGTAAGGAACGCCGCCGTCGGGTTTTTTGCGGCTCGGCATCGGGCAGGGAAGCCCGCAAGTGACCATGATGTGGCTGAGCAATGTCACAACCACAATCAGTTCACGATTGCGAAGCATCGACAGTCGCCGAAGCCTGATCCGCATAGACGTAGGGCTCTCTCCTATAGATAAACCCAGCTAAAGCAAATTTTACGCCAGTATCCCGACATCGACGAGACCCTCAGAAAATCGGGAATTTTTTTCGATAGACTCTGACTCGCGGATCTCGGTATCGAGAAAGACGGTATCGAATCTGGGAATCGCTCGCAAGCGGTTATCGGCTGATTTCCCCGCGTGGTGAGCGGCGACGGAACAGCAGAGCCGGGCGAAGTGTATCTCCAGAAATCTGCCAAGAATCGCTGAGGGGACTTTATGGCGAAGGCTTATGACCGGAGTCGTTTCCAAAAAATTCGCTGATTGTCGCCATCAGCATAAAAATCAGGAACCTCAGCGACCTGGGCGTAACCATTACGATGGTAAAACTGCCAGGTTGATTGATAGTGAGGCAAGGAACTGGTTTCGATGAGTAGCAAGCGACCCCCGGCGTCGCGTGCTGCCTGCTCGGCGTGGGTAAGGAGCCGGCTGCCGTATCCTCGCCCCTGATGCGATGAGGACACAGCAATCCACCAAAGTTCCCAGGTCTGATCGGTCATGACCACGGGGGCGAGGTAGACAAAACCGACCGGCAGGTGAGTCTCGATCAGAACCCAGGCACGATGGCCGAATTCGTCCTCGCAACTGGCAAAGTAATCGTCGAGCACCGTCTCAAGTGTGGCGAGTTCGTGTGGTTGGAAAACTTCTGTCGATGCGGCAATGGCCAGGATCTGTTGATGATCGTCGGGGCAAATCAGACGGATCATCACGGCTATCCTCAGAAAATCCCACCTGAGTTACGATCGCGATGGCAGCACAACCGTTTGAAGCCGT
>Ga0308412_1000628_pt1 | contig 18245 bp, 15 predicted proteins | sample HotsprottomLayer_FD_202357 | JGI IMG/M metagenome (GOLD analysis project Ga0308412, IMG submission 202357) | Hot spring phototrophic mat microbial communities from Octopus Spring, Yellowstone National Park, Wyoming, United States -... | ecosystem: Environmental > Aquatic > Thermal springs > Hot...
GTCGCGCCGTCTGCGAGCGTGAGCGAGCAGCGGCGCGGTTAACGGTGCGCGAGAGCGCATCCTTGGGCGCGCGTGCGCGCCCGCGAGCGAGGGCGCCAGCCCGAGCGAGCGGCGCACCTGTGTGTGTGGAGACAACGATTCTTGTTAATTAATACGCGATTCGCCTCTCCTTTTTCTGACGCTTTTTGTCGTTGTAACACTATTGGGAGGTTGTCGATGCCGGCGGTTATCTCCTACGGCGGCGGCGTGCAGAGCACGGCGCTGATTGTGTTGGCGATGTCGGAGGGATGGGACATCGATGAGATTGTGCACGTCGATCTGGTGGATGCCGAGTCGCCGCGGACGCGCGAATATGTTGCGTATGTTCGGGAGTGGCTGCGTGGTGTGTATGGGCGTGACATCACGGTTATTGAGCGCAACATGTATCGCGATATGCTCGATAACCCGGCGTTCACGCCGGTGCCGTGGCATGGGAGGCGTGAGAAATTTATGCTGAAGAGGCAGTGCACGAGGGAGTACAAGGTACAGCCGTTGCAGCGCTACCTGTACGACCGGTATCCAGGTGGGCGTGTTGGTTTGATGCTGGGTATCTCCGTCGACGAGTATCACCGCATGCGCGACTCGTCGGCGGCGCGGATTGAGCATGTCTATCCGCTGGTGGACCGGCGTCTGACGCGCTGGCAGTGCCGGGACATTATTGAGCGCGCGGGTCTGGTGGTGCCGTCCAAATCGTCGTGTTGGTTTTGTCCTTATAGATCTGTTCGGAGTCAGTTGGCGCTGGTGCAACACTACCCGCGTCTCCGTGAGATGGCGCAGGTGCTTGAGGATCGGATCAACACGGAGCGGCGGCTGTGCGGTCAGGATGAGATAGTTGTGTTGAGGTCGGATACAGGAGTTGAGCAGGGCGATTTCTGCGAGGCGGGATATTGCGATTCGTAGAGGTGCGATATGCCTGATGCGCCGTGTGTGTCGTACCTGCATCGTCTCGCCCGCGCGCTCATGCCGCGCGAGCGGCTCGTGTTGTGTGGTGTGGCGCTCCGCTTCGGCGCGTCGGGCGTCGTAATCCGTCGACTCCCCGATGGGCGCGCTGCGTATAGTGGGTTGTACAGGTGTGGTGATTTCTGGCGCTGCCCCAGTTGCCGCGTGACGCTTGGTATCTGCCGTGCGCGCCAGATTGAGACGGCCCTGCGCCAACATGTTGACGCCGGCGGCTCGGCGCTGCTGGCGACGTACACCGTGCCGCATACACGTGACGAGTCGCTTCCGGCCGTCCTCGCCCGGCTCACCGATACGTGGCGGCGGTACGCGCGTAATGCTTGGCATGACGTGCTGGGTGAGCATTATGTCGGCACCGTGCGCGCACTCGAGGTGACTCACGGTGCGTCGGGTTGGCACCCGCACTACCATGCACTGCTGTTTATCTCCTCTGGTCTCCCTTATCTCACGCCGGTTGCGGTGGCGCTGGCGGAACGCTGGTCGCAGGTTGCCGGCGCGGATTGGCGTGCCGACGTGCGCCGGGTCGCGCATGATGGCGTGGCCGCGGTCGCGTGCTATCTGACGACCGATGGCGTCGCGGGCGCTGCGTTTGAGACGGCTAATCCCGCGTCCAAAATCCCCGCCGGCAGGTCGTATCCCGAGATCCTCTACGACTACGCACGCTATCGCTCGTCGGCCGATGCCGCGCTCGTCTACGAGTATGCGTCGGCGTTGCACGGCGTGCACCATCTCACGATCTCTCCCCGACTCCGCGAACGGTACGATTTCACCGATCCCGCGTCGGGCTGGTCTGAGATTGCGGATGAGGACGTACTCGCGCTGCTGAACAGCGACGAATGGTTGTCGATTCTCAACGCTGGGGAGGACAGGAATCTACTGGATGATTTCGCACGGTTGCGCTAATATCGGTGTTATGGAGTATGAGCGCGCTGTCGTTCAGTTGCTCGTATACGGCGTGACGCTGATCATGCTGTATGTAGTGGATAGGTGGTCTCGTGGCTGAGGCATTGTTTGCGATTCTCGTGGTTGTCGTCGTGTCTGTTGTCGTGCTGCGGGTGATGCTGGGCGTGGTGCGGCTATGGTAGAGACGTCGGATGTGCTCTGGCCGGTAGCGCTGGCAATCGTGACCTACATTGCCGCGCGGCTGGTCTCTCTGTTTGTGTAGTTGAAGTTGAATAGGAGGTTTTTCGGCTATGCAGTTCAACAACCCGCCCGCGTTTACGGCTCCGTCGATGACCGACATCCTGAATGCGGCTACGAGCATTTTCAACCCGTTTGTGGGCGTGCTCGCGTTGGCCATCGGCGTCACGCTCGGCGCCAGGATGTTGGGTCGCATTGTGAACCTGTTTTAGGTCGCGTAGGTCGTGTTTCGGATCGCCGCCGCGGGTGCAGCTCCGGCCGCGCCCGCGCGCGCTGCATGCTGTGATGTCGATGACTCGCCCGCGTCGCATGCGCTGCTTGCGTTTGTTCTCGTGTGCGCGCGTGGTGTTCGTGTTCACGCTGGTATTCCTGTCGTTTCTCGGCGTCGATTTTCCCGTGCATGCTCAGGCTCCCTCCCCGACGCCGACTCCCTCCCCGACTCCGGTCCCGAATCCGTCCGGTTGCCCTAATCCCGATCCTGGTCGTTACTGGCATTACGTCGGCGTGTGGGAGTTCAGCGGCTACGGCGCGTATGAGCCGCTTGTGTATAGGCGCAATTACGATGTCCCCCCCTTCCGCCGTCTTTGTTATTACCTAGATCGCTGGACGGTGTCGTTCTCGCCGCGCGACAGGAATGACCACGGCAGGATGGGACCGTGGCGTAATCCCATTGCCGAACACTGGAATCCGGCGGTGTACGGCACGTATTTTTATGGCCGTTCCGGGGCGTCTACCCTCGAGTTGGAGATTCGGACGGGGTGGTATTACGCGCCGCCGGGCGCGTCCGGCGCGCTCTACATCTGGGTTGAGGCGCCTGGCTCGCCGACTGCGACGCCGTCGCCGACGCCGACGCCGTCGCCCTCGCCGACCGCGTCGCCGACGTCGCCGGATTCCTCGAATTGCCCTGCGCTCCAGGCTGGGCGCTACTGGCACTATGTTGCGCATCACTTCAGCAGTGTCGTGCACTCAGGGGGTGTCTACAGTTATTACTACGGCGCGGTTCCTGCGCCGCGCGATCGTGTCTGTTACTACGTCGATGCGGCGGATGCGCAGGTTGTTCCTCCCGATCCGTCCCGCCATTGGCCGCCTGGTACGCTGTCGACGTATGGCGTGTATGAGGAGCGTTCGTCATCCCCGTCGTTGGTTTTGATTCTCGAGGCCGGGGATGGTGCGCCGCCGCCTGAGGTGCACGTGTGGGTCGACGCCTATGGTGCCCCGACGCCGTCGCCCTCGCCCTCGCCCTCGCCCTCGCCGTCGCCGTCGCCCTCGCCGTCGCCCGCGCCCGCTTGTACGCGCTGGGTGGATGTCGATGACGACAATCCTGCAATTTTCCGTCCGTCCCGGCCTGGGACGTACTGGCTCGACGTGCAGTCTGGCTGGCTCTGGTGGTCTGATCAGTACCATGGCCCGGGCGCGTATCCGTACGTGTTTCGTGGTGACGCTCTGGTTGTCGCCGGCAACGGGCGTGTGCGGCTCTGCGATTCGAATCCGGGATCGGCGGTGACGCGCACGCCGACCGTGACGCGCACGCCGACTCGCACGCGCGTCCCGACGCCGACGGGAACGCCTGACACCCGCACGCCGACCGTGACGCGCACGCCGACCGTGACGCGCACACCGACGATCACGCGCACCCCGACTCTGACGCGCACGCCGACGCCGACTCTCGCCCCCTCGCCGACCTGGACCGCGCTTCCTACGTCGACGCGCGATCCGTACCAGCCGCCGTCGGCCGTGCCCAGGTACACGCTCGCGCCCTTGACGCCTCCGCCCGCTGCTGGCGATGATGTGTCGTGGGATGGGTCGTTGGTCGGCGATCTGATGGACGGCCTCGAGGCGCTCGGGCGCGCGGTGGCGCCTCCGACTGGGCGTATCTGCGATTTGCCGGTTCCCGTGCTGGCCGATGCGCCGGAGTACGGTTTTAAGGATGCGCTCCCGGACTTTGTCGCGGGACTGTGCAGTTTCTTTGGTATTGCCTCGCCGGTCCTCGGTTTTGTTCGGCTGCCGGTAACCCTGATGGTTATCGGATTTGTGTTCTGGACCGGCTGGCGGGTGTTCAGGTCGCTGAGCTGATCTGGAGTGCGTATGGACTGGCTTGGGGACTTTTGGAGCAAGATTGTCGGCTGGTGGGATCACGCATCGGCGAACGTCTACAACGGTGTTGTCTCCTTCGTTAACGTGCTGGTTGACGTCTGGAACGGCTGGATGGATGCCCTCCTCCATCCGGCCCAGGCGATGCCGTCAGTCCCGGAGCTGCGCTGGGTCGTTGACTGGCTCGGTGGCATCGCGGATTACACTAGGCTGATGTACATGCTGGTCGACTATGTGGCGTATGCGTCGGTGGTGCAGCAGGCGCTCGCCGCCCAGTTGACGATCGTCACGATCGGTTTGGCGTTTCGCGCGTGGCTTGTCATCCGCCGCGTCGTGCTGGTGAGCTGACGATGCAGTACGTGATTGCGACTCTGTATGTACTCGTCTGGCTGGCGCTCGCGGCGGTTGCGGCGCTCTGGCTCCCGCGCTGGGCGTTGCCGGCGGCGCTCGTGCAGCTGGCGGTCGCATACGTCATGCTGCGCTCGTGGTTGACCGCCGCCGCTGGCGGCGATGATTAGGCGCGGAACGGTGCTGCGGGTGGGTACGGCTCTCGGTGCGCGCGCCACCACACGCGCCAGCGGACGGCGCGCGCGCGGTACGGGTATCGGGATGATGAGGCATGGCGCCGTCTGCGAGCGTGAGCGAGCAGCGGCGCGGTTAACGGTGCGCGAGAGCGCATCCTTGGGCGCGCGTGGCGCGCTTAGCGGAGTGGGCGATGCAGGAGATGAGTGTTGCGCTGGCCCTGTGTGCGGTCGGTGCCGCTGTTTGGTACATGCGCCGGCGTGAGGTGTCTGGCCGTGTGCATGGCTGGCTCGTGCTCTATGATGATCTGGGCGGCTGGCGCGCGCTGCCGGCGGTCTACGGCGACTCCGGCATCGTTGCCGACGGCGTGACCTATCCTGCGTCGCTCCCTGCGCTTCGGGTCGGCCGCGAGCTGGTTTGGATCGCGCGCTGCGACGCTGCGGCGCTCATCGAGCACTGCGCGCTCGAGCGTGCACGGGAGTCCGCTGCGCTGGCGAGCTTGTGGCGTGGCGGCGGCCAGTGGCTTGATCTGCTGCGTGTGATGGCCGTCGTCCTGCCCGCTGTGTTCGCATATTTCACGTGGGCGCAGGTTGCGTCGCTCCAGTCGCTGGTGGCGCAGATCCTGGCGCTCGTGGGTAAGTGAGTGAGTATGCGTGATTGGCGTGTGACTATCGTACCGTGGGCGGATCGGCGTCTGTGGTTTGTCCAGGCAAGACGTGGCCGGCGCGTCGTCTGGGGCGTCGTGTATGACGCCGGCGATCCCGACTCCGTGTCGCTCGCCCGCCGGGCGATTGCGACGCTGCGTGCCGCCGGTGCCGACTGTTCGGCGTTGCCCTCGCCGCTCCCCGGCTCCCCTGCCCCCGGCGCGTAGGGGGTACGGCTATGGCTCAGGTAGCGCCGTGGTGGACGGTACGGCTGGCGTGTCGGTACGCCCTTGTCAGGGTTCCTACGCGCCGTCCCCCCGTCCTGGTCGCCGGCACGGCAAACTGGGTGATGGTACGGCTCTGCGCCGGTTCCCGGCGCGTAGGGGGTACGGCTATGGCTCAGGTAGCGCCGTGGTGGACGGTACGGCTGGCGTGTCGGTACGCCCTTGTCAGGGTTCCTACGCGCCGTCCCCTCGTCCTGGTCGCCGGCACGGCAAACTGGGTGATGGTACGGCTCTGCGCCGGTTCCCGGCGCGTAGGGGGTACGGGTGCCGCATGAGCATGCCGGTCGTGGACGGTACAGGCGTCGGTCGGGCACAGGCATGTCAGGGTTCCTGCGCGCCGCCTCCTGCTCCGGTCGCCGGCACGACAAACCGGGTCACGGTACGGCTCTGCGCCGCTCGCCCTGTGCGCGCATTGTTCTCCGGAAAACCGCAGCCGGAGGCTCAGCGTACTGCGCAGCGCCGTCAAGACCGCCGGAAAGCGGCGCCTTCCGCTGTTCCAAAAAGGTCGCGCCGCTTTCCGGCGCTTGCGAGCGAAGCGAGGTCTTGACGGCGCGTACGCGCAGTACGCTACAATCACGCGCGGTTTTCCGGTGCAATGCGCCGTAGAAACGTGATGCCGCCCGAACGGCCTGTCTCGCCGGTACGGCCAAACTGGCTCCAAACGCGCGAACCGAGTCGCGCGCAGCGCGAGGGTGAGCGCGTTTGGAGGGTTAAAGCCTGAAAAAGCGCTGCGAAATACGAGAGGAGGAGCGGATGCACTCCGAACGCGACTATCTGCGCCAACCGTCGTTGAATGACGACGGCATGATGTTCCTCGACGCCCGCGCCACGCTCGCGGCCGCGTTGTCGCGTGCCGTCGTCGGCTACTCCGACGGTCGCGTTCGGGCGCTCGCCTGGCTCTCGATCGCTACGCCCCGGCTCTATGACCGCATTGCGCCCATTATCGAATCGTCGGCGATTCGGCAATCTCCCGGCGCGTCGCGCACGCTCCGTGATGCTCTGCGGGCGCTGTCGCTGGAGGAATTCGTGAGGCGTCGCGATGAACGCAGGTCCGAGCGTTGATCCCCCCCTCCGGCTGCTCCCGTTCGAGCGCTATATGCCGGGCGCGTTCGTCGGCGTGTTCGGTGCGCTCCGTAGCGGTAAAACGCTGATGGCGTGCAGGCTGGCCGTTTGCCTCGCCCGCTCCCTGGGCCTCGATCTGGTCTCTAATATTCCGGTCGCTGGCGCGCGTCGGGTTGCGACGCTCGACGATCTCGCATCACTGCGCGGCGCGGTGCTGGTTTGGGATGAGGTGCAGGTTTCCCTGGACTCGCGCGAGTGGGCGTCTGAGGCGGCGCGCTGTTTGACTAGGGATATGATCCTGTGGGGCAAGCGCGGCGTCATCTGCGTCTACACCAGTCCCAGTTTTGCGACGGTCGATGTGCGCCTGCGCCGCCTCACGCAGTACGTCTACGTCACGGCCGGTCGCTACCGTCGTAGCGGCGCGGATTACGCTGTCTATCGTTGGCATGAGCATCCCTATGCCGACGATGTGCTTGTGGAGCGTTATCGGTTTGCGCTGCGTCTGGATGCGTGGTACGGCGTGTATGACACGCTCTACGGCGCGTCTCCGGGCGACACGCTCGCGATTCTCCCCGCTCCCGCTCCTGCGCCCGCGCTTGCTCCCGCGCGGCGTCGTGGTTGACGTATTGCGTCTGTTGCGCTATACTGGTGGTATTGAGGCTATTGGCAGTATGGCGCAATGGAGGCGGATATGGTGACGCTGTTGACGTTTGACGGCGTTGAGGACGTCGACTATGTGCCGTCGGATGCGGAGGTTCGGGCGTCGCTTGATGACGCCGGATTGTACGGGATGGTCCTGAATGGCGTGACGTGGATGCGACTCTCCTCCGGCGCCGGTTGGTGGACGGTGATTGGTGGCCGTCGCGTGACGGCGACTCTGGCGGCGGTCGGCTGGTGCTGGGTTGCCGACGGACTCGGCGCGCGCGGGTACTGGTCCCCCGCGCTGGCGTGCATTCCTGGCGAGGTGTGCGCGCTGTGCGGTTGTGTACGGGATGATGACGATGGCGATGATGAGGAGTAGGAGGACGCGATGCGTGCTATGAACGATCCTCGGACTGAGCGCGTGCTGACTGAGGCTGGCGCCAGCATCGCGCGGGTGCTGGACGCGCGCCAGCGGCATGCGGTTGTCCTGGCGGTCGATGTGGTTTGGTATATCGTGGCTGCGCTCCCGCCTGATGATCACATGACGTGTCGCGATGTGGTGCGGCTGCTGCGGTGGTTCCGAAACGGTTTTCAGGAGGCTGACGATGTCGACGGATAACCGTTTGGTCCTGCGCGGGATGGTCGCCGCGTGCCGGGAATTCATGTCGCGCAAGGATGGCAAGACGTATCGCATTGTGACGGTCTATGGCGATCTGGTCGCTGGTGAGGATGTGTTGTGTGCCGTCGACGGCTATGACGTGTTTGTCAACTCGCCGGACTATGCGCGCGGCGAGGTGGTCGTGTTCCCCGCGCGGCTCCAGTTCGCGCGCGATGGCTCCGGTAGGCCGGTGATCAGACTATATGTTGACGAAGGAGTGAGATGATGCCGACCCGCAGGGAAGATGCGTTGTGGTCTGTCGTGCACCGCAGGTCGAGTCATCTCCGTGCGCTGCTCGATACGCTGGATGATATCGACGTCGGTGTGACGTATGAGCTCGACTACTACCCGTATGCGATTGTTGAGTTGCTGCGTATTCGCGACAACGCCCCCCCGCTCGTACTCCGGTCGGTGTACGTGCAGGCGAACCGGCAGTGGGAGTACCATTCGGAGTTCACACTCCGGGTAGTTGAGGCGGCGTTGCAGCTCGTCCACGAGTACCGTGCCGATCCGTCGCTGGGCGGCACCGAGGGTGTTTAGATGGTTGTCTATCATCACTGGTCGGTGGAGTGGCATCCCCGTAGTGATCCGCCCGGCGGTCTGCTGCGCGTCGTGTGTATCGCCCGCCGGGCCGTCTCCGATCCGTTTGCCGGCCCGGGACTGTTCCCCGCCGACGTCGACTGCGCGGTGCGTTTCTGGAATCTCGTCGCGTCTGGCGGCGCGCGTGGCCACGGCGCCGGGTACGAGGTCGCGTGGCGCGTTGCGGTTGTCGCTGACGATGCGGATGGCGATGCGCCGCCGGATGGCGCGTGGAGCGACGATCCGACGTATCGCGCTCGGCGGCGGCTCCTGCGGTGGATCATGCGCTCGCAGTGCCCGATTCCCGCGCTCGCCGACCATTTTGCGGTCGAACATTTTTGGGCGTCGCCGGCGTATTTTGGGTTGCTGGAGCCAGGCGCGTAACGGCGCTGTGGGCGTCGATGCTGTGTGGTGCGCGCGCCACCGCACGCGCCAGCGGACGGCGCGCGCGCGGGAGAGCTGTCGGGATGACGAGTCGTCGCGCCGTCTGCGAGCGTGAGCGAGCAGCGGCGCGGTTAACGGTGCGCGAGAGCGCATCCTTGGGCGCGCGTGCGCGCCCGCGAGCGAGGGCGCCAGCCCGAGCGAGCGGCGCACCTGTGTGTGTGGAGACAACGATTCTTGTTAATTAATACGCGATTCGCCTCTCCTTTTTCTGACGCTTTTTGTCGTTGTAACACTATTGGGAGGTTGTCGATGCCGGCGGTTATCTCCTACGGCGGCGGCGTGCAGAGCACGGCGCTGATTGTGTTGGCGATGTCGGAGGGATGGGACATCGATGAGATTGTGCACGTCGATCTGGTGGATGCCGAGTCGCCGCGGACGCGCGAATATGTTGCGTATGTTCGGGAGTGGCTGCGTGGTGTGTATGGGCGTGACATCACGGTTATTGAGCGCAACATGTATCGCGATATGCTCGATAACCCGGCGTTCACGCCGGTGCCGTGGCATGGGAGGCGTGAGAAATTTATGCTGAAGAGGCAGTGCACGAGGGAGTACAAGGTACAGCCGTTGCAGCGCTACCTGTACGACCGGTATCCAGGTGGGCGTGTTGGTTTGATGCTGGGTATCTCCGTCGACGAGTATCACCGCATGCGCGACTCGTCGGCGGCGCGGATTGAGCATGTCTATCCGCTGGTGGACCGGCGTCTGACGCGCTGGCAGTGCCGGGACATTATTGAGCGCGCGGGTCTGGTGGTGCCGTCCAAATCGTCGTGTTGGTTTTGTCCTTATAGATCTGTTCGGAGTCAGTTGGCGCTGGTGCAACACTACCCGCGTCTCCGTGAGATGGCGCAGGTGCTTGAGGATCGGATCAACACGGAGCGGCGGCTGTGCGGTCAGGATGAGATAGTTGTGTTGAGGTCGGATACAGGAGTTGAGCAGGGCGATTTCTGCGAGGCGGGATATTGCGATTCGTAGAGGTGCGATATGCCTGATGCGCCGTGTGTGTCGTACCTGCATCGTCTCGCCCGCGCGCTCATGCCGCGCGAGCGGCTCGTGTTGTGTGGTGTGGCGCTCCGCTTCGGCGCGTCGGGCGTCGTAATCCGTCGACTCCCCGATGGGCGCGCTGCGTATAGTGGGTTGTACAGGTGTGGTGATTTCTGGCGCTGCCCCAGTTGCCGCGTGACGCTTGGTATCTGCCGTGCGCGCCAGATTGAGACGGCCCTGCGCCAACATGTTGACGCCGGCGGCTCGGCGCTGCTGGCGACGTACACCGTGCCGCATACACGTGACGAGTCGCTTCCGGCCGTCCTCGCCCGGCTCACCGATACGTGGCGGCGGTACGCGCGTAATGCTTGGCATGACGTGCTGGGTGAGCATTATGTCGGCACCGTGCGCGCACTCGAGGTGACTCACGGTGCGTCGGGTTGGCACCCGCACTACCATGCACTGCTGTTTATCTCCTCTGGTCTCCCTTATCTCACGCCGGTTGCGGTGGCGCTGGCGGAACGCTGGTCGCAGGTTGCCGGCGCGGATTGGCGTGCCGACGTGCGCCGGGTCGCGCATGATGGCGTGGCCGCGGTCGCGTGCTATCTGACGACCGATGGCGTCGCGGGCGCTGCGTTTGAGACGGCTAATCCCGCGTCCAAAATCCCCGCCGGCAGGTCGTATCCCGAGATCCTCTACGACTACGCACGCTATCGCTCGTCGGCCGATGCCGCGCTCGTCTACGAGTATGCGTCGGCGTTGCACGGCGTGCACCATCTCACGATCTCTCCCCGACTCCGCGAACGGTACGATTTCACCGATCCCGCGTCGGGCTGGTCTGAGATTGCGGATGAGGACGTACTCGCGCTGCTGAACAGCGACGAATGGTTGTCGATTCTCAACGCTGGGGAGGACAGGAATCTACTGGATGATTTCGCACGGTTGCGCTAATATCGGTGTTATGGAGTATGAGCGCGCTGTCGTTCAGTTGCTCGTATACGGCGTGACGCTGATCATGCTGTATGTAGTGGATAGGTGGTCTCGTGGCTGAGGCATTGTTTGCGATTCTCGTGGTTGTCGTCGTGTCTGTTGTCGTGCTGCGGGTGATGCTGGGCGTGGTGCGGCTATGGTAGAGACGTCGGATGTGCTCTGGCCGGTAGCGCTGGCAATCGTGACCTACATTGCCGCGCGGCTGGTCTCTCTGTTTGTGTAGTTGAAGTTGAATAGGAGGTTTTTCGGCTATGCAGTTCAACAACCCGCCCGCGTTTACGGCTCCGTCGATGACCGACATCCTGAATGCGGCTACGAGCATTTTCAACCCGTTTGTGGGCGTGCTCGCGTTGGCCATCGGCGTCACGCTCGGCGCCAGGATGTTGGGTCGCATTGTGAACCTGTTTTAGGTCGCGTAGGTCGTGTTTCGGATCGCCGCCGCGGGTGCAGCTCCGGCCGCGCCCGCGCGCGCTGCATGCTGTGATGTCGATGACTCGCCCGCGTCGCATGCGCTGCTTGCGTTTGTTCTCGTGTGCGCGCGTGGTGTTCGTGTTCACGCTGGTATTCCTGTCGTTTCTCGGCGTCGATTTTCCCGTGCATGCTCAGGCTCCCTCCCCGACGCCGACTCCCTCCCCGACTCCGGTCCCGAATCCGTCCGGTTGCCCTAATCCCGATCCTGGTCGTTACTGGCATTACGTCGGCGTGTGGGAGTTCAGCGGCTACGGCGCGTATGAGCCGCTTGTGTATAGGCGCAATTACGATGTCCCCCCCTTCCGCCGTCTTTGTTATTACCTAGATCGCTGGACGGTGTCGTTCTCGCCGCGCGACAGGAATGACCACGGCAGGATGGGACCGTGGCGTAATCCCATTGCCGAACACTGGAATCCGGCGGTGTACGGCACGTATTTTTATGGCCGTTCCGGGGCGTCTACCCTCGAGTTGGAGATTCGGACGGGGTGGTATTACGCGCCGCCGGGCGCGTCCGGCGCGCTCTACATCTGGGTTGAGGCGCCTGGCTCGCCGACTGCGACGCCGTCGCCGACGCCGACGCCGTCGCCCTCGCCGACCGCGTCGCCGACGTCGCCGGATTCCTCGAATTGCCCTGCGCTCCAGGCTGGGCGCTACTGGCACTATGTTGCGCATCACTTCAGCAGTGTCGTGCACTCAGGGGGTGTCTACAGTTATTACTACGGCGCGGTTCCTGCGCCGCGCGATCGTGTCTGTTACTACGTCGATGCGGCGGATGCGCAGGTTGTTCCTCCCGATCCGTCCCGCCATTGGCCGCCTGGTACGCTGTCGACGTATGGCGTGTATGAGGAGCGTTCGTCATCCCCGTCGTTGGTTTTGATTCTCGAGGCCGGGGATGGTGCGCCGCCGCCTGAGGTGCACGTGTGGGTCGACGCCTATGGTGCCCCGACGCCGTCGCCCTCGCCCTCGCCCTCGCCCTCGCCGTCGCCGTCGCCCTCGCCGTCGCCCGCGCCCGCTTGTACGCGCTGGGTGGATGTCGATGACGACAATCCTGCAATTTTCCGTCCGTCCCGGCCTGGGACGTACTGGCTCGACGTGCAGTCTGGCTGGCTCTGGTGGTCTGATCAGTACCATGGCCCGGGCGCGTATCCGTACGTGTTTCGTGGTGACGCTCTGGTTGTCGCCGGCAACGGGCGTGTGCGGCTCTGCGATTCGAATCCGGGATCGGCGGTGACGCGCACGCCGACCGTGACGCGCACGCCGACTCGCACGCGCGTCCCGACGCCGACGGGAACGCCTGACACCCGCACGCCGACCGTGACGCGCACGCCGACCGTGACGCGCACACCGACGATCACGCGCACCCCGACTCTGACGCGCACGCCGACGCCGACTCTCGCCCCCTCGCCGACCTGGACCGCGCTTCCTACGTCGACGCGCGATCCGTACCAGCCGCCGTCGGCCGTGCCCAGGTACACGCTCGCGCCCTTGACGCCTCCGCCCGCTGCTGGCGATGATGTGTCGTGGGATGGGTCGTTGGTCGGCGATCTGATGGACGGCCTCGAGGCGCTCGGGCGCGCGGTGGCGCCTCCGACTGGGCGTATCTGCGATTTGCCGGTTCCCGTGCTGGCCGATGCGCCGGAGTACGGTTTTAAGGATGCGCTCCCGGACTTTGTCGCGGGACTGTGCAGTTTCTTTGGTATTGCCTCGCCGGTCCTCGGTTTTGTTCGGCTGCCGGTAACCCTGATGGTTATCGGATTTGTGTTCTGGACCGGCTGGCGGGTGTTCAGGTCGCTGAGCTGATCTGGAGTGCGTATGGACTGGCTTGGGGACTTTTGGAGCAAGATTGTCGGCTGGTGGGATCACGCATCGGCGAACGTCTACAACGGTGTTGTCTCCTTCGTTAACGTGCTGGTTGACGTCTGGAACGGCTGGATGGATGCCCTCCTCCATCCGGCCCAGGCGATGCCGTCAGTCCCGGAGCTGCGCTGGGTCGTTGACTGGCTCGGTGGCATCGCGGATTACACTAGGCTGATGTACATGCTGGTCGACTATGTGGCGTATGCGTCGGTGGTGCAGCAGGCGCTCGCCGCCCAGTTGACGATCGTCACGATCGGTTTGGCGTTTCGCGCGTGGCTTGTCATCCGCCGCGTCGTGCTGGTGAGCTGACGATGCAGTACGTGATTGCGACTCTGTATGTACTCGTCTGGCTGGCGCTCGCGGCGGTTGCGGCGCTCTGGCTCCCGCGCTGGGCGTTGCCGGCGGCGCTCGTGCAGCTGGCGGTCGCATACGTCATGCTGCGCTCGTGGTTGACCGCCGCCGCTGGCGGCGATGATTAGGCGCGGAACGGTGCTGCGGGTGGGTACGGCTCTCGGTGCGCGCGCCACCACACGCGCCAGCGGACGGCGCGCGCGCGGTACGGGTATCGGGATGATGAGGCATGGCGCCGTCTGCGAGCGTGAGCGAGCAGCGGCGCGGTTAACGGTGCGCGAGAGCGCATCCTTGGGCGCGCGTGGCGCGCTTAGCGGAGTGGGCGATGCAGGAGATGAGTGTTGCGCTGGCCCTGTGTGCGGTCGGTGCCGCTGTTTGGTACATGCGCCGGCGTGAGGTGTCTGGCCGTGTGCATGGCTGGCTCGTGCTCTATGATGATCTGGGCGGCTGGCGCGCGCTGCCGGCGGTCTACGGCGACTCCGGCATCGTTGCCGACGGCGTGACCTATCCTGCGTCGCTCCCTGCGCTTCGGGTCGGCCGCGAGCTGGTTTGGATCGCGCGCTGCGACGCTGCGGCGCTCATCGAGCACTGCGCGCTCGAGCGTGCACGGGAGTCCGCTGCGCTGGCGAGCTTGTGGCGTGGCGGCGGCCAGTGGCTTGATCTGCTGCGTGTGATGGCCGTCGTCCTGCCCGCTGTGTTCGCATATTTCACGTGGGCGCAGGTTGCGTCGCTCCAGTCGCTGGTGGCGCAGATCCTGGCGCTCGTGGGTAAGTGAGTGAGTATGCGTGATTGGCGTGTGACTATCGTACCGTGGGCGGATCGGCGTCTGTGGTTTGTCCAGGCAAGACGTGGCCGGCGCGTCGTCTGGGGCGTCGTGTATGACGCCGGCGATCCCGACTCCGTGTCGCTCGCCCGCCGGGCGATTGCGACGCTGCGTGCCGCCGGTGCCGACTGTTCGGCGTTGCCCTCGCCGCTCCCCGGCTCCCCTGCCCCCGGCGCGTAGGGGGTACGGCTATGGCTCAGGTAGCGCCGTGGTGGACGGTACGGCTGGCGTGTCGGTACGCCCTTGTCAGGGTTCCTACGCGCCGTCCCCCCGTCCTGGTCGCCGGCACGGCAAACTGGGTGATGGTACGGCTCTGCGCCGGTTCCCGGCGCGTAGGGGGTACGGCTATGGCTCAGGTAGCGCCGTGGTGGACGGTACGGCTGGCGTGTCGGTACGCCCTTGTCAGGGTTCCTACGCGCCGTCCCCTCGTCCTGGTCGCCGGCACGGCAAACTGGGTGATGGTACGGCTCTGCGCCGGTTCCCGGCGCGTAGGGGGTACGGGTGCCGCATGAGCATGCCGGTCGTGGACGGTACAGGCGTCGGTCGGGCACAGGCATGTCAGGGTTCCTGCGCGCCGCCTCCTGCTCCGGTCGCCGGCACGACAAACCGGGTCACGGTACGGCTCTGCGCCGCTCGCCCTGTGCGCGCATTGTTCTCCGGAAAACCGCAGCCGGAGGCTCAGCGTACTGCGCAGCGCCGTCAAGACCGCCGGAAAGCGGCGCCTTCCGCTGTTCCAAAAAGGTCGCGCCGCTTTCCGGCGCTTGCGAGCGAAGCGAGGTCTTGACGGCGCGTACGCGCAGTACGCTACAATCACGCGCGGTTTTCCGGTGCAATGCGCCGTAGAAACGTGATGCCGCCCGAACGGCCTGTCTCGCCGGTACGGCCAAACTGGCTCCAAACGCGCGAACCGAGTCGCGCGCAGCGCGAGGGTGAGCGCGTTTGGAGGGTTAAAGCCTGAAAAAGCGCTGCGAAATACGAGAGGAGGAGCGGATGCACTCCGAACGCGACTATCTGCGCCAACCGTCGTTGAATGACGACGGCATGATGTTCCTCGACGCCCGCGCCACGCTCGCGGCCGCGTTGTCGCGTGCCGTCGTCGGCTACTCCGACGGTCGCGTTCGGGCGCTCGCCTGGCTCTCGATCGCTACGCCCCGGCTCTATGACCGCATTGCGCCCATTATCGAATCGTCGGCGATTCGGCAATCTCCCGGCGCGTCGCGCACGCTCCGTGATGCTCTGCGGGCGCTGTCGCTGGAGGAATTCGTGAGGCGTCGCGATGAACGCAGGTCCGAGCGTTGATCCCCCCCTCCGGCTGCTCCCGTTCGAGCGCTATATGCCGGGCGCGTTCGTCGGCGTGTTCGGTGCGCTCCGTAGCGGTAAAACGCTGATGGCGTGCAGGCTGGCCGTTTGCCTCGCCCGCTCCCTGGGCCTCGATCTGGTCTCTAATATTCCGGTCGCTGGCGCGCGTCGGGTTGCGACGCTCGACGATCTCGCATCACTGCGCGGCGCGGTGCTGGTTTGGGATGAGGTGCAGGTTTCCCTGGACTCGCGCGAGTGGGCGTCTGAGGCGGCGCGCTGTTTGACTAGGGATATGATCCTGTGGGGCAAGCGCGGCGTCATCTGCGTCTACACCAGTCCCAGTTTTGCGACGGTCGATGTGCGCCTGCGCCGCCTCACGCAGTACGTCTACGTCACGGCCGGTCGCTACCGTCGTAGCGGCGCGGATTACGCTGTCTATCGTTGGCATGAGCATCCCTATGCCGACGATGTGCTTGTGGAGCGTTATCGGTTTGCGCTGCGTCTGGATGCGTGGTACGGCGTGTATGACACGCTCTACGGCGCGTCTCCGGGCGACACGCTCGCGATTCTCCCCGCTCCCGCTCCTGCGCCCGCGCTTGCTCCCGCGCGGCGTCGTGGTTGACGTATTGCGTCTGTTGCGCTATACTGGTGGTATTGAGGCTATTGGCAGTATGGCGCAATGGAGGCGGATATGGTGACGCTGTTGACGTTTGACGGCGTTGAGGACGTCGACTATGTGCCGTCGGATGCGGAGGTTCGGGCGTCGCTTGATGACGCCGGATTGTACGGGATGGTCCTGAATGGCGTGACGTGGATGCGACTCTCCTCCGGCGCCGGTTGGTGGACGGTGATTGGTGGCCGTCGCGTGACGGCGACTCTGGCGGCGGTCGGCTGGTGCTGGGTTGCCGACGGACTCGGCGCGCGCGGGTACTGGTCCCCCGCGCTGGCGTGCATTCCTGGCGAGGTGTGCGCGCTGTGCGGTTGTGTACGGGATGATGACGATGGCGATGATGAGGAGTAGGAGGACGCGATGCGTGCTATGAACGATCCTCGGACTGAGCGCGTGCTGACTGAGGCTGGCGCCAGCATCGCGCGGGTGCTGGACGCGCGCCAGCGGCATGCGGTTGTCCTGGCGGTCGATGTGGTTTGGTATATCGTGGCTGCGCTCCCGCCTGATGATCACATGACGTGTCGCGATGTGGTGCGGCTGCTGCGGTGGTTCCGAAACGGTTTTCAGGAGGCTGACGATGTCGACGGATAACCGTTTGGTCCTGCGCGGGATGGTCGCCGCGTGCCGGGAATTCATGTCGCGCAAGGATGGCAAGACGTATCGCATTGTGACGGTCTATGGCGATCTGGTCGCTGGTGAGGATGTGTTGTGTGCCGTCGACGGCTATGACGTGTTTGTCAACTCGCCGGACTATGCGCGCGGCGAGGTGGTCGTGTTCCCCGCGCGGCTCCAGTTCGCGCGCGATGGCTCCGGTAGGCCGGTGATCAGACTATATGTTGACGAAGGAGTGAGATGATGCCGACCCGCAGGGAAGATGCGTTGTGGTCTGTCGTGCACCGCAGGTCGAGTCATCTCCGTGCGCTGCTCGATACGCTGGATGATATCGACGTCGGTGTGACGTATGAGCTCGACTACTACCCGTATGCGATTGTTGAGTTGCTGCGTATTCGCGACAACGCCCCCCCGCTCGTACTCCGGTCGGTGTACGTGCAGGCGAACCGGCAGTGGGAGTACCATTCGGAGTTCACACTCCGGGTAGTTGAGGCGGCGTTGCAGCTCGTCCACGAGTACCGTGCCGATCCGTCGCTGGGCGGCACCGAGGGTGTTTAGATGGTTGTCTATCATCACTGGTCGGTGGAGTGGCATCCCCGTAGTGATCCGCCCGGCGGTCTGCTGCGCGTCGTGTGTATCGCCCGCCGGGCCGTCTCCGATCCGTTTGCCGGCCCGGGACTGTTCCCCGCCGACGTCGACTGCGCGGTGCGTTTCTGGAATCTCGTCGCGTCTGGCGGCGCGCGTGGCCACGGCGCCGGGTACGAGGTCGCGTGGCGCGTTGCGGTTGTCGCTGACGATGCGGATGGCGATGCGCCGCCGGATGGCGCGTGGAGCGACGATCCGACGTATCGCGCTCGGCGGCGGCTCCTGCGGTGGATCATGCGCTCGCAGTGCCCGATTCCCGCGCTCGCCGACCATTTTGCGGTCGAACATTTTTGGGCGTCGCCGGCGTATTTTGGGTTGCTGGAGCCAGGCGCGTAACGGCGCTGTGGGCGTCGATGCTGTGTGGTGCGCGCGCCACCGCACGCGCCAGCGGACGGCGCGCGCGCGGGAGAGCTGTCGGGATGACGAGTCGTCGCGCCGTCTGCGAGCGTGAGCGAGCAGCGGCGCGGTTAACGGTGCGCGATAG
>Ga0308412_1000629_pt1 | contig 18243 bp, 19 predicted proteins | sample HotsprottomLayer_FD_202357 | JGI IMG/M metagenome (GOLD analysis project Ga0308412, IMG submission 202357) | Hot spring phototrophic mat microbial communities from Octopus Spring, Yellowstone National Park, Wyoming, United States -... | ecosystem: Environmental > Aquatic > Thermal springs > Hot...
GTAAAGGGGGTGCTCTCGGTTGCGATGCATAGCACCCCCCTCTTTTTCACATCCCTGGGGGCAAGGTCAAGTAGCATACGAGGGGATAAGAAATGCCGATGGGCCGGGCCGCTCAGCCCCACCGCCGCTGCGCCGGTGTCGGAGATGGCCCAGCCGATGTCGTCGTGGCAGCGCAGGTAGGTGGCCCAGGCGGTGCTGGGGGGCTTTTGTGGGAAGCGCTGCAGGGCCTGGGTGAAAAGCCGGGTGTCGCGGCTGGCCAGGCTGCTCCAGATCTGCACCATCAGGGTGTTGTGGTAGGCCAGCTCGCACACCTTACCGTGGTGCGCCCCCGTGCCCAGGTAGGCGATCAGGTCTTCGGGGGCCACGATGGCCTCGGCCTTGAAGGCCACCGCCGGTGCAGCAATGCGCACCGCAGCCCGCAGGGCCTGCGTCAGGGCGTGCACCTCGGGCTGGTTCTGGCAGTTGGTACCCAGGCGCTTCCAGGTGAAGGCGATGGCGTCGAGCCGGAAGACCTCCACCCCCTTGTTGGCGAGCCACAAAATGAGCTCGAGGTACTCCAGGAACACCGCGGGGTTGCTCCAGTTCACATCCCACTGCCAGCTATTAAAGGTGGTCCAGACCCAGCCCGCTAGGGCGTCGTCCCAGGTGAAGTTGCCGGGGGCAAAGTCGGGGAAGATCTCCGGCAGGGTGCGCTCGAAGGCGTCGGGCAGGGTGCGGTCGGGGTAGATGTAGAAGTAGCCGCGGTACTTGGGGTCGCCCTGGCGGGCGGCCAGGGCCCAGGGGTGCTCGCGGGCCACGTGGTTGAGCACCAGGTCCAGACACAGGCTGATGCCCTCCCGGCGAAGCTGGGTGCAGAGGGCCTCGAGGTCGTCCATGGTCCCTAAGTCGGGGCGCACCTGGCGGTAGTCGGCCACCGCGTAGCCGCCGTCGTTTTCGCCCTCGCGCGGGAGCAGCAGGGGCATCAGGTGCAGATAGCGGATGCCCAGCTCCTTGAGGTAGCCGATGTGCTGCGCCACCCCCAGTAGCGTGCCCGCGAACCGGTCGGTGTAGGCGATGTAGCCGTGCATCTGGGGCTCTTGAAACCAGTCCGGGGTGTGGATGCACTCTAGGTCTAAAGCCTGCAGATCCCGAGGACGCTCGGCCAGGCTCCGCCCGACCACCTCGGCTACCCGCGCGGCTGTGGCGGGGGCCTCGGGGTAAACCGCCTCTAGCCCGGCCATCAGCTCGGGCAGGTAGCGGCGCACCCTGGCCTCGAGGTCGGCGGACCGGTAGGCGTCCAGCGCCCCCATCTGACCGGCCATGCCCACAAAAAAACTCGCTCGTTCATGCGCCCATGTATTCTACGCAATCCCCGGCTGGATAAAACCCAGAGCCGTTTGGGGAGCAGGTCTTAATCATGTAACGCATTTGTGAGCTAGGTTAAGGCTTTCTGAGTCGGTTGGGCCTTCCTTCTTAAGCCGAGGTTAATCCAGAAAAGCGATGCTCAAAAGTCCATGTACTTTGGTGACTGAGGGCTGTCCGCAACCCAAGCTGGACCAACGGGAGGAGGGTCGGATGCAACGAGTGAGGATGCTTTCGCTGCTGGCGGGTCTGGGTTTGGTGCTGGGGGCTTGCGGGGGGGATTACGCCGACAACCCCACCCCCGATAGCTCCAACGGCCCGTTTCTGGCCGAGCCCCTGACCCAACACCCGACCAACCTGCCCCTTACGCTCTTGAGCCGCTATGTGGTGGTGAGCGAAGAAAACGGCCGGCTGCGGGCTAGCTACAGCGGCTTGCGCTACTGGCCCCGCCAGGCCGATAAAAACCGCAACCCCAACAACCCCAACCAGGCCTCGGGGCCGCGCTTTACCCAGTATGCCGGCTGGGACATCCTGGATGCGCCGGGCTCGAGCTCGACCCGCGCCGACTGGCTCCGCCTGACCCTGACCCGAGGGGCCACGGTGGTGGTGGCCTGGGAAAACTCGGCGCTGTGGCTTACAGGCTGGCAAAGAGGCGAGACCACCGCCGCCGATGGCAAGAAGTTCAACACCTACACCCGCACCTTCCGGGCTGGCGAAATCAGCCTGGGCTCGCCTGGGGGCAAGGGGGAGTACTGGGTGCTGCTGGCCGAGGCCAATGGGCAGCCTTCGGCCGAACCCGCCCTGCCGCCCGGCGTTACCGAACGCCCGGTGCCCAACACCACCTGCCCCTCCTGGCTGGACAACCTCTGGCTGGCCAAGGGGCCGGACGGGCGCAACTACCCGAGCTGGCACCCCCAGATCGACCCCGTTTACTGGTGCTACTACCGCCACGACCACAACTCCGATCCGGGTCTGGTTGGCTACCAGGCCCCCTTCCTCTACACCGCGCAGTACACCAACAATCAGCCCGAGCGGGCCGAGGGGTTCAAGGGCTTTGCCATTCGGGATGGCGATATCGGTTGGTACTTCAACATCCACGCCGAAACCAGCACCGACCAGCGGGTCTGCGCTCGTTTCCACACCGTGGTGGTGGTGGCCACCCGTTGGCGCACTGGCGAGAAGCTGGCCGAGCTCAACTACAAAGGCGACTTTGGGGCCTCGAGGCAGAACCAGGGCGACAACCCCTTCTTTACCAACATCTGCACCGACCCCCGCACCGGCCAGCAGGTCACCCAGGCGCAGATCGGCCAGCAACTGCAAAACAGCACCCGCGCCTCCAAGCGCATCCGCATCGCGGCCAACAACTCGGGCTACGAGCAGTGGGACGGGGGGCTGGTCAAGGCCCTGGGCATGGAGTTCAGCGGCCCCGGCCTGGGCCTTGACATCCAGAACCCGGCCACCGCCTGCAACAGCCTGAACTGCACCGACCTGGTTACCAACAACGCCTCCAGCACCCGCCGCACCTTGCAGATCATGAACCTGCGGCTGCGCTACAAGCCCGAACTCGATCCCGACGGCGACGGCTACTTCGAGACCAACCTCTACGGCGATGGGCCCTATATTCCTGGCGACCGCAGCTCGGGTACTGGCCCCTTGCGGCAGTACATCAAGCCCGGCACCGACCTGCGCCTCGATGGCTTCTTTACCACCGAGGACGCCTGGCGCGGGCTATACGTGCGGGGCGGCAACACCCAGGACGTCGAGCTAGAAGGCGCCTTGGGCACGGTGAACTGAAGATACATGAGGGAACCGGCGGGGTAACAGGCCCCGCCGGTGATTTGTGGTAGCCAGGCTCGTCTGGTAACCCTTTTTTGCTACACTTCTAAGGCATATCCCACTGGATGGTCACGCTGCGCTGGGACTGGTTGTTACAGCTATTGCTGGTGCAGGCGATGCCATAGATGTAGAAAAAGGGTTTCTTTTCCATAGGATCTACGCTGCGGTCGGTTACGGTGAAGGTGGCGGTCTGGGTATTGGAGCTGCCCCGCACGGCGCTTTGTTCCTTGGGTGTGACCTCGAGCCCCGCCGTGTTGCTCTGGTACTTCAAAAGCACACGGGTCAGGTTGCTGGCGTTGAAGGTAACCCGCACCGTCAGGGTGGCGGTGCCGCCCCGGGGTAGTGTGAAAGGGTCGGCGGTCATACTAAAGCTTTCACCGGGTGCGGGGGGTGGCGGTGCGCCTGGGTTGCTGGGTGGCCGGAACACGCTCTGGCCGCCACAGGCCCCCAGGAGCGGGCTTAGCAGCAGCAGGGCCAGGCACGATGGGCGCATATCTGGCAGTCTAAGGAGAAGGGCTCGAGGGAAGTCTTAAGGCCAGCTAATGAAAGCTTCATGTAACATTTTTGCGACCCCTGCGCGCCCATTTTCCCAAGGAACCCCAATAGAATGGAATAACATGGGTAAGCGCATCGTGGTATTGCTGTTGCTGTGCTGGGGCCTGGTGGCCTTCGCCCAAAACTCCAGGCCTTTTGCTGGGGCCAGCCTGGTGTTCCAGTGGGTGGATGGTACCCCCCTCACCAGCCTAATGCTACAGGCGGGTAGCTACAACTTTGGCGGAGGCCTCGGGGCGCGGGCCCATGTGGGCGTCGGCTTGAGCCCAGGGTTCCTCGAGCTAGGCACCGATTTGCTGTTTCCGTTTGGAACAGGTCGCCTGCTGCCGTATGCAGGGCTTGGGGGCAACTGGGTGGGTTTGGGGGCGCTAAACTTTTTCGGGGTTCGGGGCCTGGCCGGGGTCAGCTACAGCACTGCCAGCGATGCGGGCCTGTTTGCCGAGGCGGTTCCCACCCTTTACCTGGCCAGCGATGCCACCGGCATCTACGGCAGGGCATTTGGCATCCAGCTTCGCTTCGGGGTGAACTACCTGTTTTGACCTAGTTGCCGGTGCATGGGGGTTAGTTGAGGAACCGCGTGACCGGATGAGGTGGGGGTCCAGGGCACGAAACGCCCCTATGAGCTTTCCTACTGTTGCTATAACCACACCACGTTTGGCGAAATGAGGCGTACGCTATAAGCACATGGATACCCGCCAAGCCCTCTTGCGCAGCGCTCGTAAAGCGTTCGCGGAGCGGGGGTACGCCGCTACCAGCCTGGAAGACCTGGCCCGCACCCTGGGCCTGACCAAAGCTGCGGTGTACCACCACTTCGCCTCCAAACGTGAGTTGCTGGAGGCTTTATTGGAGGAAGGCTTTGCGGAGACCCAGCGGGCGCTGGCCCAGCCGGGCACCCTGCACCAGCGCTTGCTGTCCCTGTCGCTGGCCTACCAGGGGCAGGTGGAGCCCCTTACTGCCCTCATGACCGCCTACTCGAGCCGCCGGGGAGGCGATCTCGAGGCCGTCAACCTGGCCCGTGAAGCCATGCGGCGGGGTATCGAACAACTGGCCGAGCTATTGGAGCAGGTCTCGCCTGGGCACGGCAAAGCCCTGGCGGTCATCTTTGCCTCGATTGTGCACGGGGCCTACATGACCGCCCAGCACATGCCCGGTTATTCGGCAGAGGAGCTTTTGCAGGAGGGGGTGGCGCTGTTTGTGCGGGGTTTGCCGGAGGGCAAAGGAGAACCCCCCAGTCTCCTAGGGCCCTAACCTCCAGATAACCGGCATCTGGGGTGGTTTCTGCCAGAATAGGGGCATGGCCTGGGTGCTGCTCATCGAAGACGATGCCGGGGTGCGCGAGGCCCTGCGCCTTGGCCTGGAACTCGAGGGTTACCAGGTGCTGGAGGCGGGTACGGGGGCCGATGGCCTGCGCCGGCTGGCCGAAAACCCCGAGGTGGTGGTGCTGGACGTGCTGCTGCCGGGGGGCGATGGGTTTGGGGTTTTGCGCGAGATTCGCAAGCGGAGCGCGGTGCCGGTGCTGATGCTCACGGCGCTAGACGAGGTAGAGTGGCGGGTCAAGGGCTTGCGCGAGGGGGCCGACGATTATCTGGTGAAGCCCTATGCGCTATCGGAATTGGTGGCCCGCCTCGAGGCCCTGCTGCGCCGCAGCAAACGCGAGGAGGAAGTGCTCTCTTACAGCGATGTGGTGCTTTACCCGCGTAAAATGGAGGCCCGCCGAGCGGAGCGGCTGCTGGAGCTTTCGCCCAAAGCCTTGCTGCTTTTGCAGTGTTTTTTGGAGCACGCCGAGCGCCTGTTGCCCAAGGAAGTCCTGATGCAGCGGGTTTGGGGGGAAGAGGTCGAGCCCAACACCTTAGAGGTACATCTCTCGGCCCTGCGCCGAGCCCTGGGCGAACCCCCACTGCTGCACACCCTGCGGGGGTACGGGTATATCTTGCGAAAGTAACGGGCCATGACCCTGCGCCTCCGCCTTCTGTTGTGGCTACTGCTGGCCCTGGCCTTGCTGCTGGTGCCGCTGGGGGTTCTAACAGTTCGGCAAGCCCAGCGCACCGTGCAGGAGACCCTCGAGCGAGCGGCCCTATCCAGGCTGGGCTTTTTGCTGAGCCAGGGGCAGCTTCGCATTCAGGACCTGGCGCAGATCGTGCAGGAGTTTGGCGGGGTGGGCTTTATCCTAGGCCCCGAGGGCCGCACCGCCTTTACCGACCTGGGCGATTACCGGCTGCCGGAGGGCCTCGAGGAGACCCTGAAAAGGGGGCAGAGCTTTCGTGAGGTGCGGGATAACTGGCTGTGGGTGGCGCTCCCCGGCGACGGGGGCGGGCTGGGACTGGGCACGCCCCTGGAGGAGGTGGCGGCCCTGCCCCAGCGCTTGCTGCAGCTCTACCTGGGCCTGGGGGGCCTCTTGACCTTGCTGGCCTTTGCCGTGGGGGCCTGGGGCCTTACCCGTTCGCTGGGGCCGCTGAACATGGTCTCGCGCGAGCTGGCCCGCCGCAATGCCGAGAACCTCGAGCCCCTTCCGCCCCCAGGGCTTCCCGAAGTCCGCCCGGCGGTCGAGGCCATGAACGCCCTGATGGGCGAGCTCAAGGTTGCCCTGCATCGGCTCAAGGTGCAGGAACAGGCCGCACGGCGCTTTGCTTATGGGGCCTCGCACGAGCTGCGCAATCCGCTGACGGCCCTCAAGGGCTATCTGGAGGTGTTGCAGCGCCGACCGGGGGAGCCCCGGGCCACCGAGGGGGCGCTGCGCGAGGCGGTTTGCATGGAGTCGCTTCTACAGGGCCTGCTGACCCTGGCCCGGCTGGAAGGCCAGGGGCGGGTGCGGGGCCAACCGCTGGACTTGAAAGCCTTTCTGGAGCAGCGCGGGCTCGAGGTCGAGGGAAGCGGCTGGGTGGAGGCCGACCCCGACCTGGTCGCGGTGGTGGTGGAAAACCTCTTACAAAACGCCCAAAAACATGCGGGGGGTGTGGAGAAAATCGTGCTCGAGCCCGACGCCGGGGGTATCTGGCTTTGGGTATGCGACCGGGGCCCTGGCTTTCCGCCCGAACTCTTGCCCCGGGCCTTCGAGGCCTTTGTCAAAAACGACCAGAGCGACGGGGTGGGGCTGGGCCTAACCCTGGTGGCGGCGGTGGCCCAGGTGATGGGGGGGCAGGCCCGCGCCGAAAACCGCCCCGAAGGCGGGGCCCGGGTGGGGGTATGGCTCCCGGCGGCTCGAGTCATGTCGGCCTGATGAATGTTGAGAAAAATCCGCCCGATCTGTTTTTGTTTCGGGGCCCCCACCCGAAGCGCTGCAACTCCAGGCGGACGTAACAGATAGAGCTTTTGCAAGCCCTCAGCACAACGCATCGGGTGGGGTTCACATCAGCCACCCCACCCCCAGCTTTTTGAAGTCCAGGTCAAAGGAGGCGACCTTCCCCCCTAGTTCCTGCGCCACCACGGCCAGGTAAGCGTCCTCAAAGTCCACGCCGTGCTGTACCTGGAGCGCCAGGGCCGACTCACAGCGTTGCCGCTCCAGAACCTCCAGCGCGCCCGATGCGAACAACTGCAGCAGGGTGGCCTCGATGACGGCGTAGTCCATCTGGTACTGTTTTTTCAGCACATACACCACGTCGGCCAGGGTGAGGGCCTCGAGCACCAGCCGCACCTCACCTTTTTGCCCCCGAGCCAGCAGGTCGCGCGCCCTGAGGGCCTGATCGAGCGGGGTCTTAGTGATGAAACGCAGCAGGATGTTGGCGTCCAGCACAAAGAGTGGTGGGGGTGGGGTGGCTGGGCTCACCGCTTCTCCCTGCGTTTGAGGTGGCGTGACCGCATCACCGCCCGCTCCTCCTCGGCGCCGGGGTAGGGCAGCTCTGCCCCAGGCAGGCGCTCGAACAGCTCCTCTATGCCCATCCGCGGAACCACCTTGAGCCGGATGGTGTCGCCCGTAACCACAAAATGGATCTGATCACCTTCCTTAATTCCGAATTTTTCGCGTATTTCTTTCGGAAGGGTTATTTGTCCGCGAGAAGCCAGAGTTGTCCGATAAATCATATCTAAACGGAAGTATACCACGCCGAAGCGGGGTGGACCCAGCCGCACTCTGGTGCGCTCGAGCTATCCTAAAACCCAATGAGACCGGAATACGACTACATCATCGTGGGGGCGGGTTCGGCGGGGTGTGTGCTGGCCCACCGGCTCTCGGCCAAGCGCGAGCTGAAGGTGCTTTTGCTCGAGGCCGGAGAGCCCATGCAGGGGCTATTTTGCAAGGCTCCGGCGGCCTTTCCCAAGCTCTTTAAGGGGCCTTACGACTGGGCTTTTTACACCGAACCCGAGGCCGAGCTGGAGGGGCGCCGCCTGTACTGGCCCCGGGGCAAGGGGCTGGGGGGGAGCAGCGGCCTCAACGCCATGATCGTCATCCGGGGCAACCCCCGCGACTACGACGACTGGCAGCAGCCCGGCTGGTCGTTTGCCGAGGTGCTGCCCTACTTCAAGAAACTAGAGACCCACCCCTTAGGCCCCTCCCCCTACCACGGCGACCAGGGCCCTTTGCACGTGGAGGTGCGCAAATACACCAACCCCCTCACCCAGGCCTTCCTCGAGGCTGCGGTAGAGTGGGGCCTGAAGCGCAACGACGACTTCAACGGCCCGGAGCAGGAAGGGGTGGGCCTGTTCCACGTCAACCAAAAAAACGGGGCCCGGCACAGCGCCGCCGCGGCCTACCTCAGGCCGGCCCTGCCGCGCCCCAACCTCGATGTCCAGACCGGAGCCAGGGCGCACCGCATCCTGTTCGAGGGCGAGCGGGCGGTGGGGGTGGAGTACCGCCACCAGGGCCAGCTCTGGCGGGTGCGGGCCAGCCGGGCGGTGGTGCTCTCGAGCGGGGCGGTGCAGTCGCCCCAGCTCCTGATGCTTTCGGGCCTGGGCCCCGCCGACCACCTCAAGTCGCTGGGCCTCGAGGTGCGGCAGGACCTGCCGGCGGGGCAGAACCTCTGGGACCACCTGGCCCTGCCGCTGATCTGGCATTGCACCCAGCCGGTGAGCCTGGACAAGGCCGAGAACCTGGCCAACATGGTGCGCTACTTGCTAACCCAGCGCGGCCCCTTGGTGAGCAACGTGGCCGAGGCGGGGGCCTTTTTACGCACCCGGCCCGAGCTTCCGGCCCCCGACCTGCAGTACCACTTTGGGCCGGCCTTCTTCAGCAACCACGGCTTTGACCGCGAGGAAGGCTACTTCTTTACCATCGGCCCCACCCTGGTGGCCCCCCAGAGCCGGGGTTTTATCGGCCTGAAGAGCGCCGGTCCCGAGGACGCGCCCAAAATCCAGCCCCGCTACCTGAGCGAGCCAGGCGACCTAGAGGTGCTGCGGGCAGGTATGGAGATCGCCCGCGAAATTGTCGCGCAAAAGGCCTTCGACCCCTACCGGGGCCGGCCCCACGCCCATCAGGCCGGGGTGAAAACCCCCTCCGAGCTGGCGGCCTACATCCGCCGGTACGCCCAGACCCTCTACCACCCCGCCGGAACCTGCAGCATGGGGCAGGTGGTGGACGCGCACCTGAAGGTCTACGGCACCGAGAACCTCTACGTGGTGGACGCCTCGGTGATGCCGGGGGTGGTGCGCGGCAACACCCACATCCCCACCCTGATGCTGGCCGAGAAGGCCGCGGATGGGCTGCTGGGCCTACAGAACTAGCGCTGGTGGCTGCTGCCTTGTTGCCCAGTTTCTCCCGCGAACCGGGTTCAACTCAACTAGGACTTGCGCGGTTGAACGTTGACAAAACCAGAGATAAGTTACTCAATTTAGCCCTTCGGAATCGTGTTTTATTGACATTGCAGGCTTTGTGTTTCTGGAAACTTTATGCCTTGCAAACGCCAGTGCATTGAGATTCGGGAAAATGCTGTTCTGCGCGTGATTTTATCTATCTCGTTCCCCCAAGCTCCCCACTCAAGGGCGTAACTCCTATCCATCACGAAAAATCTAGCCGAACAGGCTCGAGCCGTCATGCAAAACCGCTTCCCCGGGGCTGGTTCTAAGGATATGCTGCTGCTATGCGACTGCCCATTGGTTTTCGTGCGGGTGCCACGCAAGCTGGAATCAAGCCCTCGGGTAAGCCCGATCTGGCCCTGCTGGTCTCGGGGACACCGTGTAACTGGGCCTTTGCAGGAACCCTCAACCGGGCGGCTGCCCCATGCGTAATTCGAGGCCGCCAACTGCTGGCGACAGGCCAGGGTTTGCAAGCCATTGTGGTCAATGCCGGCAATGCCAACTGCGCGACTGGAGAGCACGGGGTTTGGGCCGACCGGCGCATGGCCGAACTGGCAGCGGCGCAGCTACAGGTAGCCCCCGAGATGGTGCTGACCGCCTCGACCGGGGTGATTGGGCAGCCCTTGCCGGTGGAAAAAATCGAGGCGGGCCTGCCCCAGATCCGGCTGGGTCTGGAGGTTGACCCCTTTGTGGAAGCCATCATGACCACCGACCTGCTGCCCAAGATGGCCGAAGCTACCCTATCGAGCGGGGCGCGGGTGGTGGGGGTCTGCAAGGGCAGCGGCATGATTGCCCCCAACCTGGCGACCATGCTGGCCTACGTCGTCTCCGACGCTGCGGTGGCCCAGCAAGAACTGCGGCGGGGCTGGCCGGGCGTGGTGGATCGCAGTTTCAACCAGGTTACGGTAGACACCGACACCTCCACCAACGACATGGCCGTCTTGCTGACCAACGGTGCGGCAGGGCCGGTAGACCTGGAAGAGTTCTGGGGGGCGGTGGAGCGGGTTTGTGTGGAACTGGCCCGCAAGCTGGCCCGCGATGGCGAGGGGGCCACCAAGCTCCTGACCGTCAGGGTTACGGGGGCCAAAAGCGATGCCGAAGCCCGCAAAGCGGCGCTGTCGGTAGCGGCCAGCCCTCTGTGGAAAAGCGCGGTGTACGGCAACGACCCCAACTGGGGCCGCGTCATGATGGCCCTGGGCAAGGCGGGGGTGGCGCTCGAGCCCGACAAAGTGCGCATCGTCCTGCAAGGCATCCCCCTCTATGCCGGGCGGGCGCTCGAGTTCGACCGAGCCCAGGCCAGCCAGGCCATGCAGGCCGAGGAAGTTCTGATCGAGGCCGATCTGGGGCTGGGCGAGGGGGAAGGAATGGCCTGGGGCTGTGACCTCACCGAGGGTTATGTGCGAATTAATGCGCTCTATACTACCTAAGGTAGCGCAAAAATAACCCGAAGGTGTTAGACTATCCTTGGAGGTGAGGAAAAGATGAAACGCCTGGCACCCTTGGCAGTGTTGTTTGCATTGTTGTTTGGCTCCGCAGGAAAGGCCCAGTCGGATGGTTTTGGTCTCTACTCGGGCTTCCCGACCTTTATCGGTGTGCAGTACCAGATCAGTGGCTTCCGTGTGGGTGGTGGACTTGCCCTCGCAGGGCTGGCGGCCGGGGCAAATTACATCTTCTTGGAGCAGGCCCTTCCGGTCGCGCCGGGTTTCGACCTCAGCTGGTATGCGGGCGCTGGGGCATCTGCGGGGTTCTGGACTATCTCGGGCAACAGCGGTATTTACATCTTCCCCCACGGCCTGGCAGGTATTGAGTATGCCTTCCCCCAACAGCCTTTCAGTGTCTACGGCGAGCTTCAGGTGGGGTTTGGGTTTGGAACGGGCGCGCTTTCGAATGTGCTTGGGGGCCTGGACTTCAACTTTCGAGGGGGCCTAATTTTCAGACTCTGAGCAACTGTTAGGATGGAGGGGTGCGGTATGTGCCCCTTCTTTGTTTGTTGCTGCTTTCGGCCTGCCAGCGGCCCGGCGATACCCAGCCGCCCCTGATCGGCATCACCCAGCCCAGGAGCGGCGTGCTTTCGCAGCGCTCGTTGCAGGTGCAGGGCTATGCCCTCGACGATGTGGGGGTGCAAAGCGTGAAGGCGGGCGGCAAGGAGCTGCTTTCCGAAGCCAGCCGGGGGCAGAAGCTGGTGCGCTTCAGCTTCCGGGTGCAGGCCCCCCAGTCGGGGCAGGTGGAAATTCGGGTGGATGCCACTGACACCAGCGGCCAGACCCGCACCGTACGCCTGCCCTTGGTGCTGGATGCCCGCCCGCCGCAGATTGTGCTCGAGCGGGCCGAGCGGGTCGTGACCGTGGTGCAGCCGGCCCGCAAGCGCACCCGGCCCGACGGCAGCGAGGAAGAAATCCCGGCCCGCACCGAGTCTACCTTGCAAATCTCGGGGCGGGTGCTGGACGACACCGGGGTGGACCGGGTTACCTTGCAGTACGACCGCACCTATAGCCCGTTGTCGCTGCCCAAGGGCAAGGAGGTGAGCTTTTATGTGGAGCTGCCGGTGCGGCGCGCGACCCTGATTGCCGTGGATGCGGCGGGCAACCGTACCAGCCTGGAGGTGAGCCGCTGAGCTACCGCTCGGGTTCAGGTCCGGTGCTGCCTATAGCCAGACCGCTGTGCGTCGGGCGCAGCCCTTCACGGAACGCCTCGAGCCAGCCCGCTCGCAGAGCTTTTTCACGGGCGCGCTCGAGAAACCTAGGGCTCCAGCCAAACTCCTGCAGCACCTCTTCTTCCGAGACGGCCCGGTCGTGGTGCGCTAGGTGGGCCACCAGCAGGCGGGCGGCCACCTCGAGGCGCTCGGTCCTGCGACGCAGTTGGGTGGTGAGCAGGCCCTCCAGGGGCGAGAAAAGAAAGGCCAGGGCGAAGCAGACCCCGGCCACGGTGGCCATCATGCCGGCGATGGAAGCGTCTAGCCAGATAGCCAGGGCATACCCCACCAGGCTGGAGACCACCCCCACCCCCACCGCCAGGGCTATCATGGCCGGGAGGCGCCGCGTCAGTAGATAGGCGGTGGCGGGGGGAATAACCAGGAAGGCCACAATCAAAATGGCCCCTACCGACTGGAAGGCCCCCACCGAGGTGAAGGAGACCAGGGCCATCAGCCCGTAGTGCAGCGCTCCAGGAGCAAAGCCCAGTGCGGCGGCCAGGCCGGGGTCAAAGGTGGAAAGCTTGAGTTCTTTGTAGAACAGCAGCACAAACAGCAGGTTAAGCAGGGTGAGCGACCCCATCATCAGCCAGGACTCGGGGATTTCCTGGCCCCACAGGGTCAGGGTGTTGAAGGGGGCGTAGGCGATCTCGCCGTAGAGCACGGCGTCGAGGTCGAGGTGCACCTGGCGGAAATAAAGCGAAACCACCAGCACCCCCAAACTAAACAGGGCAGGGAAGACAATTCCGATGGCGGCGTCGTTTTTGACCCTGCCGCTGCGGGTGAGCCACTCCACCAGGGTTACGGTTACCAGGCCCGCAGCAGCAGCCCCCAGCAAGGCCGTTGGGGTGGCCCGCCCGCCGCCAGAAAGCCAGTAGGCCAGCACGATGCCCGGCAGCACCGCATGGGAGATGGCATCGGACAAGAGGGCCATGCGGCGCAAGACCAGAAAAGTGCCCACCAGGGCCGAGGCCACAGAGACCAAGATGGCGGTGAGGATAATCACCAGATCGGCGTTCATATCACCTGTCCTCGGCGGACTTGGGTAAGACCCGCATGGCTTGCTCGAGCTCCTGGGCTTTTTGCTGGCCCGCCGGGGTCAGGCGGAAGCCTTGCTGGCCTGGCTCGAGCCAGCCGCGCGACCGTAGTTCCTCCAGGTGTTGCTGGGCCGCCGATTGCGATTCATGCCGGTGTAGCGCCAGGGCCTGGGGGGTGAGGGGCTGGTGCTGGTGGAGCATCTGGGCTTCCAACAGCAGGCGCTCGAGGCGAACCCGGCGGCGGTTTTGCCGGGTGCGGACCCAGTCCCAGACCAGCCCGCGCAGGGGCGCAAAGAAGAGCGAAATCAGCAGAATCGCGCTCATGGTAAGCACCACCAGTGGGCCGGTGGGCAGGTTTTCGCGGCTGGCCGAGATCAGGGCTCCGCTAACCCCGGCCAGGGCCCCAAACAGCGCCGAAAGCCCAATCATGCTGCCGAGCCGGTCGGTCCATTGGCGGGCGACTGCCGCCGGTGCGATCAGCATGGCGGCCATCAAGACCACCCCTACGGTCTGTAGCCCGACCATGACCGCCAGCACCGTCAGCGAGGTGAGCAGGGTGCTGAGGCCCTGCACCGGCAGCCCCAGGCTGTGGGCGTAGGCGGGGTCGAAGGAGAGCAGCTTGAACTCTTTGTAGAAGAGCCCCACGCACAAGAGCGCAATTCCGCCCAGCACCCCAAAGTTCAACACATCCGAGGCCACGATGGTAGCGGCCTGCCCGAAAATAAAGCGATCCAGCCCGGCCTGGCTGGCGTTGTTGCCGTGTTGGATAAAGGTAAGCAGGGCCACGCCGAACGCAAAAAAGCTGCTGAGCATTACCCCCAGGGCCGAGTCTTCGGGCAGGCGGCTGTGCCGTAAAACGAACAGCACCAGCCAGGCCGCCAGCCAGCCAGCCAGGCCCCCCCCTAAGAGCAACACCAGCGGGGCTTTGCTGCCGGAAAGGATGAAGGCCAGACAGATGCCCGGCAGCGCCGCATGGGCCAGCACATCGCCCAGCATACTCTGGCGGCGTAGCACGGCAAAAGTGCCCAGCACCCCGCCCACCACCCCCAATATGCCAGATCCCAGTGCCACGTTGCGCAGGGTGTAGTCGGTAAAGATAGAGAGCAATTCGGACATAGCAGGGTAGCGAAGGGCCAGAAGACCTCAGGAAGGCGGCTGTGGCCGGGCTTCGGGTGTTTCCTTGGCCTTTTCCCCCTCCCCCCAGCGCATCCGCCCGCCATAGGTTCGTTTCAGATTCTCAGGTGTGAAGGTCTCGTCTATAGGTCCGCTGGCGATCACCTGCACGTTGAGCAGGGTCAGGTGGTCGAAGTAGTCGCGCACCGTTTCCAGATCGTGGTGGACTATCACCACGGTTTTGCCGTGCCCCTTGAGCTCGTGCAGCACACGTAGGATGGCCTCCTCGGTAACCGCGTCTACGCCTGCAAAGGGCTCATCCATAAAGTAGAGGTCGGCGTCCTGGGCCAAAGCCCGGGCTAGGAATACCCGTTGCTGCTGGCCGCCGGATAGTTGCGAGATCTGCCGGTGGGCGTACTCGAGCAGCGAGACCTGCTCCAAACAGCGCAGGGCGGCCTCTCGCTCGCGCGGGCCGGGCCGTTTGAACCACCCCAGCTTGCCATAAAGCCCCATCATCACCACGTCCAGCACGCTGGTGGGGAAGTCCCAGTCCACCGAGCCCCGCTGGGGCACATAGCCGATGCGTTTGCGGGCCTGCGCCAGGCTTTGACCAAAGAAGCGAACCTGTCCTGAGGCTGTGGGTACCAGCCCCAGCACGGCCTTGATCAGGGTGGACTTGCCCGCACCGTTGGGGCCCACAATGGCGCATAGCTGCCCCGCCGGGATCTCCAGGTCCACATCCCACAGGGCGGGTTTCTCGCGGTAGACCACGGTCAGGTCGCGCACGTGGAGGGGGCTCAAGGCTTCGGGTTCCTGCGGCAGGGTGGGGCGGAGGGGGGTGGTCATAGGCAAACCAGGTACTTTGGGCAGCACGCTGGCATCACAGCTGCCGCCCGAGAAGGCCGTTCACAATGGTGCGGATGTTGTGTTCCATCATGCCCACATAGGTGCCTTGGGGGGTGCCGAGGTTGCCGGCGGCGTCGGAGAATAGCTCGCCCCCGATAACCACGCTCCAGCCTCTGGCCTTTACCGCAGCCACCACCGCCTCGATGGGCCGCCGGGGTACGCTGGACTCCACAAAGATGGCGCGAATCCTGCGCTGAACGATAAACTCGGCCAGCTCCTGCACATCGCGGGCGCCGGCTTCGGTGACGGTGGAGATCCCTTGCAGGCCGCGCACCTCGAGGCCATAGCGCCGCCCCAGATAAGCGAAAGCGTCGTGGGCGGTAATGAGTACCCTCTGCTGGGGTGGAACCAGCGCAATTTGCTGACGGATAAAGGCATCGAGCTGGGTCAGGCGCTGGCGGTAGGCGGCGGCGCTGGCCCGGTAGTAGGCGCTACCCGCCGGGTCAACCCGGCTCAGGGCCTCGCGTACCCGATCTACCGTGAGCTGCCAGAGGGTCACGTCGAACCAGACGTGGGGGTCGTAGGTGTACTGGCCCTGGAAGCCTCCGGGGGGGCGGATCAGGCGTTCACGGGGGATGGCATCGGTCACGGCAATGGCCTTGGGCAGGCGTTCCAGCAGCTCCACCATCTTGCCTTCCAGGTCTAACCCCGCGTAGAAAATCAGGTGAGCTTGCTGCAACCGGCGCACGTCCCCCGCCGAAGCCTTGTACAGGTGGGGGTCTACCCCGGCCCCCATCAGGCCCCTTACCCGCACGCGGTTGCCACCCACCTGCTGCACTAAGTCGGTGATGAAGTTGACCGTGGTTACGACCTGCACCGGGGTTTGTCGCACCGGTTGAAGCTGGGCGATTTTGTCCGGCTTGGCGCTGGCTTGCGGCAAAAAGCCCAGCATCCAAAGGGCTAGCAACAGCAGGCTACCTTTGGGTATTCGCATCGTGATCTCCTTCCTTTAGCTGTATCCACAGCACCTGGGCCAGGCTGGTGGGTAGCAAGTAGCGCTGGCTGCCCACCTGGATGCGGCTACCCTCTCGTACCTGCTCCAGTAGGCACAGGGAAGCACCGGGTTTGAGGCCCAGGTGGGCCAGCAGGTTGAGCGAGTCCTGATCCTGGGTGGCCACCCGGGCTACCTGGCCGTGCTGACCACTTTCCAACGCCACTAGGCAGCGGTTGGGTGGGATTTGGGGCATCTCGAGGGCCGCGCTGGGGATCAGGTCGCCGTGGGGGTCGTGGGAGGGGTGGCCCAGCCACTCGGCGATGCGGGCCTCGAAGGCCTCGGAGATGTGGTGCTCGAGCTTCTCGGCCTCGGCGTGAACCTCTTCCCAGCCATAGCCCAGGGCCTGGTGCAAATAGGCCTCGAGCAGCCGGTGGTGGCGGAGCACCTCGAGGGCCACCTTGTAGCCCGCCTCGGTGAGCCGCACCCCCTGGTAGGCCTCGTACTCCACCAAGCCCATCTCGGCCAGCTTTTTGAGCATTCCTGTGACCGAAGCGGGCTTGACCTGCATCCGGTCCGCCAGCGACTGGGTCGAGACGGAGTGGGTCTCTTCTAGCCGGCCCATACCCTTGCCGTCACTACCCAGCAGCAGAACCTGTTTGAGGTAGTCTTCCTGGGCCTCGGAGAGCGGGGTGCGGTGGGTGGTTTTGGGCATGGTTTCACCTATTTAGGCAGGCCTTACCAAACTACGGCTTCATTTTTAGGCATGACTAAAAAATCCGTCAAGCCTTCCTGCTCTCACGGTTGTCATAACCCAGCCATGCCAAACTAAATTTGATGACCTACGAGGCCTTTGTCGAAACCGCCGAACGGTTGTGGGATGAAATTCCATCCGAATACAAGCGGGGTTTGCTAGGCCTTCACCTCCTGGAGCAGCTAAAGCCCGACCCCGAGGAACCCGAGCTATTGCGCTTGGGGGAGTATTACGACCCTGGTTACCCGTCGGTGCTGGGAGGATTCGAGGGCATCGGACGGCACATCGCCCTGTTCTACGGTTCTTTTGCGGCTTTAGCCGCCCATGACCCCGAGTTTGACTGGGAGGGGGAAATCTGGGAAACCTTGCTGCACGAACTGCGCCACCACCTGGAGTCGCTGGCCTGGCGGGATGACCTAGTGAGGGAGGATATCGAGCACCTGCGGCGGCACCGGGCAGGCCTCTAGGCGATGAAAAAAGCCCCCAGACGGGGGCCTGGCAATTGTGGGTGTGGTAGAGCGCTCTAGCGGGGGATCTGTAGCTTCTGACCCACCCGGATCAGGTCGGGGTTGGTGATGTTGTTGGCCGGGCGATCTTCATGTAGCTTTCTCTAGAAGCGTCGCCATAAAACTTAAGGGCGATGCCCGAGAGGGTGTCGCCAGGCTGCACCGTGTACCACTCGTCGGGGATGTTGACCCCACCCTACTCAGCGGCGAACCGGGCCTTGGCCCCCTCCACCACCTTCAGCCCACTGGCATCCACCTCGGTGGCCCCAGCCTGTTTGGCCAGCTGTACGGCAAGGTTGAACTCGTGCTGGCTGTCCACTGCGCCCTGCAGCACCACCCCGGTGCCCTTTTGCAGTACGGCGATGGGGTCGTCTTTCAGCTCGGGGTTGGCTTCCAGGGTAGCCAGCACCTTTTTGGCCAGCTTGCTGGCCTCGGTCGCCTTGCGCACAGCCTCCTCTTCGGCGGCGATGGCGGCCTCGGAGACCTCTTGCTGGGCCATGATCACCCCGCTTAGATCTACCGACTTAACCCCCCTGACGCTCTCTACCGTAGCCTGCAAGAGCGCGAGGTGGGGCTGGCGGGGTACCGCGCCTGTAATCCGAACATTTCCCCCCTGTTCCTGAATATTAAGGCCCAGCCCCCGCAAAGGGGGCCACTGGTTAACGGCGTCCTGAACCCGAGCGGACAATGACTTGCCAAACGGCCACATATGTTACCTCCACACTTAAGATTCCTTCGTGTGCTACCTCATAACTCCACTCCAGCCATCTTCAGGAGCACCCGACTACGGATGAGGTTGTGGACCAGCAGGATGAGGTTCACCCGGGCCACCAGGCCCCAGAAGGACCGAGCTT
>Ga0308412_1000630_pt1 | contig 18242 bp, 8 predicted proteins | sample HotsprottomLayer_FD_202357 | JGI IMG/M metagenome (GOLD analysis project Ga0308412, IMG submission 202357) | Hot spring phototrophic mat microbial communities from Octopus Spring, Yellowstone National Park, Wyoming, United States -... | ecosystem: Environmental > Aquatic > Thermal springs > Hot...
CAGCGCGTAAACCGCATCGAGCACAACGACCAGCTTTGCGCACTGGAGTGTTGGGCCGAGCCGGCCAAGCCCACCGCAAGCCAGCGCCCGCCGCGCGTGCTGGCGGACTTCGAATCAGAGGACTACGGACAGTGGAAGATCGAGGGTCAGGCCTTCGGTAAAGGACCGGCCAAAGGCACATTCCCGAAACAGCAGCGGGTGAGCGGCTACCTGGGCAAGGGCCTGGTGAACACATACTTGGACGGCAGCGACGCTCCGCAGGGCAAGCTCGTTTCGCCGCAGTTCGTCATCGACCGGCGCTACATCACATTCCTTATCGGCGGAGGCAACCATCCCGGCAAGACGTGCATCAACCTGCTGGTCGATGGCAAGGTGGTGCGTACGGCCACCGGCAAAAACAACGAGAAGCTCGAACCGCATTATTGGGATGTCGCCGAGCTGGAGGGAAGACAGGCGCGCATCGAAATCGTGGACGCCGAAAGCGGCCCGTGGGGGCACATCAATATCGACCAGATCGAGCTGCGCGACCGGCCCACTGCGGAGTTTGCCGGTCCGCTGGAAAAACAGATCGACTTCGGCTCGATGACTCTTGCGCTGCTCCGGCCGCTGCCAGGGGCGCAAGGGGTTACTTCGGTGGATGATCCATCGGGAGCGGGAATGCCGGGGGCGATGTTCGATGCGGAATCTGGCAAACTCAAGGGCGGCATGGTTCAGACCGCACAACCGTTTGACAAAAAGCTTTGGGGCGCGGTAGCCCAGCCGCTGGTGTTGCGTTCGGACGAAAAGAAGACGGTGGTCTTCGCCGTCACATGGTCTTTCCCCAATCGGGACAAGGGAAACTATTACGACCGCTGGAACCAAGGGGGACGGCTGGCCTTGGCGACGCATCTGGCCAAAGAGCTTGACCGGCTTGGCCAAACCACCCGACTGTGGCACCAGACCTGGTACGACTCTACCTTACCCCATTGGCTGCTGGACAGGCTGTTTTCCACCACTTCCATTCTGGCAACTTCCACATGCCAGTGGTGGGCCAACGGAAGGTTCTGGGCCTGGGAAGGAGTGGGATGTTGCCACGGCACCTGCGCTCATGTGTGGAACTACCAGCACGCCATGGCCCGGCTGTTCCCCGAACTGGAACGCTCGGTGCGCGAAATGCAAGACTACGGCGCCGGGTTCATCGAGGAAACCGGCGAAGTGCGTTTCCGCGGGGAAGGTTGGGGGCTGTGGGCCGGCGATTCGCAGCCGGGTACGGTGCTCAAGGCATATCGGGAACACCAGATTTCCGCCGACGATCGCTTCCTGCGCCGCTTGTGGCCCAAAGTCCGCAAGTCCCTAGAGTTCCTCATCGCCGAAGACGGCAAGGACGGCCAGCAGGACGGCCTGATCCAAGGCAAACAGCACAACACTTATGACATCGACTTCTACGGGCCGAACACTATGGTCGGCTCGCTGTATCTGGCCGCCCTGCGCGCCGGAGAGGAAATGGCCCGGGAAATGGGCCAGCACGATTTCGCCGCCCTGTGTCGGCAGATATTCGAGCGCGGCAGCCGCGTGCAGGTAGAAAGGCTATTCAACGGCGAGTACTTCATCCAGGAAGTGGATCTGGCAAAGCATCCCAAGTTCCAATATGCCGACGGATGTCTGGCCGACCAACTGTTCGGTCAGGGATGGGCGCATCAGGTGGGGTTGGGATACATCTACCCGCGCGATGTCGTTCTGAGGACCCTGCAATCGATCTGGAGATACAACTGGGCGCCGGACATCGGCCCGCAAAACAAAGCCCATCCCCCAGAGCGCTGGTTCGCCGACCCCGGCGAAGCAGGCTTGTTCATCTGCACCTGGCCGAAAAGCAAGCACTTGGGCGAAAACGGGGTGCGCTACCGCGACGAGGTGTGGACGGGCATCGAGTATCAGGTTGCCGGCAACATGGTCTGGGAGGGAATGCTCACCGAGGCGCTGGCCGTCTGCCGCGCAGTCCACCAGCGCTACCATCCCGCGAAACGTAACCCCTGGAACGAAGTGGAATGCGGCGACCATTACTCCCGGGCGATGGCCAGCTATGGCGTTTTCCTGGCGCTGTGCGGGTTCGAGTACCACGGGCCGAAAGGGCATTTCGGTTTCGCACCGCGCTTGGGGCCAGAAGACTTCCGCGCCGCCTTTACGGCGGCCGAGGGCTGGGGCACTATCGCCCAGCAAAGACAAGCCGAGCAGCAACGGCAGCAGATCGCCGTCCGCTGGGGAAAGCTGCGATTGGCTACGCTGGCCTTCGAGCTGCCCGAGGGGGCCAAACTGGCCAGCGCACGGGTAGCACTCGGCCAGCACGAGTTGAAGTTCCAGCCGGAGCAGCAAGGCCGGCGGGTAACCATCAGGCTGGCCGAGCCGGTGGTCGTCGCAGTCGATCAGACGCTCGAAGCAGTGTTGAGGTTCACTCGTTAGAGCGGACCGCAGGACAACAGTGGAACTGCCGCCCCGGATTGGCCCATTTATGTGTCGCAGATCGATCCCCTATGTGACACCCATTTTCTGTTTCTGTCTTTGTGTCTTGGTGTCTTGGTGGTGAAAGTACCCTGCCTCATGCACTTGGCGTCTTTGTGTCTTGGTGGTGAATAATTGGTGTCTTGGTGGTGAATAACCGTAACGCGACCCGCGGCCGCAACGGAATGTCGGTGATGGAGGGACGCGCTCTGTCGCGTCCGTTGGACCCGGATACACGGCCACGACGGAGCGTGGCCCTCCAGATGACCGTAAAACATGCGCGCAAAACGCGCACAAGTTGCGCCATGAGGAACTGAGGAGTCTCTCGCAAGTGAAAGCCCTGGTGCTTACCGAGTACAACTGTCTGAAGTACATGGATGTGCCGGAGCCGTCGATCGGGCCGGAGGAGGTTCTGGTCGAGGTGAAGGCCTGCGGCATCTGCGGCAGCGATGTCCACGGCGTCGATGGCAGCACGGGCCGGCGCATTCCGCCGATCATCATGGGACACGAGGCAGCCGGAGTGGTAGCGCGGGTGGGTACGGCCGTGTCTGGCCTGCGGCCGGGCGACCGCGTGACGTTCGACTCGATGATCTGTTGCGGCCGCTGCCCGTTCTGCCGCCAAGGCGCCAGCAACCTGTGCGACCACCGGCAGGTGTTGGGCGTTTCCTGCCCCGAGTTCCGCCGCGATGGCGCATTTGCCGAACTGGCTGTTGTGCCGCAACACATCGTTTATCCCTTGCCGCCAGAGTTGTCGTTCGAGCGCGCCGCCATGGCAGAACCGCTCTCGGTGGCAGTCCATGCCGTCAACCGATTGCAACTGCGGCTGGGTGAAACCGCCGTGGTGTTCGGCGCGGGGATAATCGGCCTGCTGGCCATCCAGGCACTGCGGGCGGCGGGCTGCGGTCGGCTTTTCGCCGTGGACGTCCGCCAGGAGCGCCTGGAACTGGCGCAGCGGCTCGGGGCCGACTGTGCCCTGTGCGCCCAAGGGTCCGACGTAGCGGCCGAAATACGCCGGCTGACCGGCGGCACCGGCGCCGATGTGGCCATCGAAGCCGTGGGAGTGCCACAGACCGTCGCGCAGGCCATCAATTCCGTCCGCAAAGGCGGGCGCGTGGCTTTGGTAGGAAACGTCTCGCCACAGGCCGAACTGCCGCTACAGGCCGTGGTGACCCGAGAAGTGGCGCTGCTGGGCTGTTGTGCTTCGGCGGGCGAGTATCCGGCGTGTCTGGAGATGATCGCTCGCGGGCGGATCGACGTTGATCCGCTGCTGAGTGCGGTAGCCCCGCTGGCCGAAGGCGCCCAATGGTTCCAATGGCTGCGCGACCCGAAGGAAAAGTTGCTCAAAGTAGTTTTGGTCCCCTGAGTTTTGAAGATGTGAAAATGACTTGTGGATTTGGAGATGTCGAAATGACTTGGCGCATTGTTGGTTACCTGCTCTCGTTCGGGTTTTCTTTGCTACTAGTTTTGGGATGCCATTGCGCTGCTTGTTGCGCGGCTGATGCCCCGGTCGCGCCGCCGGAGGACTTGCCCAAGTTGCTGGCCGCCGCACCGCAGCTAAGCACCGAAGAGCTTTGCCATCCGGTGCGCACTATCCGCGAAGGCATGTTGCTGTGGTGCCCGAATCCCGACGGAAAGACCTACGACCTGCTGCAAATCTATTTTCCGCAATACGGTGGGCCGAACACAATCATCATCATCGACTTGGGCAGCGGGGAGCTGAAGACGGTGCAGACGGAACGGGGATGGAACTTCCATCTCTGCCCCAGCGTGGTGGCGCCCAACGGGAAGCTGTTCATTTCGATTCTCGACGGCCGGCTGCGGCAGAAGATTTGCATTTACGATCCGGCCAGCAACGAGCTGAAGATCGACGCCGTGCCGCTGCCCGACGAGCTGCTCGGCGAGACTCATCCGCTGGTGTTGGGGACCGACGGCAAGCTGTATGCCATTGGCGCGCATCCGAGCAAGGCCGCCACGGCCGCACAGATCGACCCCGATACGCTCAAGGTGACGTTCTACGGGCCGATCGGCCCCAGCCACGCCCCAAGCGGCTGCTGGGGGTATAGCGGCGGCGCCGACGAGCGATTCATCTACATCGCCAGCGGAAAGGTGCCGTGGTATCTGGTGGCTTATGACCGTCAGACCGGGCAATCGCACACTCTGGTGACCACGGAGAACTTCGGCGGATACGTAAGCGTCGGGCAGCGTCACGACGGCTGCACCGGCAGCGCCAGCGGCGTCAAAGGCCAGGGCGACAAGAAGTTCAACTACTGGTTGTACGAGGGCAAAGCCATCCCGGTCGAAAACCCCAGTAACCAGCAGCCACCCTGGCCGGCGCGACCGCCGCGTCAGTTTCCGCCGCGGCCAGAAGTGAATACTGCGTTGGCGGTTCCCGACGCCGAAGGCTGGGGCGAAATCTGGGTCCGCGACGCCCAATCCGCAAAAGCTGGCACCGCCGACCAGCAAACTGCCCAGCGTCCGTGGAAGAAGTTCCGCTTCCAGTGTCCGCTATATCCGCAGACCATCTACCGGCTGCGCGAGCTGCCCGACGGACGCATATTCGGAACCGCCGGAGCCTACGAAGGCAACTTGATGTTCGACCCGAAGACCGGAGTGGGTAAGCACCTGGGCAAGATTGGGCTAAGCCACTACTCGACGGCCGTTTCGGGCGGAAAGATTTACATGAGCGGCTATCCGACTTCGCCGCTTTACGTGTACGATCCCGACAAGCCTTGGACGGCAGGAACTGTCGAGGGCGAAAAGGTCATTGCCGACGACGCGCCGCAGGCCAATCCCCGCCGGCTGCTGCTGATGGGGCTTAAGGAACTGGCCGGCACGCACAAGATGTACGCCGCCGCCACAGCCGCCGACGGCAAAGTGTTCTTCGGCGGCGCCTGGATGCGCGATGGCGCCTGCGGGGGATTGGCCTGGTACGATCCGGCTACCGGTCAAGCAGCGGGAATGTGGAAACCGTTCAGCAACTATCAGATCACCCACATGGCGGCGGTGGATGAAGGTCGGACGATCGTAATATCGACCCGGGCGGTCAATGACCCGGTGCTGGAAAAGCCCCGACCCGATCAGGGCGCTTTGTTCTTCTTCGATCCCCAGAAAGCGGCCATTCGTGGGCAGTTCGAGCCGGTGGTCCGGGCACGCGGCACCGGCCCGATCGTGGCCGTGGGCGGCAGTCGGCTAGTCGGTTGGACCGAAGACCCCGACAACGAAAAACAGAGCATCCTTTACGCGGTGGATGCATCCGGGCCGAAGCTGCTGTGGCGCAAGACGCTGCCGTGGCCGCTGCCGGTGGCCATCGGCTCGAATCAGCAAGAGGCGTGGGACTTCCGGCTGGGGCCGGACGGGAAAACGTGGACGTTCGTGGCCGGTGTTCTGGTGCGCATCGACCCGGCCGACGGACGGCTGGAGCCGGTCGGCAAGCTCTCGCCTGGCGGACCGCTGGCCTTTGCCGACGGCAAAGTATATCTGGGCGGCACGACGGCGGTGCGGTGCATCAAGGACCTGCGGGCGCCCTAGCGGCTAAAGCGAAATTGCCGCAACCAAATGGCAGCGACGCGCTGCGGTCGCGTCCGCTGGTGCGGCGATCGCGGCCACGGCGGAGCGTGGCCCTCCGGATCGCGCGACAACATCGGCGCAAAACGCGCACAAGTCAGGTCGTAAACGACCAAGCTCGCACGCCATTTAGAACGTCACGATCATGTCGATGCCGAACAGGAACTGGTGACTGTTTTGCCCGCCGTTGAACGGCCACTCGCCCAGCACGTTCCGCGTGCCGTCGTACCAATCCCAGCGGACTTCGGGCCGGAACAGCACATTGGTGTGCGGGCGCCAGTTCAGTCCCAGCGTCAGCTCGTAGAAGTCGCCCTCGAAGCCCGACGCACCGGGCCATGCACGAATGCCCATCGCCGGCGGCGGCCCGAACACCCGCGCCCCATCGTCGTCGCGGAACCACTCGAAGCGCCCGATCACTTTCAACCGCGGATTCAGCTCGTACAGCAGATACTGGTTGATGCCGTACCACTGGGCGTCGCCGCGCTGGCGACCGAACAGTGTGTTCTGCTCGTTGCCATAGTTGTGCTGGAGGATGTACTGTAGCCGGTCGGTAAGCTGCGACTTCCACACTAGGCTATGGGCGAACCGTTCGCGCCGGCCGTCGGGGTCTTGTGGGCCGCTGGAGATGGTATAGTCGATGCTATTTCGTCTTTCCGGGCCGACCCAGCGGAAGCCGACCAGCACATCCAGGCAGTCGTTATAGTCCTAGAACATCATCCAGCCGCGGTGGAATCCGCCCAGCACCGACAACCGGTCGTTGAGCCGGTACTGTGCCAGCAAGCCGGTCACCAGCAGCGGCTCGCTGAACGCCATGGCGTAGGAGTGCGAGTATAGGGGGTTAAGCACGGCGGGCACGTTCTCGTAGCCCATGGCGTCGTCGAAGTGCCCCAGTTTGACCGACAGGTCATCGTAAGCGATTTCCGCGTACATCTGCGGCAGCACCAGTCCGTATGTCTGCCGGTTGAAGCCGTTGATACGGTCTTCCAGTCCGTGGTTGATTCCGAAGCGCCAGTCGGTGCCGTAAACCATGTCCAGCCGTCCGCCGATGGCCCAGCCCGAGCCGCCGTTATCGGCCGGCCGGTCGAAGAACAGCCAGGCCTGGTTCATCTGGTATTCGCCGTTGAAGTCGTTGGTGCCCACCGGCCCGTTGAACCCGTCACGGCGTCCGTGGCCGTTGAAGCTGATCCCCTGCTGCACCCAGCCCCCATGCGGATACCCATGTTTTGCAAGGGGCACAGTTGGGGGATCGTCCACGGTTGCGGATCGGGTGGCCGACAGCAGTAGGGAAGTTCAGCAGGTTGTTGAGCGGCTTCCGTCTGCACGTCGGACGGCGAGGGAGCCGTCGCTACTGCGTAGCCCGCCGGCTGAGCACCGCTGCCGCCATGAGCTGGCGGCGATGCTTCTGGAACCAGGTACACGTTGGCCATCTCGGGCGGATAGCTCAGGCCGGAGCGAAGTGCGTACTCGTCGGCGCTTGGCTGTGCCAGCGCTGGTTGGCCACCCATACAGATCGCGGGCACCAAAGCGATTGCAAGGATGAGGATGGTTTTCAAGGCAGTACTTCCTTTTCTGGGATCATCAGGATCGGTAGTGCGACAGACAGAACTGCTATGCACGGCAAGGGGTTGTGGGAACGACAGCCGCTTGTCAGAAGGTGAATATCAGGTCGAAGCCACCGCTGAACTGGTCGCGCTCCAGGCCGCCGTTGAACGGTCGGCCGCCGCCGGTCGTGCCGTCGTACCAGTCGTAGCGCAACTCGGGCCGGAGGGTGAAGTTGGCGTGCGGTTTGTAATTCAAGCCGAACGTCAGGTTGTAGTAATTGCCTGCGTTGCCGGCTATCACGCGCCGCCCGTCGTCGTCGCGGAACCATTCCACGCGCATGCCCATCGCCCAGCAATCGTTGAACTTGTAAAGCAGATACTGGCTGATGGAATACCATTGCGCGTCGCTGGCGTTGGGGACTGCCCAGTTGCAGCCGATGTCGTTCTGCAACACGTAGGTCCAGCGCTCGGTGATCTTCCAGGTGAAGACCAGGGTATTGAGCATGACTTCACCCACATTAGTGCCGACGGTGCCGTTGCCCCAGTAGCCGGTGCAGATCACCCAGGCCAGCGTGGTCTGCTGGCCCAGAGCGAGATTGGCCCCGCCGAGGAACAGCGAGGCGTGGTTCTTGTTATCCCAACCGGTGTCCCAGCCGTTGACCCAACCGCCAAAGGCCGACAAGCGCGGGCCGAAGCGGTAATCGAGCACCACCCCGGTGTGCGTGAACGGCTCGCCGTAGCCTAACGAGTAGGAATGGGAATAGAAGAAGTTGTTGGGGGCCGGCACGACCTCGAAACCCATCGGCGTGTAGAACCGTCCGCCTTTGAGCGTCCAGTTGTTTATGGCAATCTCGGCGTACAACTGGGGGATGGCCGAGCCATAATCGCGCGAGCTGTTCCAGTTCCAGTCCCAGCTTTGGTCCCCGAAGGCCTGCGTATCTGGGCCATCGACGCCAAACATGTAATCGACCCGGAAGCCCCAGTCGATCCCGTCTCCTCCGGTGTCCGCCTTCCGCTGGCCATAGATCCACAACTGGTGGGCGTTGAATCCATCGCCCAGGCTATTCAGGCTCAGCGGGCCGTTGCTGGCGTCTCCGTATGCGTTGGCCATGATGCCGCCGGTCAACCAGCCACCGATGACAATGTTGTTCCGCTGGAGCACGCCAAGCTGCGGCAGCGTCCACGGATCGCCCAGGCAACACTCGCCGCAGATGGGCTGCAACCAGCGCCAGCGGCGACATCCGTCGCAGCCGATCTGACCGCATCCTTCGCAACCACCGTACTGCCTCAGGTCCGGCTGCTGCGCAGGCGCCTGCTGTGCAAGGGGCACCGGAACATCGCTGGGCGAAGGGCTGGCAGACTTTTTCGGCGGCTGATACGAGTAAAGCTCGTATTCATAAGCAGTCCGGCTGATCGCCGCCTGACCTGCGCCCTCACCGCCAGGCGCGTTGTATAAGTCGCCGCGGGCGACCTGCTGCTGGGTGGTTTGACTCGGACAAACCGAAGGCTGCCAGTGCGCTTGGGGATTGGACAGAACATTTGTGCTCGGATACCCATCAGTGCTAGGGTAAGTCTGCGACAACAGGAGCGTTGGCCACAACAATACCATCGCGAAAACCCATAGTTTGACACATGACTTCATAGCCGAGCCTCCGCAGTACGGTTAGCCCAATGCCTGGTAAGATCGACCTTGACCAGTTCTGGTGGCGGAAAAAGCCTGGATACGCCGGCCCGACTGCTTGCCCCGGTTGCGCGATTGCGTGCCCACCGGTTGCGAGCAAGCGATCCAAGCGCAAAGTTCCAAAAGTCTCCGACGTTCTTGCTAATCGGTAGGCGGAGGATTGCCAATTGACCGGAAAGGCTGACTGCTCCGTTGTGTGCGCCAGAAGCACCACTGGGATGGCGAAACCCTGCCGATGGCGCAATCCCAGCGGTTGAGAAACCTTTCCGGCTAGGGAACCAGTCACGGTGCGGAAAGCTTTACCGCTAATGAGACAGTCGCCGACGCCGTGGTTGCGCAGCTATCGGGTCGGCATCGGAAACCGTGCGGAAAGTGCGGCCGAACAGTCCGCGCGGTCGGCAAAGACCGGGCAAACGGCAAAGCTTTCGGACGTAAAGTATAATTGTGCGATATGCTGGGAGGCTTCCGGCGCCTGGCGTACAGCTTTATTAGTTGACGTTTGCAAAACGTGTTAAGGCCGGAAACCAAAAAAACGTTATTTCAGCCGGTCGCTACGCTTCGCAAAGATCAATAGGAATAGTGGTGATGGACAAGTCGTTGGACATCAAGCTGGCCCGGATTCGCGCCGATCGTTCATGTCGCGATTTCATCCTGGCCGACGCGAAAGACGCCGACATGGCCTACGGGCTTGCCGCCCCCGGACGCAGCCCGGAACACCATGCCCACGAAGCACGCTTCCGCACCCTGGATGAGTACCGGGAGTTGATGCGCCAGATCGTGCGACAGGGGCTGGTGGACATCATGCTCATGAGCGCCAGCAGCAGCGAGGTGCTGACGATCCGCGAGCGGTTGTTCGACCATAGCCCTGTCACCCCGGCCGTGCGGGCCAACGACACGACGGACATCTGGCTGGCCTCGGGCACTGGCCGGTACGCGGCGCAGCCGTCGTTGCCTTTTCGCACCGCCACGATCGAGCAGATCCAATGCGGAAAAGCCCAGTGCGCACCTGAAGAGCGGATGCTGGGCGCCAACCTGGGACTGTATTCGGTAACCTTCAACAACGACGCCCAGTTGGATCGCCAGACCCTGGAAGCCTATCGGCAGTTCCGGCTGGAGGCGGAGGCCAAAGGGTTCCGTCATTTTCTGGAGGTCTTCAGTCCTAATGCGCCGGGCGAGCACGCACCGGCCGATGTGGCCCGCTTCGTCAATGACCATATCGTCCGTGCGCTGGCCGGTGTGCCCGAGTCGGGCCGCCCCATATTCCTGAAAATTCCCTATTTCGGCCCTCAAGCGATGGAAGAACTCTCGCGCTACGACAGCTCGCTGGTGGTGGGCATACTGGGCGGTTCGGCAGGCACCACTTTCGACGCCTTCCACATGCTCTGGGAAGCCAAGAAATACGGCGCCCGGGCAGCACTGTACGGACGCAAAATCAACAACGCCGAGGACCAGCTTACGTTCGTGCGCTACTTGCGGGCGGTGGCCGACGATCTGATCGAGCCGGCCGAAGCGGTTCGGGCATACCACGCCGATTTGCAGCGGCTGGGCATCCGTCCGCACCGCAGCCTTCAGGACGACTTGCAGCAGACTCCAGCCGCGCTGAGCTACGCCGGGGCACCTCCTGCGCGCAGCAGCGCAAGCAAACCGCCCAGACCGCAGCCGGCAACCGAAGTGCCCGACTTCAGCAAAATGACCCAGGCCGAAAAGATCCAGTGGAATCTCCAGCGCTGGAAGCGGATCATCGGCTAGCGGGTGGCCACCAGAGTCCAGCCGCCAGTCACAATGCGCTTGCCGCCTGGGCAACGATCAATCGCTGCTGGCCAGTGGTTTCTCTTCTGCATCCACAGGGGATTCGAAGCGCACTTTGTCTTTCGGCAGCGTGGCCAGCAGCTCGGGCAGATCGTACACTCGCAATGCACCGTGGACCACGTTGATGAACTGATTCTTGGCTGTTGGCGTGGCCACCACCAGCGACCACCGTTGGAGGCAATTGCGGAAAACCGCCGAAGCAAACAGTTGAGGTTCCAGTGCCACGGCATGCAGCGCAGGCGGCCCAACGTTGCCAATGCTCACCAGATGAACCCGGCCAGGCTTGCCCGCCGCTTCGGCGGCCGCCAGCCATCGGGCGCAGACCAGTACGTCTTCGGCTCGCATCGTCAAGTACGGCCGCTGGAGCATATAGGCGATGAACCCATCGGCCCATTCCGGACCGAGGTACTTGCCGTAACCACCGCCGCCGGTCGCCTGCGTTTCGCCGCAGCCGCGAAGGTCAACCGCAAGCACGGTTTGCCCACTGGTTACCAACTGTTCGATCGGCCCACCCGGCGCAGCGTCCACATGCTTGCCAGCGGCGTTCAGATAGAGGCAGCCCTGGCCGCCGCGTTTTTCCGGCACCAGTAGCAACGCCGGCAGCGCGATGCCTTCTTCCGGACGGATAATCAGCTTCTCGATGCGGTAGCCATTGCGGCTTGGTCCGGGCTGGGTCTCGACTTTCGGCTCCGGCAGATCAGCCAACCGGCGGATGCCCGTAACACGCCGCACCTCCTCCAATGCCTTGGCCCGATCGGTCTGTTGCCACAAGCGTTCCCGGGCGGCAGCCAATTGCCGCTCCAGTTCCATGTTCAAGTCGAACACGCTCCGCGCGCCCGGCAAGAGCATGACCTGGCCATCCGCAGTGCACTGGGCTTGCTGGTCGGTGAGCACTTTGGCCTCGCTTTCCTCGATGGCGTCGTCGATCCCCAGCAGCCAGCGGCGCATCCAGCGAGCAGCTCCTACGCGCAATTGCGGCGAAAAGCCGTGCTTGGCGTCGGTCTCCACCAGATCGACTCTTTCCGGAAAACCCAGCCGGGCGAAGGTGCGTTTCGCCTGGCGGAAGCTGGCCCAGGCGCCGCTGATGTCGAAATAATCGTGCGTGGCCGTCAGCATCAGCGTGGGCTTCGGCGCCCGCATGATTACATAATCGGCGTGGTCCATGCCGAAGGCGATCTGGGCGTGGATGTTCTGTTCGGCGTCTTGCGGGCCGATCGTTTGCAGCAGTCGCCGCAGGCTGGTCAGATAGCAGCTTGCCGCGGCGCAGGCGATGCGATCGTCCAGGGCCATCAGGTAAGCCGTCAGCGTGCCGCCGCCCGAGTTGCCTGTGCAGCCGATCCGCCGCGGGTCTATCTCCGGCCGACTGGCCAGATAATCGATGGCTCTCATGCCGTCCCAAACGCGATAGGTAGCCGTATTGCGTCCCAGCAAAATGCTCCCCACTCCCACCAGACAGTGGCCCATCGTGGGACTGAAAAGCGGTTTGCCCTTGTCGTCGAGCAGTTGATAGCGTTCACCCTGGTCGATCGGAACGTAGCACAGCGCAGCCATTCCGCTTTGGGCAAGCAGGATGCATGCCCGTTGATACGCCTCCATCGCCTTGCCGTTGGCACTGTGTCCGCAGGGAACCAATACGCCGGGATACCGTGGTTTGGCCTCGGGCAGGTACAGCAGCGCGGTTACATAATGGCGCGGCTGACTCTCGAAGATGATCTTTTCCACGCGGTAGCCTTCGCAGTCGATTCGCCCTACCACCCGCGCGTTCAGTGGACCGCGTGGCGGCGGCCCACCAAGCTGAGCAAGGAAAAACTCGCGCAACCGTTGCTGCCAGACCTGGACTTCCTCGGCGGTCTTCAACTTCTCGAAGTTTGCCTCGCGGCGCTCGAAGGCTTCCAGCGCCAAGCGCATCAGGTAGCGGTGCATCATCTGTTGCGCAGGCAATCCGTCGAGTTTTTCCGGCAGCACCCGAAGATCATCGCTGGCAGGCTTGGCCGGTTCCGCCGCCGAACACTCCGTTACCGCCGAAAACACGGTTCCCACAAACACCACCGCCGCCAGCATCAGCGTAAACATCGCAGCAGCCTCCATAACGTGCAGTACGACGGAAACCAAATGCAACGTGGACTACGATTACGACGGAAACCAAATGGAGCTACTGTGTTGGATGTCAAGTGGCGGCGGGGGCCAGCGCATTGCGGTGCAGCAGTTTATGTTTCCGTCGATGGCCGCCGCTTTGCCGGCACGAATGCAGCCACGACGGAGCGTGAACCTTCGGCTTGCCCTGCCCGACGCGCGCCCCGCGCACAGGTTATCCCCCAGACGCTACAGATTCAAACAGTGCACATATTATATGCCATAACACTCCGACCGCCGCTGAGGCGTGCGAGGGCCTGTCGCGTGGCACCCGACTGCTGCGGCGTTAGACATGTTCCAGGTATGCCCGTTTGATCTTCTCCAAAAAATCTTGCTGATCCGTGGCCCAGTAGCGGTTGGAGAAGATTTCCACTTCGATGAATCCATCGAAGCCTTGCTCCTCTACCCAGCCGCGGATTTGGCGGAGCGGAATGCAGCCCTCGCCCATCAGCCCACGGTCGTTCAGCAGGTCTTCGGTCGGAGTGCGCCAGTCGGAGACATGGAAGGCCAGCAGCCGCCTGGCACGTCCGCAGCGGAGGATTTGGTCCATCAGTTCCGGGTCCCACCACAGGTGGTAAACATCCACCACGACGCCCAGTTGCGGATCGCTCAGCGCATCGCACATGTCGTTGGCCTGCCGGAGGGTGTTGATGGCCGAGCGGGTATCGGCGTACATGGGGTGCAGCGGTTCGATGCCCAGCTTGACGCCCGACGCCCGCGCGTGATCGACCACTGCCCGAATGCCGTCGGCAATCTGCTGGCGCGAAACGACCAGCGGCTGTCGCGGATCGGCCCCGCAGACAAGCACCAGCAGCGGCGCTCCCAACTCGGCAGCTTCGTCAATGGCGCGCAGGTTATCGTCAATCGCCGTTTGGCGGGCGGCTGCATCGACCGAGGGAAAGAACCCGCCCCGACACAGAGAAACCACCGTCAAGCCGTTGTCGGCCAGCAAGCGGCGCACGGCGGCGATGTTGCGGCCTTCGAGCCACTGACGCCAGACGGTTACGCCGCGCACCCCGGCGGCCGAGTAATGCGATGCTGCCTGTTCGATCGACCAGGGCTTAGTGGTGATGGTGTGTACGCAAAGACGGGAGAAGTCCGTCAGGGGCGGTGCAATCATCGGCTCAACTCCTGTTGGCGGCAGACAGCAGCGTGGCGTCCTTCGGATTGCCGGGCCCGGAGAAAACCCGCAGCGCAGCTACAGTGTGCTGATAGTCGCCCGGCATGAAAGGGTTTTCAACACGCCAGCGCCGCGGTGGGGATGGTCATGCTCGTCGGCTCGCGCCGACCTGCTGCCGGCTGCGGGGGCGGGTCCAGGGTGACTTCCACTTCCAGCGTCTGCTGGTCGCGGCGGATCACCACACGCACTTTCTGCCCGGCCTGGCACTTCTCCAGGGCCTTCTCCAGATCGGCCAGTCCGCTGATCTTCTGGCCGGCGAAGGCCGTAATGGCGTCGCCGGTTTTGATCCCGGCACGGTCGGCCGGGCCGCCGGGCAGCACGTCGGCCACAGTCAAACCTTGGCCATCGCGGCTGGCATCGGGGACGATACCAAACACTGGGCGTGTGGGCGTTGCTGGTCGGCCTGCGGCGGCGCCGGCAACAAACTTTGGTCGCTCAGGGGCGTTGGCAAGTTCCACAAGCAAGTCGGCGACGAAGTTGACGATCTGTCGCATTCCGGCGATGTTCAGCTTGTCGAAAGTGTCGCTGGTGCGATGGTAGTCGGCGTGCATACCAGTGGTGAAGAACATCACCGGGATGCCCTGCCGGAAGAAAGGCAAGTGATCGCTTCCGCCGGGCGAACGGGGCGACTTGGTGAGCTTTAGCTTGTGTTTTTCGTTTATCCGATCCAGCAAGTCGCCAAAAAAATTGCCGGAACTGTACCCCAACACCGACAACTTCTCGTCGGTCATCCGACCAATCATATCCAGGTTTATCATGGCCACCGTTTTTTCCAGCGGAAACGGCGGGTTCTGCACGTAGTGGCTGCTGCCGATCAGGCCCGATTCTTCGGCGGTAAAGGCCACGAAGACGATGCGGCGCTTGAGTTTCTCGGGGCGCGAGGCCAGCAAGTGCGCCAAGGCGATCAGCCCCGCAGTTCCCGAGGCGTTGTCGTCGGCCCCCGGATGAATCTCCCTGGTACCCGATAGCGATCCGAAGCTGCCGCGTCCCAGGTGATCGTAGTGTGCGCCGACGACGATCGTTTCCTCGGCCGTTGGGCCTTCGCCTTCCAGAACCGCGATTACGTTCGCCAGATCGACGTGCTGGGAGACGATATCGACCTTGCCGGTGATCCGCCAGCCGTCCAAATGACGGCTTTGGGGCTTGAGCGTCTCGTCGATAAAGCGCTCGATCTCGCTTAGATCAGTATCGAGCGACGCCTTGATCGCCCGATCGATCGCCTCCCGGCGGCAGTGGAACACGAACAGGTCCTTTGGCGCACTGGGGCCACCGGCCCGGAAGGCCAACAGCGTGTCGCGGCTTTCCTCCAGCCGCTTGCCCCATTTGCTCACCTCTTGCATAAGCTCTTCGATTCGCCTGGTCTGTGCCTTGAGCTGCTGGAGGCTGGGCTTGGCAACTTTCTTGAACTTTTCGTGTTCGGCCGAGAGTCTGTCGAGTGCTTCTTCCCAGCGGCGGCGATCGGCCGCGTAGCTGCGCACCAGGTCGAACTCGTCGGTCACCAGGATCACCGCGGCGGCCTTTTGTTCCCGGGCCATATTGATCTTCCGCGTCAGCAGGGCGTGCCTGGAGTCGCGTGTGCCGTCGAAGGGGCTGTTGGGGTCATCCTGGCGGGGTTCGCGCCGCAGCACCACCACTGCCTTGCCGGCAACGTCGATGCCTGCGTAGTCATCGTATCCTTCCTGTTCCGCCTTGATTCCGTAGCCGACGAAAACCAACGGCAAGTCGAACTCCCCGCTCTTGCTGAGGCTCAACGGCGTGAAATCGACGCCCAACTTCAACTCGAACTGCTGGGCAGCGCCGGGTTGTTCGCCGGGTGATTCGTGAAGCGTCAGCCTGTTGTCCTTGCCCAGGGTGGCCCCCACCGTCAGGCCGAAGTTCTGAAACGGCCGTCCGTCGGCCAGATCGGTCTTCAAGCCGGCAGCGGCGAACTGGCGGGCGATGAAGTCGGCAGCCAATTTGATGCCCTTGGTGCCGATTCCGCGTCCTTCGCACTCCTGGGAGGCCAAATACTTGGCGGCCTCGGCCAGTCGGTTCTCGATGGCCTGGTCGTAGGCACCAGCCATCGCGCCCAACAGCAAGGGCACGACCAACAAACCAAGCACCATCAGCACCGACCTGGCAGCGGTGTGATACTTCCAGTTGCCGGTAAGCGACGAACCAATCATGCGTGACCCTTCGATAGATTGTTTTCCCGCCGGCCAGGCACATCCGCTGATAGACCCTATACCACCGCGCAGCTATGCCCGGCAAGACGGCCGCTATGGCAGTTGTAGCCATTATACGCTGCTTGCCATAGGCACTCCACCAAAAGGCCCACCCCAAGCCTCCTGCGCGCTTCTACAACGCAACCGCCTCCCACCGGTGCCAGCGCCGGCGTGGTTGCCCACGTCCGATGCCACTGTGCATGCTCATATCACAACCGCCCCCGACCGGCGTCAAAATGCCCGCCGGCTACACCGTTGTAAACTTTTGCCAGGCATCCGCTATCCAAAATGCCTGATCTCGCCGGACGAGAAGCGGGAACTCGCCCCGATCAAAATGCGTATCTGGTTTATGAGGAGTTGGCGGGAACGCTAATAAGCAGTTGGCGGGGATCGTCGATGCCCATCAGCCGGGGGAACGCCTAAAGCGGCCTTAGGCCACAACCAAATGGACGGACGGCCTGGGCCGCAAACTGGAGGGACGCGCTCCGTCGCGTCCGTTAGCACCGGGCACCGCAAACTGGAGGGACGCGCTTTGTCGCGTCCGCTGGCACCGCGCGCAGGGCCACGACGGAGCGTGGCCCTCCAATTGGCGGCGCGTACGGGCTCCGGCTGCCGGCTTGTCCTGCGTTGCGAGGTAACGGCGGTTCGTGCGGCCACGACCGCAGCGTGGCCCTCCAGATCGAACGACAAGGTGCGCGCAAAACGCGCATAAGTTCCGGCGTAAGGGACTGAGCATAACCCAGCCAAGATTGCGCAGCCGAGTTTCTGCTGAAAACTGCCCGCAGGCGACGATATATATACGCGAAACTTAGCCGAGCGGGGCGAAACAGTAACGGCAGGCGGCGCGCAGCAGATCAAGCCGGCAAGGGCTTGGGCATCGCTCGGTTGCGTGCCCAAGCAGCATAAAGTGACTGAGGACCAATGCGCCTGCGGCAGCCGCAGGCGTGAGCGCCAAGCTGGCCAGCATTCTCGCTAAGCAGGTGATGCTCCCGTAGATGACATGGCATCCCGTACAGATGTGGTAGGCCGTTGGCCAGCGCTTACAAGGCGTTTGCCGGCGGATTTGCAATGGAATTACAGGCCTTGCACAAGGATCGCAGTTGGATTATAAAGCGAGTTCTTGTGCCGGACGTTTGAGCTGCGGCTGAAGCGTGCCGTAAGTCGATGCCGTTCGGCGCTGGCGGCTGCCGTGGGCGATCATCGCGGCAGGCGGCCGCTGGAATGTGGCGGCTCGACGTTTTGCCCGCCGCTATTTCTTTCCTCACCAACTTCCGGAACGCCGTGAGAAGCTTGCTCCGATGAGGTAACACCCGTGAACTCGTTGCGCAGGGACTTGCGCTGCATATATGCCGATGGAGTGGCAGCCAGCCTGATGGTCGGTGTGGGCGAGATCTACTTGCCCGCATTCGTCTTGGTCCTCACGGCCAATCATTTGGCCAGCGGACTAGCCGCCACTTTGCCGATGCTCACCGGCGCTGCGTTGCAACTTTACGGGCCGCGGCTGCTGGAACGATTTGCTTCGTATCGCCGCTGGGTGGTCTTTTGCGCGCTGGTTCAGGCCGGTGCGTTTGTGCCGCTGGTCGTTGCGGCCATGCTGGGCGCAATGCCCCTGGCGGCAGTGTACCTGACCATCGCTGTGTATTGGGCCGCGGGCA
>Ga0308412_1000635_pt1 | contig 18186 bp, 12 predicted proteins | sample HotsprottomLayer_FD_202357 | JGI IMG/M metagenome (GOLD analysis project Ga0308412, IMG submission 202357) | Hot spring phototrophic mat microbial communities from Octopus Spring, Yellowstone National Park, Wyoming, United States -... | ecosystem: Environmental > Aquatic > Thermal springs > Hot...
TTCCGCTCCAGGGCCAATTCTTCGAGATTTGTCAGATTCTTCGAGGTTAATATGGTTTCCAGTCCCGTCATGCCGATGCGATTACCCCGCAAATCGAGCCGTCTCAGACGAGCCAGTAGTGGCGACGCGGCCAACTCCGCTAGATACGGTTGCACAGCGACCAGTCGTACTGTCCGGATGGGGGCGGCTTCAAAAAGCGCGGTTCCTCCTGCGAGAAACGCTCGGCCGCTCAGCGACAGGCCGACGAGTTGTCCGGCTTCCCAGATCAAATCTCGTGCTGACCAAGATTCCAGTAACTCGCCCAGGGTCGTCGTGGCGGCTGCTTTCGGACAGGCTTCGTTCGCCATCATTTCTGCGACCGTGGGTGCCCGCCACGATGGTCCCCAGGCCATCCGCTGGAATTGAGTTGCTGTCGCGGGAAGTCGACGTGGAAATCTGTGCTCTCGCGATAAATTCATACGATAACTCCCGGGCATTGAGACCGGGACGCTAGCACATCCACCCCGATGTGGCAACCTCAAAAGGGCTTCGAGATGACACAGTTATACGACCAGATTCAAGAAGCCGTTTCCGTCATCCACCGACACTGGACCGGATCGCCTCAGGTAGGCATCGTGCTCGGAACCGGACTCGGGAAAGTGGCAGAGGAAATCGTGGCGGAAGCGAGCATTCCCTACGACGAACTTCCGTATTTTCCGCTGAGTACCGCACCCAGCCATAAAGGGCGGCTTGTGTGTGGCAAATTGTCCGGCAAAACCATCGTCGCCATGCAAGGCCGCTTTCATTTCTACGAAGGCTACACGCTCCAGCAAATTACCTTTCCGGTTCGAGTCATGAAGGCACTCGGCTGCGAGATTCTCCTGGTGTCGAATGCGTGCGGCGGCTTGAACCCGCAGTATCGTCGCGGCGATATCATGCTCATCGAAGATCACATCAATTTGCTCGGAGATAACCCGCTCATCGGTCCGAATGACGATCGCCTGGGCGAACGCTTTCCCGACATGTGCTACCCGTATGATCGTAAACTTCTGGAACTTGCCCGCCAGGCGGCGATTGAAGAAAAAATTCCCGTCCAGCAAGGAGTTTACGTTGCGGTCGCGGGGCCGAACCTGGAAACCCGCGCGGAATATCGCTTCCTGAGGACCATCGGAGCCGATGTCGTGGGGATGAGTACAGTTCCTGAAGTCATCGTCGGCGTTCACTCGAACATGCGCAATCTGGGCATCTCCGTAGTGACGGATCTCTGCCTGCCCGATGCCTTGCAACCCTGCAGTCTGGCGGAGATTCTCCAGACGGCGAATGATGCCGAGCCCCGCGTCGCCAGGCTTGTGAAAAGGGTTCTTGCAAGCCTTTGATGATCCGCCGGACGAGAACTGCTCAGGAATTCCTCCTCGCAAAGCCGTGGCTTGAAGTTTCAGTTGTTTCAAAACTTACGAGATCGCGCTTCACGGTGCGTACCCGGTTCTGCGCAAAGGACGGCTCGACCAGCCAAAATGCCGGACTGCGACGGTCAAAGTTTTTATCGTCGGGGCATGCCGCCTTCCGGGTTGCGGTTAAATTTCTGATACGGCAGCCGGACCCCATCAACAAAGACTTGATCAGCGCGCAAGATGGTCGCCGGGACGTGGAAGCCGCTGCTGGCAAAGAAGGTGACGACATCGTCCTGGTCGACGCCGTCACCACTGACCCCGATGCCGCCGATTAGCAGGCCGCTGCCGCCGAATCCCCGGCGATACAACGGCGCGCTGCCGGGAAAAAACACAATGCCGTTCTGATTCAGAGGATTCAACGGATTTCGGAAATTTGTTTGCGGGTTGAAGGAATCGAAACCGAGGACACTGGTGAAGGCGCTCGCCGGCAACGGTGGCCCGACTTGCCGCGCGGTTCGGGGATCGACATTGCCGTCGAGGTAAATTGAGAAAGGGCCAGGTGGTCGACCGTCGATCCCTTCCGGGAACCGGGGCTCAGCGGCGTAGCGGAAGGTCCGACTGGAGAAGGCAGTGCCCGCCGGGATACCCGGGATCTGGTCAATCGGCTGCAGCAGCAGCGGATTCGCGTAATACGCCACGTTGCGAGCTTTTGCCACGGCCACGTCGATGGAGAAGACGGTGGCATCCGGGGTCCGATACAGCGCGATGATGTTCCCTTCCAAATCGGCCACGGCAATAACAAACCGTGCCGGTGTTCCTGCGGGCAGCCGGATCGCCGCCCGTGTTTGAAACGCCTGCGTCAGGCCATTTAAGACAATCTGCGTAGCTTCCGCGGCGGTGATGCCGATGCCGTCGTGGGGCAGGACCAGCCAGCCTTCCGGCACTGGCAGTCCCGCCTTCAAAAAGATCGGCACTCCGCCGGCATCCCGGCCCACCGGCAGCAGTTGTCCCGATACCTGCCCAGTCCCGAGTGCTTGCCCCGCCCGAAAGAGATTTTTCGGCCCTTCCAGCCCGCCGGGACCGAAAATATCCAGGGTAATCCCGACGAGATCGATCCGACCAGCCGGCAGCGTAAATCCCGGAGGCAGGGCCGGGGCATTACCGATCGGGCCGGGGAAAGCGAAGCCGCTGCCGGGTGCGCCGCCCACCGCCGCAAATGCCATGAATTCCGCTTCCAAAGACCGATCCGGCTTGCTGGGATCGTTCAACGCCCCCTGATCGCCGAAATTTTCTTCCGAAGCAAACCCTGTTTTCCCTGGGAAAAAGACACCGATGCCACCGACGACCTGTCCGTTTTTAACAATCGGAATGCCGCCCGGAATCGTGGCAATCCCGCGATTCTGGGCATCGGGCAACAAACCGGAGACAAAACCGTAAGAATCGGGTGGGAATAAGCTTTGACCCGGTGGCACATACGCCGGGTTGATGTTGAACCGTTGTGGCAAAACAACATCATTCCCGTTGCCGCGAATCCCATCCACGGGGTGGATCGTACCATCCCGGTTGGTATGCTCGATAGCAAACAAGTCCACTTGCGGTGTGTTTGTAATCCCCGGAGGAAAGTGGCCTCCCGGGCTGATCGGGGCCACAAAACCCGGACCGCGAAGCGGTGAATTCGGATCGGGAATGTTCGGATTCGAATTCACTTCCCGTTCTGTAATGGTCGACTGGCTGATAGTGCGGATGGTTCGAGAGGTCAGCGGAGCTTCGTTGTTGCCGAAAAATGCTCCGGTGCGAGCCTTGCTCACCGCGCCGTCTACCGCGAAGACGAGTAAATTCGTGTCATTCAGGATTTCCGGGGCCACCCCCGATTCGACTCGAACCCCGAGAATCCGTCCGTTACGATCGACCACCGCGATAATGGCATCGTTGCTGGAGGTGGCCGCACTAGCGCGGTCGAGAAGAATTTGGACTTCATCCGTCGTCAGGGTTTCCTGCGGTACGGAGAATGCGGCAAGTTGCGCGTTCAATGCCGCAATCGGGTCGGGGATGCGTGCCACAAAATCGCCAGGGTTCGGGATGACGACATCATTTGCCGCCACCTGCGCCAGGCGATTCAACCCGGGGCCGCCATTCAGCGTAGTCGGCCCCAGCCCTGCAACCAGGCGATCGTTACCGTCGCCGCCGAGAAGAAGGGAGTTCCCCAGCCCGCTGCGGAGTTTATCGTGCCCCTCTCCACCGACCATTGTGCTGTTGCCGCCTCCCCCTTTCACCTGATCCCGGCCAGATCCCGCATCCACTTGCACCGGAATACCCACGCGCGGGCTGATTTCGATCCGGTCGTTCCCAGCCCCGGTGGTGATCCCGATTTGCTGGACATTGCTTGCAGCAAAACGGCCAATTTCCAACCCGGCACTGCGAAGGATGATTTCTCCGGTCGTAGAATCCTGATCGATAAGCAACCGCTGAGCCTGGTCGTCCGTGGTGATGACCAGATTGTCGGCGATGATCGAAGCGGTGACGGCCGGAGCGAGCCGGTCTTCAAGCCGTTCTCCGATCAATCGGCCTTTGCCGGGCTTGGCCTGGCCCATCCGCGACAATCCCCGGGTGGCTGGCTGAGTTCGCATCATGGGAAACCGCCTCTTCCAGGTCTTCCAGGTCCGGGAACCACGTCTGCTGACGCGAGCTGGCTTCAGAACCGCTACACCTGGAAAAATCGGCACAACTTCCAGACAAAATGAGTCGATCTAGTCATAGCCGGGGAATTTGTTAAATCATCGAATTTCCGGATGGATCCGATTCGAAAAGCCGGGAGGAAACGGCGATGCGCGAACTTCGGTCGGATATACGGCCAGCGGTGAAACGGCTGGCATTTCTTGTGCATTTCTTGCCTTCAGCCAGCATCGCGCTCGGCCTGTTCATCACGCTGCTTGCCGTCGGCGTAGGATCCGTCGGTCCGCGTCCGTCGGCAGCACAGACTCGGCCAGCGGATGAGCCACCCGTGCCATATACGAGCGACCCCGACGACCCTTTCCCGATGCCGCCGGAATTACTCCACGTCAAATTGATGGAACAAACGGAAGCCGAGGCTCAGGCAAAAAGCGTAGGCTGCATCCATTGTCATCAGGGTGTCAGCGATCCGCACGGAAAAGCTACGCTGAGAATCGGCTGCACCGATTGTCACGGTGGCGACGCCACCACCACCGACAAACATCGCGCCCACGTCCAGCCACGATTCCCAGAGGCATGGCCCACCGCCGCGAATCCCGTGCGCTCCTACACACTGCTGAATCACGAGAACCCTGCCTTCATTCGTTTTGTCAATCCTGGAGATTTTCGCATCGCGCATATCAGTTGCGGTACCAGCGGCTGCCATCCGAAGGAAGTGTATACCAACCGGAAACAGATGATGGCTAACGGCTGTATGCTCTGGGGGGCGGCACTCTACAACAATGGTGCAGTACCGTACAAACGGGCTCGACACGGCGAAGCTTACAGTATGAACGGCACCCCACTGCGGATTCAAACAAACCCACCCCCCACCGCTTGGGAAATGGAAACCAAAGGCGTGGTCCCGTTCCTCGATCCTCTGCCACGCTACGAGGTTTCACAGCCCGGCAATATTCTCCGCATCTTCGAAGCCGGCGGCCGCTTCAAGCCGGAAGTCGGCATCCCAGAAACCCGGGAGGAACCCGGCCGCCCCCGGACCCGGCTCAGCATCCGCGGCCTCGGCACCGAAAACCGCACCGACCCAGTCTGGGTCAGCCTCAACAAAACCCGCCTATTCGACCCGACCCTCAATTTCATGGGCACGAACGACCACCCCGGCGATTACCGCTCCAGTGGTTGTACGGCCTGCCATGTCATATACGCGAATGATCGCTCGCCGATTCATAGCGGCCCGTATTTTATCTATGGAAATCGTGGCAAAACTGCCCCGGATAACCCCGACCCTACCATCTCAAAAACGGAATCTGGTCATCCGATCGCGCATAAATTCACGAATAGTATCCCCACCAGTCAATGCATGGTCTGTCACATTCATCCAGGCACTACGGTCATGAATAGTTATATTGGCTGGATGTGGTGGGATCTCGAAACGGAAGGGCATCTGATGTATCATGAGAAACGCCCTAAGCGGACCGGCGAAGAGTTATTGCGCTACGCCATGCTCAATCCGGAAGAGACAGCCGCATACGGTAAATGGGGCGACCCCGCCTTCTTGCATGATATTATTCAATTGAATCCACAGATGGCAAAAACACAGTTTGCCGATTTCCACGGTCATGGCTGGGTCTTCCGTGGTGTCTATCATAAGGATCGTCGCGGCCAGTTACTCGATTACCATAATCAGCCGATTCCGAAGGTCACGCCCGAATTACTCGCAGCCAGCATGGAATTCCCTCTGAAAGTAAAGCAGTTTCACAGGCAGCGATTCGATGACCCGAAACAAGCGGTGGAAGCCGAACAGCAACTGCACTGCGGTCGCGCTGGTATGCCGGTCCATTTAATGGATATTCATATGGAAAAAGGCATGCACTGTGTCGATTGCCATTTCGTGCAAGACATGCATGGCAACGGGCGCTTGCAAATGGAGGTGCGGGCCGCTACCGAGATTGCATGCATTGATTGTCATGGTACGGCCACGAAATATACGACATTAAGAACTTCGGGGCCAGCCTCATACACATCGACGACAAATCCGGATCAACCTGGGCGAAATCTGGCAGCCAAGAAGACACCGTTTGGCAAACCGCTTTTTGAAGTCGAAGATCTGGGAGATGGTCGAAAACGATTTTTCCAGAATTCGATGGTGGAAAAAGATCTCCGCTGGGAAGTCGTGCAGACGAAAGACACGGTGACTGAAGGCCATCCCCGATACAACGCAAAATCCGCATTGGCCAAGACAGTCCGCGTCGAAAATGGCCGGATGGTTTGGGGCCCAATCAGCGAACAAGATGCCGATTGTGTTGCTCATCAGAACAGGACCATGACCTGTATCGTCTGCCATTCCTCCTGGAATCCGAGTTGCTACGGCTGTCACCTTCCACAGCGGGCCAATGCGAAAATGCCGCATCTCCATGCCACGGGTGATGTCAGTCGCAATTATACCCCTTATAACTGGCAAACCCTGCGTGATGATGTCTTTATGCTTGCCCGTGATGGTGATGTCACCGGCAATAAAATCAATCCCTCCCGCTCCTCCTGTGCGATTCATGTCGGAAGTTATAATACCAATCGAGAATCAATTTATGTCCAACAACAGACAATCAGTGGCGAAGGATTCAGTGGCATTGCCTTCAGTACGAATGTCCCCCATACCGTACGTGGTAAGAATGCAACAAAGATGTGTACTGATTGCCATATTTCCGATAAAAATGATAATAATGCCTGGATGGCACAACTATTGATGCATGGTACTAACTATCTGAATTTCATGGGCCGTTATACCTGGGTCGCCGCGGGCGAGCATGGCCTGCATGCCGTTGTCGTCACAGAACAGCAAGAACCGCAAGCAGTGATCGGGAGTACCTTGCATGCACAAGCATTCCCTGAAAACTATCACCGGCATCAAAAGCATGATCACCAACTGCAAATTGCCTATGAACATCCAGGATATGATATCTTGGATAAGTTGAAGCGGCCTCTTCGAGTCAAAGCCAATATTCTCAGTGTGCAAAATCGTGGTGAGTACGCGCTTTGTGCCTGTGGCGAGGACGGCATCCGTGCCTTTGACATCGCATTTATCGACAATAAGGCATTTTCCGAGCGAATGACGACGGCTCCGGTGTCACCCCTCGGTCAGCGTTTCCATGTGCCCACAAAATATTGTACCTTCGTGACCGCTCCGACAACACTTGCCCCAGACCCCACACGAAAGCATTTCCCAGAAAACAAAGAAGGAAAAGTTCATCCCCTTTATGCCTATATTTATGCCACTGATAAATATGAGGGACTCATTCTCGTCCAGATTGCCACCATGATTGATGGCAACCCTCTCAACAACTTCTTGAGGCGTGAGTTGACATTCAATCCCGAGGGCGTGCTGAATGGTGCTCGGCATGTTGCCATTGTCGGTACCTATGCCTACGTCTCCTGTGACATCGGGCTCGTCGTGATTGACATTAATGACCCGACAAAGCCGCATGTCACTGCCATCATTGATGCCGACTTCGCGGTACGGCCAAAATCAGTGCAAGTGCAGTTTCGCTATGCCTACATGGTCGATGAAGAGGGGATTAAAGTCCTTGATGTCACCGACCTTGCGCATCCCAAGCCGGTGGCCAAACTTCGCATCCCCGATTGTCGAAATATCTACTTAGCTAGAACTTACGCCTATGTCGCCGGCGGACGACGCGGCCTGATCATCCTCGATATCACACGCCCGGACCGCCCGTTTGTTGACCAAGTGTATAATGCCGACGGCAAAATCAACGATCTGAATGATGTGAAACTTGCAATCACTTACGTGAGTGAATTCGCTTATCTCGCGGATGGCAAAAATGGCCTGCGGGTCGTTCAACTCACCAGTCCGGATACCCCGGGGAACGATGGCTTTGCGGTTCGACCGACGCCTCATTTGATTGCGACCTACAAAATTCCACACGATGGTCATGCTCTGGCCATCAACAAGGCACTCGACCGAGACCGTGCTGTCGATGAAAGCGGCAATCAGATCGCGGTCTTCGGGCGGGTCGGAGCCCGACCACTCAATCTCGCCGAACAACGCAAGCTATACCTCCGCGACGGCTTGCTGTGGACGGTCAGCAACGATCCCTGGGATGTCAATCACTACCTGTACAATCCGATCAACAAGCGCGAACCGGTCAAACGCCGACGCCGATAAGCTCTCTCGAGCATACGCTTGAGCCGATTGATCACTCCATCACCCGTGAATTCATGCCGGCAGGCGGTGCACGGGTGATTCCTTGGATGTCGCAGGGAGGTAATTCCCTGCTCGTCGAAATCGCGACCAGAAATCGGCTCCAGACGGGAGGAAAACCAATCTCAGCCGACGGAAACCCCGATTACCGGTTCGTCCTGGCGAAGAAAGACAGTGAATATCGGGGTGATTGACCGACTCTGCAGAATTGATCAAATCGGTAAGCACGTATCACTTGCAGGCACTCTTCCGCCTCAGCCGGGCTTTTCCCTTCCGCAAAAATTCGGCCGGCACTATCGACCACCAGCCAGCGATTGTTTCCGGATGGCGCGATTCGCAGCCGATTCGCATCGAACCGGCTCCCCTGGACCGTGAACGGCACTCGAGTCGGGGCGGTCCCCTCCACGAGGAAAAAGGTAAAACCGCTGTCGAGCCGACACAATTCGGTGAATCGTGCCTGTTGCACAACCCGCAAGGCATCCCGAGCAACAAGTTCGCCCGGCCCGAAGTCCGCCAGGATATCTGGACCGTGGGCGAGAACCCAGTTTCCGCGGTGTTTACGGACTTCGACTTTGTGGGGGTTGATCACGATGCGTTCGCCGCGGAAACCGAGCCCAGGAATATCAATGGCGGTGCGGGTCAAATTGCGTTCTTGTGCGGCTCGCACGAGGGCGGCGTACGGACCGAGTTCCGCCTGAGTTTGGATCACCGTCGGCGACTGGAAAAAAACGGCCAACACGGGCGTCGGGAAGCCGATATAAGCAAGCCGATTGAAGCCATATCGCCGGGCCACGGCCACGGCCTGTTCCGCGTCGGCCTGATGCCGACCCACGTTCAACAAAATCGAGTCCTGATCACGTACCACCCAGGTGCCACGGATCGATTCCATCCGCAGCGATTGCAAGTCAATCGGCTGCCAAACCTTCGGTAGGATGTTCCACTGAGGTGCTTCCCCGTTGACTAGTCCGTATTCCACGATCGAGCGTGGTTCCCCGATCCGGACCCACTCGGTAGGCCGTAATCCGCGGATCAACCGCAGGGCTTCCTCTGCAGCGTCACGATCATCGCCAAAGTCATGGAGAAGTCGATCGGCGGCGACCAGTTGCCAGCTTTGATTTTGCCTCTGCAACCGGATGCGAGCGGGATCGATCGGCAATCGCTGTTCTGCCTGGGGGAGCAGCAGTGACGAGGTCGGATTCGGGTTGCCCGTGGCAGCGGGGGAAACGGGGATGGCAGTTTTCTGGGTGACGGCTGAAGAGAGTGGCTGAACCGGCTGCGGGCCACTGGCAAGGGGTTGCCCGACTCGTATCGGCGGCAACCGCAAAGGCTCAGCCGATCCAAGCGGCACCGCTTCCGCCGGGAACAACCGGGCAGGCGGAACCGGCCCATTACGGCGGTCGGGGTAAGTCTCCGCCAACTGGGCGGCAGCCGAGCCACTCGCCACTGCCATCGCCATGCTGCCGAGCCAGAATTGCCGTCTCATCGTCCCGATCCTCCTCCAGCTTGCTCTTGCCAGCGCGTACCGTGTCAGAATCTGAAATCGACCCGGAACCCGGGCAGAGTTGAACGATTTTGCAGGATCAACGGCATGAGCCGGGATTGCCGGAGGTGCTTTCTTCGCTGGAGTTTCAGATCGCTGGAGTTTCCCCCAGCTTCGACCGATCATGGTGATGGCGCGATTGACTCTAATCGTGCTGGAATGGCCCGTTTCACGATGCCGAGGAAGGATGCCATGACTCGCCAATCGCTGGGGGTGACTCGGCTTGAAGATCGTGTGTTGCCGTCGATTACTCCGAATGATGTGTTTGCAGCGATCACGCAAACCCTGGCTTCGGCAGAGCTTTTGCGAATGCTTGGCGGACAACTGGGGATGCCGCGGAGCGATCTGTCAAAGCAGTACACAGCCACGGTGCTGCCGATCGTGCAGGCTCAGGCAGAGCAATCGATGACCGTCCTTGGCCAGTTTCGCCAAGCGTTACAGCAACAGCAGCACGCCCGTCCGGAACTCGCAGGATTCTTGGCACCTTATGTCGATGCCACAAAACGGACCGAACATCTGGCCATGCTGAATGCCGGGTATGCGGGGCTCTACGCCGCTGGATTTCGAGCTGATCTCGCCCGCCGAAATCCCGTGCCAGCGACGGTTCCCCCGCCATCCTCGCCTGCTTCTCCCGCGAACGTGAACACTCTTTTTAACCCCGATGGGTCACTGAATCTGCAGAATTTTCCGGGCTTGAATTCGGGATCGGACAGCAATAATGCGGAAAACTCACCCGCGACACCCACCCCTGCCGCAACCGATTCCAATTCGATGGGGATGATGGGAATATCATCCACGATTCCTGATTTGCTAGCCCCTGAATGGCAAAATTTCGGAAATGGCCTGCGAATTTGGGATGTGGTCATCGGCACAGGTGCGGTCGCGCAAGCGGGTCAGACCGTCACGGTCCATTATGTCGGCTGGTTAATGGACGGCAGCACTTTTGATTCTAGTGTCGCTCGAGGTGTTCCGTCGACGTTTTCGCTCAACCAAGTGATTCAGGGTTGGCAACAGGGGATTCCCGGCATGAAAGTCGGTGGGATCCGTCGGCTGGATATTCCGGCTCCGCTGGCATACGGGAATAACCCGCCGCCGGGCAGCAGCATTCCTCCGAATGCTCGGTTGATCTTTGAAGTGCAATTGCTGGCGATTCTCTGATGGTTCTGCTCGATTGCCAGAACAGAGAAAATCGGGCTGCTGAGTCTCACAGCAGCCATTGAAACAGGCGGAGCCGTTGCAGGAGTTGCGGCCCGGGCTGCCAGAAATGCCCGGAGAAAGTCCACATCATTCGCTGAAAAATTCCTGGTGTTCCCCCGAGAATCCGCTACAGGATTTTCGACCGTCGCGTTACGGGCAAATGAACCGATCTCCGCAAGCGACTTGGCATCAAAAAAAAATCTTGTCCGCTTTCAGTGGACACGTCGGATATAATCTTTACAAAACCCGAACACGATTAGGGCGAGAGATGGAAATTTTCGCGTTTGGCTGATGACGGGTCGAGACCGTAACCGGCGTCCGCCCGTAGAATCTTAGCCCGCCGATTCTCGCCGGGGATAGACCGCGAGATCGGATTCCCGCCGTGCTGATGCCCGACCCACCGCCAACCGAAGGACCAGTTCCTCCGGATTCGGCGAACTCTTTGTTTCGGGTTTGAATCGTTATTATTGCCTGGTGGAGGCTGACTCCGAAGGCAACGTGAAAAAAAGAGCTTAACGCAGAGATTTTGAGCCGCTAAGTGAGCTCCGCGGATTATCCGGGAGCCGGGATTTGAGACAATGAGCCGGATGTTTCACGCTGAAACCGATGATCTCAATCAGGAATTGACTCAAGATGAATTATTCTTGGGCAACGATCGTGGTTTGAGTCACCTTGAGGATGACGACGACGACTTTCTTTCGGAGGAGAACGACGGGGAGGAACCGGCCGAGACCCGGGACGCCGACGAACTTCCGATCGGTGATGAGGAGGAAGTCGCCGCGGACGAGTACGCCAGCGGGCCTGATGACGCACTCGGGCTGTATCTTCGCCAGATGGGTGCGATTCGCTTACTCAGTCGGGATCAGGAACTGTATTTGGCGGAAATGCTTGAGCGGAATCGCAATCGCTTTCGCCGGGCAGCGTTGTTGTGCGCCCACATTGTGGCCCGGGCAACAACCACGTTTGAAAAAGTGCGTGCCGGTCAAATGGCTCTGGATCCGACAATTGATGTTTACTCCACGGAAGAACTGCGGCTGAGCCGAGATCAGATTCTCAAGCGGATGCCGCACCACTTGCCGTTAATCCGTCATTTGTTGCGACAAGAAGCTCGTGCCTTTGCCGAAGGTCTTGATCTCGCCGATCCCGTAGCGCGACGAGCGTGGAAAGTGCAACGATTCCGACGCTTGCGAAAATTGGCCCGGTTGATGGAAGAACTGTCACCGCGGACAGAATTACTCGAACGCTGGATGGAAGACGATCTGCTCGACATGGCCGACGAGATGGCTCACATCGTCCGGGATGCACACGCCCCGGGGACACCAGCGGATCGATGCAAGCGAACTAGGTTGCTTCGCGAAGCTCAGGAAAAAGTCTTGCTGACTGCCGAGGAACTGATCGCCCTGGTGCGGATCTTGCGCACTCGTCAGCGGGCATATCAGAAAGTCCGCCGCGAACTTGCCGAAGCAAATTTACGTCTGGTTGTCTCGATCGCCAAAAATTACCGTAATCGTGGGCTTCCCTTCGCTGATCTCATTCAAGAAGGGAACCGGGGTTTGATGCGTGCGGTGGATAAGTATGAGCATCGGCGTGGCTTCAAATTCGGTACGTATGCGACCTGGTGGATTCGCCAGGGGGTGCAGCGGGCGTTAGCCGATAATGCCCGGACTGTGCGTGTCCCTTGCCATCAAATTGGCCTGATGGCCAAGATTGAGCGGAAACGTTCCGAACTCTCGGTCGCGACGGGCCGTGATCCTACCAGCGAAGAACTTGCGGATGCACTCGGCGTCAAAGCCGAGGAAACGCGGTCCCTCCGGGTCGTCGGCCGCCAGCCGGTGAGTCTGCACGAACCGATCGGCGGTGATGGCGAACGGGCACTTGAAGATTTCCTCAGCGATGGTGACACACCGAACCCCGGAGAAAACGTCGATCAACGCTTACTCCGCGATCGGATCAACGAAGTTTTGCGTTCCCTGGCACCCCGAGAACGGGAAGTGATCGAGCTCCGCTTCGGCCTCAAGGACGGGCATCCGCGAACCCTGGATGAGGTGGCAAAACAGTACGGGATCACCCGGGAGCGTATCCGACAGATTGAAGCGCGGGGTCTGTTGAAATTGCGGCAGCCGACCCGCAGTCAACGACTCGAAGAATTCGCTGAAACGGATCAACCTTAAATTCGCTTTCGCTCACCTTGGATCGACATCTTCACCACCCCGGGTCATCGGACGCCAACCGATCGGGGTGGAAGCAGTTTTTGTCACGGCACCTCCTGTGAAATGGTTGAAAAGGGTTCGGGTCAACGATTTCGGACTACCGACACTTCCGAATACCGTGGCATGGAATCGAGTGACTTCCGATCGGCTTCCATTTCGTCCAGGAGCCGACGGGCTGCTTGTTGATGGTTGGCCTCGGTTACTTCCGCGGGTGTGACCAGCATCGCCGGTGGTGGTGGCGGCAACGCCGGCCGCATCAGCGGGACAACCGCTTTATTCGGTCCGAGTTCGGTAACCCGGGCTCCTTCCGCGGTTCGCTTCATCGGTTGCGGTTTGCCCAGGGCAGCGGCCATCGGGCCAATCGGTTGCAAGTGAACACAGCCGGTGCCACTGCAAGCCATCACGCTAAGCAGAAGCAGCGTTCTCATGGCTGGGGAGCCCTCCGAAAGTTCAAGTTCGAAGCTGTTGCCGGCGGTTCCTGGAGCGATTTTGCTGGAACCGAGCGTGGATCGCGTGTCATCTCTGATGAAAGTTTGGCATCAAGCACGGCCTGCGCCGATCCTTGCGAGCGACTCGGAGAAGGAGTTTGCAATCCTTTGACCCCGAGTCGGGCGACGCGCGAATGGTACAGCATGGTTGCCTGGCGCTCGATCTCATCTGCTTGCTTTAACAGCGATTCATCGTCTTGGTGCAGGGCCACTTGCCGCAGCTTGGTACATATTTCCAGCCGACGAAGATAAGCGTCTTGTTCAGCGCGAAGAGCCTCGGCGATTTGCTCCGGCGAGAGCGGTGCCATCGGCAAACTCGGCCGCCGAGGTGGAGGAGTTGCCGCGGTGTCGGTTTCCCTGCGAGAGTCGCTACGGAAAAGCCGGCTGTACCACGGTTGTGTGGCGGCGCCAGCAGCCGCCGCTCCTGGTTCAGCAGCAACAGCCCCGCACAGCCCCAAATTGGCCGTAAGCGCTGCTGACAGCCCCCAGGCCCGGAAACGCTGCATGGAAAGTTCCCCCTGCTTCGGTCCGAATACGGGCCCCCACCCGTGCCCCATCATTCGGGGCGTCTCGGTCCGTGCCTGTGCGATTTAAGTGTGTCAGGGCTTATGCCGAGCAACTCGCAGTCTGTAAAGAGCAAAATTTCTCAACATCCCGTGGGTCGCGGAAGCATTCTCGATCGGAGCCTGAAGCCAGAGAAGGATTGCCGACGCACGGGTGCCATGAATTGTCCAAGGAAATTGCCAGCTGACAGGAGATTAACCCGTAAGCATGACCTAGCCAGGATCTGCTCTGTCGGCTCCAACTTGCTTGACTGGAAATGACATCAATCAGAATCGAACGGAATAAATTTCATGAGGGTTTACTTTTTGCATAAGTCAATTTTTCATGAATGATAATAATACGATATTTCTTGGCTTCTTGCTGATCCGGTGACTGCGATAAGCTTTGTGAGCGGCTGAGTTGTTTTGCCGGAAGTTAAGGATTTTTAGCGCGAACCGGTTTCTTTCGTAACCTCTCCCCTTGGCAAACAGAGGAGAAGCCGCAGAAAAATTGAAGATCGGACAAGACTCTTGGGGATCGTCCTAGAATAGGTTAAGCGACGGCAGTGACCGTCAAAATAACGCGGGAGGCTACCATGAGCTCAACTCCACATCGGGCGTCGAATCCGCTGGGCGGAAAGCCACGGACGCAAGACACGACGCTGGATTTGACGACGGCTCGCAAGATGCTTCCGCTGGTTCGCAGTATTGTTTCGGAAATTACTGAAACGAAAGAGCACCTGGGTCGACTTACGACCGAGCAAGAAGCTTTGGATGCCAATCGCCGGAAGCTCGAATGGGCTGCGCGTCAGCGACGGTATATGGTTCATGAAGAAGTCAATCGGATGGAACAACGCTTAGACAACGCCATCCGTGAATTGAAAGGACTGGGTGTCACTTTAGTGGATGCCGGCATCGGACTGGTTGATTTTCCCACGCGAATCAACGGTCGGCCGGCCGCCTTTCGTTGGCAAATCGGCGAAGACAATCTGGATCGCTGGCATTACGCAGGGGAAGATTTGATCCGGAAAATTCCGAATAACTGGGTCTTCGGAACACCGATTCGGACACGTCAGGAACTTTGATCCTCACGATCGTTCCCGAGCCAGTCGGGCGACAACCGCTAACTCGGGCCGACTGCGGAAAAAGCCGGTGGCGTCGCTTACAGATCAGGGCAATGAAGTCGATTTACCTCGATGCTAACGCCACGACACCGCTGTGCGATGCCGCCTGGGAAGCCATGAAGCCAGCGTGGGTGGACCATTATGGCAACCCCGCCTCCGCTCATCATCTCGGTCGACGAGCACGGCAACTCCTTGAATCGGCTCGGGAACAGATTGCCGCTGATCTCGATGCCGACCCGGAGGAGGTGATCTTCACAAGCGGTGCGACGGAAGCGAATAATCTTGCCTTGTTCGGGCAACTTGGCCAGGACAATGCCGGCACAGTGATCGCTGCTCCGATCGAACATCCGTGTGTTCTTGAACCCCTGCAACAACTGGCTCGTCAGGGGTTACGCATTGACTGGTTGCCGGTAACAGCCACAGGATTTGTCGAACACTCGGCCGTCATGGCTCGCTGTACCGAGCAAACTCGGTTGATTACCTTGATGTTGGCCAATCACGAAACCGGCGCGATCCAACCTGTTCGGCATGTGGCGAAAACCCGTCCGGGCTCGATCGCGATTCATTGCGATGCCGCTCAAGCCGTGGGGAAAATCCCTGTCCGCTTTCATGATCTTGGCGTTACATCCTTAAGCGTTTCGGCTCATAAATTTGCGGGGCCGAAGGGAATCGGGTTGTTGTTACTGCGGCGTGGCTGGCGACTGCAGCCACGGTTTTTCGGCGGCCATCAGCAACAGGGTTTTCGCCCTGGCACCGAAGCAGTGGCGTTGGCCCTGGGCTTGGCAGCGGCGTTGCGAACCGCCTGTCAAAACCTGGAGCAAACCCGGATCCGCTTGGTCGAAATGAGTCGGCGACTGTTCACTCAGTTGCAAGCTCGTGCTGCCCCTGTTTTGCTGAACGGACCGGATCTCGACAGCACGCAGCGACTGCCTGGCACGCTGAACCTCTCGTTTCCCGGTTGCCGATCGGATCTTCTGCTGGTGCGGCTCGATCTGGCTGGTGTCGCCTGCAGTGCCGGCGCCGCCTGTTCGAGTGGGAGTTTCTTGCCGTCACCGGGGTTACGCGCCATGGGGCTGGCAGAAGAGCGTTTAAACTCGGCTCTGCGATTCAGTCTCGGGCCACAGTTGAGCCCCGCAGAAATTGATGAAGCCGCCGAGCGAATCTGTCAGTGCGTCCTGGCCTTACGAGCCGCTCGGGGCGCATCATCACAGGCGTAGCCGGACAGGAGCAAGTACTGATCCACTCGAGCAATACCGGGTCATTTGCCCTGTCCCGCCGCTGCCTTGCTGATGTATTGTTCCGGATTCGCGAAAAAAGCATCTTTGCAACCGCTGCAACAAACAAAATACGTCTTACCCTGATATTTGATCATGATTGTCCCGACACCGCCGGAAACAACGCACTCCGGCCCTTGATTCGCTTGTGCAAACGGAACGCCTTTTTTCGTGGCACCCACCTGATAAATTTTGCTGAAACTGTTGCTATTGTCTGCTTTACGTTCCAGACGATAAAGGTGCCGATTATTGTGCAGTAAGGTAATGACCAGCCGCTCGGCGGGTTCGGAAGCCGGTTCGGTTCGCTCTAGAATCAAGCAGGGAGACCGACCCCCGCCTTCTTGTTGAAATTTACCGACAAAGGTTTTGCGAACCTCGCCAGGAGTGGTCAATCGAAATTGATATTCACCGCTCTTCGGAAGATAGCGGAGTTCACCCCGGCTCCAGTTTTGACTGGAGGCCCACTCTGCAATGAGGGCGATATCCTGACCTTGAAATTGCCAACTCCAGTTGATCTCTTCGGTCCAAAATCCGTTTTTCTGTCGGCCCGCGGCTCCTTCAAAACTGCCGGTCCCCTTCCACTCGCCAATGAGAGAATTGAACTTTTGCAAGGCGGTTTTGACGGCCGGATCCGTTGACTCGGGCGGTGCCGACATCGTCAGCAGAAGCACTGCGAAAGAATTCATCGCCGATCTCCTGGAATCTCCATTCGGTTCTAGCGATTATGACTCAGGGGTTACCGGCTCACAAGCGATCCGCGAAAGATTTTTCTCAAAGGGATTGTTCGGAATTGTGAATGGAATATGTCAGGAAAAACAAATCGGATGGCCGATCCTCATGACCTGGGCCATCCGCGAACCTTAGCCAAATTGCAATTGCCAGCGATAGACAACTTTGTTATCGCGGCTTCCGCCGCAATCGAGAAAGTCGCTGCAAGCGATTTTCGAGTTGATCCGGTCCTTCACTCGGTTCGGTCATGTGCGTATTCGCACGGGTGGTGATATCCGCACAGCCATTTCCGGACACTGTGTGACCGTTGCTAGGAACTGGCACTCGTGATGGCGTTGCGGCGAATTGTGCTTTTGGAAGCGATGGCCTTGACTCCGAAGAATAATCAGCTTGTTTCTTTTCGTGGATTTCCTGGCGATCAATTTTGACCCACTCCGGAGCTTCGATTCCGATCTTAACTCGCCCGGGGCCGACACTTACAACCGTCACTCGAATCTCATCTGCGATGATGAGTTGTTCTCCAGTTTTGCGGGTCAACACCAACATTGGCGGCTCCTTCCTGAAGTTGACCATTCACTTGGTCGTCGATCGGTAACATTCCGTTACCGGGTAAATTTGCAACGGGTCTCAGTTTCTGGGGCGTCAGCAACTGCTCGATATATAATAATGTGCAACCACCATGCCGATTCAAACTCCCGGAAGCTTTTAAGCCGTCAGATCAACAAATCGTGCATCGGTGCCAAATCCTCGAATAGACCCAGCCCAACATTCTACGGCTCCCTGAGCGTTGATTGACCAATCCGATTCTAATCTTTCAGGCCGATTCTAA
>Ga0308412_1000636_pt1 | contig 18185 bp, 20 predicted proteins | sample HotsprottomLayer_FD_202357 | JGI IMG/M metagenome (GOLD analysis project Ga0308412, IMG submission 202357) | Hot spring phototrophic mat microbial communities from Octopus Spring, Yellowstone National Park, Wyoming, United States -... | ecosystem: Environmental > Aquatic > Thermal springs > Hot...
GCGACCGGGACCAGGTTGACGCTGCGAACCCCGATTAGAAACCAAGTCCAGCTCGATACAAGCGCAGGTGGGATCGCAAGACTTCCATCAGCTTGCTAACGTCGCTCATGGGACTACCTCTCGGCAGGGCAGTCCCTGTTTTTTCCTAGTTCGTCTGGCAAGTTTCATCGTGTACCTGGCATTTTGACATCATAGCTGTTGCTCAGTTTAAAATCGCAGCAATAATCAGACTAACAATCAGGGTTCCTACAAAAGCCACCACCATGGTGATCCAGATTTTGCCGCTTTCGCGTAGGTTCATGCTCGACTGAACTGCCAGATACGCAAAGTAAACGTTTATGACCAAAACTGCTATGGCTAATATTGGCACTAGGAAAATGCCGATTAGGGTGATGAGCAAGATCAGGCTCAACAAAGCGAACAAAACGTTAATAGGCGCCCAAAATAGGGCAAAGGTGTAGGCCACGTTGTCCAGCGTTCCTGTACCACCTTGCGACTTTCCTACGTAAAACACTAGATACGTGAAAACCAAAAACCCCAAGACGGTGCCGATAATTCCGTTCAAAAAGCCACTCAAACCGCCTCCCAGGCTGAGCAAACCTGTGATGATTGAGGCTATCAGCACATAAATTACAGCTTCGCGCAAGGTGCCCTTATTCTCAAACTTTTCAAAGGTCTCTACGCTCGGCTTGCTGATCACCTGGATGCTTTGGCTGACCATATTCATTACGGTGTCGGTAATAGACGGCGTGGTGTTCATGTAGTCCCCCTTTTGCTGCTGTAACAAAAGTAGTTTACTACGGAATTTCAATTTTAGGTCATTCCCCTCTCATCGAAAGCCCAATTAGGATTAGAGCTATGCGTTTGTACATGGCTCTTGTGTTCATTCTTAGCCTGGCATGGGGTCAGGAAATCGCCGGGGCCTCGCCGACCACCGGCGCGTACGCAATTGGCCGGATTGTTTCTTTGGGCCAGGAAAGCGCGTATGTGAAAATTGGGGAACAGATCAAGGAAGCTGAGCTGCCCACTGACACAAAAGACTTTCGTGTGGGGCAGATGGTGGTAACCTACCAGGCCGACGGCAAAACCTACCTAGCCGAGCCTTTCCGGCTGCATCATTTAGGGGCCTTGCTGGGGCTTTTCGTCCTGACAACCATCGCTTTAGGTCGTGGCAAAGGCTTACGCGGTCTGCTAGGTACGGCGGCCAGTATGGGTGTATTGGCCTACTTTGTGGTGCCCCAAATCGCTGCAGGCAATAACCCATTGCTGGTTACTTTTGTGGGGGCTTTCGGTATTCTGGCGCTTTCGATCTATTTTGTGCACGGCGTCAACCGCAAAACCTCGGCAGCCCTGGTTGGTACCACCTTTGCGGCTTTGGTGTCTTTGGTACTTTCTACGCTCCTAACCGAGTGGATGCAGTTCACCGGCCTTACCTCTGAAGAGGCTTTTTTGGCCCAATTCCAGCTTAAGGGCAACCTTGATCTGGTCACGTTGTATCTGGCCGGGGTGGTGGTGGGGGCATTGGGGGCCCTAAACGACGTAACGGTTACTCAGGCCGCCGTTGTGCAGGCCCTGGTGCAGTCCAACCCACGCTACAGCGTGCGAGAGCTTTATACGAGGGGCATGGGGGTGGGCTTTGACCACATCGGCAGCCTGGTTAACACCTTGATTCTGGCCTACGCCGCGGGCGCGCTGCCCTTGCTGCTGCTGGTGAGCCGGAGCGATGTTCCGCTGGCGTTGCTGCTGAACAACGAAACCTTTGCCGCCGAGATCGTGACCATGCTGGTGGGTTCGCTGGCCCTGGTGCTGGCAGTTCCCCTCACCACCCTGGTAGCCGCCTGGCTGCTGCGGGGGCGTAAGCTGGACTACATCGAGCGGAGGTGGCCTAGGGCCTAATGCTGCACCCCGCCCTCGCCGTGCACGTGGCCGTGCTCTAGTTCTTCGGGCTCCGCCGGGCGCACACTGAGGATGGTAAAGCGGTACTCGAGGGCCTTACCGGCCAGAGGCGGGTTGGCATCCAACGTAACCCGGTCACCCGCTATGCCCACCACCCGATACAAGAGCGGCTGGCCTTCCGGCCCCACGCCGCTATAGCCGCCGCCTATCCGGGGGGGATCGGGCAACTCAGCCGAGGGCACCTCGATGCACAGGGCCGGGTCGTAGGGTTCAGAGGGCCAGACGACCTGATAGCTGCCCGGTTCCTTGCCCAGTAGGCTAGCCTCGAGGCCGGGGGGCAGCTCAGGTGCGTGGCCCATCAGGATGGTTTTAGGGTGGCCGTCGGTGCCTTTGAGCTTCTGTCCCTCCACCCACAGCTCGTATTCCAGCTTCACTACGCTCCTAGCATCTACCTGCATCTTCCAGCCCCCATATCACACCACGCGTGGTTGTGGTTAGTGTGCTCAAAGGATAACACCCAGTCCTCCCAGGCAGCCCTACAGCGCCGGGCTAAAGGCGGCAGGTCTTCCAGCAGGGCCTCCCGGTACGCCGGACCTGCGTGCTGCAAAATCCAGCTTTCGTATGTCTGCACAAAAGGCTGTATGGCCCGCAGCCCCCAGGCGCAGTCTACCGGCTCGGCCTGCTCGGGAAGGGCTGGCAGTTCTATTGCGCTTTTGAGCCAGAAGAATTTTTCGCTGGGGCGCCGATAGACCAGCGTGCCCTGGGGGGTTTGCAGCCAAGCTGCGCTGGAGTGAAGGCCCACCGGACCCTTGCGGTAGATGCTCGAGCCCTGGCCCAAGGGGTTGGGATATTTCTTGAAACCGTAGGCCTCGAGGTGGCCGGCTAGCACATCCTTTCCCCACAGCCAAAACTGCACACTGAGCGGATTGCCTGCCATACCCAAATCACATGAAGGCCGAGCAGATGGCCTGGCCGTTGGCCCGGCTCAGCTTGGGGTAGGTGTCGACGATGCTGTCGAAGGCGTCGGAATAGATGCGGACCCCGGTGGCCTCGGCCAAGGCGCGCGCCTGGCTCTGTGAAAACTGCGGTTCGACAAAAATCACCCGCACCCCCTCCTTCTTCATGGGCTGGGCCAGCCGAGCCAGGCGGGCTGGGCCCCTTTCCTGCCCGCTAGAGTCGGCGATTGTGCCGACGCTGCTGAGCCGGTGGTAGCGATTGAAGTAGCCCAGCGATTCACGCTGCGAAACCAGCTTGCGCCGAGCTCGGGGAACACCGAGCAGCGCTGCACCTCAGCGTCGGCCAGGCAAATCTGAGGGAAGTAGCGAGCAGCGTTCTGGGTGTAGGAAGCCCGCCCGGCGGGGCCTACTCTGATGAGGGTGTCCCGTATTCGCTCCACATAGCGGATACCGTAGTTGGGATCGAGCCAGAGGTGGGGATCGTAGGCGCGGTGGTGGTGTTCACCCGGTTGCGCCTCTTGTACCTCGATCAGGTAGGGCATCCCCTCGGCCTGCTCTAGTACCCGGGCGCTGGGTGGAAGTTGGGCCTCGAGCTTCTCGAAAAACGGCTCGAGCGAGAGCCCATTGGCAAAAAGTACCTTGGATTTGGCAACGGCGCGCACCAATGAGGGGGGCGGCTCAAAGCTATGAGGGTCGCTGCCACTGGGCACCACTTGCACCACCGTCACCCGACTGCCCCTACAGCGCGCACCATCTCAGCAATAAAGCCCGTGGTGTCCGCGACCGGGACTGCCTGGGCTTGCGCTGCAACCAGGCCCAGCGCCAAGGTATACCCTATCTGAACGACAACTCGCACACTAGGTAATAATGATAAAGCATTATCATACTGTCAAGGGCCCGGCTCTGATATGCTAGGGTATATGGGACGCTCTACCCGCCAGCGGCGGGCTATACGCGAGGTCATGCGGGAGCTCGACCGACCGCTCTCCCCCGGCGAGGTGCTCGAGGCCGCCCGTCAAAAAGTGCCCAGCCTTGGCATCGCCACCGTCTACCGCACCCTCAAGGGGCTGGTTGAGGAAGGTAGCGTGGTGGCCGTCGAGCTACCCGGAGAAGCCCCTCGTTATGAACTGTCCGGCAAAAAGCACCATCACCACTTCCACTGCATCTACTGCGGCAAGGTGTTTGAGATCGAGGGCTGTTCAGGCGATTTCTCCGAGATGGTACCCCACGGCTTCATAGCCGAGCGCCACGAGATTGTGCTTTATGGCCGGTGCGCCCAGTGCTGAGCGGCCAGCCGCTAAACCAGCCCTTACCGCTCAAAGCGCCTCGAGCAGCGTGGCCAGCTCCTCGGCCTTTATTTCGCCGATGTGGCGATTGACCAGCCTGCCCTCGGCGTCATAAAACAGGGTGACCGGTAGGCCTTGGATCCGCAAAGGGTCGCTGAGCTTGGCCTCGGGGTCGAGCAGCACATTGGGTATTTTGATCCCCAGGGTTTTCTCGAAAGTCTCCACCGCCACCGGACCCTCGCTGATGTTCAAAAAAACGAATTGAACGGTCGGGTTGGCCCGCGCAGCTTTCACCAGCAAGGGCATTTCGCGGCGGCAGGGGATACACCAGGAGGCCCAGGCGTTGAGCACAAGGGGCTTACCTTTGAAGTCGGCCAGGTTGACGGTCTGGCCGTCCGGCTTTTGCAGAACTAAAGAGGGTAAAACTTCTGCCGCGGGGAGCGCTCGAGGTTGCAAAAGCACAAACCCCGCCAATCCCAGCGGAAGAAGTGCGAACCACATCCAACGATTCATCTTTCAAGGATACGAAATTACACCGCTTGTCTCGACAAAAAAGCCCACAATTTCATAGGCCAAAGGCATTGAAAAACTGCGTCCGCACCAGACCAAGAAAACTGCTGAGCGGTTGACGCAGCACGGTTAGCAACAACAGCACAGCCACAATTACATAGGTGGGGTTGGCCTCCAGGCGCCAGATAAAAGGATGCCAGCGCAACGGAAGAAAGCTTTGCAAAATTTTGGCCCCATCCAGGGGTGGAATGGGCAGCAAATTGAAAACGGCCAAGGTCAGGTTGATGCTGGCCGCCACCGCTGCGGCTTGCGCCACAATCAACACAAAACCTCCGGGATTCTCTAACAGGCCCGATAGCAGCATTCCGCGGAGCAAAAGAGCGAGTACAGTGGCGATGAACAAGTTGATGAGAATTCCCGCTATCGAAACCACAAAAAGCCCCAACCGATACCGGTGAAAGTTGGGCGGATAGATGGGAACCGGCCTAGCCCAGCCAAAGCCGACCAACAGAATCATTGCGGAGCCTATTAGATCCAGGTGTTTGAAGGGGTTGAGCGTTACCCGGCCTTGGTCCTTGGCCGTCGAGTCCCCCATCCATAGTGCGGTGATGGCATGGCCCCATTCATGCAAGGCCAACGACACCATCAGCACCAGCACCACCAGGCCAAAGGCCAGGGGATCGGTTTGCAGCAGTGGCAGAAGGCCCATCTACAGCCCTATTGCCCCAAACAGGCTATTCAGTAAGCCACTCAGGCCCGCGCGAATAGCCGGCAGGATCCCACTCAGATTCAACACCAAAAAAATCAGGAAGAAGCCCACAAAGCCGTAGCTCTGTAACTGATCCATAAACCGGCGGGCCTCTGGGCTGCCTACGGCGTACACCACCCTAGCCCCGTCCAGGGGCGGCACGGGAAACAAAAACACCGCGGCGTGGCTGATCATCAAGGAGCCAGCCACTTGCAAGCCCTGAGCGATGCTCGAGGTGGCCGGCCCCAAGCTATCCAAAAGCCTTCCGAAGAGTATGTAGAAAAATGCGGCCACAAAAAATCCCAGTGGCCCCATGAGCGCCGTCTGGGCCCCCTTTGGCCCAAAAAGTCGCCAGGGCACCGGGCGTGGGAAGCCAAAGCCGATAAGAGCTAGGAAAATGAGGCCCAGGCCATCGAGGTGCACCCTGGGCTCCACGGTCAGGAAGCCGTAGCGCCTAGGATCGCCGTCCTTGTAACGGTCGGCCAGATAGGCCTGGAACAGGTTGTGAACAACCAAGCCAAAGGCGGCTGCAGCGAAGGCAACCAGATAGGCTAGAGGATCGCTGCCGAGAAGCTCAAAGAAAAACATGTCCTTACTAGTTTACGGTTTTCCTGCTGTTTCGGTTGTGGCTCGCCCCTGCCACTCCAGGGGGCCGACCCGTCCTCGGGCCGCAGCTGGCGCAGAGCAGCAAAAAGCAGTCCCTCTGGTTCGCCAGCCAAAACCGCGGCCGACAAGTCTTACTAGGGCAGAAAAGCCAATGGGTTACGAGCCGCACCCCCCACCCGCACCTCAAAGTGAAGGTGGGGGCCGGTGCTCCAGCCGGTTGAGCCCACGTGGCCAATCAGCTCCCCCCTGTCCACCCACTGCCCAGGGCGAACCGTGATCCGCGACATGTGGGCATAAAGGGTCTCCTGGCCTCCTCCATGATCGATGATCACGTGTAGGCCATAGCCATAACGGCTCCATCCCGCCGTGCTCACCTGCCCGGCTCTGGCCGCAAAAATGGGCGTACCTACCGGGGCCGCCAAGTCGATCCCGGTGTGGAACCGCTGGAACACGCCACGGCGTCCAAAGTAGCTGGTGATGGTGAAATTGGACATCGGCCAGCGGTATCCAGCCGCCGCCACCACCGCATTGGCACGGCGCAGAAGGGGCTGTCTTTGTGCCTGCTGTGGCAGGCGGGCGCGGGATTGCTGCTGCAAACGGCGCTGCTCGGCTAGCCGTTTTTGCCGGGCTTCCTCCTGCTTGCGGCGCTCTTCGGCCAGGCGGCGTGCCTCTTCCTCACGGGCTTTGCGCTCGGCTTCCTGAATCTGCACTAGGCGCTGGAAGGTGGTTTTGGCCTGTATCCCAGGCAAAAGGATCAGATCACCGGCCCGCACATCGGTGGGCGAGTCCAGCCCATTGGCCTTGGCCACTGCGTCAACCGAGAGGCCGAAGCGCTGCGCTACGTCTTGAATGGTTTCTCCTTGCTTGAGCCGAACCAGCAGGCCGGTCTCGGCGGTCGGAATGTAAAGGGTGGAGCCCACCTCGAGCCGATCCAGGCTCTGAAGACCGGGGTTGGCCGAAACCAACCCCAGCACAGTCAGGTCGAAGCGGCGGGCAACCGACTGAACGGTATCGCCCCTCCGAACAATGTAGGTGCGAACTCCTGGTGGTAAGCGAGCCTCGTCGTCGGCATCTTCGACCAAAGGGATGCGGAGCACCTGCCCAGGGCGCAGGGCTACCCCCTCGAGACCGCTGCTATACATGATGGCCCTGGCATCCACGCGGTATCGGTTGGCAATCTGGCTCAGGGTATCGCCGGGGCGCACGGTGTAGAGCACCCACCCCTTGCGCGCAGGTGTGCTCACTTGTATTTCGGTTCCAGGCAGGTTGAGCTGGGTTATTCCCAGCGGCAGGCTTAGCACACCCGTTGCCAACACACCGCTAAAGAGTTCGCTTGTGGCCAAAGTCAACCTCCAAAACTGCGCTTTTGTGAGGAAGGAGTTACCAAAAAGCAGCAGCTCCTGTGGTAGAAGCTCGAGGATCTCCTCAGCTTCTCATGACTTCTGGGGAAGTATACCTACTTTACCCCCAAAGTTGCAAGGAACTCTTTGTTGGTTTTGGTTCGGGCCAGGCGTGCCAGCAGCATTTCCATGGCTTCGGCAGGATCCATATCGGCCAGCACCTTGCGCAGCAGCCACATTTTCTGAATTACCTCCTCACCCAACAGCAGCTCCTCACGGCGGGTGCCCGATTTGAGGATATCGATGGCCGGGAAGATGCGGCGCTCTTCCAGCCTGCGAGAGAGGTGAAGTTCCATGTTGCCGGTGCCTTTGAACTCCTCAAAAATCACATCGTCCATCCGGCTGCCGGTTTCGACCAGGGCCGTGGCCAGGATGGTGAGCGAACCCCCACCCCGGATGTTGCGGGCGGCCCCCAAAAAGCGCTTGGGGAAGTGCAGGGCTGCCGAGTCCAGACCGCCCGAAAGGGTGCGGCCAGTGGGCGGGGTGACCAGGTTGTTGGCCCGGGCCAAGCGGGTAATCGAGTCCAGCAGGATGAGCACGTGACCGCCCTCTTCCACGATCCGGCGGCTGCGCTCGTGTACAAACTCGGCCACCCGGATGTGGTTCTGTGGTGGCTCGTCAAAGGTGGAGGCAATCACCTCGGCCCCCTCCACTGATTCGCGGAAGTCGGTGACCTCCTCGGGCCGCTCATCGATCAGCAGTACGATGACCTTGATGTCCGGTTCGTTTCGCAGAACCGCCCGGGCTATTTTCTTCAGCAAAGTGGTTTTACCAGCCTTGGGCGGCGCTACAATCAGGCCGCGCTGCCCCCGCCCGATGGGCGCCAGCAGGTCGATGACGCGGTTGGAGGACTCCTCCCCGGTGGTCTCGAGGATGATCTGTCGGTCGGGGAACTGCGGGATCAGGTCATCGAACTTGGGGCGCTTGGCCGCCGCCTCGGGGTCGAGGTTGTTGACCGCCTCCACCTTCAGAAGGGTGCCATAGCGCTCGTTTTCGCGGGCTACCCGAGCTTTGCCCACCACATGGTCGCCGGTGCGAAGCTGGTACTGCTTGATCAGGCCCGCCGAAACAATCGCCGTGCGAGAATCGAGGTTGTAAAGGTCTTCCTGCAAAAAGCCATAGCCATCCTGGCTGATCTCCAGGTAGCCCTTGTCAATCACCAAGCCTTCCTCGGTGGCTTCCTGGGAGAGCAGGAGCATGACCAGCTCGTCTTTGGAAAGCTTCTTGTAATTAGGGATACCGGCTTCGGCGGCCAGCAGGTGCAGCTCGGGTAGGATGCGGCTCGAGAGTTCCTGGTAGCTCAAGGGCACCTTGCTCTCAGGCTTGCGGCGGATCTTCTTGCCGGTGCGGGTTACGGTAACCTGGGCTTCGGCGTTGGGGTCGGCAGTTGTTGATTTAGGCATGTTCTGCTCCGTTCTTGATGGGCTGGGTTCTCAGACCCTGGCGCTGGCTTTAGCCCAGTCCTCCAGGAAAGCCTTGAGGCCCAGATCGGTCAGAGGGTGCTTGATCAGTTGTTGAAAGACCTTGGTCGGCATAGTGGCGATATCGGCCCCCAGCAGGGCGGCCTGGGTGACGTGGCGAGGGTGGCGGATGGAAGCCGCCAGGATCCGGGTGCTGAGGCCTTGCACCTGAAACAGCTCGGCAATTTCGCGGACCAGTTCCATGCCTTCCCAGGAGATGTCATCGATGCGGCCTAGGAAAGGCGACACGCACCAGGCCCCGGCTTTGGCACACAAAAGCGCCTGATTGGCCGAGAACACCAGGGTCATGTTGGTGCGAATACCCTCGCCTGTGAGTACTTTGCAGGCCTTGAGACCATCGATGGTGGTGGGCAGCTTGACCACCACGTGTTCGTCGATGGCTGCCAGGTGGCGGCCCTCAGCGATCATCTCAGGCGCGGTGGTCGCAACCACTTCCGCCGAGACCGGGCCCTGCACAATCTGGCATATTTCTTTGATAGTGGGCTCGAGCGGGCGGCCCGTCTTTGCGATCAGGGAGGGGTTGGTGGTGACGCCTGCCAGCACGCCCCAGTCCGCTATTTCTTGGATTTCACTCACATTGGCGGTATCTAGGTATAGATCCATGGCGCGTGTACTCCTTCCCGCATCTGGTCTCATTTGGATGGATTCTCTAAGCGAGTATATCGCCGACCAGCCATGAGAAACAAGTGATTTGGTTGTTGACGCGGGGTTAGCAGCTTGCTACCATGCAGGTTAGCCGGTTGCCAGCAGTGGAATATAACACAGGCTCGAACCGGTGTAAAGAGGGGACAGGTAGGCCTTCAACGACCAAGCAGCGAGCCCGGGAGGGTGCGAGCCGGGCGGCAACTTGAAGGCTGAGGATCACCCCGGCGTCTTGGGAAGAAAGGGCCCTTTGGCCTCACTAGACCCCAACGGGTTCGCCCGTAACAGCGTTTTGAGCGCCTACGCGGATTCGCGTTGGAAGTGCGGTGGTACCGCGGGAAACCTCGAGCCGAGCTTCTCGTCCGCACCTGTCAGGTCGGACGGCTTTTGTTTGCGGCTCAAGAAAGGAACCTGGCTATGGTAGAGGAAAAAAAACTGTTCCAGGAGGTAAGCGAGACCAATTTCCCCAAACTGGAAGAGACCGTGCTGGCTTTCTGGCGCCAGAACCAAATCTTTGCCAAGTCGGACCGAAAAAGTGCGCCCAAGGGGGAGTTTGTCTTCTATGAGGGCCCCCCCACCGCCAACGGCAAGCCGGCTATGCACCATGTGCTGGCCCGCTGCTTCAAGGACATCTTTCCCCGCTACAAAACCATGCAGGGCTACCACGTCACCCGCAAGGGAGGCTGGGATACCCACGGCCTGCCGGTAGAGATCGCGGTGGAAAAAAAGCTGGGCGTGCTTGGGCGCAAAGCCCTGAAGCCCGAGGAGATCGCAGAGTTCACCAAGCAGTGCCGCGAGTGGGTTTTTGCCAACATCGAGGACTGGAACTACTTCACCGAGCGCATGGGGATGTGGCTCGACCTCGAGAACGCCTACGTGACCTACCATAACAGCTTCATCGAATCGGTGTGGAACCTCTTGAAGCGCATGTGGGACAAGGGCATGCTGGTGCAGGACTACAAGGTGGTGCCGCTCTCGCCCCGCATTTCCACCACCCTTTCACAAAACGAAATTGCCGACGGTTATAGGGAAGTAAACGACCCCAGCGTGTACGTGCGCTTCCCTTTGAAGCTGGAGACCACCCCGCTCGCGGTGCGGGAAAAACTCCAGGCCCAGGGGGTGCGGCTGGAGGAGCTGGAAAACCTGGCTATTCTGGTCTGGACCACCACCCCTTGGACGCTGCCCTCCAATACCATGGCCGCTGTGAATCCCGATATGGACTACGCCGTGGTAAGGTCGCCTTCAGTGGGTCACTTGATCTTTGCCACCGAGGCGGTGGAGCGACTAAAAGCGCTGCACAAGGAGGAGCTCGAGATCGTCGCGCACCTCAAAGGGTCCGATATGGAGTGGTGGGAGTACACCCCCCCCTTCCCCGAGGCGTGTGTGGAGCTGGGGGTAGTACGGCAGCAAGGGGAAAAGCGCCCCAATGGTAGGCCGGTCATGCACTTTGTGGCCCTAGCCGGGTTTGTCAGCGCCGAGGACGGCTCGGGCGTGGCCCACGAGGCCCCGGTCTACGGTGCAGAGGACCTCGAGCTCGCGCGCCAGTACAACACCCCCCTGCTCTTCGGCACCGACGAGTACGGCCTCATGCAGGTCACCGACGAACGCGGCAAGTTCTTCAAGGACGCCGATAAGGGCCTTATTCGCACCATGAAAGAGCGGGGGATCATGTACCACGCCGGGCAGATCCGCCACCGCTACCCCTTCCACGACCGCACCGGTGACCCTATCTTGTACTTCGCAAAGCCCAGCTGGTACATCAAAACCTCTAACTTCCGCCAAGCTCTTTACGACAACAACGAGAAAATCAACTGGATCCCCGAACACATCAAGCACGGCCGCTTTGGCAATTGGCTCAAAGACAACGTGGACTGGGCTATCAGCCGCGAGCGCTACTGGGGTACCCCGCTGCCCTTCTGGGTTGCAGAGGACGGCTCGGAGTACATCTGCGTGGGCAGCGTGCGGGAGCTTTCTGAGCTGGTGGGCCGGGACTTGAGCGACCTAGACCTGCACCGGCCCTACGTGGACGAGATCACTTTTGTTAAGAACGGCAAGACCTTCCGCCGGGTGCCGGAGGTGCTGGACGTCTGGTTCGACTCGGGGGCCATGCCCTATGCCCAGTGGCACCTGATGGTGGACGAAAAAGGCCAGCCTCTACCGGGTTTTGAGGCCAATTTCGAGCAGTGGCGCAAGCACTTCCCTGCCGATTACATCTGCGAAGCCATCGACCAGACCCGCGGCTGGTTCTACTCGCTGCACGCCATCTCTACCCTGCTATACAACCAGCCCTGCTTCAAAAACGTGATCTGCTTGGGTCACCTGGTCGACGAGAAGGGGCACAAGATGTCCAAAAGCAAGGGCAACGTGGTCGAGCCCCTACCCATGTTCGATAAGTACGGGGCCGATGCGGTACGCTGGTATCTGTTCACCGGCTCCGAGCCAGGCGAGCAAAAGCGCTTCTCCGAGCGGCTGGTGCAGGAGGCCCAGCGGGGCATTTTGGGCACTTTGTGGAACGTGTACAGCTTCTTCGTGCTGTACGCCAACCTAGACAGGCCCAACCTGAACCAGCGCCCCCCTGTGCAAGACCGCCCGGAGATGGACCGCTGGCTGGTGGCCCGCCAGCAGCAGCTCGTCCAGCAGGTCACGGCTGCTCTGGATGCCTACGATGCCCGGGGCGCCGGGAAGGCCCTCGAGCAGTTTGTGGAGGAGCTCTCCAACTGGTACGTGCGGCGCAATCGCCGTCGCTTCTGGAAGAACGAAGACCCCACCGACCGCGAATCGGCCTATGCCACCCTGTGGGAGGCTTTGGTCACGGTGGCACAGCTCACCGCGCCCTTTACCCCCTTCATCGCCGAGGCTTTGTGGCAGAACCTGGTGCGCTCCATCCAGCCTGAGGCCGCCGAGTCGGTGCACCTTTCCGACTGGCCCCAGGCCGAGCTCAGCCTGATTGATCCGGCCCTGCTCACCCAGATGGGGGCCGTGCTCAAGGTGGTGGGCCTGGCCCGCAGCGCCCGGGCCACAAGCGGCATCAAGACCCGCATTCCCCTGCCTCGCCTGCTGGTAACCGCCCCCAGCGAGGCCGAGCTGGCCGGTCTGCGCCACTTCGCCGATGAAATTGCCGATGAGCTCAACGTCAAGCAGGTGGAGGTGCTGGGCCTGGGCGAGGAGTTGCTCACCTACCGGGTGCTGCCCAACCTGCCGCTGCTGGGCAAGAAGTACGGCAAACGGGTGCCCGCCATTCGGGCCGCTTTAGCCGAGCTAGATAGCCAGATGGTGGCCCAAACCCTCAAGGCGGGGCGCAGCCTAAGCCTGGAGATCGAGGGCGAGCGCATCGTTTTGGAGCCGCAGGAGGTGCTGCTCGAGGCTCTTTCGCCTGAAGGCTTGGCTGCACAGGAAGAGGGGGGTTACCTGGCGGCGCTCGAGGTGCGGCTCGACGAGGAGCTCTTGTTAGAAGGGCTCAGCCGCGACCTGATCCGGCTTTTGCAGCAAGCCCGCAAAGAGATGGGCCTGAATGTCTCGGATCGCATTCGCCTGACCTACCAGGCCGAGGGCAAATACGCCCAGTCGTTGGCCAGGTTCGGTGCCCGGCTGCAGGAGGAAACCCTGGCCCTCTCGCTACAGCAGGGCGAGCCGGTTGGCTTTGTAACCGAGCTTTCCGACGAAGAGGGGTTCGTCAAGTTTGGCCTAAGCAAAGCTTAGCCACGCCCTCATCCCAGAACAAAAAACGTTGTGCTGGGTTTTTGCCTTTTGTGCGCCTACCTGACCGGTTTGAAAAAGTCGGCCTCGGTAAAAACGGGGTTGATCTCCACCTCCATCAGTTCGCCCCGCGCCGCCAGCACCCCGCCCACGTAGTTTTCCCACTTTTGCGGTAGGCGCACCCCCTGCACGGTCTGGTAGTTGGAGAAAAAGGTGATGCTCTCCCCCACCCCCGGAATGGTCAGGCGTTCGCCCAGCAACAGGCCCTCAGCGTTGAACAGATAGGTGCTGACCCAGCCCTGGGTGCTCACCGTGAGCAGGCGGCCCGTCTGGTTGCGCAGGCTGCCCTGCGCCACGCTGGCCCGCTCCCGGTTGCTGCTGCCATACTTCAAGCCCAGCCAGCCGGTGTAGAGGCTCGAGCGCAAAATCTCCCGCTGGTCAGACGGAAGGGGACGCAGCGAGGTCTCGCGGCTCCAAAAAAAGCTCTCCTGTGGGCTGTACTGCTGCAAGGCCAGGGGAATGGGGTTGGGGCTATTCAGGCTATTGGGATCGTAGAGCTCGAGCCGGACGCGGCTGTTGCCGAAATCCACTAGCAACAGGGTCACGATGCGGCTTTCCTCTTTGCCGTCTGGCAGGTAGAAGATATTGGTGGTCACCTCGCGGTAGGTTTTAAGGTTGGCTAAGGCAGAACCCCCTAGCAAGCTGCGGGCGCGCTCGAGGAGCTGCGCCGCCTCGGATGAAACCTGTGCCCAGGCCGGGGCGAAACACAAGACCGTCCATGTAAGAGCGGCAAGACGCACGAACATTTCTAGAAAGACCTTAGCACGAACGGGTTCAATTTCCATGAGTTTTTGTACTACGAACGTTTGCTCCAGCACCGGCCGGTAAGGTAAAGTTCCCTTCGTGGACTTCCAGCAGCTGCTCGATCAGCACAAACTCGACGTGCTCTTCGTCTCCAACCCCTACAACGTCCGCTACCTATCGGGCTTCAAGGAGGGTAAGGACGCGCGGATTGTCATCACCAGAGACGGCCCTACCCTCATCACCGATGGCCGCTATATCGTGGAGGCCACCCAACAGCCTTTCCCCCACCGCATCCTGACCCGCCGCAGCGAGCTAAACAACCTGCTCGCAGAGTTTTTCCGAGGCCGGGTGGGTATCGAAGCGGATCACTTGAGCGTTGCCATGCTGGAAGGTTTCCGGCGGGATTTTCCCGACCTCGAGTTCGTTTCCACCAGGGGCCTTTTTGAAAACCTGCGCCGCAGGAAAAGCCACGAGGAGATCGCCCTCATTCGGCAGGCGGCCTATCTGGCCGACCAGGGCTTTGCGCATATCCTACCCTTCATAAAGCCAGGGGTGCGGGAGCTTGAGGTGGCCTTGGAACTCGAGTTTTTCCTACGCAAAAACGGTGCGGAGGGGCTGGCTTTCAGCACCACCGTGGCCTCAGGGGAGCGCGGCGCCATGCCCCACGGGGGGGCCAGCCAGCGTAAAATCGGTTCGGGGGAGCTGGTCACGCTGGACTTTGGCTGCGTGGTGGGCGGCTACTGCTCCGACATGACCCGCACGGTAGCGGTGGGCAAGGTCTCAGATGAGCTTAGGGCCATTTATCAGGCTGTGCAGGAAGCCCAGGACCTGGCGCTGCAGGTGGTGGGGCCAGGCAAGAGAGGCCGGGAGCTGGACGCCCTGGCCCGCGAACACCTGACCCGGCTGGGCTACGGGGCGCACTTCACCCACGGGCTGGGGCACGGGGTGGGCCTATGGGTCCACGAAGCGCCCAGCCTGAGCCAGACCTCAGAGGACACCCTCGAGGCCCACGACATCCTGACCATCGAGCCAGGGGTCTACATACCCGGCCTGGGGGGTTGCCGCATTGAGGATCTGGTTCTGGTAACCGAGCAGGGGCATGAGGTGCTCTCCCAAAGCCCCAAAGACCTGATCGAACTATGAAGCGGGGTTTGGCGCTGCTGCTGTTGTGCGGACTGGCCTGGGCCCAGGGCTACATAGTGCAGCCCGGCGATACCCTGGAGCGCATCGCACGGCTTTTTCAGGTTAGCGTTGCCGAGCTGATGATGCTCAACGGCCTGATCAGCGACCCTCTGCCTGCGGGCATGGAGCTGGCCATTCCGCCTTCGGAATGGGATCCTATGAACCTGGAGGTGCTGCCCCTGCCCGAAGCCATCGAGGAGCCTCTAGCCTGGATCTTCATCCGTCCACCACAGGCCCCAGCAGAGCCACCAAAACCCACGCGGGTTTATCAGCAGGGCCTAGCCTCTTGGTATGGGCCGCGCTTCCACGGGCGCCGCACCGCCAACGGCGAGCGCTTCAACAAGTTCCAGCTAACCGCCGCCCACCGCACCCTGCCCTTCAACACTCGGGTGCGGGTCACCAACCTGCAAAGCGGCAAGAGCGTGGTGGTTCGCATCAACGACCGCGGCCCCCACATTCGGGGCCGGATTATAGACCTTTCGTATGCCGCGGCGCGCCTACTCGGAATGCACCGCCGCGGGGTTGTGCTGGTCAAACTGGAGTTGCTCGATTGAAGTACGGCTTTCACCTCTCCATTGCAGGTCGGCTCGGTATCGCCAATGCCGCCGAGGAAGCCCAGAGGCTGGGACTCAGCGCCATGCAAATCTTCGCCAAAAGCCCGCGCAGTTGGAAAACCCGCAGCCTGAAGCCGGGCGAGGTGGAGGGCTTCAGGGCCCGCAAGGAAAATCTGGGGGGCCTGCCCACGGTGGTTCACGCCTCGTATCTGGTAAACCTGGCCGCCGAAGGCGAGCTGGGGCAAAAAAGCGTGTTTAGCCTAGCCGATGACCTGGCCAAAGCCCAGGCGCTGGGCGCTGAGTATGTGGTGGTGCATCCGGGTTCGGGGTTGGCCGAAAAAGCCAGGGCCGCCGCCCTGCGGGCCCTCGAGCTAGCCCAGTTGGGCAAAAATGGGCCCCGCCTGCTCCTGGAAAACACGGCTGGGGGCGGCGAGAAACTAGGGGCCCGCCTGGCTACGCTAGCCCAGATAATCGAAGGCACCCGGCTGGGGGTGTGCTTCGACACCTGCCATGCCTTTGCAGCAGGATACCAGCTCGAGGCAGCCTTGGACGAGCTCGAGCAGACCATCGGCCTGGACCGGGTTCCGGTGATTCACCTCAACGACTCGCTGGGCGAGCAGGGCTCGCAGATTGACCACCACGCCAACCTGATGGAGGGCCGGATAGGCCCGGCGCTAAGGCGCTTTGCCCTGGACGCCCGGCTCGGCGACAAGGTTTTTATAATGGAAACCCCCCGCGGGCCCCGCGAGGATGCCCACAACCTGCGGGTTCTGCGCGAATGGCTGGCTATAACCTAGGCGCTGGCCAGGGTGCGCTCAAACCAGTCCCGCAGGCCAGCCCAGGCCTCATCGCCGCCCTGTGGCAGAAAGGTTACGTCACCGGGTTCTTTGCGAAACCAGGTGTACTGACGCTTGGCGTAGGCCCGCGTAGCCCGCAGGACGGCTTGCTTTGCTTCCCCAAGTGTGCACGCACCCCGCAAGTAGGCCGCCACCTCCTTGTAGCCGATGCTCTGTAGGGCCGTGGGCATCTGAGGGTACTGGGCCAGCAAGCGCTCGACCTCCTCTACCAATCCCTGCTCAAACATACACCTTACCCGCAGCGCTAGACGGGGCTCGAGCCACCCCCAGGCGGGCCACAAAATCAGCTTGCGGTAGCGAAAGCGCGGGGTGCGCTTAGGCCAGCGGGCCGGAGGCAAGCCGGTGCGGCGCAGCACCTCGAGGGCTCGTACCAAACGGCGGGGGTTGCGCTGCACCCGCCTTGCGTCCTCGGGGCTGGCTGACTCGAGCTCCTGTAGCATAGCGTCGATACCCCGGAGCGCGAGGGCCCGCCACAACTCGCCCTGCAAGGCCGGATCGGGCTCGGGAAGCTCGTGCAAGCCCTCCGAAAGCGCGCGGATGTAGTAGCCAGTGCCCCCCACCACCAACGGGGTTTGGCCGCGCTCGAGAGCCTCCTGAATGGCTTTTTCCGCCAGCTCAAAGTACTCCACGACGCTAAAACTCTGGTCAGGCCATATCACGTCAATCAGATAGTGTCTGACCTGATCGCGCTCGGCCAGGCTGGGTTTGGCCGTACCGATATCCATCCCCCGGTAGACCATACTGGCATCGGCCGAGACCACCGCAACGGGAAAAATCTTGCCTAGGCGCAGGGCCAGCTCGGTTTTGCCAGTTGCGGTGGGTCCTGCCAGCACAGGGATCACCGGCTTCGACTGAACATCTGCGTTATCCATGACCTTTAGCCCTACGCTCATGATATTCTCGAGACCATGACCATCGAACGCTTTGATGCGATTGAGCGCCTGAAAACGATCCGTCTGCAGCTCGACGAACTCTCCCGGCGGTTTACCTCCCAGGAGGCCCTGGGTGAATGGGTGCCAGCTGTGGATGTAATAGACGAAGGCACACATTTTCGCATCCTGGTGGACGTGCCGGGCGTAAAAAACGAAGATCTGGAGCTCAGGGAAGAGGGCCAGACCATCACCCTAGCCGGGGTGCGGCATCCACAAAAGGGCGCGTTTTATCGCCAGGAACGTCCCGCAGGGCCGTTTCAGCGCACACTGACCCTGCCCGAGGCCATCGTCCACGGCAGCGCGAAGGCCTCGCTGAAGGGCGGCGTGCTAGAGCTGGTGCTGCAAAAAGCCCGTAAAGCACCCCGCAAAAGCAAAAAATAGCAGCACTAAGTTCAGTCTAGCTACTGTAAACTATATCTGCGCGAACCCCAAGCAAGCGCCAAAACCCAGGGGGGTTCGCGCAAGCCGAGAAATCGGCTAGGGGACATTGAAAACCCGCTTCCGCCTCACCCTGCGCCACCGCGCAGCAGCCCCTTTTTTGGAGGGGTTCGCGCAAAGCCACTCTTGAACCCCGTCCAGCACGCACGCTAAAATGAAGCCGTTGCACTCGGGCGAAAGCTCGAGTGAGGATTGAA
>Ga0308412_1000637_pt1 | contig 18185 bp, 17 predicted proteins | sample HotsprottomLayer_FD_202357 | JGI IMG/M metagenome (GOLD analysis project Ga0308412, IMG submission 202357) | Hot spring phototrophic mat microbial communities from Octopus Spring, Yellowstone National Park, Wyoming, United States -... | ecosystem: Environmental > Aquatic > Thermal springs > Hot...
TCGCCGATGCCCGTGGCTCCAGCCTCACCCGGGGCGGCAACTGGGCCGGCACCGGGAACCGTCTCTGGCGCATCGAGGGGCGCCGGTTCGTCGACGTGACCGACACCTGGGGGGTGCGGGACGGGCGGTGGGGCTGGGGCGCCGCGTTCGTCGACACCACGAACGTGGGCCGGCTCGACCTCGTGCAGGCCAGCGGCATCGACTTCCCGTACCCGGCCGTCGTCGATCCGCTCGCGCCCGGCCCCACCTTCCTGTGGCACCACCACGGCGGCCGCTACGCCGAGATCGGCGCCGCCGCCGGGCTGGGGGTCACGAACGGGCGGGGCCTCGCCGTCCTCGACGCCGACCGCGACGGTCGTCCCGACCTGCTCGTCGTCCGTCCCGGCGGGCAGCCGGTGTTGTTGCGCAACGCGTCCCGAGCCGGGGCCTGGCTGCGGGTCCGGGCCGTGGGGTCCCGCACCAACCGGGACGGCATCGGCGCCCAGGTCACCGTGATCCCCCACCCCGGCGCCCCCGGCCGCACGATCGAGATCCAGTCGGTCACCGACTTCGCCGGCCAGAGCGAACGGGTCGCCCACTTCGGGCTCGGCGACCACACCGGCCCGCTGCACCGGGTGGAGGTGCGGTTCCCCGGCCGGGACGAGCCGGTGGTGCGCACCGGGGTTCGGCCGAACCGGCTGCTGCGGGTGCGCGAGCCGGGCTGACACGCCGGTCGGTAGCCTGATCCGTGTCGCTCACCCTGACCGGAGCCGCCGGGTTCGCCACCTGGGACGACCTCGAGCGGGCGGCCCGGTCGTGTGTCGCCTGCGGACTGGCCGAGGGACGGACCCAGGTGGTGTTCGGTGTCGGCCGGCGCGACCCTGTGCTCATGCTCGTCGGCGAAGGGCCCGGAGCGGAGGAGGATCGCCGGGGGGAGCCGTTCGTCGGCCGCGCCGGCGGTCTGCTCACCGCCCTGCTCGCCGACATCGGGTTGCGGCGCGACGACACCTACATCGCCAACGTCGTCAAGTGCCGCCCGCCCAACAACCGCGACCCCGCCCCCGACGAGATCGCCGCCTGCCGGCCCTACCTGGACGCCCAGATCCGCTTCTGCGCCCCCCGGGTGATCGTGACGCTGGGCAACGTCGCCACCCGGGCCCTGCTGGGGACCCGTGAAGGGATCACGAAACTGCGGGGCCGGTCGTTCCCCCTGCCCGGCGCGGGGGAGGTGACGGTGATCCCGACCCTGCACCCCGCGGCGGTGCTGCGCACCGGCGGCGTCGCCCTCGCCCAGGTGCGGGCCGACTTCGTGCGGGTGAAGCGGGCCCTGGCCGGCGTGCCCGCGGCCGGGTCGGTCCGGCCGGCCGGTGCCCCCGGCCCGGAGGGGCGGGTGTGAACGGCGCGCCGGCCCCCGGCGACGTGCACGCCGGGCGCGAGATGACCTGGCGCGTCGGGGCCGCGGCCGAGACCGCCGCCTTGGGGGCCCGCCTCGCCGAACTCGTGGTCCCGGGTGACGTCGTGTGCGTCTGCGGCCCGCTCGGAGCCGGCAAGACCACCTTCGTCCAAGGCCTCGCCGCCGGGCTGGGAGTCCGGGGACCGGTGCCGAGCCCGACGTTCACGATCCTGCGCAGTCACCCCGGGCGGGTCATGCTCCATCACGTGGACCTGTACCGCGTGCGTGCGGGCCGAGAGGTCGACGAGCTCGGGCTCGACGAGCTCGCGGCCGACGGGGTGCTCGTGGTCGAGTGGGGCGAACGCCTCGGCGCCGCGGTCCGGGCCGAACGGCTGGAGGTGGAGATCGCCCCGGTGCCGGGCGGCGGGCCGGACGAGCGCACGATCCGGATGCGGGCCGGCCCGTCGTGGGCCGCCCGCCTGGAGCGGCTCCGGTGACCGTCCTCGCGCTCGACACCGCCACCCGGTACCTCGCGGTGGCGCTCGGCGACGCCGACGGTGTGGCCGGTGAGGTGCGCCTCGACGCCCACCAGCGGCACGCGGAGCTGCTCGCCCCGGCGATCGCGACCCTGTGCGAGCAGACCGGGGTGCGGATCGACGCGCTCGCCGCGGTGGCGGTGGGGCGAGGGCCGGGCCTCTACTCGGGCCTGCGGGTGGGGATCACCACCGCCCGGATGCTCGCCCAGGTGCTCGGGTCGCCGGTGGTGGGGATCGGCAGTCCCGACCTCGTGGCCTTCCCGTTGCGCCACACCCATCGGCAGATCGTCGTGGCGCTGCCCGCCCGGCGGCGCGAGCTGTTCTGCGGCTGGTACCGACCCGTGCCCGGCGGCGTCGCCCGAGACGGGGAGTACCGCATCGTCGGACCCGACGAGCTCGCCGCCGAGCTCGTGGCCACCCGGGAGGAGATCCTCGTGGCCGGGCCCGGCGCCGCGGCCCACCGGGAGGTGCTCGACGGGCTCGACCACGTGGAGCTCGCCGGGCCGGACCAGCACCTGCCGTCGGCCGCGGCGCTGGTGGAGCTCGCGCTCGGCCGCCTCGAGCGGGAGGAGTTCTGCACCGCCGCCGAGCTCGAGCCGCTGTACCTCCGGCCCAGCGACGCCGAGCTCGCTCCCGGCGGCCCGGTCGCGCCGGGCCCTGGTGAGGGAGGGACCGGCGATGGCGGCTGAGCTGGTGCGCGACCCGCCGGTGCACATCGGACCCCTGCGGCGCCGACACCTGCGGCGGGTCCTGGCCATCGAGTCGCAGGTGTACCCGACCCCGTGGGGGCTCTCGCTGTTCCTCTCCGAGCTCGCGCTGCGCACCACCCGCGTCTACGTGGTGGCCCGCATCGGGCGGGAGGTGGTGGGGTACGCGGGGATCATGCTGGCCGTCGACGAGGGGCACGTCACGACGATCGCGGTCGACCCGGCGTGGCAGCGCCGCCGGATCGGCACCCGGCTCATGCTCGCGATCGCCCGCGAGGCGATCGCCCGGGGCGCGACCGCGCTCACCCTCGAGGTGCGGCTCTCCAACCGGGGTGCGCAGGCCCTGTACCGGCGGTTCGGGTTCGCGCCGGTGGGGGTGCGGCGGGGGTACTACGCCGACACCGGGGAGGACGCGCTCGTGATGTGGGCCCACGACGTCCAGACCCGGGCCTACGCCGAGCTGCTCGACGCCCAGGCCCGCCCGGTGGCCGGCGACACCGTGGTCGAACCGCTCCGGCGGTGGTGAGGGACGGGGCGCCGTGAGCGCGACCGGGGCCGTGCGCGCGCACGGGGTGGTGCTCGGGATCGAGACGAGCTGCGACGAGACCGCGGCCGCGGTGGTGGTCGCCGGCCGGGAGGTGCGGGCGAACGTGGTGGCCGGGCAGGCGGAGCGGCACGCCCCGTTCGGTGGCGTGGTGCCCGAGATCGCCGGCCGGGCCCACGTCGAGCTCATCGGCGGGGTCGTCGCCGATGCGCTCGTGGAGGCGGGCTGCACCCTCACCGATCTCGACGCGGTCGCCGCCTGCCGGGGGCCGGGGCTCGCCGGGGCGCTGCTCGTGGGGGTGAGCGCGGCGAAGGCGCTCGCGTTGGCGGCGGGCTGCCCGTACGTGGGGGTGAACCATCTCGACGCCCACTGCGAGGCCGCCTGGCTCGAGGATCCCGACCTGCCGGCCCCGTTCGTGACGCTCGTCGCCTCCGGGGGGCACACCCTCCTCGCCCTCGTGGAGGCACCCGGGGCGCTGCGGCTGCTCGGCGAGACCTACGACGACGCGGCGGGCGAGGCGTTCGACAAGGTCGCCCGGCTCCTCGGCCTCGGCTACCCGGGGGGCCCGGAGATCGACCGGCTCGCCACCCGGGGGGACCCGAGTGCGGTGCGGTTTCCCCGCCCGGTCGCCGACGACCGGCTCGACTTCTCCTTCTCGGGGTTGAAGACCGCGGTCGCCAACCACCGCCGCGACCATCCGGAGGTGCCGGTCGCCGACGTGGCCGCCGCCTTCCAGGAAGCGGTGGTCGACACGCTGGTCACCAAGCTCGTCGCCGCGGCCCGGCGCACCGGGGTGCGCACCGTGACGCTCGGGGGCGGGGTGGCGGCGAACAGCCGCCTGCGGGTCCGGGCGCTCGAGGCCGGGGAGGAGGCCGGGCTGCGGGTGGTGCTCCCCGACCGGGCGCTGTGCACCGACAACGCGGCGATGATCGCCGCCACCGGGTTCCGTCGCCTGCGGGACCGCGGCCCCGACCCCCTCACCGGGGGGGTGGACCCCGCCGCCCGCCTCGGCGGCTGACCCGCCGTGGCCGGCCGGCGCCGCGCTCGCCGCCGCCGGCGCGACGGTGGGGCGAGGGTCACGCCGGCGCCCCGGGCTTTGCACTCGCGGTCGGGGAGTGCTAATCTCGCTGGCACTCCGAACCCGAGAGTGCCAACCCGGCCACCCGGGTGCCTCGCGGGGCGGCACGGGGGCCGTCAAGACCTGACCGGACCCGACACGACCTGCAAGAACCTGACAGCCTGAGCGCGGAGGCCAGCCGATGAAGTTGCAGCCACTCGAGGACCGCATCGTCGTGCGTCCCGGTGAGGCGGAGGAGACCACCCACTCGGGTCTCGTCATCCCCGACACCGCCAAGGAGAAGCCGCAGCAGGGTGAGGTCCTGGCCGTGGGCCCGGGACGCCGGGCGGAGAACACCGGGGAGCTCATCCCGCTCGACATCTCGGTCGGCGACACCGTCGTCTACTCGAAGTACGGCGGCACCGAGATCACCGTGGACGGCGAGGAGCTGCTCATCCTCTCCAGCCGGGACGTGCTCGCCAAGCTCGACACCGCCCCGGCCAAGGGTCGCGGCAAGAAGTGACCTCACCCCGGTCGCCGGTGCCGCCGGCGGCCGGGACCTGAACCTCTCCGCCTGACGACGCGGCACCGCTACAGGTGCCGCGTCGTCGCGCCGAAGGAACGGCGTGGCGCCGGGGCGGTGGGGATGGCCCCGTCCCTGTGCCGAAGGCCGCACACCGGGAGTGGGGATGGGGTTCCTGCGGACACGACGGGCCGCCATGGAGGCCTTCGAGGCGCACGTCCACGGCGTCGACAGGATGGCGGCGGCGCCGTCGGACGGCGCCCCGTCGCCGCAGGTGCCTGGTGGGCGCCGGACCCGCCGTCTCGGCGAGATCCTCATGGAGGCCGGGCTGCTCACCCCCGAGCAGCTCCAGCAGGCGCTCGAGGCGCAGGCGACGAGCGGGAGGCGCCTGGGCGATCAGCTCGTGACCTCGGGTCTGCTCGACGAACGGACCCTCGCCCGCGCCCTCGCCGAGCAGTACGGACTCCGGCAGGTCGATCTGCGCCACGAGGAGCCGGCGGCGCCGGCCCTCGGGCTCCTCGACGAGGCGGCGGCCCGCGAGTTGCTCGCAGTGCCGCTCCGCCTCGACGGCGACGCGCTCGAGGTGGCGGTGGCCGACCCGTCGCTGCCCGGGCTGGACCGTGTCCTGGAGGAGGCGGTCGGCCGGCGTGTCCGCCTGCGCGTCGCGTCGCTGTCCGACGTCCGTCACACCCTCGATCGCGCCTACAAGGCCACCGACCGGATCGACGAGCACGTCCGGCGTTTCGAGGAGCGCGTCGCCCGCCGACAACCGGCTTCGGACGCCCCCACGATCACCGTCGCCGACGACGCCCCGGTGGTGCAGATCGTCCAGGCGATCCTCGATCAGGCGGTGCGGGAACGGGCCTCCGACGTGCACATCGAGCCGATGGCCGACCGCATCCGCGTGCGGAACCGTGTCGACGGTGCGCTCCACGAGGTACTCACCCTGCCGGTGCTCATCGGCCCGACCCTGGTGAGCCGGATCAAGGTGTTGGCGGGGATGAACATCGTGGAACGGCGCCGGCCCCAGGACGGGCAGATGGAGGTGCAGGTGGGGGAGGCGAAGATCGACGTGCGCGTGGCCACCACGGCGACGGTGCACGGCGAGAAGTGCGTGATGCGGTTGCTCGACAAGCGCCAGAGCCTCTTCGATCTCGCCGAGCTCGGCATGCCCGCGTCCACCTACGAGCGCTACCTCGAACTGGCGCGCGCCCCCTACGGGATGATGGTGTGCGCAGGTCCGACCGGATCGGGCAAGACCACCACGCTGTACGCGACCCTGGCCAAGATCGCCCGCGACGAGATCAACGTCATGACGGTCGAGGATCCCGTCGAATACTCGTTCCCGGGCATCAACCAGATCCAGATCAACGAACAGGCCGGCATCACCTTCGCCGACGGACTCCGCTCGATCCTGCGTCAGGATCCCGACTGCATCCTCGTCGGAGAGATCCGCGACGCGCAGACCGCCCGGATGGCGGTGCAGAGTGCACTGACCGGGCATCTCGTGCTCTCGTCGATCCACGCCACCGACGCCGTCTCCGCGATGCTGCGGTTCGTCGACATGGGCATCGAGCCGTTCCTCGTCGCGGCGTCGATCCTCGGGGTGGTGGGCCAGCGCCTCGTGCGGCGGATCTGCCCCGAGTGCCGGATCCCCTACGACCCCCCGACCGAGGAACGGGCCGTCTGGGACGCGTACCGGATGCCGCCCAAGGACACCTTCGTCCGGGGTCAGGGGTGCACCTTCTGTTCCGGAACCGGCTACCAGGGCCGCATCGGCGTCTACGAGGTGCTGCGCAGCGACGAGCGGACCCGGGAGCTGCTCGTGGCCGGCGGCCCGCACGCCGTCCTGCGGGAGGCGGCGGAAGCGGCCGGCATGCGCCCGATGCTCGCCCAGGCGATGGACCTCGTCGCCCGCGACGTGACCACGCTCGCCGAGGTCACCCGGACCCTGTTCGTCTTCTGATGGCCGGCACCCTCCTCTCGGCGAGCGACGCCCGGCCGCCGGCGTCCGGTGCGACCGTGCCGGCGGCGACCTCGACGGGCGCGACCCGGCGGCGGGTACGCCTGAACGTGACGCTCACCAAGCCGAAGGTGCCGCCCGCCGAGGTGATGCACCTGTCCCGCCAGCTCGCCGCCTTCGTGGGCGCGGGGGTACCGATCCTCGCCGCGGTCAGCGTGCTGTCGGAGACGACCCCGTCGCCGCGCCTGCGGGACCTGCTGCGCCACTGCGTGGTCGACCTCCAGCAGGGTCAGCCGTTCTCCGACGCACTGGCCCGTGACGCGGCCATTTTCCCGCCCTACTACCTGGGGATCGTCCGTTCGGCCGAACTGACCGGCCGGCTCGACCTGGCGCTCGACCAGCTCAGCGCATACCTGGAGCGTGACCTCGAGGCCCGGTCGAAGGTGCGCTCCGCACTCGTGTACCCGGCGATCGTCCTGGTGCTCTCGCTGGTGACGATGGCGCTGATGATCGGGTTCGTGCTGCCCCGCTTCACCCGGTTCTTCCGGGAGCTCGACGCCGAGCTCCCGGTGGCCACCCGGATGCTCATCGGCGTCGGCGACGCCGTCCAGCGGTGGTGGTTCATCGCACCCGCCGGCCTGGTCGCGGCCGCCGCCGTGTGGTGGTGGGCCCGGTCCACGCGGCCCGGGCGGGCGGTGCGGGACCGGCTGCTGCTGCGCCTGCCCCTCGTCGGACCGATCGTCCGCCTCGCCGCCGTCGAACGTGCCTGCCGGGTGCTGGGGGCCATGATGCGGGCGGGGGTGCCGCTGCTCGAAGGACTGACGGCGGCCTCCGAGGCCTCGACGAACGTGGTGTACCGGCGAGCCCTGCTGGCGGTGCGCGAGGGGGCGATGCTGGGTGAGGGCGTCGCCGGCCCGATCGCGTCGACCGGGCTGTTCCCGGCGGCGGCGGTGCAGATGATCCGGGTCGGTGAGCACACCGGGACCCTGGACACCCAGCTGGACGCCGCCGGTCGGTACTACGCGGCCGAACTGGAGCACCGCCTCAAGCGCCTCACCACCCTGTTCGAGCCCGCCGTGATCGTGTTCATGGGGCTGGTGGTGGGGTTCGTGGCCGTGGCCCTCGTGTCGGCCATGTACGGGGCGCTCGGTTCGTCGCGGCTGCGCTGACCGACCTGGTGACCCGAAACGGTGGCCGGCCCGGGCCCGGATGGGCCGATCGACCCATCAACCCGGTTCGGGTCACGGTCGAAGCCCCCACCGATGCCGCCGCACGGCGGTGTCGAGGTGGGGGGCGTGGCCTCCCGGAGCGAAGGAGACGACGTGATGTCCAACGCGTTCCGTCGTGGGACCGGCGACGGCGGGCAGGGCGGGTTCACCCTCGTCGAACTGCTCGTGGTCATCGTGATCCTCGGCATCCTCTCGGCCGTCGTGGTGTTCTCGGTGCGCGGCCTCAACGACCGCGGTGAGCAGAGCGCCTGCGAGACCGACAAGGCGGTCATCAAGACCGCTCAGGAGGCGTACTACGCCCAGAACCGTCAGTACGGGACGATGGACCAGTTGGTGCAGTTCGGGGTCCTGGAGCGCGCCTCCCAGCTCTACACCGTCACCCCGAACAACACCGCGTCGCCCCGCACCTACACGCTCGGGTTGACCGCCCGGGGTACCAGCCAGGGCTGCAGGGTCTGACGGTCCCTGGCGTGGCCGGCGCGTCGCCGCCGTTCAGGTCGTGACCTGACCGGCGGCGGTGCGCCGGGCCCACGCGTAGTCGGCCTTGCCGTTGGGGCCCCGCACCACCCGGTCCACGAACACCACCCGGCGGGGTCGCTTGTACCGGGCGAGGTGCGCGGTGGCGGCCTCGGCGAGCTCGTCGGCGGTGACCGCGGCCCCGTCCTCCAGCGCCACCACCGCGCTGACCGCCTCCCCGAACCGTTCGTCGGGCACCCCCACCACCAGCGCGTCGTGCACCGCGGGATGGGCCTTCAGCGCCTCTTCCACCTCCTCGGGGAACACCTTCTCCCCGCCGGTGTTGATCGACACCGACCCCCGCCCCAGCAGCTCGATCGTGCCGTCGGCGCCCACCCGGGCGTAGTCGCCGGGGATCGACCAGCGCCGCCCGGCGATCTCCCGGAACGTCGCCGCGGTCTTCGCCTCGTCCTTGTAGTAACCGAGCGGGATCGCCCCACCCACCGCCAGCAGGCCGACCTCCCCGGAGCCGGGGGTCACCTCCCGCCCGTCGTCGGTGAACACCTTCGCGTGCTCGCCGATGCTGAACCGGGCGGTCCGCACCTCCGCCCCCGGGGCGGTGATCTGGTTCGCGAAGCCCACCCCCTCCGAGGAGCCCAGCGAGTCGAAGCACAGGAACGAGCCGCGCCGGAGCAGTTCCTGTTTCACCTCGGCCGTCCACATCACTCCCGACGACACGATGAGCTGCAACGACGACAGGTCGTAGGGCTGCTCCCGCGCCTCCGCCTCCTCGAGGGCTCGCACCATGGGCTTGGCGAACGCGTCGCCGACGATCGCCATCTGGGTGACCCGCTCACGGGCCACCGTGGCCCACAGCTCGTGGGCGTCGAAGTGCCGGTTCATGAGCGTGACGATGGTGCCACCCATCGTCGCGGCCTGGAGCGTGGTGAAGAAGCCGGTGCCGTGCATGAGCGGGGAGGCGGGCAGGTGCACCGGGGCGGTGCCGGCCTCGGCGACCGCCGCGGCGGTGGCGGCGACGCCGGCCGGGTCGGTGGGGACGGGGTGACCGGCCATCGTGTACAGCATCGGCATGAGCGCGTCGAAGAGGTCGGCGTTACGCCACATCACGCCCTTGGGCATGCCGGTGGTGCCACCCGTGTAGAGGAGGTACAGGTCGTCGCCGGACCGTTCGATGCGGGGTGCGGGTGCCGAGGCGGCGATGAGCTCCTCGTAGACGAGCGCGCCGTCCAGGTGCGGGGAGCCGTCGTCGACCTGGATCACCGCCCGCAGCCGTGCCAGCCGGTCGCGCACCGCGTCGACCGCCTCGGCGAGGGATCCGTGGAAGAGCAGGATCTCGGTGTCGGAGTTGTCGAGGAGGTAAGCGAGCTCGTCGGCGGTGTACCGGTAGTTCACGTTCACCGGCACCGCCCGGGCCTTGAAGGTGGCGAACACCCCCTCCAGGTACGCGTTGCCGTTGTACAGGTAGGAAGCCACCTTGCCGTCGGGGCCGAGGCCCAGATCCGCGAACGCCCGGGCCAGGCGGGCGGCCCGGTCCTCCCAGGCGGCCCAGGTGTGCCGGCGGTCGCCCTGGGTGAGGGCGGGACGATCGCCGATCGCATCCGCGATGTGTTCCCAGAGGGTGGCGAACTGCATCCCCGTATTCTGCCGCGGTGGCCGACCCGCCGCCGTTCCCGCTGCCCCGGCCCCGGCCCCTGCGCTGGCGTCCCGCCCGGCTGCCCACCTGGGTGGGGGCAGGGCCCGACCGGTGGTCGTGGGAACAGGTGGTCGCCCGTCTGGGTTCCGGGTCGCTTCCGGCGGCACCACCGGCGGGCTTCGACCTGCGGGCACGCCGGCCGGCGGCGGTGCTCGTGGCCCTGTGGCCCCAGGACGGGGCCACCCGGGTGCTGCTCACGAAGCGTCCCGCCCACCTGTCCAGCCACGCCGGTGAGGTGTCGTTCCCGGGCGGGGCGGTCGAGGCGGGGGAGGACCCGGTGGCCGCCGCCCTGCGGGAGGCCGACGAGGAGGTGGGGCTCGGCCCCGAGTGCCTGTCGGTGGTCGGCACGCTGTCGGCGTTGCCGACGGTGGGCTCCGCGTACCTCGTGACCCCGGTGGTCGCCACGCTCACCGGCCCCCCGCACCTGCGCCCTCATCCCGGCGAGGTGGACCGGGTGCTGACGGTCCCGCTGGCGGTGCTCACCGACCCGGCCGGGGTGTGGGCCGAGGAGTGGGAGATCGCCGGGGCGTGGCGACCGGTGCTGTTCCTGCGGGCGGGCGACGACGTGGTCTGGGGTGCCACCGCCCGCATCCTGGACGAGCTGCTCGCCTGGCTCGCCGATGCCGGCTGACCGGTAGCCTGCCCGGGGTGCGTGTCCGCCAGGTGGCACGGTTCCGGGCGGCGCCGCGCCGCGCCGTGCCGGAGGCGGCGGCGGCGGTGCTGGCGGTCCTGGTGATGCTGGTGGTGGTCTCGGGCTGCTCGGGCGGGGGATCGGACGACCCGAACGCCGCGCCGACCAGTACCCGGCCCGGCCCGACGACCTCGACCACCCTGCCCCCCAAGGACCCGGCCGCCGGTCCGTTGTGCGCCACCCGGGCGGAGTGGCAACGGAAGGCCGACGCACTCGACCCGCAGCGCATCAACACCCCGCAGGGTCGGCGCGACGCGTTCCGGCTCTCCCTCGGCGCACTGCGGGCCGCGGCCGAGGTGGCCTCCCCGGAGATCCGCCCCGCCATCCGCCGCCTCGTCGCCGCCTACGAGCAGGCGGAGCCGATCCTGGCCCGCCACCGCTGGGACCCCGCCAAGGTCCCGCAACGGGAACGTCGCCGGTTCGATCGGCTCGACCTGGGGCTCGCCACCGAGACGCTCAACACCTACGTCCGGGTGAACTGCGGGCCCGGTCCCGGGCCCGCCAACGTGATCGGCTGAGGCGCGACCGGCTCGTCGCCGCCCCGACCGGCGGCGGGTAGCATCAGGGGTCCGCCCGTGGCCCGTGACCCGCAGGGGGTGCCGTGGAAGTCGAGATCGGGATCGGCAAGACCGGCCGGCGGGCCTACGGGTTCGACGACATCGCGATCGTTCCGTCCCGGCGGACCCGGGATCCCGAAGACGTCGACATCTCCTGGGAGATCGATGCGTTCCGCTTCGAGCTCCCGCTCATGGCCGCGGCGATGGACGGGGTGGTGTCCCCCCGCACCGCGGTCGAGATCGGCCGGATCGGCGGTCTGGCCTGCCTGAACCTCGAGGGGCTGTGGACCCGCTACGAGGATCCCGAGCCGGTGTTCGAGGAGATCGCCTCGCTCCCGGCCGAGAAGGCGACCCGGCGGATGCAGGAGCTCTACGCCGAGCCGATCAAAGAGGAGCTCATCGGCACCCGCATCCGGGAGATCAAGGACGGCGGGGTCGTCGCCTGCGCGTCGCTCACCCCCCAGCGGGTGGAGCGGTACGCCCCCCTTGTGCTGGAGGCCGAGCTCGACCTGCTCGTGGTGCAGGGCACGGTGGTCTCCGCCGAGCACGTCTCCAAGGACCCGTCCCGCCAGCCCCTCAACCTGAAGCGCTTCATCCGGGAGTTCGAGCTGCCGGTGATCGTGGGTGGGTGCGCCTCCTACTCCACCGCGCTGCACCTCATGCGCACCGGCGCGGTGGGCGTGCTCGTGGGAGTGGGTCCGGGGCACGCCTGCACGAGCCGGGGGGTGCTCGGCATCGGGGTGCCCCAGGCCACCGCGATCGCGGACGCCGCCGGGGCCCGGATCCGGCACCTCGACGAGACCGGGGTGTACGTGCACGTGATCGCCGACGGTGGGATGCGCACCGGCGGTGACGTGGCGAAGGCCATCGCCTGCGGGGCGGACGCGGTGATGATCGGCTCGCCGCTCGCCGCCGCCTACGAGGCCCCCGGGCGCGGCTACCACTGGGGGATGGCGACGTTCCACCCCACCCTGCCCCGGGGGGCGCGGGTGCAGGCGGGCCGGCGGGCGAGTCTGCGGGAGATCCTCGTGGGGCCGGCCCACGAGAACGACGGGACGCTGAACCTGTTCGGGGCGCTGCGCACCTCCATGGCCACCACCGGCTACGAGACGGTGAAGGAGTTCCAGAAAGCCGAGGTGATGGTGGCGCCGTCGTTGCAGACCGAGGGGAAGGTGCTGCAACGCGCCCAGGGTATCGGGATGGGCCGCTGAGCGACCACGACCGCGTCCTCGTCGTCGACTTCGGCGCCCAGTACGCCCAGCTCATCGCCCGGCGCGTCCGGGAGGCGCACGTCTACTCGGAGATCGTCCCCCGGACGCTCGGTGCCGAGGAGATCCTCGCCCGCCGTCCCGCCGCACTGATCCTCTCCGGCGGACCCGCCTCGGTCTACGAGCCGGGGGCGCCCGGCATCGACCGCGCGGTCCTGGACGCCGGCGTGCCGGTGCTCGGGATCTGCTACGGGGCGCAGCTGCTCGCCCGGGAGCTGGGTGGGCGCGTGGACCGCACCGGGCGGGGGGAGTACGGGCGCACGACCCTGCGGGTGCGGTCCCCCGGGCCGCTGTTCCGGGACCAGCCCGCCGAGCAGGTGGTGTGGATGAGCCACACCGACACGATCACCGAACCGCCGCCGGGAGCCGCCCTGCTGGCCGGCACCGCGGACACGCCGGTGGCGGCGTTCGGCGACCCGGAACGCCGCTGCTACGGCGTGCAGTTCCACCCCGAGGTCGCGCACACCCACTGGGGCCGGGAGATCCTGAAAGGGTTCCTGTACGACGTGGCCGGCTGCCGGCCCACCTGGACGCATGTGTCGATCATCGAGGAAGCCGTCGCCGACATCCGGGCCCAGGTGGGCGGCGAGCGGGTGCTGTGCGGCCTGTCCGGCGGGGTCGACTCGGCGGTGGCCGCCGCGCTCGTGCACAAGGCGGTCGGCGACCAGCTCACCTGCGTCTTCGTCGACACCGGCCTGCTCCGGGAGGGGGAGGCGGAGCAGGTGGAGGACACGTTCCGCCGCCAGTTCCACATGGATCTCGTGCACGTGAAGGCCCAGGACCGGTTCCTCGACGCGCTGGCCGGGGTCACCGACCCGGAGCGCAAGCGCAAGATCATCGGCGAGCTCTTCATCCGGACGTTCGAGGAGGTGGCCGCCCGCCACGGCGACGCCCGCTTCCTCGTGCAGGGCACCCTCTACCCCGACGTGGTGGAGTCCGGCGGCGGGGAGGGGGCGGTGATCAAGAGCCACCACAACGTCGGTGGCCTGCCCACCGACCTCCGTTTCCAGCTCGTGGAACCGTTGCGGCGTCTGTTCAAGGACGAGGTGCGGGCGGTGGGGGAGGAGCTGGGTCTCCCCGAGGAGATCGTGTGGCGCCAGCCGTTCCCCGGTCCCGGGCTGGCGGTGCGGATCGTGGGGGACGTCACCCTCGAGCGGGTCGCGCTGGCGCGGCGGGCGGACGCGATCGTGGTGGAGGAGATCCGCCGGGCCGGGCTGCACCGGCAGGTGTGGCAGTGCTTCGCGGTGCTGGTCGGGGTCCGCACCGTGGGGGTGATGGGCGACGAGCGGACCTACGCGCACCCGGTGGTGGTCCGCGCGGTCACCAGCGACGACGCGATGACCGCCGACTGGGCGCGCCTGCCCGCCGAGGTGCTCGAGCGGATCGCCAACCGGATCATCAACGAGGTGCCGGGGATCAACCGGGTGGCCTACGACATCACCAGCAAACCGCCCGGCACCATCGAGTGGGAGTGAGCCCGTGCGGGCGCTCGTGCAGCGGGTCCGGGAGGCGTCGGTGCGCGTCGTCGAGGCGGGTGCCGGTGCGGCGCCGGTGGCGGCGATCGGGACCGGGCTGTGCGTGCTGGTCGGGGTCACCCACACCGACGACGACGGGGTGGCGCACCGCCTCGCCCGGAAGGTCGCGCACCTGCGCTGCTTCGACGACGCCGCCGGGGTGATGAACCGCAGCCTCGTGGAGGTGGGTGGGGAGGCGCTGGTGGTGAGCCAGTTCACCCTCTACGGCGACACCGCCCGCGGCCGGCGGCCCTCGTGGACGGCGGCGGCCCCGGGACCGGTGGCCGAGCCACTCGTCGAGGCGTTCGCGGCCGCGCTGCGCGAGGCCGGCGTCCCCACCCGCACCGGTCGGTTCGGGGCGCACATGCTGGTGTCGCTGGTGAACGACGGGCCGGTGACGTTGCTCCTGGAGGCCTGACCCTCAAGTCTGCACCCTCCCGATGTCGATGCTCAGGTGCATGCCGTCGGAAGGAGACGACGTGAGGCCCCGGCGCTGCGACGAGCCCGTGGCGGTACGGTGCTCCGGCGGGTGTGGTCTCGCCGGGATGGGTGTCGGTGTGCTCGTCGGGTTGGTCGCCCTCGTCCTGATCGGCGGTCAGCTCGGTGCGCACGGTGCCGGTCAGCTCGGTGCGCACGGCGCGCACCATCCCGGTGACTGGGAGCCGGGGCGGTACGACACGTGCCCGAAGGTGCTCCACGACCGGTACCGGGTGCGGGGACCCGACGGGCGGTGGTACCCCACCTGGCACCCACCCACCGTGGTCGATCCGGCCACGGGCCGGCGCTGCACGTTCGGGCACGAGCACGGGCGCAACCCGGCCGGCTCGAAGCTGTGGCCCTGGATCCGGGACCTGCAGGGCGGGCTGCCGTTCGGGTACGCGAACGCCGCGCTCGACGACTGGCACGCCGCCCGGGGGATCACCGGCGCGATGCGCCACGAGGACCACGTGGGGCACAAGGTCGAGTGGCAGAACGACGTCCGGCTCGAGTTCTCGACCCCGCTCGGGCGGGTGCCGGTGTCCCCGCCGGTGAGCTGCGACGTGCTCGCGAAGCTGCATCAGGGCAGCCACTCCGCGGATGCCCTGTCCATGAACCTGCACGAACTGTCGTACTTCGCCCGCTGCTCGGACGGCACCGAACTGGCGACGACGGTGCTCTCGGCGATCGGGGACCCCGGGTCGTTCACCCGCTCGTGCGGCCGAGGGGTGAAGGTCGTGGTCGATCCGAACCCGCCGGCACCGGTGGTGCCGGGCCGGGGCGTCCGCTTCATCCCCGACCGAACCTGCGTGGAGCGCCACGTCCTCGTACCCCCGGGTTCGTTCTCGCAGTTCTCCCTCGGCCTCTACGAGGACTGGATCACCGCCAACGAACTGCGCACGCCCGACGGTCGCCGGCTCGCGTACTGGGATCCGCACTTCGCCGTCTTCAACCCTGCCCGGTACCACGACCCCCGTCGGCCGTCCGGGCTCGGCCGCACCGTGACCGCCTGCTGGGAGCGGCTGGGGGACCGGCGCGCCCGGGGTGGGCCATGTGAGGCGGTACCGCCCGGACTGCCCTGGGACCATCCCGGCAGCCCGTTCAACGGTGCGCACCGGGAGATGTACGTCAACCAGATCTGGTTGACGAATCGGGGCGGGCCGCGGGTGTGGTACACCGACCCGTTCGGCAACGGCGCCTCCCGGCGCCCCTTCCCCGGCTCGATCCGCCAGGTGGTCGCGCCGGTCGACAACACCCGGCCACGGCCGCTCGAGTCGCAGGCGTTCGGGGCGAACCGCCCCTACGACCGGCCCGGGTCGGGGGTGCACGCACCCAACTGACCGTCAGCGCGGGTGCGGCCGCCCCTGCCGGACCCCGGGGGCCGGGGCTAGCCTCCCGCCGGGTGCGCCGCATCGACTCCACGCACAGCATGTGGTTCTTCGACGAAGGCCGTCGGCGCTTCCGTCGCCTTCCCCACGACGCCGACCCCGACGCCCCGGCGCTGGAGTCGGATTGGCAGCCCTACCACGCCCTCGAGGTGGACGAGGCGACCGGGGCGTTCACGGTGCAGCTCGACGCGGACGGCAGCCGGTTCCTGCGCGCCTTCCTCCGGGACCGGGCCGGTCCCGGAGGGATCGGGGACGCCGCCGAGCACACCTCGGAGTTGCCGGTGCGCAAGCCGGGCGGGTCGGGACCCGGGTCGCGTCCGGCGGCTCCGTAGCATGAGCGCGTGGAGGACGACGGGCTCGAAGCGCTCCTCGCCGACCTGAACCCGGTGCAGCGGGAGGCCGTCACCGCCGGTGACGGCCCGGTGATGGTGGTCGCCGGCGCCGGGTCGGGCAAGACCCGGGTGCTGACCCGCCGGGCGGCGTGGCTCGTGGCGCAGCGGCGGGTGCATCCCTACGGCCTGCTCGCGATCACGTTCACGAACAAGGCCGCCGGCGAGATGAAGGACCGGATCGCCGCGCACCTCGGCCCCGTCGCGCGGCGGATGTGGGTGTCGACGTTCCATTCCGCCTGCGCCCGCATCCTGCGCCGAGAGGCCGAACGCCTCGGGTACCGGTCGTCGTTCTCCATCTACGACGAGGCCGACGCGGTGCGGCTCACCGACGCGGTGCGCCGCGACGCGAACCTCGACCCGAAGCGGTTCCCGCCCCGTCGCCTGCACGAGGTGATCTCGGCGTGGAAGAACGAGCTCGTCGGCCCGGCCGATGCCGCGGACCGGGCGGCGTCGCCGTTCGAGGTGCGGGCCGCCGAGGTGTACGCGGCCTACCAGCGGCGCCTCGCCGAGGCGAACGCCTGTGACTTCGACGATCTGCTCGGGTTGGTGGTCCGGCTCCTGTCGGAGCACCCGGAGGCCGCCGAGCACTGGCAACGCCGCTTCGGGTACGTGCTCGTGGACGAGTTCCAGGACACCAACCTGGCCCAGTGGGAGCTCGTGCGGCGGTTGACCGGTGCGCACCGCAACGTGATGGTGGTGGGCGACGCCGACCAGTCGATCTACGCGTTCCGCAAGGCCGACGTCCGCAACCTCCTGCGGTTCGAGGAGGAGTACCCCGATGCCACGGTGATCGTGCTCGAGCAGAACTACCGCTCCACGGCGCGGATCCTGGACGCCGCGAACGCGGTGATCGCCAACAACGCCTTCCGCCGACCCAAGCATCTGTGGACCGAGCAGGTGGGAGGCGAGCTCCTCGTGCGGTACCACGCCGAGGACGAGCGGGACGAGGCGGTGTTCGTGGCCTCGGAGATCCAGCGCCTCGTCGACCAGGAGGGGGTGCGCTACGGGGAGGTCGGGGTCCTGTACCGCACGAACGCGCAGAGCCGGGCGCTCGAGGAGGCGATGGTCCGGGCGGGCATCCCGTACCGGATCGTCGGCGGCACGAAGTTCTACGACCGTCGCGAGGTGCGGGACGCGCTCGGCTACCTGCGGGCACTCGTGAATCCCGACGACACGATGGCCTGGAAGCGCATCGCGAACGTCCCCCGCCGGGGGGTCGGCGACACCTCGTTGCGGCGGGTGGAGACCTGGGCCGACGGCACCGGCCGCTCCTTCCGTCAGGCGTTGGCGGCCGCCGCCGCGGCCGGGGTGCGGGGGCGTGCGCTCACCGGCATCGACCGCCTCCTGGAGGTGGTGGGCGAGCTGGAGCGGCTGGCGGCACAGGACGGCACCGGGGTCGCCGGTGTGCTGGAGGCGGTCCTGGAACGCACCGGCTACCTGGCCGAGCTCGAGGCGGAACGCACGATCGAGGCCCAGGGACGGATCGAGAACCTCGCGGAGCTGGTCGGGGTCGCCCGGGACTTCGACCTGCGCTGCGAGGCCGGGGAGCTCGACGGGCTCGTGGGCCTCACCGGGCTCGCCGTCGCCGAGGCCGGCCCGCCGCACGGAGTGGCGCGGGTTGCGGCGTTCCTCGAGGCGGTGTCGCTGGTCACCGACCTCGACGACCTCGACGAGGACGTCTCGGCGGTGCTGTGCATGACCCTGCACGCCGCCAAAGGCCTCGAGTTCCCGGTGGTGTTCCTCACCGGGCTCGAAGACGGGATCTTCCCGCACCTGCGGTCGCTGGGAGACCCGGAG